>ODAK010002030.1_pt1 | contig 21504 bp, 20 predicted proteins | sample 1539591 | NCBI WGS metagenome assembly ODAK01 (sample SAMEA3539303, study PRJEB22396) | soil metagenome | biome: tundra; feature: field; material: soil | place: USA | collected 2010-05 | depth 0.15 m | reverse complement strand
ACGGCGATATATGGCCTCCGTCTCGATCCGGGCGATTCCCGTGAGACAGAGTCGATTCCATAAACAGTTGACGTACAAGCTTTTTTTAACCGGACAGCCGTGGGTACGAGCCTGGGGATGACGGTTGGGCCCCTGTGCAAAACCCGTACGGTAATTGGGTTTGTTGGTCGCCTCGGCGCCTGAACGCGATTGCCGAGGAGGATCTTCAAAGGGAAATTGCGATGATTTGTCACCCGGCCCGATCGGCCGCCCAAACGGCCAGCTTTAGAACCCGCTGACTTTGTCCGGATTACAATTTCGCGACTTCGTTCGGGTGGACCTGAGCGTTCGTATGAATTGACCAGGCTCCGGCGTTCTGAGTCCACCAGCGACGCCACGCTCCCGAAGCGGACCATGGTCGATCATTCGCCGCACCAGTTTCCGCCACTCCCGCATGGGCGGGGCGTCGTCGATCCAAAACGCGAAGGCCGGGAGACGTGGCAAGAGATAATCCGTCAGCCCGAAGTCGTTGGTAAGCATTTCGCTACTGTATCGGAATACCTCACCACGCACGTGGAAGTGGCGCAATGCGTGATGGACCCGCCGTTCTTCAGGCTTCCCTCCGTCAAGCAGGCGAATGAAATAAATCGGGCCCTCACTTGCGACTGAAAGCGCGGCGAGCTGAGCCAGAGCCGGCGGCGGAGAAGCCGATCTTGACCGGGCCGCACTGGTTTGCACCTGCCAGCCATGCCTGCGCGAAACAGACTGCCATCATTGAGCCTCGCCAGATGTTCGATCCGGCTGTCCGCGAGAAAGAAATCGGCACCACGGCCGGCCGGTAATTCAATAGGATCGAATCCTACTGCGTGCCAGGGTGAACCAAAGGAACCTGGGACATGAGAACCACACGGCAATTCAGCATCACGCTACCGCTGGAGATGGCGGAGGTCGAGGAACAGAAAATCAGGTCGGGCGGCTATGCCTCCGTAAGCGAAGTCCCGCGCGACGGCGTACGCGCCCTGATAGAACGTGACACCGCGGCAGAGCGCTGGCTGCGTGAGGAAATCGTGGCAGGTCATCAGGAATATCTGGCGGACCCGTCCAAAGGGGCTCCCGCCGACGCGGTGCTCAGCCGCGTCAAGGCCCGCCGTGCCAGGAAAAAGATACGGTAAACGTTCGTGAGGGTGATTTTCACCCCACTTGCCGAGCGCCATATTGACAAACTGTACGAGTATATCACGGTGCATTCGAGCGAAGAACGCGCGGACGGCTACATCAATCGGATTGTCAATTTTTGCAACGGACCCACGACGTTCCCGTTGCGTGGCAGGCAACGTGACGACATTCTACCCGGCTCGCGGGTGACCGGGTTCGAGCGCCGCGTCAACATCGCGTTCGTTGTGACGCGGATACCGTAATCATCGAGGGCGTTTTCCGCGGCGGGCGGGACTACGAAGCCATCTTGCGTGAGCAGAATTGACGGCGAAGGCGCCCGACCTGCCCGCTACTCCGCCGCCTTCGGCATGAACGTCGTCGGATCGGCGCCAACACGGCCGCTCTCGCCCGGCTCAGCTTTGGCCAGCCGGAAGTCGTAGCGCACCGCGCGATAGCCCTTCATCGGTGAACTGGGGTCGTCCTTCGCGGCCACCACCAGCGAACCGGACACGCCAAACACCGTGTCCGAGTCGATGTAATCGTCGTCCCCGAAATACAGCGCCGTGACCAGTTCGCGATGTCTCTCGGCCCCGATCAGCATATGAATATGCGAAGGCCGCATCCCGTGCCTTCTCTGAGCGTGCACCAGTTCCCCCACCGGACCGTCCATCGGGATCGAGTATCCCTTCGGCCGCACCGTCCGGAAGAAATAATGCCCCGTCGCGTCGGTGCGGAAATTGCCGCGCATGTCCATCGACTCGCCGTTGCGCTCCTGCAGGTCGTACAGCCCGCGCTCGCTGGTCTGCCAGACCTGGATCAGCGCGCCCGGCACCGGCGCGCCATGGGTGTCGGTGACCTGCCCATGCACGACAAGTTCCTCGACGGTCGGCTGCTCCACGATTTGTGCGCCCAGAGGCAGTTCCGGCGCGCCTTCGCGGAAGAACGGGCCGAGCAGGCTGCTCTGCGAGCCAAGCTCCTTCGCTTTGCGGTCGTGCAACGCGTTGACCACGGCGCTGACGCCGACCACGTCGGACAGCAGGATGAACTCTTGCCGCAGCGGCGTGCAGGCCTGACCCACCGCCGTCAGAAATCGCAGGCCCTGGATCCATTCAGCCGGGGTCAGTTCGACCTCCCGGACAAACGCATGCATGTGGCGCACGGCCGCATCCATGATTTGCTTCAGCCGAGGATTGGCCGTGCCGGCCATCTGTTCCAGCGTGGCATCGGTGACGGTGAATTCGTCGAGATCGACCATGGCGGGCTCCTGTGTTTGTTGATCAGTTTAGCAGATTTGGTTCGCCGCCGCACGCGCGGTGCAAATTCGGTACACCTCCCGCAGCATCCGGTCGCTCAAGCCCAGAGCGTCGAGGGATTCCAGGGTGCGATGCAGGTATTCCATGCAGGAACCCAGGGCGCCGGACGCGGTCGAAATATGCTGCGCGACGCGTTCCAGATCGAGACGGCGCACGTAGCGCGGCCCGTCCCGGTTGACGACGAACGTCACCGCGCGCACCGGGCCGTCCGGCGTCGCCACGGAAACCCAGCGTGCCTCGTAACTATAGGTGAACAACTCCCGCCGGAACGGCAGCAGCAGCTCGGTGCGGGCCTGGTCGGCGGGCACCCGAAACAGCGCCCCCGCCGCCGCGCCGCCACGGTCGAGCCCCAGCATCAAACCAGGATTTTCCTGGGAGCCCCGTCCCGCCTCCAGCCACAGGCAGTATTTCCGGTGCCAGCCAACCACCCGACCACCACGCTGCTCGGCGAAGTGCATCGCCGGGTTCCACATCAACGACCCGTAGCCAAACAGCCAGACGTCCTGCCTGGACGGGTGATCCTCCAGCATCGTGTGGAGACAGGCTTCGATTTCGGCATCCGAGCGGACCGGCATGCCCGGTGCCACCCGGCGGCGCGCGGCCTCGATCAGCGAGCCGTCGCGCAGGCTCTCCCGCGTGATGCGGATCGGTGGTTGTTCATCGGTCATGGTTTGTTGTGGCGTCAGAAGTGGCGGGTCGACAAGGGTGGTGCTGGCGCGAAACCGCGGCCGCCCCTAGAATGCCACTGACCAAAACCAACACGGAGGAAACGTGATGCTATCGAGACGGATGCTGCCCAGGGTATTGGGTTCCGCGTTGCTCACCGTCATGCTGCTGCTCACTGGACCGTTGACCGCGCGGGCGCAGAACCCGATCACGATTGGCTTCGGCATGGCATTAACGGGGGGGCTCGCGCCGATCGGTAAAGCGGCCTTGCTCGCGATGCAGATCTGGGAGAAGGAGACCAACGCCAAGGGCGGACTTCTCGGCCGTCAGGTGAAGCTGGTTTATTACGATGACCAGTCGAACCCGGCGACGATCCCTGGCCTCTATACCAAGCTGCTGGATGTCGACAAAGTCGACATCGTCGTCAGCGGCTATGCCACCAACATGATCGCGCCGGCGATGCCCGTCGTGATTGGGCATAACAGAACGTTTCTGGCGCTGTTTGGTTTGGCGACCAACTCAGAGTTCAACTATCCGAAGTATTTCGCTATCCAACCGGTCGGCGGACCGAAGCCCAAGGAGGCGTTCGCACGCGGCTTCTTCAGTGTGGCGATGGAGCAAAGTCCTAAGCCGACGACGGTTGCCATGGTCGGCGCGGACGCGGAGTTCCCGCGGAACGCGATGGATGGCGCGCGTATCGTGGCGAAAGAACTCGGTCTGAAGATCGTATACGATAAGACCTATCCGCCGACGACCAGCGATTACTCACCGATCGTGCGCGCGATTCAGGCGACCAGTCCGGACATCGTTCTGGTGTGTTCCTACCCGCCGGACAGCGTTGGCATGATCCGCGCCGCGAACGAGGTTGGCCTGAAGACGAAAATCTTCGGCGGCGGCATGGTCGGATTACAGGCAACCGCGATAAAGGTGCAGCTTGGTCCTTTGCTGAACGGCATTGTCGATTACGATTTCTGGTTGCCCTGGTCGAAGCTCGCGTCGCCAGCCAGCCTGGAGTTTCTGAAGACTTACCAGGCCGGCGCGAGCGCGGCGGGCGTCGACCCGCTTGGTTATTATCTGCCGCCCTTCGCGTATGCCTATATGCAAGTGCTGCAACAGGCGGTCGAGACCGCGAAGAGCCTGGATGACGAGAAATTCGCCGACGCGCTGCGCAAGGGGACGTTTCACACCATCGTCGGGGACATTAAATTTGGTTCGAATGGCGAATGGGTCGAACCGCGCGTGCTGGCGGTGCAGTTCCAGAACGTGAAGTCCAACGACATGGAGCAGTTCCGCGACCCCAGTGCCGAGGTAATCCTCTGGCCGCCGGCCCTGAAGACCGGCAACATTCAGTATCCGTATACCGAAGTGAAACATTAGCCGGCGCGCGCTGACCCGGCGGAGCCATGCGCCGGGTCAAGGGCCTCGTACACGACCTCGAAAAATCACCCGTTGTCGTCATAATCGGGCTCGACCCGAGCACCGCGTGCGGCACACGTTTGCTCACCAAATTCGGTACGGATCGTTTGTCGAAAGATGCTCGGGTCGGGCGCAAACAGGACGATGCGCTTTGGCTGAGTCACGGTCTGGGCATCCCGCGGTCGAACCCCGCGGCTCGCGAACATCTTGGTACGGCGGCATTGGTTCGCGGCCCGGTAAGCCAGTAAGGATTTTAACGCGGAAAAGCCGGGACAGCAGTGATTACACGGAAAGGCATTTTGGGCGCTTCGCGCGGGGACGGGATTGAACGTCCACGTGAAACACCGTGTTTCCCTTTCCGTGTAATCACTGCTTTTCTGTGTCGGAGTCTTACTTTTTTGATCGTACTTTGATCCGCTCAGGCGTCAATAATCATCCACCAATAAACGGGCACGCGATAGCAAAGGAAATGATGACGAAACGCGCTGAATGCGGTGACGCCAGTTCTTCGTCATCCCCAGGCTCCTCGCTACAGGTTTCACACATCCGGAGTTCGCCCTCACACCTGGCGCCAGCTGGCGGGAAAGTCATGATGACCCGGTCCGCGGCCGGACCTGGTTGCTGAGCTTCGAGCGTGACGCCCGTCTCGCTCAAAATGTGCGCATGCTGCAGGATCTCGCCGGGTCCGACAGCCGGCGTCGTTACCGTCCCGGATCGGACGTGGCGATGAATACGTCCCGGTTGGAGAATGACATCCAGATCCGCCGCCCGTCGATAAAATCCTCGCCCACCAGGGCATCGCCGACACCGGCGTCCACCGGCAGAACCGACAGCACGGGGTCATGCGCGACCGCTGGGCCGATGCGCAGCAAACCGAACCGATGCAGCCGCGCCACCTGCGTGCCGGGTCCCGCCCCATGATGCTGCACGACCAGATCGCCAGCCATGGCGAGCGGTGACAGACCAAGCCGGTTCGCCATGCTCACACCGATCGTCGTCGCCTGCGCGCCGGTATCCAGAATCCCCATTCCATGCACGCCATCCAGCTCCAGCGGGATCAGCAGCCGGTCGCGAAGCGCTTTGACACCGGGCACTTCCTCAAACGGTTCGTGCCACGGCGGCTGGACGTCCGGACAAACCCGCGGACGATAAAGCGTCAACGTTTTGCCAGGCACGTCGATATCGATATCGAACGCGAGCAAAACGTCCGAGCCCAGGAGACCATCGGCGGCGAGGCCGGGACCGAGCTGGAACTGACCCACCGAAACACGCTGGATCGGAAAGCGCACGCCACCGAGCATCAGACCCGGAACAATGGCATCCTTGGCCGTGTACGACCCGCCCATTCCGGTTGATCGAGTGACGATCTTTTCGTCCCGGGCAAGGCCCAGACGGGCGACGGTATCGGCGGCGAGGACGGTACGCTCCGCACCCGTGTCGACCAGCAACGTGACCCATTTGCCACCGATGCCGGCCGGCACGACCAACAGCCGGTTCCTCACCTCGAGCGGCATTTTCGCGACGACGACCAGATCGCAATTGATTGGATTGGGCGCGCAGGCACTGACCAGCGACAGCAGGAGGCAAGCGAGCCAAATTCGCCCGATGGTCATGCAAGACCCGTCCATTCACGATTCACAGCGTGCCGCCGCGCCGTCCCACCATCGCCCCCAGCCGCAACCGCAAAGCATTCAATTTGATGAAGCCCCGCGCGTCGAACTGATCATAGGCGCCCTGATCATCCTCGAACGTGACGACCCGTGTGTCATACAGGCTATGCGGCGATTCTCGGCCGACGCAGCTCACGTTACCCTTATACAATTTCAGGCGCACCCGGCCGGTGACACTGTTCTGACTTTCGTCAATCAGCGCCTGCAACATTCGCCGCTCCGGACTGAACCAGAAGCCGTTGTAGATCAACTCGGCGTAGCGTGGCATCAGACTGTCCTTGAGGTGCGCCGCCTCCCGGTCCAGCGTGATGCTTTCGATCGAACGATGCGCCGCCAAAAGGATCGTGCCGCCTGGGGTTTCATAGACGCCGCGCGACTTCATGCCGACGAACCGGTTCTCCACCAGATCGAGCCGGCCAATGCCGTTGGCGCGGCCGAGTTCATTCAGCCGGGTCAGCAGCCCGGCGGGCGACAAACGCACGCCGTCGATCGCGGTCGGATCGCCGTGCTCGAAATCGACCGAGATGATAGTGGCCCGGTCGGGCGCGTCCTCCGGCCGGATGGTGCGCTGGTAGACGATTTCGTCCGCCTCGACCGCCGGGTCTTCCAGGATCTTGCCCTCGGAGGACGAGTGCAACAGGTTGGCGTCGACACTGAACGGCGCCTCGCCGCGCTTGTCCTTGGCGATGGGGATCTGGTTCGCCTCGGCGAATTCCAACAGTTTCGTGCGGCTGGTCAGGTCCCATTCACGCCAGGGAGCGATGATCTTGATGTCGGGTTTCAGCGCGTAATACGACAGCTCGAACCGCACCTGATCGTTGCCCTTGCCGGTCGCGCCGTGCGCCACCGCGTCGGCGCCGGTCAGCTCGGCGATCTCGATCTGGCGTTGCGCGATCAGCGGGCGAGCGATCGAGGTGCCGAGCAGGTACTGCCCCTCATACAGCGCGTTGGCGCGGAACATCGGGAAGACGAAGTCGCGCACAAAGATCTCGCGCAGATCGTCGACGAAGATTTCCTTCACGCCGAAAAGTTCGGCCTTTTGCCGCGCGGGTCCGAGTTCCTCGCCCTGGCCGAGATCGGCGGTGAACGTCACGACCTCGCAGCGATAGGTGGTCTGCAGCCAGCGCAGGATCACGCTGGTGTCGAGGCCACCGGAATAGGCGAGTACGACTTTCTTCACATCCTTGACGCGCATTGGGACCCTTTCTGGCCGGTGGGCGGAGGTAACGCGGTTGGCGGGGATGGTGCAAGGTCGGGCGGCGCGGACCTGGCATTCCCGGTCCCCCGATCGAAGTAACTCCGTCTCCCACAACTGGTTTCCTTGAACTATGCAACCCATGGCCCATCTGTACCCCGGGCGAAACTGGCCAGACTTCGACGCTGAGGGTCAATCGTCTCCTCCACGGGCGCCTCCGCGGGACCCGTTCCCGGCAGGCACGCCGCTCCCATCACAATTGACCGAAGGAAATCAGGCATGGCGGCGAGTTTCAGCGGCAGCCTCGCGGGACCATCCACGCCGCTGCCGCATTTCTGGGAACACACGGTCGGCAGCGGACATGCCACGCTCGGCTTGCGCGCGGATTGGCAAGCGCAACTGAAACGCGCGCATGATGAACTCGGCATGGCGCATGTGCGCTTCCACGGCATTCTGTCGGACGATATGGGCACGCTGATTTGTCAGAACGGGCAGCTGTTATATTCGTTCGCCAACGCCGACAGTATTTTCGATTACCTGCTGTCGATCGGGATGAAGCCATTCGTGGAGTTGAGTTTCATGCCTGCCGCCCTGGCCTCGGGCGACCAGACCGTGTTCCATTATCGCGCGAATGTCAGCAAACCGCGAGACCTCGCGCAGTGGTCGGTATTGATCCGCGAACTGGTCAAACATTGGGTCGACCGTTACGGTCGTGACGAGGTCCGGCAATGGTTTTTCGAGGTCTGGAACGAGCCAAACCTGACCTCTTTCGGCAGTGGCCTGCCCGACGATTACTTCGAACTCTATCGCTATACCGCCGAGGCGATCAAAGGGGTCGACACCGAGCTGAAGATTGGCGGACCGGCGACCGCCGCGAACGCCTGGGTGGATGAGTTCATCGCCTTTTGCCATGCCAATGCGTTGCCTGTCGACTTCATCAGCACGCACCATTACCCGACCGACGCATTCGGTCAGCCGGGGGATGACACCGAGACGCAACTGGCGAAAAGTTCGCGGAGCATCTTGCGCGAACAAACCCGCGCCGTGCGTAAACAGGCAGGAGACCTGCCGGTTTACTATACGGAATGGTGCACGTCCTCGAATCCACGCGACCCCTTGCACGACGACCCGTATGCCGCGGCGTTCATCGTCAAAACGGTGCTGGAGGCGAACGGTTTGGTACAGGGATACAGCTACTGGACATTCTCCGACATTTTCGAGGAGAATTACTTTCCCTCGGTCCCGTTCCACGGCGGCTTCGGACTGCTGAATATCCACGGAATCGCCAAGCCTGCCTGGCGCGCATTTGAATTGTTGCATGGACTGGGCGGTGAAATGCTGCTTGTGGAAGGAACCCACGAAACCGTCGACGCGTGGCTGGTTCGCGGCGAGAAATCCTCGACGATCATGCTGACGAACTTTGCCCTGCCGCGCCATCCCATCGCGACGGAGCTCGTGCAATTCAGCCTGAAAGACGCGCGGCAGGTTGCCGCGGCCACGATCCAGCGTATCGATCTGGAGCACGCCAATGCGAAGCGACTCTGGGAACAAATGGGCAAACCCGAATACCCGAGTCCCGCGATGGTGGCGGAGCTGAACGAGGCTTCCCGTCTCCGGGAAGAAACGCAACCATTTGACGCCGACAGCCGCGTTCACGAGGTGACGATGCCGCCGCAATCGGTCGCGGCCGTCCGGTTGTTCCATTAATCGCGATATGCTCGCTCTGACCACGTTGCCAGACGATGCGCTGATCGACCGCCTGCAGCACGCGGCGTTTGCGTATTTCATCGAGTATGCCAATGCCGAAAACGGACTCGTCGCGGATACGTCCCGCGAGGGATCGCCATGCAGTATAGCGGTCGTCGGATTCGCGTTGTCCTGCTATCCGGTGGCGATCGCCAACGGATGGATAACGCGCGCGTTCGCGGTGTCGCGAACCCTGGCGACTTTGCGGTTCTTCTGGAACAGCGCGCAAAGCGACCGGCCCGACGCTACCGGCTACATGGGGTTCTACTATCATTTCATCGACATGACGACGGGCCGCCGCGTGTGGCAATGCGAGCTGTCGCTTATCGACACGACTTTACTGCTGGCCGGGATGCTCACTGCCGGCTGCTATTTCGATGGCGCCGGCGACGAAGCGGAAATTCGCTCGCTGGCGGACGCGTTGTACCGCCGGGTGGATTGGGATTGGGCACAGAACGGTGGCAAGACGGTCGCCCAGGGATGGAAACCGGAATGTGGTTTTCTGCATTATGGGTGGGAGGGATATAACGAGGCTACGGTACTTTACGTGTTGGGCCTCGGTTCGCCAACACATCCTTTGTCTGACGCCGGCTTCACGAACTGGACCTTTACTTATCAGTGGGAAAACCTGCTCAGCCGTGATGTGTTATACTCCGGCCCTCTGTTCACGCATTTATTTTCTCAGGCATGGCTGGACTTTCGTGGCATTCAGGATTGCTTCATGCGAGAAAAGGCCAGCGACTATTTTAAGAACACCCAGGACACGATCACCGTGCATCGCGATTATGCCGCCCGAAATCCACGGGGTTTCGCGGGATATAGCCGGAACTTCTGGGGAATTACGGCGGGCGATGGACCGGCCGACCACGAAATCCGTCAGGACCTGAGGGACCGAAGATGTTTCGGCTACATGGCGCGGGGCGTTCCTTACGGCCCCGATGACGGGACAATCGCTCCATGGGCCATGCTTGCGACTTTGCCTTTTGGGTCAGAACAGGCTCTCGAGGGAACGCGGCATCTCTTGCGTACTTACCCTGAAGTTTGCCGGCAGGACCGGTTTTGTAGCGGCTTCAATCCGACATTGACGAAACATGGAGCGGGCTGGCTTTCAGACGGCTGGTATGGCCTGGATCAGGGATTGTTGGTGATGATGATTGAGAATTATCGGACCGGAATGATCTGGAGCATTCTGCGGAAGTGCCCTTACGTTCGGACCGGCCTCGAGCGTGCCGGCTTTGATGGCGGCTGGCTTTCGTCGTGACGATAACTCCTCTGGTGGACAAATCGGACGACAGCGCGAGAAGAGAACTCCTTGACCGGGTTCGGCCGGCGAACTGGGAAAATCCGGCACCAAAACCCGTCTACGACCTCGTCATCGTGGGCGCGGGTCCGGCCGGCCTGGCGGCGGCGGAATCGGCGATCGCGCTCGGTTTGTCTGTTGCATTGTTGGAACGATATCGCCTGGGCGGCAATTCGCTGAATGCCGGCTCCATTCCGTCCAAGGCGATGATTGGCACCGCGCGGGTCGTTACCGGTGTGCGCGACGCGCGTGACTTTGGCGGGTTTGTCCGAGCGAAGCCACTGGTGGATTTCGCCGCGGTGATGACCCGAATGCGACGCGTTCGCGCGCGGATCGCCGAATATTGTTCGGTCGATCGTTTACACGCGGCGGGCGTCGATGTCTTTTTCGGCGACGCGCGGTTCGCCGGGGTAAAAGTCATTGCGGTAGGCGATTCCCGCCTGGCTTTCAAAAAGGCGCTGATCGCTACGGGCGCACGGCCCTGTCCGTGTGACATACCTGGGCTTGAGCGGATCGGTTATCAGACCAGCGAAACGATCTTTGACATCGAAACGTTGCCCGCGCGCCTCGCCATCATAGGGGGCGGTCCGCTCGGGTGTGAAATGGCGCAGGCGTTTTGCCGTCTGGGCGCGCATGTCATTCTGTTGCAGAACGATCCCAAATTCCTTCCTCGTGAAGAACGAGACGCGGCCGAGCTGCTGTCCCTCGCATTATCGCGAGACGGGGTGGAGACGCGTTTGAATACGACCGTGACAGGGGCGCGGATGGCGGGCGGCGTCAGGTTGCTCGATACCGTCAATAACGAAGTCCGGACTTCCGTGGAGGTTGATGAAGTTCTCCTCAGCGTAGGGCGCATTCCGAATATGGAGGGCTTGTGTGTCGAAGCCGCCCGCGTTCGCGCCGATCCCGCCCAGGGTATCAAGGTCGATGATTTCCTCCGCACATCAAATCGCGACATTTACGCGGCCGGCGACGTTTGCATGACTCACAAGTTCACCAACGTCGCGGAGACGAGCGGGAGAATGGCGGTGCGAAACGCATTCGCGGGACGCCGCAGGCGGCAAAGCCATTTGACGATTCCCTGGTGCACATTCTGCGATCCGGAAATCGCGCATGTCGGCATGTATATCTGGGAGGCGAAAGAACGCGGGATTTCCGTCAACACGGTCACGATCATGATGCAGGACAACGACCGCGCCATCGTGGATGGGCAAGACGATGGCTTCGTGAAGCTTCATCTCAAAGCGGGCACCGGCGTCATTCTGGGTGCCACGATTGTCGCGTCGCGGGCCAGCGAAATGATCAACGAAATGTCGGTCGTCATGAGCGCCGGAATCGGCATGCGTGACCTGGCCAACGTCTTGCACATTTACCCCGCGCAGTCCGACGCGATCCGTCAGGCCGCGCTCGCCTGGGCTCGGCCGAAGTGACCATCGGTCGAATGCCGGGACGCCGCCGCGGGACAGGACCAGGAACCCAGCCTGACGTACTTTATTGTACACGCGATCAATCAGGGAGCCACCTGGCATGAACGATCCTGTTCCGGGTTCCAAAGACCCAACGGCTCCGGCGTTGCCCGACAACAGCCGCCTTCCGGTCGAGGCCTGGCATCCGGTGTTGACCGGACAACCCGCGCTCGTTACGGGGGCGAACTCCGGCATCGGCCGCGCGGTGGCCCTCGGGTTGGCGCGATCGGGCGCCGATGTGGTGGTGAATTACGTCACCCACCCGGAAACCGCCGAGGAGGTCGTCCGCGAGATCGAGGGCATGGGCCGCCGCGCGATCGCCCTGCGCGCCGACGTCAGCAACGAGGCTGATGTGGAGCGCATGTTCGCCGACGCGATCGCGCACTTCGGTACGCTGCACATCGTTGTCAGCAATGCCGGCTTGCAACGCGACGCGGCGATCGACCTGATGACGCTGGAGCAATGGAACACCGTGATCGGCGTCAATCTGACCGGACAGTTCTTATGCGCCCGCGCCGCCACGCGTGAGTTCAAACGGCGAGGTGTCGTGCCGTCCGTCTCCCGTGCCGCCGGCAAACTGATTTGCATGAGTTCCGTTCACCAGCAAATTCCCTGGGCTGGTCACGCGAACTACGCCGCGTCGAAAGGCGGGGTCATGCTGCTGATGAAAAGCATCGCGCAGGAACTGGCACCGCATTTCATCAGAGTCAACAGCATCGCGCCCGGAGCGATTCGCACTCCGATCAATACGGCGGCGTGGGATACGCCGGAGGCTTATGCCGATCTCATGACTTTGGTGCCGTACAAGCGGATTGGCGAGCCGGACGATGTCGCCCAGGCGGCGGTGTGGCTGGCGTCGGAGGCGTCCGATTACGTGACGGGTGCTACGCTGTTCGTCGATGGTGGGATGACGCTGTATCCGGGGTTCGCGACCGGGGGATGAGACCCACCATGTGGCTGCGGAAACGTTACGGCTTCACACTTTCGCCACGACGAGCATGGACAGGGTCCGCAGTGGACAACGAGCCAGCCAAATCCACGCCAACCCCAACCTCGTGACCAGCGGCAACCGGCCTCGTTTCACCAATCGCGGCCATCCGTGACCCCACCGCCTTCCGCCACAGCCCGCTCAAAAACCCGCCCGCGCCCATCGGCAACAGGAACAGCATCGCGATCAGGATCACCCCGTACACCGCGCCCGGCGCCGCCTTCGACACCTTGTCCGCGAGGTTCGGCACGAACTCGATAAACACCGCCCCCACGATCGTTCCGGGGATCGAGGCCGCGCCACCCGCGCACAGCCCCACGAACAACGTGATCGACAGGAACACCGAGAAACTATCCGGCGCCACGAACGCCACCGCGATCGCGCCCAGGGAGCCCGCGACCCCGGTATACATCGCGCTGACCGCGAAGGTGCGCGTCTTGACCATCGCGAGATTGATGCCCATCGCCTCGGCCGCCGTCGCGTGATCGCGGATCGCCCGCATCGCGCGCCCGATCCGCCCGCGCACCAAATTCCAGGCCAGCACGTACATCACTACCGCCACACCCAGGCTGAACAAATACAGCCACTGATCCGACGACAGCGGCAATCCGAATGGTGCATCCGGCTTATCGATGACCAGGCCTTGCACGCCGCCAGTCCAGTCCTCGAACCATCTGTGCTTCAGGACCTGCGGCACGGCCACCGCCAATGCGAACGTCGTCAGCGCGAGGTAATGCCCCGCCAGCCGCAACGCCGGCAATCCGATCACGAACCCGAACCCCGCGCAAACCACCGCGGAGATCGGGATCGTGACCCAATACGGGACATCGAAAGTCGTCATCAGGATCGCGGTCGTATAGGCGCCGATCGCGTAAAACGCCCCATGACCCAGCGAAATCTGTCCGTTGAAGCCAACCAGGATCGCCATGCCGAGGATCGCGACCGCGTACACCACCACCATCGTCAACTGAAACAGGTGGTAGCCGCTGAACACCGCCGTGGGGACAATCGCCAGCAGCAGAACAAAAACCCAGGTCACCCAGGAATTCCGCATGGTTCTATACCCGGCTTTGCACGGTGCGGCCCAGAAGACCGGAGGGTCTGACGGTCAGCACCGACACGATGATCACCAGCGCCATGGTCAATTTCAATTCGGTCCCTACAAGGTAAGCGCCGCCGAGATTCTCGATGACGCCAACCGCGAAGCCGCCCAGCACGGCGCCCAGAGGACTGTCGATCCCACCCAGCAGCGCGCCCGCGAACGCGTAGAGCAGAATGCCGGCCATCATGTTGGGATCGAGAAACACCACCGGCGCCACCATGCAGCCCGCGACCGAACCGATCGCCGCCGCCAGTCCCCAGCCAAGCGCCAGCATCCAGCCGACCCGCACACCCACCAACCGCGCCGACACCGGGTTGAGTGCCGCCGCCCGCATCGCGAGCCCGAGACTGGTATGCCGAAAGAACAAATAAACCGCGACCAGCACGCCCAATGTCACGCCGGTCGAACCAAGCTGATGTCCCGAGATATAGCCGCCCAACAGCGCCTGGTCGGGGAACGGCGAAGGAAATTGCTTGATCGTATAATCGAAGAACCAGCCGCTCAGACTGTTGATGACCAGCAACAAACCGACGAACACGCCGACCGCCGACAAGATCGGTGCGTTGCCCATCGGCCGGATCAGGATGCGTTCGATCGCCACGCCAATGCCGAACGACACCGCGACACCCAGGAAGAACGCAGCCCAGTACGGCATTCCCATATTAATAAACGTCAACGTGATATACGTCGAAAATGTCGCCATCTCACCCTGGGCGAAATTAATGTGATGCGTGGCCTGGTAGATCATCACCAACGCGAGCGACACGCTGGCGTAAATCCCGCCCGTGGCGATTCCGGAAATGATCTGGTGAATCAGTCCTTCCACGGTGCGCTTCCTTCAATAACCAAGGTACGAACGGCGGATCGACTCGTCCTTTCCGATGTCGGCGGCCTTGCCTGACACCACGATCCGGCCGGTTTCCAGCAAATACGCATCCTCGGCGAATGCCAGAGCGAGACTGGCGTTTTGCTCGACCAGCAGCATACTGACTTTCTCCTCATCCCGGATGCGGCGCAGGATGTTGAAGATCTCCTTCACAATCAGCGGAGCGAGACCAAACGACGGCTCATCCAGCAGCAACAGCCGGGGACGCAGCAGCAGTGCCCGAGTGATTGCCAGCATTTGCTGCTCGCCGCCTGACAAGGTGCCCGCTTGCTGGCGAAACCGCTCCTTCAGGCGCGGAAAATAACCGAACAGCCAATCGAAATCTTTGTCGACCGCGCCGCGATCCCGACGGATATAGGCGCCGAGTCGCATGTTCTCCTCGACCGTCAGCTCCATGAACGTGCCGCGGCCGTCCGGGACGTGCGCGACACCGCGGCGGACCACGTCCTCGGTCGCCATGCCGCTGATCGACTCGCCGCCGAGGATCAGCTCCCCCTGCGTGCGCACCATGCCGCAAATCGCACGCAATGTGGTCGTTTTGCCGGCCCCGTTGGCGCCCAGAAGCGCGGTGACGCCACCTTCTTCGACAGAGAAGTCGATGCCATGCAGCACCTTCGTTTCGCCATACGCGGCGTGCAGGCCCTTGGCCTCAAGCAGCGCCGGCATGTTCGTCTTCCTCCTGCGTATCGCCAAGATAGGCGCGTATCACTTCCGGTTCGGCCCGCACCTCATCCGGCGTGCCATCGGCGATCTTCAAACCAAATTCCAGCGCCACGACTTTGTCGGACACGCGCATCACCAGGTTCATGTGGTGCTCGACCAGAAGAATACTGAGATTGAGCTGCCGCCGGATCCTTCGCATCAGATCCGCCAGTTCATCCACCTCACTGTGATTGAGGCCGCCGGCCGGTTCATCGAGCATCAGCAACTTCGGCCTGGTCATCAGTGCGCGCGCCAGTTCGACGCGCTTCTGCCAGCCGAACGGAATCGCTCCGGCCGGGGTATCCGTCACCTGGCGCAGGTCGAGCAGATCCAGCAATTCGTGCAGCCGGCGATCCGCGTCATTCTGCTCGCGCCGGACGACCGGCAGGCGCAACGCATTGGCGATATAGCCTGATGCCGCGGTGTTGTGGGCACCGACCAGGATATTGTCCCGCACACTCATGTTGCGGAACAACGCGACATTCTGAAAGGTGCGGCCAAGCCCGATACCGGCCATCTGGTGGCGGGGCAGGTTGGTCAGCGACCGGCCCTCAAACTGGATGTCGCCTTGGGAATAGCGGTAAATGCCGCTGATGCAATTGAACAATGTCGTCTTGCCGGACCCGTTCGGCCCGATCAATCCGCAAATCTGGCCATGGCCGACGTCGAACGACACACCGCCGAGGGCGATCACGCCCCCAAACCGCATCTGCACCCCAGAAATGCGGAGTAACGGCTGGGACTGATCCTGCGCCATCACTCGCTTCGTACAGGCGTGAACCAGTCGCTCATCGTCCGGCGGCTTCCCATGCGTTCCCTCATGTTCTGTTGTCGCTGACCCAGACAACCGGAAACTGGCGAAGCGCGCGATGCGTGTCAATCGCCGGGGTAAGGTCGCGACGCGCACGCCTGAAATCCCGACCGGGCCGACCCGGTCGGGGTGTACGATTTCAACTGATGCGTAGTGGGATGCGCGCTAAATTTGCGAGTTGATCCAGTCCTTCAACCGGCTCTTGGGCAGTGCGCCAACCTGCGTCGAGGCCGGCTTGCCGTCCTTGAACAAGATCAGTGTGGGAATGCCCCGCACCGCGTAGTTGGTCGGCGACATCGGGTTGCTGTCGATGTCGACCTTGGCCACCGTCAACTTATCGCCGAACTCGCCCGCGAGTTCTTCCAGCGCGGGTCCGATCATCTTGCAGGGTCCGCACCATTCCGCCCAGAAATCGACCAGAACGGGTCCGGTCTTGCTGGCCTCGATGACATCGGTCGCGAAGCTTTGGTCGGTAACTGGCTTGGTGTTCGTGCTCATCGGAATCCTCCGTGAAGTTGGTCAGCAAAGTGGTCGCGGCATGTGGCGCGGTCAAGAGTCGCGGGTCAGGGCTGCGCGGCACGCCCAGGCTCGTGGGGATCGAGCAGCGGATCCGGCAGGACGGCGACCCGCGCCTCGCGCGTCCAGATCAGCGCGCATCGCACCGGCCGGCCGGGGAAGATGGTCCGCAGCACCGCCCGGTAACTGGCCATCTGGCGCAGGTAGGCCACCGGCGTGGCCTCGACCGTCGTGGGCGGCCGGCGGTTGGTCTTGAAATCAGCCAGCAGCACGCGGTCCGGCAGCACCACCAGCCGGTCGATCAGCCCGCCCACCACGACGTCGCCCACCACGCCGGTCAGCGGCACCTCGGCGCGGCTGTCGGGGCCAAACAGCGGCGCGATTGTCGGATGCGCCAGGATCGCCATCACCTCGTCGGCGATCGCCGACGCGTCGTCCGCCGCGACGTCGTTGCCGGTCCGTCGCAGAAAGCGCACCGCCGCCGGTCGTCGGTCCGCCTCGGGCAACGCGGGCAAATGCTGCAACAGGCCGTGGATCAGTTGCCCGCGTTGGAAGCGGTCGGCGCCTTGCTCCACCCGGGCCAGCGGCGACGCGCTCGCGGGTACTGGGCCGAACGCCACTCCCTCTGGCCGGCTTGGCGCCAGCGGCATGGGCCGGGCGGGTTCCGGCTTCGGCGGTGTGCCCAGAAAAGCAGGCGGATGCGAGGCTTCGAATGCCGCCGGTTTGCGTTGTTCCGGTTCACAAGGCACGGTTTGCGGCGTTGCGAACCAGGTAGCCTCGCCCTCGGATACTTCGACCAGCCGAGCAAACCCGCGCGAGATCAGATTGTACCAGCACGCATCGTTCGCCGCGCCGAGCTTTGGTTTCGCACCACAAACGACCAGCCGGTCCTCGGCCCGCGTCAGTGCGACATACAGCAGCCGGTTGTATTCCTCGCGTCGCTTCTGTCGCGCCGCGTCGCGGAGGCGCCGTGTGCTCTCGCAGTGAAAATCGGCGCGCGGCGCCCAGATTGGCACCGGACGCAAGGTGACCGGGTCATTGCCCCACAGCAACTCATCATCATCCTTGGGCAGCGATGTCGTATCCGGCAGGATCACCAGCGGCGCCTGCAAGCCTTTCGCGCCGTGCACCGTCAGGATGCGCACCTGGTCGCCCGCCGCCTCCGCCTCACGCTTGATTTCCGCACCGGAGCGCCGCAGCCATTGCAGAAAACCTTGTAACGACGGCGGATGGATCTTGGTATGGCGCAGCGCGGCGTTGAGCAGCTCGTCGATCGGCTCGGCTGCCTCCGCGCCCAGACGCGCCAGCAATCGCGCCCGTGCGCCGAGTGCGCCCAGAGCCTCGGCGAACAAAGCGTGCGGCGACACGTAATCGACCCGGTTCAGCAACGTACTAAAGAACCGCCAGGCGCGTTCCCAGGCGGGCGTTTCATTGTGACGGTCGCGAAACACCTCCCACAGCGGACCGGTGCGGCCGATCGCCAGAGCCATCAGATCGTTGTCGTCCAGGCCGCCGAGCGGGCTGGTCAGCACGCAGGCGAAGCTCAGGTCGTCCTGAGGCAGCAACAAGGCATCGCCCAGTACCATGAGGTCCTGCACGGCGGGTTGTTCGGTAAGCACCATGCGGTCCAGACCGGCGACCGGCACACCGCGCGATTTCAATGACCGCACCAGCGCCGCCGGCAGCGCGTCCCGGTGGCGCACCAGAATCATGATGTCGCCGAATCGTAACGGACGCCCTTTGCTTTCCAGCATCACCGACCCGTCGGTCTGGTCGCTGATCCAGCCGGCGAGACCGTCGGCCAACAACTGGAGCGCGGAAGTGGCGCGCTGGTTTCGCTCGGGCGCGGCCCAGGGAGCGGGAGGTTCGGGAGGCGGAGCCTCGGCCAAAGGCCACAATTCCACCCGGCCCGCGTGGCCTTCGCGAACGGCGCGGTGCGACAAGACTTCATCGAGTACCACACCGGACGAAGCAGCCGGATCGGCGAAGACCGCATCCACCAGTGCCAGCACCGGCGTCGTTGAGCGAAACGAAACATTGAGCGGCTTCTGAAGCCATTCGCGCCCGGCCTGAATCACGCGCGCGCCGAGTTTGCCGCGGGCATCCTCGAAGCCGGCCACATCGGCGCCTTGAAACGAAAAGATCGACTGCTTGCGGTCACCAACGGCGAAGACGGTTCGCATCTCGTCGCGCGCGCCGGCGCCGGCGAAGAATTCCTGGGTCAGGCTGTGCGCGATCTCCCATTGTTCGGGCGCGGTATCCTGGACTTCATCCAGCAGCAGATGATCGAGGCCGCCGTCCAGTTTGTACAACACCCAGTCGGCGCCTGGATTGGTCAGCAATTCGGTGCTGCGTGCGATCAGGTCGTCGAATTCCAGCAGGCCGGAGGCGTCCTTCCGGTGTTCGTAACGTTCCAGCAGCGGATCGGCGAGGGTGCACAGCGCCTCCGACAACGCGGCGGTATCGGCGGCACTGCACTGGTCGTCGACCGCGAAAACCCGTTCCGCTTCCGCGAGCAGCGGCGGCAGCAGTTCGGGATCCGTCCGCGCGAGCGCGGCGTTCACCAAGGACGAAGCGGCGTAGGGCTGACCATCGGCTTTCAGGAATAACCTGCGCCAGGTAGCCCAATCAGCGATGCGCGCCGAAGGCGTCAGGCCCAACCATTGCAGGATCCCACTGGCCTTTTGTTTGACCGTGGCCGAGCCCTTGGTTGCAATCACCGAGGCCGCCGCGCGCAACGCGGCTTCGTCGGCGCCCCGCACCGCGTTGGCGATGACGGCCGCCCGATCGACCGCCGTCAGCCCCAGAAGGCGCCGCCGTGCCGCCGCCAGTTCCGCGCCGCCGTCCCGCGCCTGGCGCCACCGCTCACGGTCTCGTTTCAATGCGGTCACGAGTTTGCTGAACCGTTCCAGCGTGGCGGCGCCGGCCAGGGTCCGCAACGCGACCTCCAGATCGGACGGCGCATTCGACGCGCCGCGCGGACGCACCGATGCCAGCAGGTCCTCTCGCGCTTCGGTCATGGCCTCGTCGGCGTCGCGGTCCTCGGCGAGTTGGAAATGCGGGGATATCTCCGCTTCCAACGGAAACCGGCGCAGCAGAGACTGACAGAACGCATGAATCGTCCCGATCCGCATCCCGCCCGGCAAATCCAGCACCTGGGCGAACAGTGATCGCGCCCGCCGCATCGCCGTCTCGGACGGTTCGATGTCGAGCTTGCGCAGCTCCGTCCGCAACGCGGCGGCATCCATGGTGACCCATTGGCCGAGACTGCGTTGCAGCCGCAGCGCCATTTCGGCGGCGGCGGCTTTGGTGAACGTGAGGCACAGAATGCGCTCCGGCCTCGCCCCGCCCACCATCAGCCGCAACAACCGGTCGGTCAGTAGCCGCGTCTTGCCTGACCCGGCCGAGGCGGCGACGAACGCCGATACCGCCGGGTTCGACGCGGCGCGTTGATTGGCTTCCGCCTCGGCGCGCGGAGTGGTCAGATCAGCCACCGCGACCCGGCTTTCGACGCCTGCGCCCATCCGTCTTGATCCGAGGCTCTGGCGGTTCCCGGTCCACGCACGCACCGCGATCATTCGGCGGCGGCACGGGAAAATCGATACGCGGATGACCTCGCATCGTTTCGTGCTTCAGAACGACGTGGGGAGTCCTTGATTGGCTCTGCAAGCTTTTACCACGGAGAACCCGGAGGGCCACGGAGGGCCACGGAGAGACGGGACCAACAACCGGCCGCGACTTCGCTCCAGATCGAGGCGATCCACGCGCATGATGGGGAGAGACAGACGTCCCGCGTCGTCGCGACGTTCCTCGATGACCCGTACAACAACAGGAATAAGCATTACCACAGAGACACAGAGACACAGAGAAGAACAGTGGAAATGAATTCAAACTTTCTGTCTCTGTGTCTCTGTGTCGCTGTGGTAATGCTTTTGCTTCCAGTAAACCAACGGAGCCGCGGGTCATGCCACGCGAACGGCTTGATTCCGCGTGCGCATCCATTGCGATGACTCCGATTCCGAAGGCGCTCGTCATCACGTCTCGTCCTCTTCCGCCGCCAATGACCATTCCGCTACCCGGGCCAATTGCGCGTGATCGGAGAACCGCGGCGTCCAGGCCGGATTGGGTTGCGCCAGATAGCAACGTGCGGGTTCATCATACTGATCGATCAATCTTTCGAGGCCGCGGATCGCCTCGTCGATCGCCGCCAGAAGCTCGCTCTCCTTACCTTTGAACAGCAGCGTGGCCTTCCCGGGCTCAACGCCGCCGGTCAGTTGCCAATAGGTCAGCTCCGACGTGGCTACGCGCAACTCCGGGCCGAAGCCGCCCGCTTCCGCCATCGCCGCCTCCAGTGGCAACTGCGGCGCCAACCCAGCCGCGACCATTTTCTGCGATGGAACGAAACCGGTCTTGTAATCCAGAATCGCGAGGCGCCCGTCCGCCCAACGTTCGATCCGATCCACTCGCGCGGTCAGCCGGAATCTCCGCCCCGGCCGTTGAATGTCCACGGTGCCCGCGATTTCGGTCTCGATCCCGGACAACACGACACCGCCGCGCCGCTGCTGCTCGGTTTCCACGACCCAGTCGGCGATC
>ODAK010002029.1_pt1 | contig 21512 bp, 18 predicted proteins | sample 1539591 | NCBI WGS metagenome assembly ODAK01 (sample SAMEA3539303, study PRJEB22396) | soil metagenome | biome: tundra; feature: field; material: soil | place: USA | collected 2010-05 | depth 0.15 m | reverse complement strand
ACGCGGGTGCGAGGCTGCTCGCAGGCCTTAAGGCCGAAGCAGGCAAGATCTTTGGCGAGGCACGACGCTCAGGGGGGCGCGAGCCTTCGCAGGCCTATCTCGCCGATGCCCTCGTGGCTCTCGTCACTCGTCCCGGCAAGGACGGGCCACACCGCCCGAAGGCCCTCGTACACCTGCGTGTGGACCTGGAGGCGCTGCGCCGCGGCAACACAAGCCCGGGCGAGGTCTGCGAGATCGCCGGTGTCGGAGCGGTCTCTGTAGCGACGGCACGCGAGCTGTTGGGAGACTCGATCGCCAAGGTCCTTGTCACGAGCGCGACCGACGTGCACGCCATCTGCAACCTCGGCCGTTCGGTCCCCGCGAGGCTCTACAACGCCTTGTTGGAGCGGGACCGCTGCTGTGTGGTGCCAGGGTGCTCAGCCACTCACAACCTCGAGATCGACCACCGCGTCGTCCCCTTCGCCGAAGGCGGCCCGACAGAGCTCGCAAACCTGGCGAGAATCTGCCGCCACCACCACTTCTTGAAGACACACGAGGGATACTCCCTGCAAGGCGAGCCCGGTGCCTGGGTATGGGTGCATCCCGACGGCTCCCGCCACGGGCCAGGTGTCTCCCCGTCCAACGACGCCACCGCTCCCCCGGGCACGGACCCGCCTCCCGAACCTCGGCACCCCGCCGACAGAGCTCCGGCATCCATGAGCGACCTGCCAACGGCCACCGACAGATCCGCTGAGCAGGCACAGCCACCGCTGCCCGAGCAGTCGAGCCTGTTCGCAAGTGCCGGCTCTGGTGCCGGTGCCGGTGCCGGCTCGGGCCACGCGGCCTGAACAGCTACGAGGCTCGGCGCCTCCGGGCCGCACGCAAACGGGCACCTCGCTGCCGAGCCGTCGGAGCTCGCCCGGCCAGATAGGTCAGTCCGGTTCGCGTGTTCCGTCGATCGGTTCGAACGATGACGACTCGAACGATGACGACTTTGCCGGCCCGGTGGCCGTTCCGTGCGCTACGGCGGGCGACCTGTCACTGACGGCCGCCCACATCACGCTGAGGGGAGGTTCTGCCCCGGTCCACAGCCTGATCTGACGCGCGGCCTGGTACACGAGCATGCCGAGGCCGTTCCGAACGGTGGCGCCCTGACGCTGAGCCTCCAACAGGAATGGCGTGAACGGCGGGTCGTAAACGAGGTCCACTACGAGTTGACCCGCACCGAACCACGATGGGTCGACCCCGGCGATGATGGCTGAGCCCTCCTCGGCCGATCCGGCCTGTCCCGTGAGTTGACCGGACTGAGCAGGCTCAGCAGGCTGAGCGCGCTCAGCGGGCGCAGGCTCCCCTACGAGACCTGCGTTCACCATGGCGACGGGCGTCGCTTGAATTACCAGGTCCATCCCGCGGAGGTCCTCTGGGCGCCCGACCCGTACGACCTGCGGGGCCAATGCCGCCGAGCGCCACGCTGGTGCCACGGTCCTGTTGACGATCACGATCTCTTCCGCGCCCGCCTCTGCCAGAGCCAGCACCGCCGCCCGCCCGGCCCCGCCTGCACCGATCACCCCACAGCGCTGACCGGCCGGATCGAAGCCCATACCCACTCGAAGATCATCCAGCAGGCCCGCGCCGTCGCAGCTCTCCGCGAAAATTGTGCCTGCGTCGAAAGTCAGCGTGTTCGCAGCCCCCAGTCGCCGCACCTGCCGAGAGCGGCGGGTCGCTAGCCGGGCAGCTGCATCCTTGTGCGGCATCGTGACCGACAGGCCGCGGAGGCCGAGCGCCGCAGCGCCAGCGACCGCTCGGTCCAGCGATCCGGGCGCCACTTCGAACGCCAGGTAACTCCAGTCGAGGCCCATGGCGGCAAACGCCGCATTCTGCAACAACGGCGAAAGCGAATGGCGGACTGGGAAGCCAACAACTCCCGCGACCGCAGTGGTCGAAGCCGGCCACGCGGCCATTGGACGGGCACGGGCCGGTATCTCGGCGAACTCGCTCATGAATTGCCCCGATTCTGGTCAAGCCACGACTGCAGGAGCACAGTCGCGGCCACAGCGTCGATCCCGACCCGGCGCGCGCGCCAGGCGGTACTCGGGCGAGCCTGTCGAGCCTGCGAGCGGGCTCGCTCTCCGCCACCGGCTCCGACCGGATCCGGAGGCAAACGGCGGCGGCGGTCGGCTTCGACCGTCGTCAAGCGTTCATCGTGCAAGACAACCGGAACATCGAGCTCCGTTTCGAGAGCTGAGGCCTCCGCGACAGCTGCCGATGCAGCGGGGCCCCGATCTCCCGCCAGAGTCAGCGGGAGCCCGACGACAACTAGGCCGGCGCCGAACTCCGATACGAGGGCGGCAATCGCGCGGCGGTCCGCGCTCGTGTCACCGCTTCTCGTGATCACCGAGTACGGGGTCGCGAGCACACGCTGCGAATCGCTCACCGACACGCCGATGCGCCGTTTCCCGAGGTCGATACCGACCACTCGCGTTCCCACTGCCGACCCCCCCGTCCCGCAAGGCTCCGCGTCGGTTCGCCCGTCGCTCAAGCCCGTGCCTGGCCGTCAGGCTCAGGCTCAGGCTCGGGCTCTGGCACGGACTCGGGCTCTGGCACAGGTTCACCCGGGCTTCGGCTCAGCGCCTCACCCAGCTTGACAAGCGCTTCCTCGACACCGGCGACGTTTCGCCCGCCCGCCGTCGCAAGCTCCGGAGTGCCGCCACCGCCACCGCCGACCGCGGCAGCAGCCAACGCCGCGACCGCTCGAGCATCGATCCCGGAGCCCTTTCTGGCAGCGACGACCAGCGCAACCCGATCGGGACCGGTGACACCGGCAAGACCGACGGCCTCGACCCCGGGATGATCTCGAACCGCGATCGCAAGCTCCCGCAGCTCCCCAGCCTCGAGCCCGTCCCGACGACCGACCACTCGTCCAGCCAAGGGGCCGCTCGTCGCAGCAGGTGCACCAGCGGCCAACACTTCTGCCTCGTTGCGCAATTGGTCCGAGCGCAATGTTCGCAATTCCTCCTCGAGCGCCCGCTGGCTCACGAGCAGCCGGTCGAGCGCCGAGGCAAGGTCGGAGGGTTGAGTGCGCAATCGCTGCGCAGCCTCTTCGACCGTGCGCCCGAACAACCGGAACCGAGCAAGCGAAGCCTTACCGGTGACAGCTTCTATACGGCGGGTGTTCGAACCGATGGAGGCCTCCGAGACCACTTGCAGGGGGCCGATGGTCCCCAAAGAGCTCACATGTGTGCCACCGCACAGCTCGACCGAGTAGTGACCGGCCTCGACCACTCGTACTATGTCGCCGTACTTCTCGCCGAAGAAGGCCATGGCGCCCTCACTCTCGGCTTGCTCGCGCGTCGTCTCGCGGATCCGGACAGGCTCGTTACGCAGGACCTCGGAGTTCACGAGATCCTCCACACGCCCTATCTCCTCCTCGGACATCGGCCCAAAGTGGCTGAAGTCGAACCGCAGGCGGTCCGGCGCGACGAGCGAGCCCTGCTGACGAACGTGGTCGCCGAGCACCTGACGCAACGCCCAGTGAAGAAGGTGCGTTCCGGTGTGATTGCGTCGGATCGACTCCCGGCGGTCGTAGTCGATAGCCGTGTCCGCTTCTTGACCGGCCTCGATCGATCCTTCGACCAGGTAGCCAAGGTGCCGAGTCAGACCCTCGACGACCGAGGTCGCGTCCAGCACACGGACCCTGCCGGTGGAGGTAGTGATCGTCCCGGTATCTCCTACCTGGCCGCCGCCCTCGGCATAGAACGGAGTTCGATCGAGGAACACCTCGATCAGCTCAGCAGCAGCGGGCGCTTGCTCGCCGTCGACGTTGGCAAACGACTTCTCGACCGAGCTCGGCACGACCGCCAGGACCCTGGACTCGACTTCCGCCTCCTGGTACCCGAGGAACTGGGTCGGGCCGAACACGGTCCTGATCCCGCTCCACGCGGCGGTTGTCCCCTCCGGTGCCGAGGTGGCTGCCCGGCCCGCTTCGCGGGCCCGCTGCCGCTGTTCTTCCATCGCCAAGTCGAAACCGTGACGGTCGACCTCGATCCCCCGCTCTCGCGCGATCTCTTCGGTCAGATCGATCGGAAAGCCGTAGGTGTCGTGCAGCCGGAAAGCGACGTCTCCCCCGACAGCGGAGCCACCCGCCGCGAGCTCCGCCTCGAGCAGCGTTGTGCCGGATCGCAACGTGCGCAGGAAGGCCTCCTCCTCGTGCAGGGCTATCCGCTTGATGAGCTCCCGGTCGCGCGCGAGCTTCGGGTACGCCGCGCCCATGACCTCGGTCACCACATCGATGACGCCTGGGGTCACGAGGCCTTTGGCGCCTAGGCGTTGAGCCACGAGCACGGCCCGGCGGATCAGGCGGCGAAGCACGTAGCCGCGGCTCTCGTTCGAAGGAAAGACCCCGTCGGAGATCAGGAACGTGAACGTGCGGGCATGGTCCGCGACGATGCGAAGGCCGATGTCGGTCTCTTCGGTGCTCCCGTAGACCCGGCCGGTAGCAGCCGACGCGGCCTCGAGGATCGGCGCGACAAGATCGGTGTCGAAGACCGACTCGACGCCTTGGATCTGCGTGAGGATCCGGTCGAGCCCGGCTCCGGTATCGATGTTTCGCCGGGGTAGTTCGCTGAGCGAACCGTCGTGGTGGCGCTCATATTGCATGAACACCAGGTTCCAGAGCTCCACGTAGCGCTCGCCCCCCTGGGCGGGTCCACCGCCGGGCCCGTACTGCGGTCCCCGGTCGAAGAAGATCTCCGAACACGGGCCGCACGGTCCCGTCTCACCCATCTTCCAGAAGTTGTCCTCGTCGAGTCGCTGCAGACGACCTTCGAGCAAGCCAGGAACGTCGCGCCACAACGCGTCGGCCTCGTCGTCAGAGACGTGGACAGTGACCCAGAGCTGCTCGGGATCGAGGCCGAGTACTTCGGTGAACAGCTCCCACGCGTAGGCGATCGCCAGATCCTTGAAGTACTCGCCGAAGCTGAAGTTCCCGAGCATCTCGAAGAACGTCACATGACGCGACGTGGTGCCGATCACATCGATGTCGACGGTGCGCACGCATGGTTGCACCGTCGTCGCTCGAGGTCCGGGCGGCGGAGATTCGCCAAGGAAGTACGGCTTGAACTGGACCATGCCGGCGATCGTGAACAACATCGACGGGTCGTTCGGTACCAGGCTCGCGGCCGGGAGCGCGAGGTGACCACGATCGACGAAGAACTTAGTGAAGGTGTTTCGCAGCTGGTCCGCGTTCACCTCTTGCCTCACTTCTCTTTCGCGCTATGTACTTGTCCGGGCTCCGCCGAACCTTGGTCGCCGCGCCGCGCCCTCCAGCGCTCCGCGAGCGCCTTCTCGGCACCATGTTCCGAAGGTTCGTAGTAACGGCGCCCGACGAGTCCCTCGGGCAGGTACACAGCTTCGACGAACCCTCGCGGGTCATCGTGAGGATACTCGTAGCCCACGCCGTGCCCGAGTGCGCCGGCACCGCGGTAGTGAGCGTCTCGCAACTCCGGGGGTACCGCCCCAAGAGGACGCTCCCTGACGTCAGCCTGTGCTGCCCACCATCCGAGCGCAGCACGGTTCGATTTCGGGGCTAGCGCGAGGTGAACGACGGCCTGAGCCAGGTTCAGCCCCGCCTCTGGAAGCCCGACGAACTCGACAGCCTGGGCCGCTGCCGTGGCGATCCCGAGTGCGTGGGGATCGGCCATCCCCACATCTTCGCTAGCGAGGATCACAAGGCGCCGTGCGATAAAGCGCGGATCTTCACCGGCCTCTATGAGGCGCGCCATCCAGTAGAGGCCCGCGTCGGGATCCGAGCCTCTCAAGCTCTTGATGAGAGCCGAAATGAGGTCGTAGTGCTCCTCGCGCCCATGACGGAAGGCTCGCGTTTCGCGAGCACCCTCGATGTCTTCCATCGTGATCGTCGGCAACAGGCCGGACGTCGAGCCCGACTCCATTGCCATTGCCGTGCTCCGAGCTCGACCACGTGCGAGGGCCATCGCCACCTCCAAGGTCGTGAGCACGGCCCGGGCGTCGCCTTCGGCCAGGTCGACGAGACGCGACAGCGCGTCCGGATCGGCCTTGAACCCCTCGACGCGCAAGGCACGCTCGGCGAGCTCGCGAAGGTCCGCCGGCGTGAGCGCCTCGAATCGCCAGAGCGTCGAACGACTGAGCAGCGGAGCGTTCAGCGCGAAGAACGGGTTCTCCGTCGTCGCGCCGACCAGGACGATTACGCCCTCCTCGACACCGGACAAGAGCGCGTCCTGCTGAGCCTTGTTGAAACGATGTACCTCATCGAGGAACAGGATCGTCCCGCGGCCTTCAGCGCCCAGCGCCCGGCGAGCGTCGTCGAGCTCGTTTCGCACGTCCTTCACGCCGGCGTCGACAGCCGAGAGTGCCCGGAACCGGCGCGCCGTGTGCTCTGCAAGCAGACGCGCCACCGTCGTCTTGCCTGTGCCGGGAGGTCCGAAGAACACGGCCGAGCTCAGTCGGTCGTCCTCGACCAGGGCGCGAAGCGGCGCGCCGGGACCGAGAAGATGGCGTTGGCCGACGACCTCGTCCAACCGGGTGGGGCGCAAGCGGGCCGCCAGTGGTGCTCGGACCTTGAGCTCGTCTGCCACGGCGACATCGAACAGGTCGGGCGGGCGGCTGCTGCCCGCTCGGCTGGACGGGCTCGGCGTCACGCTCCGGGCGTGCCCGACGCGCCCGTCGCCCCAGTCACGCCCGTCCCAGCAGACCCCGTCGCCTGAGACCCAGGCCCCGCAGACCCAGTCGCCCGAGGCGAGACAACCCGGATACCAAGCTCCGCCAGAACCCTCGCCGTGAGGGGTTTGGGCGCGCCCGACATCAGGTCGGCTCCGGACTGCGTCTTCGGGTACGCGATCACCTCACGGATGTTGTCCTCGCCAGCCAGCAACGCCACGAACCGGTCCAGGCCGACTGCGAATCCACCGTGGGGTGGCGCACCGTAGCGGAACGCTCCGAGAAGGAAGCCGAAACGGGACTCCGCATCCTCATCTGATACCCCGAGCGCCTTGAAGACGCGGCGCTGGATGTCTGCACTGTGGATTCGGATGCTCCCCGACCCCAGCTCCCAGCCGTTCAGCACCAGGTCATAGCTTTGTGAGCGCACGATCATGGGATCGGTCTCGAGCAGGTCGATGTCGTCGGGGTGCGGCATCGTGAACGGGTGGTGTGCCGCGACCGGATGGCCCTCGTCGTCCACGCCGTCAAAGAGCGGGAACTCCGTGATCCAGACGAAACGGAACGGCCGTTCGCTGATGGCCGGTTGCCCCAGGTCGAGGCGCAGCTGGCCCAGCACCTTGCACGTGCGTTCGCGCTCACCGGCGACGACAAGCACGAGATCGCCTGGCTCGGCAGAGGTCGCATCCACAATCCGGCGCTGATGAGACTCTGAGAGGAACTTGGCGACCGGCGATTCCAGCACACGTTCGGGGCGCACTCGCATCCACACCAGGCCTGCAGCTCCGAGCTCAAGTGCGCGCCCGACAAGCCCGTCGAGACGGCTCCGCGGCCACTCCCCCGCACCCGGCCCTGGCACGCGGATGGCCCGCACACAGGCCGCCTTGAAGGCATTGAACTCGGTGCCGGCGACGGCCTCATTGAGATCGACGAGCTCCATTCCGAACCGCAGGTCCGGCTTGTCTGTCCCGAACCTGTCGAGGGCCTCGTTCCAGGTCATCGTGACAATCTCTGGTGGCCGCTCGCCGGTTACCGCGAACGCTGCTTCCATCACGGCCTCGCTCACGAAGCCGAGAACCTCTGCTTGACCCACGAAGGACGCCTCGATGTCGAGCTGGGTGAACTCGAACTGGCGATCCGCGCGCAGATCCTCGTCCCTCATGCAGCGGGCGATCTGATAGTAGCGATCGATTCCGCCGACCATCAGCAACTGCTTGGCGATCTGAGGGCTTTGCGGCAACACGTAAAACGAGCCGCGCTGTAGTCGCGACGGAATCGCGAACTCACGTGCGCCTTCCGGCGTCGGCGTCCAGAGCATCGGCGTCTCGACCTCGACGAATCCCTGCCGCTCCATGGCCCTGCGAAGGGCACTGTTCACCTGCGCGCGCAGCCTCAGGTTGTACTGCATGCGATCTGTCCGGAGGTCCAGGTACCGGTAGCGCAGCCGTACCGCTTCGTCGGTCTCCGATCGCGCGTCGAGCGAGAACGGCGGGGGCTCCGCGGTAGAGAGAACCTCGACTTCGCATTCGCCGAGCTCGACCTCACCGGTCGACAGCCCCGGGTTGACGGTGCCTTGCGGACGAAGCCGCACGGTGCCCGTGATGCGAAGCACGTGCTCTGATCGCAGGTCGCGTGCCCCGTCGACAACACACTGGATGATCCCGGTGTGGTCGCGGAGATCTACGAACGCAAGGTGCTCGCCATGCTCGCGCCGGCGCGCCAGCCAACCGCAGACGCTCACTGTCCTCCCTGCATCTGCGGCCCGCAGGGCGCCGCAATACGCACTGCGGAGCCCTGCGGGAACCAACGACTCGTCGGTTGTGAAGCTCATGGCAACCTCGTGATCTGGCCTAGACGGGCTGCAAGCCCGTCACGGGACACTTTCTCTTGCAAATGCGCGTCTGAACCGCGCAGCACCCGGATGGTGACAACGCCGGCCGCGAGATCGTCTGGGCCCAGGATGCAGGCCACTCTCGCGCCCGAACGGTCCGCGGCCTTCAGTTGCGCCTTCATCGAGCGCCCGTCGAACGCCCGGTCGACGGCCAGGCCCGCACCCCTCAGCTCGTGGGCGAGCTCGAGCGCGAGCCCCACGCCACTCGAGTCCACGACGAACGCATCGAGAGACCCGCTGAGGCGCAGGTCGCCGGCAGACAGAACGCCGTCGGCGTCGCACGCGAGCAGGATCCTCTCGATGCCGGCGCCGAAACCCACACCGGACAGCTCCGGGCGGGCCACCGAGCGCGGCGACCACCCCGTCGTAGCGGCCGCCCCCGCCCACGCCTTCGAGGATGTCCGAGCCGTACTCGAAGGTGGTACGGGTGTAGTAGTCGAGACCCCGGACGAGGTAATCGTCCTGCTCATAGGCGATTGCCAGCCGGTCCAGGCCACCGAGGACATCGGCAAAATGCAAGCGGCAGTCCTCGCAGAGCGCGTCACGCAGCTTTGGCGCCTCCGCGCTCACGTTCCGGCATTCCAGGCGCTTGCAGTCGAGGATGCGGAGCGGGTTCACGGCCCACTTGTAGCGGTGCTCGTCGCACAGCTCGTCGGCGTGCGATTCCAGAAAGCCCGCCAGCTGTTCTCGATACCCCGGAGCACACGTCTTGTCACCGAGGGAATTGACTCGCAGGCGCAACGACGACAAGCCGAGGTCCGCGTACAGCCCGGCCAAGAGAGAGATCACTTCCACGTCGGCCATCGGATCGTCAGTGCCGAGAATCTCGACGCCTAGCTGGTGGTGCTGCCGGAATCGTCCCGCCTGAGGACGTTCGTAACGAAACATGGGCGCCGCGTACCAGGCCTTGAAGGGAGGCACGGGGGAATGCTGCACATAGGCACGAACTACCGACGCCGTGCCTTCCGGACGCAGCGCTATGTCGCGGCCGCCGCGATCGGTGAACTCGTACATCTCCTTTGTGACCACGTCGGACGAGTCTCCCGAGCTTCGGCGGAACACCTCCGCGTCCTCGAAGCCCGGGCTCACGACAAGGCCGAAACCGAACCGTTGCGCCAGTCCGGCAAAACGCCCCACGAGCTCAGACCAGCGCGCGCTTTCCGGAGCGAGGATGTCCTGGGTTCCCTTCGGGGACTGGAAGCGGGTCACCCGCCGGCCGGTGCGAGAGCACCGCTCCTCCCGGGAACGAGCCGGTAGGCGTCGTAGACACTGTCGAGCAGTCTGAGGTTCTCCAGAAGCGAGTCGAGGTGCTCGGGGTCGGCGAGCTCGAATTCGAAGCGCATGCGGCTCACCCTATCTGGCGTCGTATGGGTCGACGAGGAGATGATGCTCACGTGGTGCTCAGAGAGCACCTTGGCGACATCGGCCAGCAAGCGGTTCCGGTCCAGTGCCTTGACCTCGATCGCGGCGACGAAGACTCCCGTGCGGTCCTCATCCCATTCCACTTCGATGAGACGCTCCTTCTCGTCGGCGGCAAGAGCGATCGCGTTCGCGCAGTCCTCCCGGTGCACCGACACACCGCGACCACGCGTAACGAAGCCGATCACCCGGTCTCCGGGCACCGGCGTGCAGCATCGGGACAAGCGGACCATCACATCGTCGAGGCCCTCGACGTAGATGCCCGTCGAGACGCGACGGTGACTTGGCCTCCTGGGCTGCAACGCGGTCGAGGGCAATTGCTCCTCGCCCTCGCCCCCGCGGAGCTCTCGCTCGATGCGCTGGACGAGCGCCTGTCCCGAAACGTGGCCTTCGCCGATCGCGGCATGGAGCGAGTCGAGATCGGTATAACCCATGGATGCCGCTACAGCGAGGAGTGCAGGCGAGCTCTGCAGCTTCTGGACCGGTAGCCCGCCCCGCCTGAGCGCTCGTGCCAATTCCTCGCGCCCGGTCTCGATCGCGTCCTCGCGACGCTCTCGGGAGAACCACTGCCGGATCTTGTTGCGGGCCCGCGGCGAGGTGACGATCTGCAGCCAGTCGCGCGACGGTCCGGCCGAGGGGGTCTTTGAGGTCACGATCTCGACCGTGTCGCCCGAGTGCAGCTTCGAGTCGAGTGGAAGAAGGCGCCCGTTGACCCGTGCTCCGACGCAGCGGTGCCCCACCTCGGTGTGGATCGCATATGCGAAGTCGACCGGAGTCGCTCCTGCGGGCAAGGTGACTATCAGGCCCTTCGGCGTAAACACGTACACCTCATCCTGCTCGAGGTCGATCTTGAGCGTCTCCAGGAACTCCACGGGATCTGGGGTCTCCCGCTCCCAGTCGACGATCCGCTGCAGCCAAGCGATCTCATCTGTCGACCGGGCGCCACGCTGGGCTCCTGGCTTGCCGGCGACTCCCGGCTTGCCGGCGGCTCCCGGCTTGCCGCTGGAGGCCTCCTTGTAGCCCCAGTGAGCGGCGATCCCGTACTCGGCGCGCCGGTGCATCTCTTGGGTCCGGATCTGGATCTCGAGGGGCTTCACGCGGGGCCCGACCACGGTGGTGTGCAAGGACTGGTAGAGGTTGAACTTCGGCGAGTTGACGTAATCCTTGAACCGGCCCTGAACCGGTGGCCACAGAGCGTGCACTGTGCCGAGCGCCGCCCAGCAGTCCTTCTCGGCGGTCACGATCACGCGGATCGCCACCAGGTCGTGGATCTCGTCGAATTCCTTGCCCCGCACAACCATCTTCTCGTAGATGCTCCAGAGGTTCTTCGGGCGCCCGGTGACCTCCGCATCGATCCCGGCCTCACCGAGTCGGGAACGCACGACCGCGAGCACCTCGGCGAGCTCGACCTCACGCCGTGGAGCGCGCGTGGCGACCATCTGCGCGATCTCGGCGAACCGCTTGGGGTGAAGAGTCTCGAACGCGAGGTCCTCCAGCTGCCATTTCACTTCCTGAATACCCAGGCGATGCGCAAGGGGGGCATAGATGTCCCGGGTCTCCTCGGCAGTGCGGCGCTGCTTCCACTCGGGCATCACCGACAACGTCCGCATGTTGTGGAGCCGGTCCGCCAGCTTGATGACCAGCACCCTCCAGTCGCTGGCCATCGCGACGAGCATCTTGCGCATCGTGGCGGCCTGCTGCGCCTCTTTCGAGTCGAAACGAAGCCGGTCCAACTTCGTGACCCCATCCACGATCGCCGCCACCGCCGGACCGAATTCCTCCCCGATCTGGGTGAGGGTCACCCCGGTGTCCTCCACCGCGTCGTGCAGCAACGCCGCGGCCGCGCTTACGGTGTCCAGGCCGAGATCGGCGATGATCGTGGCAACCGCGACCGGATGGGTGATGTACGGCTCGCCCGACAGCCTGTGCTGACCTTCGTGGGCTTTGATGGCCAAGGCGTGCGCCCGCCTCACCAGATCGAGATCCTCGCCGCCGCGGCGAGCGCTCAGAGTCGAGAGGATGCCTTCGACCTCAGAGGTTGGCGGCGGGATGAGGGCCCGGGCGGGGTTCTCGGGGGACGCCTCACCGAGCTCGGCAGTCGACCCGGCCAACACGGGATCGACCACGGACATGATCTAAATCTACCTGCTGAGAGCGACTGGACCAGCGTGTTCGCGCCAAGCCGGCGGTCGCTCGGGCTGGCACTCCAACTAAACTCCCAGCTTACGGCCGTGACGAACCCAAAGACTGAATCGACGCCAGCAGAAAGAGCTGCCCCGTGACCACCACTCCGGATCTCGGGCGCGACCTGGATGAAGGGCTCGGGACACCTCGAGCCCGCCGCGCCGAGCCGCCATCGCTGCGGCCCGCGCTCGTGGTCGTCGCATGCGCAGTCGTCCTGTCGTTGGGTGGGTTCGCGGTTGCGCTCATCGGTGGCGGGCAGGCGGCTCCGTCGATTGTCACCGGCCTCGGAACACCAGTGCCGGGCGTGAACCTCTCGGCAGTGGGCGCGTCACAGGTGCTCCAACGCATCTCGAACGGTGGCACACCTCCGCGCGACGTCCTCGAGGCACTCGTCGTGCCGAATGGCGCACGGATCGTGAGCACGACCGCGCAGGACGCCGGCGTTGACCAGTACGACCGGAGCATTTACTTCCAGCTCGACACCAAGTCCACCGAGCTCGTCAAGTTCTACCGAACAGAGCTGAGGCGAGCCCATTGGTCCCTCCTCGGCACCTACCCGCTGGCGAGCGCAGGAACCGAGCTCCTCGCACAGCGGACCGGATCCGACGGCTACGAGTGGGAGGTTGGCGTCGTGGTCACACCGGTCAATCCCGCGATTTCACCTTCGCTCGCCGGTGACGGGCAGACCTCGGCTGTCATGGGACTCAGACTTCGGCTGTTCGTGGTCCCCGACAGCGGTTCTTGACCCTGACCGGCGTACTGGGACCAGTGCGCGGCCCGTGGAACAAATGGGCTGAGCAGGACGGCCCAGGTCAGCAGGTCGAGTGGGTAGATGAGGTACCCGAACCGCGTTGCCGGGGCGAGAAGTGTGGCCAGCAGCATGGCGAGACCGCTGAAGCCTGCGGCGCTCTGCGGGCTCGAGGGTGGCCACTTCAAGAGCCCGTAGCCCACAGCAACAAGTCCTACAAGCGTGAGGATCGTGATCAACTCCGGCTTGGCCGCCGGGAAGAGCGACACCAGCTCCTGACCTAAGAGCGGGCTGGCCGCCGGCGATTTCACCTTGGTGAGCCCGAGCGGGAACCTGATCGCGTTCAGGATGAAAGCGTGAGGGGCGAGGCCGACGCCGACGCCGAGGACCGGGACCACAACCGCCGCGGCCGCCAACGAGTACCGCCAGATGGCGCGCCGTCCGCGCCTGTCCCACTCGCCGAGAACGAGCAGGATCAGCAATGGCCACGCGGTGAACTTGAGAGTGGCGGCGACCCCCATCGCCACCCCGGACCAGACGGCACTTCGGCGAGTCGCCAAGGCGAGGCCAAGCAGCATCAGCGCGATCACGGGAAGGTCGTCGCCGCCAGTCACCATCGGCAGGGCCCCGCTCGGCAGGATGACGACTACTTGGAAGATGCGCCAGCGTCGCCGCGAGGTCGTGTCCGCGAGGAGAAGCGCCCCTGCGATCACGATCAGGGAGAAGCCGGTGAGCGGCAGCCGGGCGTCCTTGAACTCGGGCGGCCCGGATGTGGCATTGACGAGGCCGAAGGGGATCATGCCCGGCAGGTAGGGAAAGAAGGAGTTCTCCGACTGGCTCGTCACCGATGTGCCGATGGACTTCGGGTTGGACAGGTAACAGTTCTTGTCGTGCGCGACTCGATCCGCGCAGGCCTCGATGACCGTCACCTCGTTTTGGACATGCGCACCCGGCGTCGACTCCGCGCGCAGGATCACCTCGACGCTGAGTGGCACCAGCACGACCGTGAGGAGAAGCCCGAGCACGAGATAGCGTCGCAATCTGTCGCCGGCCCTGCCCGCCTCCACGGTTACGCGCCGGGCGCGCCGGCGGCTCACGTACCAGCAAACTACCGTCGCGACGACATAGGGGCCGAGCGCCATCTCTGCCCACTGGCGGTAGTCGTCGCTGACGGCCAAGGAGATCGTTCCCAACGCGAAGACCGCCGCGAGCAGATAGAGGAGGGCATCCTGCTCGAGCACCGAGAGAGCAACGAGACGATCACGCCAGCTGAGCAACCTGCTCGTGACCGCGGCCATCTTTTAGAGCGTACCGGGCTGGCGTCCCGCGGCGAGCCCGCACGAAGTCAGCCACACGAACGTGGATGACCTTGCGCGGGCTCGGTCGTCCGCTCAGCGGTTGGGCTGAGGCGTGAAGCGCGGGTTAGGCTTGACCGCCCGAAAGCCCTTGGGGAACTTCTCCTTTGCGTCCTTCTCGCTCGTGGCCGTCACATGATGACGTCCTCGGCCCTCGTGCCAGTTCAGCGGTGTGGCAACCGAATGGCCCGCCGTGAACTGCAACGAGTCGCGCACCCGAAGGATTCCTCGAAATTGCGGCCCGTGCTGGCACGGTAAGCGATAGTGGGCTTCATCTTCCTGTCCGGGCCGATCGCGAAGACCGAGCACACGGTCGAGGTGCCGCTCGCGTCCGGGTGGATCATCCCTCAAAGGTTCGACACCTTGCGATCCGGGTCGGCGATGAGCGGGAAGTTGAGCGCCTGGCCGGTGGCATCGGCGATTTCGCCCACCCACCGCTCGTGCGAGTCGATCGGGTCGAGGGACAAGCCGATGACCTTCGCGCCGCGCTCGTCGAACTCGCCCTTGAGGCGCGAGACATCTCCGAGCTCGGGCGTGCAGACCGGGGTGAGGTCCTTCGGGTACAGAAGAGGATCCCCCACCCGCCGCCGAGCCACTCGTGGAATCGATCGTGCCCCGGGTCGTCTCCGCCGTGTCGTCCGGGGCGACATCGCCCAGCTTGCCGCCATCTCCGGCCGGCGGCGCGCACCTGCGCCCTAGCTTGAGCGGCGTGCCGAGCGTCGCGCTCACCTGTGCCGCCGTCCCGGTCCCGGTTCCCGGTGCAGGCCCCGGGGCAGGATTCGGGGTGTGCGCCGTGTGTCGCGGGGCGACAGCCCGCGGGCACCAGATTTGCTGGAGCTGTCACGTGGTTCGCCGGCAACTCGGGATAGAGCTCACAAGGACCGTCCCGATCTCGCTGTTCGCTCCGGGCACGCTGCTGCACGAGCTCCTCGTCGGCTATAAGGCGGCGCCGTCGCGTCGAGTGCGCGCTGAGCGGCAAGCTTCGCTGTCCCGGCTCCTCGGCGAGTTCTTCAGCCTCCACCTACGCTGCCTCCTCGGACCGGTCCTCGGGGACCACGCCGCCACGCTCGCCGTCCCTGTCCCGTCCAGCTCCGCGCCGCGCCCCTCCTGGGGCGGTGAGCATCCGCTCATCGGCCTCATCGGCACATCCTTGGCGACTGAGCCCGGGCTGTTGCTGGCACCGGTCATGGCGAGAGGTACCGAGCCGCTCGGGCACCTTCGCGCCAGCAGGCGAGGCTTCCGCCTGGTCGCTCCCGTGGCCGGCCGGCGAGTTCTGGTGGTCGACGACACCTACACCTCCGGCGCCCGCTCCCAAAGTGCCGCGGCTGCGCTGGCGAGTGGCGGTGCCGAAGTAGTCGCGATCGTTCCGATTGGTCGCCTCATCCATCCTGACCACAACCAGGCGACCGGCGCGCTCTGGGAGCACCAGGAGCGAGAGCCTTTCGACCCGCGTCGGTGCGCCGGCCCGTGCCGGCTCTGGCCACAGGGCACCGGCCTGGCACGACACACTCGCGCGGGCGCCACTTTACGGAAGCAGCAAGCGCCCGAGCCGGCGGGACGCGCCTACCAGGCCGATCGCGCCAAGAAGCCCGAGGTAGCACGCGTGCACAAGGAGCACCGGGCCGAGCATCCCAGTATCGAGGCCGCGTAGCAGAGCCACGCCCTGGTACAGCGGCGTGACCGTGACCACGATGCGAAGCCAGCCCGGGTACAACGAGAGCGGGTAGAAAACGCCCGAGAACAAGAACAACGGGACGATCGCAAGCGAGACCAGATCGAAGTCCTGCCAGCTGCGCATGTAACAGGTGCCGAGCATCCCCACACCTCCGAAGGCGAAGCTCACCAGCATGGCGGCAGGCAGGCAGAGCACTGCCCACCAAGAGGTGATCAGCCCGAGCGCGGCCATCACCGTGAGGAATGCGATCGAGTAGACGGTGCCCCGGATGAGCGACCAGGACAGCTCCCCGATCGCGACGTCGCGAACCCCGAGCGGCGTCGCCAAGACGGCGTCGTAGGTCTTCGCGATCTTGAGCTTGAAGAAGATCCCGAAGGTGGCGTCGAAGATGGCGCCGTTCATCGCCGAGGAAGCGAGCAGACCGGGCGCGACATAGTCGGTGTAGGGGATCGACCGACTACCGATGGCGAGGTGGCCTACGAGATGGTTCAACCCGAGACCGATCGACAACAGGTAGAACAGCGGCTCGAAGAACCCGGACACGAGGAATATCCACCCGCGCCGGTATGCGATGACATTGCGCTCGACCAGCAGGCGCGCTCGGCCGCGACCCGCTCCGAGACGCGGGAGGACCCGCAGCGGCAGCGCGAGGACCTGGACGCCGGAGGTGCTCACGAGCGCCGCCTCATTGCACCAGCCTCCGGCGATAGGTGACCCTCGCCGCGAGGACACCGCCGCCGAGCATCACGAGGAGGTACGCGGCATGCCCCAGAGCATCCCAACCTCCCAGATGTCCGAGCACGAGACCTCGGCAAAGACTCACGCCTTGATAAAGAGGAGTGCATCGGGCGACGACCTGCAGCCATCCGGGCAACTGCGCGACCGGGAAGAACGTCCCGGAGAACAGGAAGAGCGGGACGATCCCGAAGCGGTAGAGCACGACGAACGACTTGTCGGTCTCCCGGGTAGCGCTGAAGGCCATCACCGGAGCGGCGAAGGCCGCGCCCGTCAGGACTGCGGCCGGGAACGCCGCTACGGCCCAAGCAGAATGCACCGTGTGAAACGCCGTCATCACGGCTAGGAAGACGCCTGACGCCAGGGCGACACGAGTCAAGATCCACAGAAGGTGGCCATAGAGGACGTCGGTCACTTCGAGCGGCGTGGCGAGCATCGCCAAGTAGGTCTTCAGCCACTTGATGCCTGCCATCACCGGGAACGTCGACTCGTTCGCGGCGATCTGCATCGCGGTGCCCGCCAGTAGCCCGGGCGCGAGGAACCAGAGGTAGGGCACTCCGCCCACCGCCTGGTTGGATCCGTGATCGATCAGGTGGCCGAGACCGACGCCGATCGCGGCGAGGTAGAGCACCGGGTACAGGAAAGTCGTCGTGAGCGATCCCCTCCAGGTTCGCTTGTACGCGAGCAGGTTGTACTGATAAGCCCGGAGTGCGGGCGGCGAGGTGCGCGCCCGGCGCCGCGGGGTCGCGGCGGCCGGCGGCAACTGCGGCGTGAGGGTCAATCGACGAGACTCCGGCCGGTCAGGTGCAAGAAGACGTCCTCGAGAGTTGCGCGCCTGACCAGCGCCGCGATCGGTGACGCCCCGCGAGACCTCACGGCGTCGAGCGTCGCATCTCCCTCGTCTGTGTAGAGCAGCAGTCGGTCGGGCAGCACCTCGACGCGCTGGGCAAGGTCGGCGAGCCTGTCGCCGTGAACTTGGTGACCCTCGGGCTCGAAACGCAACTCCACGACCTCACGGGTCGACCACTGCTCGATCAGCTCGCGAGGCGAGCCGGCGGCCGCGATGCGGCCGGCGTCCATGACCACGAGCCGGTCACACAGCTGCTCGGCCTCGTCCATGTAGTGAGTGGTGATGACAAGCGTCACGCCTTCCCGCTTCAGCCGGTAGAGGCGGTCCCACAGCAAGTGGCGCGCCTGGGGATCGAGACCGGTAGTCGGCTCGTCCAGGATCACGAGGCTCGGTGACGACACGAGTGCCCTCGCGATCGTGAGCCGGCGACGCATGCCGCCCGACAGCGGGTCCACGCGCTCATCGGCCCTTTCGGTCAAGCGTGCGAACTCGAGCAACTCCTCGACACGCTCACGCAACTGCTTCTTGGGAAGACCGAAATAGCGCCCGTAGAGGTAGAGATTGTCCCTCACGGTGAGCTCGAGATCGAGGGTGTCTTCCTGGGGGACAAGGCCGATCCGGCTCCTTATCTGTGGACCGTCCCGCATGGGGTCGAGACCGAGCACCTGCAACGTCCCTCCCGAGATCGGCGACAGGCAGGCGATCATTCGCATCGTCGAGGTCTTGCCCGCGCCGTTCGCGCCGAGAAACCCGAACGCCTCCCCGACGTGGATGTCGAAGTCGACCGCGTCAACAGCGGTGAAATCGCCGAACCGCTTCGTTAGCCGTCGCGCCTGCACGGCGGCCCCAGTGCCGCCGCCGCCGCCGGCCCCCTGGCCCGACGTCGACACGCCTAGTTGGCCGTGCCGAGACGGATCACTTGGCCCTCCTGGCCCTTGGCGCATGAGCGCGTCGTCACCCAAGCGCATCACGAATACTACCTACCCAGTCCCTCTCCCCCGCCCCAGCGGAGAGCTCCGCAAACCATGGCCGCGACCAGAGCCTAAACTCCGTCGAGCGTGCAACAAGCTCCTGTTTGGCGTGGTTTCAGGCCAGGCATCATCGCCCTCGTCGTGAGCATGGGAGCTGCGACAGGCGCGATGCTCCCGTTTCGCAGCAGTCTGAGCTTGGCGGCAGCGGCTCTCGTCTTCGTCCTGCCGGTCGTCGGTGCCATGCTGCTCGGCGGCGCGCGGGTCGGATTGATCGGCGTCGTGCTCGGTTTCGTCGTGCTCGACGTCGCGTTCATCCAGCCGTATGGGACCTTGGCGGTGGGCAGCGGGCAGAACTGGCTGGCGCTCATCGCTTACGTCGCGGTCGTCCTGCTGGTCGCAATCGTCGTATCGCGGCTGCAGCAACTCAGAACCGACTCGGCGCGGCGCGCAGCCGACTCGCGGCGGCTCCTGGAGCTGTCGGAGCTGCTCGTCGCAGACAAACCGGTCCGTGAGATGCTCGCCGTCGTCGCCTCGAGCGTCCGGGGTGCCTTCAGTCTCGAGACCGTTGCCCTCCTGCTGCCTTCAGCCGGGACCGGCTACCTCGAGATCGTCGCGTCCGACGGCCCCGAGCTCGGGGGCGAGTCACTGGACCGCCTCCTGCCTGCCCCGGGTACACCTGCGTCACTCACCGGCAGCATCGTCGCCGGCGCGCTGCTACGACAAATACCGCTGACGGCCGCGGGCCGCCCGGTCGGGCTCCTCGTCTTGCGTGGCCGGGCGCTCGACGTCCACGACCGGGGGCTGCTCGCGACCTATGCCAACCACGCTGCTCTTGCGATCGAACGTGCCCAGCTCCGCGACCAGGCGTTGCGGGCAAACCTCCTCCAGGAAGTCGACGAGTGGCGTGCGGCACTGGTCAGCTCCGTTGCGCACGACCTGCGCACGCCGCTCGCCTCGATCAAGGTCGCCGTGTCCGATCTTCGAGAACCGGCCATCGTCCTCCCCGAAACCGCACGCCGGGACCTGCTCGAGACCATCGAGGAACAGACCGACCGATTGACGCGTCTTGTCACCACCGTGCTCGACCTTTGGAGGCTCGAGGCGGGCGCGCTCAAGCCGAAGCGCGAGCCTTTCGCAGCCGACGACCTTATCGACGAAGCCGCTGCACTCGTCGAGCGCTCACTCGACACGTCGCGACTGCGCCGGGTCGTGGCAGCAGACCTTCCCCCACTCGAGGTGGACCCCACACTCATCGCCCAAGCGCTGGCAAACCTGTTGGAGAACGCCGCCAGGCACAGCCCGCCCGGTGCCGAGATCCTCGTGGAGGCGGCGCGCCGCCGAGGATCGGAGGACGAGGTCGAGATCGCGGTCTCCGATTCTGGCCCAGGGGTCCCGCCCGACCAGCGCGAGCTGATCTTCGAGCTGTTCCACCGTGGCGCCGATGGCGGACGCGCCGGCCTCGGACTGGCGATTGCCAAGGCGTTCGTCGAGGCCCATGGCGGCCGAATCGGAGTCGGACCGGCACGAGGAGGAGGGGCGCGCTTTGTGTTGACGGCGCCGGCAGCCTCTCGTTTCGCCACCGAGATCCCCGCAGACGACGAGGTTTCCCCGTGACGCGTGTCCTCGTCGTCGACGACGACCCGGCGCTGTTGCGGGCACTGCGGATCGGCCTTGAAGTGAGAGGCTTCGAGGTAATCGCGGCGCACACGGGCGCCGAAGGGCTCTCACGAGCAGCTCAGACGATGCCCCACCTCGTCGTGCTCGACCTTGGGCTCCCGGACATCGACGGTGTCGAGGTCTGCAAGCGGCTCCGACAATGGACCGACGTGCCAGTGATCGTGTTGTCCGCGCTCGACAGCGAGGAACGCAAAGTGCTCGCGCTCGACAGCGGCGCCGACGACTACGTCACCAAGCCGTTCGGGATGCAGGAACTGGAGGCCCGCCTCCGGGTCGCACTGAGGCACTCGGCGGCCCGCGATCCTTCGTCGGCACCGGCGACCCTGACCGTGGGCCCCATCCATGTGGACGTCGCCTCGCGCACGGTCAAGGTCGGCGGCAGCGCGATAGAGCTAACGGCGCGGGAGTTCGACCTGCTCGCATATCTGGCCCGCAACGCCGGCAAGGTTTGCACCCACAGGACAATTCTGCGTGAAGTCTGGGGACCCGGCTACGGAAACGAGACGCACTACCTGCGCGTCTACGCGAGCCGCTTGCGCCGCAAGCTCGGTGACGAGGGCGGTCCGCTCCTGCGCACCAACCCAGGTGTCGGTTATCAGCTCGTTGACGAGCGGCCGACTCAGCCGCCGGGCGCAGGCGGTGGCGGAGCACCTGGCCATTGCGGCGACGAGCCACCTGGCTCTGTTCGCGGAGCACCTGGCCACGGTGGCGGAGAGCCACCGGGCGCCGGTGGCGCCGAGCCACCTGACGGGGACGGCCACCCGGAAGGCGGAGGCGGCGCCGAGCCACCCGGCGGGGGCGGGGGCCAACCCGAGCCACCCGGTGGGGGCGGCGGCCACCCGCCCGGCCGGAACTGGGGACCGCCGGAGCCGTAACCCGGAGTCGGCTGGTTTGGCCACGGGGACCCGGGATACCCACCGAACCCCGGTCCGTACCCGCCTTGGCGATAGTGCCGAAGCTCCTTGTGGACCGGCCAGTCAGAGAACGCGAACACGAAGAACATCACGAGGTTTACAAGCGGGACGAACGCCAACAGCACAAACCACGCCGAATAACCGGCCTTCGAAATGATCTTGGCGGTGCCCACAATCGAGGCGACGACAATCGCCAAGTAGATGATGACGAGGATCGCACCGTCCAGCCCCATCACGCTTGCCAGGATAACCATGCCCGACCACCTCTTAGCGGGTGCGCTCCCGGACCGCCTCGTTCAGGCGCCGACCACCGCCCCAACAGAGCGAGCGTAGACCGCACAAAGCGGTAACCGCGGGCTGAGCGGCCCTGCGCCGGTGCGAGGCGCAGACCAGGACACTCGACCGTCGTCAAAAGATCGAT
>ODAK010002025.1_pt1 | contig 21531 bp, 17 predicted proteins | sample 1539591 | NCBI WGS metagenome assembly ODAK01 (sample SAMEA3539303, study PRJEB22396) | soil metagenome | biome: tundra; feature: field; material: soil | place: USA | collected 2010-05 | depth 0.15 m | reverse complement strand
GGTGGAGAAAATAAATGAGATTTTTATAAAAATATTTAAAATTTTATAATTCAAACTCAAACTTGATTACAAGGATGCAGCAATAAATATTAAACAATTCGCAATGGAAACAATTACTACAACAGAGAATCAAAATCCAGTTAGTGCTGAAAGTAAAGCTATTCAACCTACAACTGGAATCACTTTGAACATTCTTGAAATCATTCCTTCTAAAGATAAAGTAATGATTTTCAAAGCACCCTTTAAAGAATACATCATTAAAGATTATCGAAAAAATTTCAAACAACATTATTTCCATCGTAACGGAAATTTTATTTACACATGGAATTTAGTAAGTCAACCCGAACTTGCTTTGCCTGCTGAATTCACTGTAGCACAAATAAACCGAATTGACGATACTCTTATTTTCAATAAGATTTTAGAATCATCACTTGAATTTCTGTTCAAGTCAAAAGGCAGAAATATTTATAAACCCAAATATGGTTCTGCTTATGAACTTAAATTGCAAACTGGAATAAGAGATTTTCAGGGCTTACGGGTAATTCCAATTTTAAACTTTGCAGTTCATCCGCTTTACAGCGTGCAGGACAAAAAACAAATTGCCGCATTGTCATTACGCTATTCTACAAAATATGAATTTACAATTTCAGAATCTGAAATTATAAAACGAAACATTGATACACGGGATTGGACAAGAAATGCGAAAGGAGAAATTGCAGCATCAAGGGACAACGCAAAAAAATTCCTTTCTGCAATTGGACAGAAATCAACATTTGATGCTCACATCAATTCGCTTAATTCAGATGAAAACACTTACAAGCAATTTGTCTTTTTTGTAAAAAATTTTAAAGAGCAAATCATTCCAAAAATGTTTATGCCTGACGGCTTAAACATTTCTGATTTTCTTTTTCACCACATTCCAAATTCAAATTTCAAAGAGGACACTGTAAACAAACCGAAATATTATTTCTATCAGGACAAATCAGCAGGAGGCAGATATACGCAAGACCTTTTGATTGATTTTAAACCATACACTTTTGATTATTTCAATAACAGAGAATCAAAAATTGTAGTTATCACAAAAGATATTTACGAAGGCACGACTGAAACTTTCATTAAGAAAGTAGAAGAAAGATTGCGGACAGTATTTCATCTCACAAAATTGCAAATTGATTATTTAAAAATTGAGGCGAACAAAAGCACTTACTCTTCAATAGTTGACGAAAATGATTGCAGCAAATATGATTTGGCAATAGTTGTTGTTTCAGGTGCAGAAAAAACAATAGCAAAAAGCAAAGCACCTTACTTTTTAACGAAAGCAAAACTCATCAATGAAAAAGTTCCGACACAGGAATTGACTATTGAGGTAATGAAGAAACAAGATAAACTGATTTATGATGCAGTTGCTTTAAACATTTATTCTAAGATGGGAGGCACTGCATGGACAGTAGAACAAGTTCCAAAAGCAAAAGCAGAAATAATAATTGGAATTAGTTCCACAGTAAGTTACAACAGCGACAGGATAATTGGTTTCGCAAACATTTTTGATTACAACGGAAATTATCTCATTGGTGATTGTAGTACAGTTTGCAACTCTGAAACTTATGCTGACAATTTGGAACTGCATTTAACAGCAGCAATAAAAAATATTATTGGTTCAAAAAATTTACAACCGTCAGACCCGATTCGTTTAATTTTTCATCTCACAAAAGAGGCAGGGAAAGAACATGAATTGAAAGCGATTGATAAAACACTTTCAAAGTTCAGTAACTACGATATTCAATTTGGCATTGTTCATTTATCATTTAATCACAATTATAGATTATACAAAAACAGTGGAAAGGATACTCCAGTTCGTGGTTCGTTTGTTCAGCTTTCACACCGACAAGCGTTATTACACATGGGTGCTTACACAAAAATTCCAATTTTTATTCAGATTGATAAGCGTTCAAACTTTGTTGACATTTATGATGCAAGCAAACAGGTTCTTTACTTCTGTCATTTGTGTTACAGAAATTTCAAACATGCAAATGTTCCAGTAACTATAAAATATCCTGCACTCATGGCAAAACTTAGAGATGATTTGTCGCAAGTTCCTTCATGGAATGTAGAACAACTTAATAAGGTGAAGGATAAACTTTGGTTCATTTGATGCTGCTAAAAACCGAAATAGAAAAATTACATAGTTCACTTTTTACTACTGTTGGTGATAAGGAGAAACTGTTTTATCATTTCATTACTAAGCAACCTTTTACAGGAACTCTTGAAATACAAACAGGCGACTTGGATAAAATCTGCTTCGCAGTTTTTACAAATTCAACTGCCGATATTTCTAAAGAGGTGCAACGAGTTGCACCATCCGAACCATTTAAGCATATTCACTATTCAACCAACATTATTTCTCTTATTCCAGTTTGTTTAAAATCAAGTGAGGCAAAAAATAAATATCTCAAAAATTATTTTGATTCTGCGTCAATAGCGGAAAAACTTTTGCTGACTAAAATTTTTCCTTCGGAAAATTTACAATTCGTTCCAAATCCTAAAACCGAATTGGACAAACTCATTGATGAAACATTTTTTCGCAAACGAAATGAAAATGCTTTACAGTATTTGACTTCTGGTTTCGCAGAAGTCAATGATGTAGTCAGTTTGCTTGCTTTTCGTGAGGCATATTTGGAACTTCTGAAAATACATCCGAACACAAAAATTGAAAGTCAATTTTCTGAACTCTCAAATGAAATCAGTAAACTCATTTCAGTTGTAACAAAGAGGATAGATATTGTAACTGACATTTTCTCATTGCTTCTTTTTCTTTTGGGTTCGCCACTTGCAGTTTATGAAATCAATAAATACTATACTCAATTAGAAGTTGATAAACTCTCAAACATTTGGACTTTTGTTTCTCCTTTGCTTATTCCAATATTTTATTTTGGCAAAAAATTATTTCCCAAAATATTTTCCTTCTATGATGATTTCAAACATTGGTTAGTTGTGCTTTGGTTTTCATTTCTCAAGGTTGATTACAATAAATTATCACGACTAACAACGAAAGAATAATAACTAACAAACTTTATGACTTAACTGAGTAGAAATAAAAATTGTTGACGAAAAAAACTATGACAAATAAAAAACTTCAAATACGCAACAGCACCTAAGAGTTTTTAATTTTTACCTTGCAAGCAGGCAAAATTGCAGTAAATAGCAACTATTCTAAATTTTCGAATAGTTCAAATTAAATAAATTTTAATAAAACTTGATTATGAAAAATGAATATTGCAATATTTTATTGGAATGAATATGACAAACAAAATGAGGAGTAATATCAGATTGCATTAATAACAATTGGTGTAATAGAAGCAAGTGTAAAAAAAGAAAAAAATCAAGATTTTAAAAATTTGAACTAAATAAAAATTTCCATTTATTTTTAATTTTATCGAATGCTAATTTAAGAATTAATTTGCATTGTAGGAGTCGCTAAAAAAAATTCACAATACCAAAATTAATTTTTCCATTTCCAACCTGAATGGGATTATTAAATTGTTTGCCCAACGCGTAACTAAGAGAAAAAATACCACCTTTCGTTTCAAAACTAACACCGGCTCCAAAATCATAAGGAGTGTCGTGTACATACTCAACTGAACTATTATTTTCATACCATGCGCCATCGCCAAACACATACAAATAAGAATTTTTTTCCAAGATAAAACGATACTCCAAAGTGAAAATAGAATATGCTGACGCGAAAATAGATTCTACATTAACACCGCGCAAATTATTAATTCCACCAATGCGAAACAATTCATTTTGAAAAATATTTTGTCCATATATAAATGCTGATTGATTCGCAATTTTAACTGTACTTCTGCCTGTTATCGGAATAAATGCCATCCCGACAAAATCAACATTGTATTGCGCTGTATTAAGTTTTAAATTATTATAAACTACCGGATTCAACTTAGGATTTTTTTTAATACTTTTTGTTCCGGCGCTTCCATTCATCAATAAAGAAAAGCCTTTTCTAGGATTCAAACGATAATCTAATTTTTCATATTTTAATCCGATGCCATACATATTAGCATGAACATCCGCATAAACAGGCAAAGTGGTAGCAAACTCTAAGCCCGTTGTAGAAAGCAATGTGGATGATTTATTATTGTAAAATATTTTAAAATAATTACCGCCAATTAAAATTCGTTGCACCCCTATATTTTGATTCACATCTAAAAATGTGGTGTCTCTTTTATACAGTTTAAAATTATAATCAACACCAAATGGAGAGCGGAATATGAAAGGATAAACCAAACGTAATATTACATCCTGTGTTTGTGTTTGTAGCCTGTCCCAAGTTAAATCAATCAATTCGCCTCTGCCTAATCCATTTTGTAATTTGAGATGAGCATTACCTGTCAATAATGTTTTTCCTGTTTTAGTATTAGGCAAAATTCCAACAATACCATCAAACTGACTGGCATTTTTTTTATCAAGATTTAAAATAAGCTTATTGTATTTGTTAGTAAAATTCATAGTTGCAAGTTTGGAAGGATGAACAAAAGTTAACTCTGCAATGCGGGTATTTACTTTTTTTAATTTTGATTCGTCATACAAACTACCCGGTTTAATTCCCAAATAATTATAAATATATTCAGGTGCAATTTTTGCCGTTCCTCTTATCACGACACTATCAATTTTTTTTTCTTCATTTTTGGTAAGTTTAAGCTGCGCCGAAATACTGTCTGCTGAAATAACAATGCTATCAAGCTTTACAGAAGCAAATGGAAAACCATTGTTTTCAAAATATGTAATTAATTTTTCCTGAACCTTTTTTACATCTTTAAAATAAACAGGTTTGTTGCTGTACAATTTTTCCCGAAAACCAATTTCGCTCAACACACCTTCGTCAACATTTCCTTTTTTAAGATACGCCCATTTGTATTGAGCACCAAAATTCAAAAAAGCTTTTTGCCTGATTGAATCATCAATTATACTATCATAAGCGGCTGTTAAATAGGCATTGTCATAACAAGTGAAAAGAATTTTTTGCAGTTCTTTTTCACGTTCTATTTTAGAACTGAATGTTTTATTGTAGGAAATGTTTTTGAGTAACGCAGCGTTATTGACCGACTGTATTTCTAATGTATAATGCTGTTGCGCAAACAGGGAAGCGCATAAACACAGGAAAGTGAGATTCAGTATTACTTGTAAGCGCATAATATTTCATAAATTTCACCTTATCTCTGCACTGGCTTTATCTTGATATATTTTAATCAATTTTTCCATGATTTTATCAATTTGCTTATCAGTTAAAGTTGCAGCTTCATCTTGTAAAATAAAACTCAAAGCATAGGATTTTTTTCCGGCAGGTAATTTGTCGCCTTCGTAAATATCAAATAAATTTACATTTTTCAAAATGCTTTTTTCAGATTGATAGGCTAATTGTTCCAATTGTTCAAACTGAATGGCTTTATCAATCAATAATGCTAAATCGCGTCTTACTTCAGGAAATTTAGGTACTTCGGCGTATCTTACATTGGTTTGTTTCACAGTCTCAATTATTAAATCCCAATTAAAATCAGCGTAAAATACTTCTTGCTTGATGTCCATTAATTTCAGAACAGACTTAGCAACGGTTCCAAATTCAACCAATACTTTTTTATTCCGGCTGAAAGTTAAACCATTTGAAAAGACATCATTATTCAATTCGGTTAACTTCACATCATTAATTCCTAATCGTTCCAAGATAGCTGTTACATAGCCTTTCAGGGTATAAAAATTAACAGCATCTTTTTTTGAATTCCAGCTTTCTTCATTTTTGCGCCCGGTAAGAAATATAGATAAGTGTTTTGTTTCAACATACTTTGTTACTTCCCCACTTTTCAAGACCATATATGTTTTACCAAATTCATATAATTTCAAATCAGCAATTTTACGATTTTGATTATATACAATCGTTTCCAAACCACTGAATAAAAGTGTTTGGCGCAATACATTCAAATCACTACTCAAAGGATTCATCATAGCCACACTTCTCTCCGGATTCAATGATTGCAGCTTACTTGCATAATCACCTTTGGTCAAGGATAAACACATCATTTCAGAAAAGCCATTATTAGTCAACAATTCAGAAACTACATTTTGTACTTTTTCTTTATCCGGTTTTTCAGCAAATTGAATTGATGAATTTAATGTCTCAGGAATTTCAATATTGTTATAACCATAAATACGCAACACTTCTTCAATCACATCTTGTTCGCGCTGAACATCCACTTTAAAAGGCGGAACAGAAAGTAATAGCGCATCATGCCCTTCGTGCTCTATTTCAATACCAAGTGATTTCAAAATATTTTTGATAAGTTCCAAATCAATATGTTTACCAATTAAACGATCGCAATTTGCAAATGAGAATGGTACTTTAAAATTTTCAATTTTCTTTGGATAAATATCAACAATATTCGATGAAATTTCTCCACCGGCAATTTCTTTAATTAAGATTGCTGCACGTTTTAAGGCGTAAACAGTCATATTCGGATCAGTACCTCGTTCAAAACGAAAAGTTGCATCCGTTTTTAAATTATGACGTTTGGATGATTTACGAATAGATGTTGAATTGAAGTAAGCACTTTCTAAAAAAATATTTTTTGTACTTGAAGTAACACCCGATTCTATTCCGCCAAACACGCCTGCAATACACATTCCACCTTCCGCATCACATATCATCAAATCATCTGGCGATAATTCTCGATCCATCCCATCCAATGTTTTGAATATCGTTTTATCAGCTAATTTTTTTACAATAACTTTATTACCTTTTATTTTATCCACATCAAAAGCATGCATAGGTTGACCTAATTCATGCAACACATAATTAGTGATGTCCACAATATTATTGAGGGAGCGCACGCCAATCGCTTTCAATCTATTCTTCAACCATTCCGGCGATTCCGCCACTGTTATATTAGAAATTGTTAATCCGGAATAACGCGGACAAGCAATTGAATCTTCAACAATTATTTCTATTTCTAAATTAGTTGAATCAACATCAAATGACGTGACAGATGGAAGTATAAGAGATTTATGATTTAAATGTTTATTAATTGCTTCACCTTGTTTCACAGATTTCAAATCTGTGTTGCAATTAAAAACTGCAACTAAATCTCGCGCAACACCCACGTGTGAAGCCGCATCGGCACGATTAGGAGTTAAACCAATTTCCAACACATCATCTTCTTCTACTTTAAAATACTCTTTAGCGGGTACTCCAATTGTTGCGGTTGCACCAAGAACCATAATACCTTCATGCGATGTTCCTAAACCAATTTCATCTTCTGCACAAATCATTCCTTCAGAAAGTTGTCCGCGTATTTTTGATTTTTTAATTTCAAAAGGTTCGCCAACGCTTGGATATAACATTGCGCCTATTGTTGCTATTACCACTTTTTGTCCTGCTGCTACATTGCTTGCACCGCACACAATATTTAATAATGTTCCTGTTCCAATATTAACAGTAGTTACACTTAATCTATCAGCATCCGGATGTTTTTCTTTACTTATCACCTCACCAATTACCAATCCTTCCAAACCGCCTTTTATGGATTCAACTTTTTCAATACTTTCCACTTCCAGTCCGCAATCGGTTAATAATTTTCCGACTTCTTCTACTGATAAATCAATACTTGTATCGGTATCGGAAGAAATATATTCTTTGAGCCAGTTATATGATATTTTCATTTTAAAAATGTTTTACAGAAACACAAAAATAGCAAATTAATCGGAGCATCGAAAAGGCATAATACCATTTGTAAATATATTTTTTCTAATATTTCAAAGCTAACACAATTCTCGACTACGCTCGAAATGACCAGCGCGCCGTCATTTCGAGCGTAGTCGAGAAACGAGCGGGGCATATCTAAATCAGAAATTTTAAAAGTATAATTGGTATAAAGTACTCATCAGTCTAAATATAAAAATCGTAACTAAGATATCCTGCTCCAATTTGTTTTACTACTATTCATCAAAGCAAATTGATTCGCAATTTCACTATTTTCCAACTGTTCAAGATTTGGGTCTTCCGACAGTATTTCAATCACCATATTGCGTGCAGCGTGTAAAATCTGTCCATCCTTTGCCAAATCGGCAATATTCAAATCAAGCACACCACTTTGCGTAGTGCCCGCCATATCTCCCGGACCGCGTAATTTCATATCTACTTCAGCAATTTCAAAACCATCGTTGGTACGAACCATCGTATCCATACGCAATTTGCCATCACTGCTTAATTTGTACGATGTCATTAAAATACAATATGATTGTTCCGCTCCTCTGCCCACACGTCCGCGCAACTGATGCAATTGCGATAAACCAAAACGCTCCGCGCTTTCAATTACCATCACACTGGCATTGGGAACATCCACACCCACTTCAATAACAGTGGTGGCAACCATAATATTTGTTTCGCCTTTCACAAAACGCTGCATTTCATATTCCTTCGCATCTGCTTTCATTTGTCCGTGTACGATACTTACCTGATATTGCGGCATAGGAAAGGCACGCGTTATACTTTCATAACCATCCATCAAATCTTTGTAATCCATTTTCTCAGATTCTTTGATGAGTGGATACACCACATAAATTTGTCTGCCCAAAGCAATTTGCTCTCTCATAAAACCAAACACTCTTTCTCTATTACTATCGAAACGATGCACGGTTTGTATGGGCTTACGTCCGGGAGGTAATTCATCAATCACACTCACATCCAAATCACCGTAAAGTGTCATTGCTAATGTGCGCGGAATGGGTGTTGCGGACATAATCAACATGTGTGGCGCTTGTGTATTTTTATTCCACATCTTCGCTCGTTGTGCGACACCAAAACGATGTTGTTCATCAATCACTACCAAGCCAATATTTTTAAATTGAACAACATTTTCCAGCAATGCATGTGTACCAATTAAAATTTGCATTTCGCCGCTTTGTAATTGTTCGTGAATTATCCTGCGCACTTTAACCCCTTTAGAACCGGTAAGTATGCCAACATTAATATTCAATGGTTTTAATAATTGGGAGATAGTTTCGTAATGTTGATTCGCGAGAATTTCGGTGGGAGCCATCAAACAAGCCTGAAAGCCGTTATCCAAGGCGATAAGAATATTCATTAAAGCGACCAATGTTTTTCCACTGCCCACATCACCTTGCAGCAAACGATTCATTTGTCTTCCCGAACACATATCCAAACGAATCTCTTTGATTACTTTTTTTTGCGCGTTGGTTAATGTCAATGCTAAATAATTGTTGTAAAAATTATTAAAATAATCTCCCACCTTAGAAAATACAAAACCCCGATACGTTGTTTCCCGCAACCCTTTTTGTTTTAATAATTTAAGTTGAATAAAAAACAGTTCTTCGAACTTCAATCGGAACTCGGCTTTCCTAAGCTGTTCCGCATTTTGAGGAAAATGAATTTGCTGGAAAGCCTCTTCACGGGAAATTAAATGAAAACGTTCTTTTATTGTATCAGAAAGTGTTTCAGGAATATTATTTTTGATTAATCCGCTCAACGCTTTTTGCATACGAGCAATGCCTTTGGTATCAATACTTCTGGCTTTTAATTTTTCGGTACTGTTATATACAGCTTGCAGAGCGCTTGCAAAGGTGGTGTTTTCTTCACTTACCAAATCAATTTCAGGATGTGAAATATTAAAACGTCCGTTAAAAATATTCGGTTTGCCAAACACGATATATTCATTGGTGAGATGAGGTTTTATTTTTTCCGAAATCCATTTCTTTCCCTGAAACCAAATCAATTCTAATTTTCCTGTTTCATCAGCAAAGGTAGCGACAAAACGCTGTGTGCCTTTTGTACCAATCATCTCGGTACGTACAATTTTTCCGCGCAGTTGAACATAAGGCAAATCAGCATTTATTTCTTTTATCTTATAAAACTTGGTGCGGTCAACATAACGAAAAGGATAATAAGTAAGTAAATCGGAATACTTAAAAATACGCAATTCCTTTTTCAGCAGTTCAGCCTTTTGCGGACCAACACTTTTGAGGTATTCGATAGGAGTATTTAAAAAATTGCTTGACATCATATATACTGCGAATTTAATACAAAAAAATGTCCCGCAAAATTACGGGACGTTTAGGTATTATTAAGATTTATGAATAATGCGCAAGGGTTGAAATAAAAGACATTTACTAATTACACAGAGGGGCACAGAGTATTCACAGAGGTTCACAGAGTAAAAAGAAAATAAAAAATTATGGAATTGAATCAAATCACTGAAAAAATTAAACTTAAAACTCTGTGGTACTCTGTGCCTTCTCAGTGTATCTCAGTGAAATAAAAAAAAATAACTCAACCCTTGATTCGCATTAATATTTTATTTAGCAGGTGCTGCCATACGTTTTTTCATATGGTTCTGTCTCATTTCTTTTTTCTTTTGTTCAAATTTTTGATATTGTTCTGGAGTTAAAATCGCTTTTATTTCAGCATCCATTTTATCCATTCTCGCTTTTTCTTCTTTCATTCTTTCTTCCCTTTCCTTCTCACGTTTCAAAATTAAGGCTTTCATTTTTGTTTGTTGGTCTGCTGTTAACACCAACTCTTTTGTCATTCTTTCCAACATTTTTGTTGCTCGTTCTTCAGGACTTCTTTTAGGAGTATTACCATCTTGTGGCTCTTGAGCCATCATATTTACCGATGCTATCGCAACAGCAAATAATATTAAAAGTGTTTTTTTCATAGTTTTTGTTTTTTTAGTTCGTAGGTTGAACGGTACAATTTATAACATATTATATGCCACAATAGTCACCTTAATCTCACTAATGTTTGAAAGATTTATAGGCAGCTCTATCTTTCGTGTCGTGTCGTTACTCATTTTTTCTTTTTCTTTCTTTTTGATTTGGGGTTTTTCTTTGCGCCTTTTGGTTTTAAATGTTTTTTTCTAATATCTTCCATCATATCTACTGGAATCCATTTTTCATTTTTATGGTCGTAATACAGGAATAGAGGATGTGTATAAACAGCATTTGGTGATTGTGTTTTAACGAATTCTACTGCTTGATTTAATGGCTTATCAATTGTTTCAGTCGTAAATTTTTTATCCAAACGAAATTTGAACCCTGTATTTCTGTCAATATGAATGTGAATGCCAAATGTTATTTCCTTTTTCCTTATTTGTCCTCCTCCTGAATATGAATTAATTTCTTGATTTTTAGTTTTTGAAAATATTCTTTTAGTAATTAATTTTATTGATTCCCATACTACACTTCCTGCTGCTGCATAAAGTATATTTTTTGCTAATTCAGAATTAAGCCCAACATAAATCATATTGGTGTAGTCTTCCAAATTATTGTAAGCTACACCGCTCTTATCAAATGAACTTAATTCAAGTTCGTTTTTTTTCAATTCAAGTGAAAACTCTTCTAAATCATCATTATTTAGAATGACTCCGAAATATTCAACGTGTACCACATTACTGCCACTTTTGACTGTCTTCCTTTTTTCTTCAAGAAGTTTTTCTTGATTTTTAAATGCCTCACTATTCATAAAATCATCTAATATTTTTCTAATATCACCTTTTTTTTGTCATCCATTGTCTGTCGTTTAAATTTCGGGTTATTGTTTCGGGTACGGTTCTTAAAATTGCTACTAACATATTAATATACGCAATTCATTACGTATTATCCCCAAACAAAAATACAAAAATTACTTAAGCTATTGGGCGCTCTCCACCAAACTGACGGCTTCTTCAGGACTTAACACAGCAAGGTTGCTGTTTTTATAGTCTTTGGTGTCCCTTGTTATTATAGCAGATATTTTTTTATTTGAAATAGCAGTGTAGTATTGAATTGCATCCTCAAAATCTTTGAAGTCCGATGATAAGGAAGATTGTATTATTGATTTTGTAACATCAACAGTTTCGGTCATTGATTCTAATTCACGCAATATGGTAATCATTTCTTTATGAGTAGTCGCTTTTTTTACTACGTAATAAATATTGCTGTAAGAAAGTGATGAAATAAATAGTTGGACTTTACCTTTTTCACTATAATCAAATAATTTAGCAGCAGCTTTTGAAAATGGTTTTCTGTCTGCTATAAAGTCAATTATAACATTTGTGTCTATAAAAAAATAAGTCATTTAGAATATTTTTTTGTTAATTCCTCTGCTAAAGATTTTTTATAGTCGAAGTCCTTTGGCAATTTTATTGTCCCCATTAATTTTTTCACTCTTGGGGATAAATCCTTGTCATTAGCTGTTTTTGCAGTCAAAGTCTTCAAGTAACTTTCTATAAGTTCCGATAAACTTCTGCCTTTATTATGAGCGTAGGTTTTAGCAACTTTGATTACCTCTTGCTCAATTGTCAATGTTAGTTTAGTTGTCATAGCACGTGTATTTATTAGTACAAATATACGTGTATTTTTTCAATTCGCAAAATTTAAAATAAATTCATCCCAAATTTTAATTAGCTTTGAACACCATGCAAACACGAATAAATAAATACATTTCTGAAACAGGATTTTGTTCACGAAGAGAAGCCGACAAACTCATAGAACAAGGTAGAGTTACTATTAACGGGCTAAAGCCCGAAATAGGAACAGAAGTAAATCCGGAAGACAGCGTTGAAATTGACGGAAAACGGTTGAAAGCAAAAGAGGCATTTATTTATTTGGCTTTTAATAAACCAGTTGGAATTACAAGCACTACCGACCTGAAAGACAAAGACAACATCATTGAATTCATCAATCATAAAGAACGCATATTCCCAATCGGCAGATTAGATAAGCCTTCGGAAGGATTGATATTTTTAACCAATGATGGTGATATCGTAAATAAAATTTTACGCGCCGGTAATAATCACGAAAAAGAATATGTGGTGATGGTTGATAAATTAATTACATCCGACTTTATCAATAAAATGCAAAATGGTGTTAATATTTTAGACACCATCACTCAAAAATGTTTTGTTGAACAAATTGATAAAAACAAATTCAGGATAATTTTAACACAAGGTCTCAACAGGCAAATCAGAAGAATGTGTGATGCCCTCGGATACAAAGTTTACAAGCTCAAACGCATACGAATTATGAACATTAATTTAGACGGAATATCCGTTGGCAAATGGCGTTATTTAACAACTGATGAAATGAAAACAATTAATAATTTAGTTGCTGGTTCAGTTAAAACAGAAGAGGCTTCTTACTTTGAAAATAATACAGAGGAGTAATTTGGAAAACTAAAAAGATTTTAACACAGAGTTCTCAGAGGCTATCACAGAGTTTCACAGAGAAAAACAACTCTGTGTAACTCATTTTTTCACTCTGTGTTCTCTGTGTAAAAAAAACACGAATAACCTTCCTCATCAAAATGAAAAAATCAATTTCCATAATCGGCGGCGGACCTGCAGCATTAATGCTGGCAGCTCAACTCGATGAACAAAAATTCGATGTTACCATTTACGAACGCAATGCAACTGTTGGGAGAAAATTCTTGGTTGCCGGTGATGGTGGTTTTAATTTAACACATTCCGAAGACATAGAACAATTCATTTCCCGCTATACTCCTACTCCATTTTTCAAAAATATTATTTCTGCTTTTAGTTCTACCGATTTACGAAACCGATTAAATACAATTGGCATTGAAACATTTGTAGGCAGCAGCAAACGGGTATTTCCAATAAAAGGAATAAAACCCATTGATGTACTCAACGCTATTTTAAATGTGTTGAAGAAAAAAAATGTTATTATAAAAACACAACATCTTTGGAAAGGTTGGAAGAATAATGAACTTATTTTTGAAAATAATTCCACTTCCGAAAACAAACAACTAAATGTAAAACCCGACATAATAATATTTGCATTGGGTGGTGCCAGCTGGAAAGTAACAGGCTCTGACGGAACATGGTCAAAATTATTTATTGATAAAGGAATTGAAATCATTCCTTTTCAGGCATCCAATTGCGCATTTGAAATAAAATGGAAAAAAGAATTTATTGAAATCGCAGAAGGGAAATCCTTAAAAAATATTTCTATAAGTTGTGATGGTTCAGAAAAAAAGGGCGAATTAGTAATTACAAAATTTGGTTTGGAAGGTGGTGCCATATATGCTCTGAGTTCCGCTATCAGAAGCCAATTGAAGAAAAATAAAACCGCTCGAGTGTTTTTAGATTTAAAACCATCTCTTACTGTTGCGGAAATAAAAAATAAAATCAGCAACAAAGGAAATAAATCATTGAGCAAGCATTTAGAGAACGAACTAAACTTGAATGACACTCAATTGGCTATCCTAAAAACTATTTTAACAAAAGAAGAATTTACTAACCTGGAAATACTTTCTGAAAAAATTAAAAAATTGCCACTTACCATCATTGCAACAGCGCCTATTGATGATGCCATTTCAACTGTTGGCGGAATTTCATTAACAGAAATTGACACTGATTTTCAGTTAAAAAAAATACCGAATCAGTATGTTATTGGTGAAATGCTTGATTGGGATGCACCTACAGGAGGTTATTTATTACAAGGATGCTTTAGTATGGGATATTATTTGGCAAACCATCTAAATACTTCCATCTCTGATTAACTAACAGTATCAATCATTTTCGGTACTTTAAAATAATCCGAATCATGTTTCGGCGCATTTTTTAATGCTTCATCTTGTGTAATGTCATGCTTCACTATATCTTCCCGCAATACGTTTACTTCATCGCTCATATAAATCAATGGTTCTACGTTGGAAGTATCCAATTCACTCAGTTTGTCAATAAACGCAAGCATATTATTCATATCCTTAACGATTTGTTCTTTGGCTTCGTTCTCAAATTCCAAACGTGCCAAATGAGCTATTTTATCTACTGTTTCCTTATCTATTTTCATTTTGTTTTTTTATTATAATTATCCAGTTCATGTTGAATAATATCATGAACTCTTGTTCGCAAAGATACTAAATCATTTGAAGTCATGCCAAGTGTGGAAATCGGTTCATGTACAACAACCCTTGATATTCCGGGTTGTCCGTAGGTTCTTGTTAAAACGCCATTTTGGAAAATTTGCCAATTATTTAAAAATGTAATCGGGATAACCGGAATTTGTTTTTCAATTGCCAATTTAAAAGCTCCATTTTTAAAATTATGCAATTGACCTGTATTAGATAATATTCCACCTTCCGGAAAAAGGAAAAGACTGTGTCCTTTATCAATTTCCTGCTCGGCACGCACAAACGCTTTGTGTGAGCCTGTTATACTTTTTCTATCAACAAGTATATTCATCTCTTTAAAAAAGCTGCGAAATAATGGAACTTTGTCGAGTTCTTTTTTTCCCATTGAAACAAAATAATTAGGAATAACAATATACCCGGCAACAACATCTAAGTAGGATGCGTGATTAGCGCAATATACAGCAGGTTGAGGCAATTTATCGGCAGGCGTAATGTATTTCACTTTTATAATGATTCCCGGAATAATAAAAATCCAGCGCGCCCACAATTTTTTTAACTGAAAAGCTTTTGGAAACCATTCTTTTTTGGAAAGTAAAATATAAAATAGTGGATATAAAATAATTAAACTAACTGCAAAATTCAGTAAAAACAAGGCTTTCCATAAAATACGCGGTATGATTTTGAAGTAATCCATCACATTTATTATTTCGGATTGTTTCGATTTTCAATACTTTTTCAATGTGCACCATTTTACACTTCTCTTAACATCAAGCTGTCAGCTAAAGAAATTAAGTTTTGTTTTTTTATATCGTTTACAGATATATTTTTTAGGAATGTTAAAGCTGCATCGTAATGTTTTTTCATTTCAGTACGAGCAAGTTCCTTAATGTTTAAAAAATTATAAATGGATGTAATTGCCTCTACTTTTTCTTTAGGATTAAATTGTGGCGCATGAATCCATTGATGGATTTCTTCTTTTAAATATCGGTTGCTTTCAGCCATTTCCATTGCTTTTATAAGCAAATATGTTTTTTTATTAGCGATAATATCACCACCTTTTTGTTTCCCGAATTTTTCAGTATCGGCATACACATCCAATATATCATCTTGCAATTGAAAAGCTATGCCGATATTTTTCCCAAATTCATAAAGCAGTTGTGCACTTGTTTCATCTGCACCTCCAATCACTGCTCCCATTTTAAAACTACCAGCCAATAAAACAGCTGTTTTTAATTCTATCATTTTTAAATAATGTGATATGGAAATTTTTTGGATTTGTTCGTAGTTCATATCCAACTGTTGTCCTTCACACACTTTAACTGCGGTGTCGTTAAAAACTTCTAATAATTTCGGAAGTATCGCTGTATCTGATTTACATAGCTCTTGATAGGCTTTTACGAGCATTGTATCGCCACTTAAAATCGCAATATTATTATTCCACTTTTCATGAACCGTTTTCTGATTCCTTCTCAGAGGTGCTTTATCCATCACATCATCATGCACCAATGTAAAGTTGTGAAACAATTCAATTGCCAATGCGGAATGTAAGGCTTTAGCTGTATCTCCTCCAAATAAATCGCAAGCCACAAAAACAAAAATAGGTCGCATACGCTTACCGCCTAATGACATAATGTATTCAATAGGTTCATAGAGTTCCTTCGGATTTGAGCCATAGCGTTTGTTTTTTAAGGCTTGCTCAATTTGTTGTTGATAGTCGGTGATGGTGTTCAAGATAATGTTATAAAATATATCGGGTGTTTTTCAACACTTTTTTTAATCCTTCTTCTAAGGGTATTAAATCGTGATTGAGCAACTGTTTCATTTTAGTAATGTCAGGGTTTCTCCTTGTCATATCACCATCTTCCAATGCAGGAACATGTATTATTTTAGAATTGGAGTTGGTTACTTTTATGATTGTTTGCGCTAATTCTAAAATGGTTATTTCCTTATCACCACCAATATTGACAACATCATTCACAAATTTATTTTGATAAAACGCATTGGTTGTCGCTTCAATATTATCATTGATATGACAGAATGTACGAGTTTGTTTTCCATCACCATAAATGGTAATATCTTTATTGTGTAATGCGCTGGCAATAAATTTTGAAACAACAAAGTCTTTACTTTGTTTTTGTCCGTATGTATTAAAAAACCTGAAAATGGTATATTCTAAATCGTATTCTTTTTTAAATGCTTTAAGATATGCTTCGCCAACATTTTTAACAATAGCGTAAGGCAAACGCGAATTAAGCGGTGTCGTATCTTCGTTCTGCGGAAACTCAACAGGTTCGCCATATACCTCAGATGAGGAAGAAAAATAAACGCGTTTTACACCTGTATTTTTAGAAAGATTCAGCACATTTTTAATTCCTGAAATATCTTCCAACACACGCACAGGATGTTCTTGTGTTCGGTTAACGCCTACCATTGCGGCATAATGAAAAACATAATCAAATGAGTAAGCATAAAAAACACTGGATATATCTCCAAATTCATTCACATTACATTTAATAAATTTAATATTATTATGAATAGATACAGGTATCTTCGGTATGCTTCCGGAAAGTAAATTATCTACAATTACAATTTGATGATTGGTAGTTTCGGCAAGCTTTTCAGCTAAAGCACTCGCTATAAATCCTGCTCCGCCTGTTATTAAAATTTTAGTCATACTTGTAAATAATTGTAAATTGTAAATGTTAAATTGCTTATTAAGTTATTGCTCCGCAAGTTTCATTAAATAATCACCGTAACCACTTTTCATTAATGGTGTAGCAAGTTTTTTTAGTTGTTCTTTATCAATATAATTCATTCTAAAAGCGACTTCTTCAATACATCCGATGCGTAGTCCTTGGCGTTCTTCAATCACCTGTACAAATTGTCCGGCTTGCATTAGCGAGGCAAATGTTCCTGTATCCAACCAAGCGGTTCCTCTATCAATGATGCCTACTTTTAATTTACCTTGCTCTAAATAATATTTATTTACATCGGTAATTTCATACTCACCGCGAGCACTTGGTTTTTGATTTTTAGCAATTTGTACAACACTGTTATCATAAAAATATAAACCGGGAACAGCGTAATTTGATTTTGGTTTTTGAGGTTTTTCCTCAATAGAGATAGCTTTGCCGTTTTTATCAAACTCAACCACACCATAGCGTTCAGGGTCGGATACGTGATACGCAAATACAACTCCTCCATCGGGGTCCTGATGTTGTTGAAGGAGCCTTCCTAAACCGGCTCCATAAAAAATATTATCGCCAAGTACCAATGCTACTTTATCATTTCCGATAAATTTTTCGCCAATTACAAATGCTTGCGCGAGTCCGTTTGGAATTTCCTGAACAGCATAACTGAATTTGCAACCCAAACTTTTTCCATCGCCCAACAGACGTTCAAAATTTGGCAAATCGTGAGGAGTGGAAATAATCAATACTTCTGAAATGCCTGCCATCATTAGTACAGAAAGCGGATAATAAATCATCGGCTTGTCGTAAACAGGCATTAATTGTTTGCTAACCGCAAGTGTAAGTGGGTGTAAACGTGTGCCGGAACCTCCGGCTAAAATGATTCCTTTCATAATAAAAATAGTTAGCCTGACCCCTTAATCCCCTCTCCAAAAGAGAGGGGGCGGGAGTTAAGCGTTTGTTAATTTATTTTTTCATCTTCGTTTAAATACAAATTTTAAAATCATCAAATTAAATTTTTTCATCAGCACATCAACTCATCAGCACATCTTCTTCATCCATCTCAATAAGCGGTGTTTGTAAAAACTCTTTATTTGTTAAACGCTTTTCAAGTGAAAGCAGGAAACAAGGCAGCAGTATAAGGTTTGAACAATATGCAATTAAAAGAGTCCCTGAAATTAAAATGCCCAAAGCCGCCGTTCCACCAAAACTGGATGCTGCAAAAATACCAAATCCGCAGAATAAAATGATGGCGGTATATATCATGCTTACTCCGGTTTCTTTGATAGTGAGTGATACGGCTTTAGAAATGCTGATTTTATTACCTTTTAACTCCTGACGATATTTAGTAAGAAAATACAAAGTGCCGTCGGACGCGATACCAAAGGCGATGCTGAATATTAATATAGTGCTTGGTTTTAAGTAGATATCAAAAGCTCCCATTAATCCGGCAGTAATTAGTAATGGAACTAAACTCGGAATCACGGAAACGAGAATCATTCTCGGCGACATAAAAAGAGTGTACATTACTATTGCAATTAATATGATTGCAAGTAATACGCTTTCTAATAAATTTTGTACTAAAAAATTATTTCCTTTCAGAAACATAAAACTATTTCCTGTTAACGCTACTTTATAATTTTTGTCTGATGCCGCCCAAGTATTGGTCTCATAATTAAAATTGAAAATACTGTCCACACGTGGTTTAAGCTCATCAGCCAATGTTTTCATTTGTATAGAACCAACATCTTGCATTTGAATACTCACTCTTGTAAAGCGTTTGGCACTATCAATAAAAGCGACAAATTGACCTTGTTTATCTTTCGCGCCATCACCTACAAAGTCGGCAATTTTTTGCAATTCTATTGCTCCCGGCAAACGATATGATTTTTCTGCACCATCGTTCATCGCCTGATTGGCAAACTTAATTCCTTCAACAATAGAAACAGCTTTTGAAAATTCGGGATATTGTTGAAATAATTTTTGAAGTTTATTTATTTTATAAAGTGTTCGACCGCCATCGGAAAATACGCCATTTGGCTTTTTGGTGTCGATACTTATTTCAAAGGGTAATACACCATTATAATTTTTTTCAAAATATTGCAAGTCCAATAAAACAGGGTCTTTCTTTGGCAAATCGTCCACTACATAACCCAAAGGCAATAATTTTGTAATTCCAAAAACAGATAAGATTACAATCATTATAGTACAAATATAAATTCGCGGACGATAGTGATGCACCCAATAATCAACGCGTTCCAGAATTTTTGAAACACGTTTGCTTTCTAAATGTTTCGTATGTTTTACGGATGGCGGAGGCAAGAAACTAAATACAATCGGCACCAACATTAAGGATATTAAATAAGTTAACATCACGCTGATAGAGGATATTAATCCAAATTCAAAAAGCATTTGGCTGTCAGTAGAACAAAACACGGCAAACCCAATGGAAGTGGTTACATTAGCTAATAGTAATGAAATTCCAACTTTTTCAATTGAACTTGATAACGCCTGAATTTTATTTCGGTGTTTCTCAAATTCTGTATGATATTTATTGAGTAACATAATGCAATTCGGGATACCGATTACAATTAATAGTGGCGGTATCAATCCGGTTAAAACAGATATTTTATATCCGATTAAAACCAACAAACCTATTGACCAGATAACGCCAACAATGATTACCGCTAAGGAAAAGATTACAGGTAAAATAGAACGGAAAAACAGAAACAAAATAATAGCGGTAACAAATACAGCGAGCATCATAAATAAAACCATTTCGTGTTGTATTTTTCTAGCTACAGATGTGCGTATATAGGGCATTCCCGAATAATGAACTTCCACATTGTTTTTAGAAAGAAATTTATCCACCTGCACCTTAATAGAATCAACTATCACAAAGCGACTTTTACTATTCAACATTTTATTATCAAAAGTAATTGCCATTAAAGTGGAGTGGGAGGAATCGTTGTAAATGATGCCACGATAAAATGGAAGATGATGAATTGCGATATTGATACTGTCCACTTCCGCCTGTGTTTGCGGCTTATGCGTAATCAGAGGTATATTTTCAAATTTGCCCAGACTATCATTTTTTATAATGTTGTGAAGTCGGGCAACTGATACTACCGCCTTTACACCTACCACATCTTTGATTGCATTTCCTAAGTCGTACCAATCACCGAAACGCTGAAGCGTGTAAAGGCTATCATCTTGAATACCAATAACCATAATGCTTCCATCTTGTCCGAATAATTTTTTGAACTGAACATATTCAAGCGCGGTGGTATCATTGTCCGGTAAAAGTTTAGGCGTTTCATAAAAGATTTCAGCCTTTTGCGCGTAATAACCCATACCAAGTGTAAGGACACCTAATACAATTATTATCGCTATTCTGTTTCGTAATATAAATCGCGCTATTGAAGCCCACATAATTCGTTATCGTTTATTTCCCGAAATTAAACATAATAATAACACCGACAAAAAAGAGAGTTGGATGGAATAAGGATTTTTTTGTTTTACGGTAGGTGCTGTAAGAGATTACTAATAATGGAAAAAATAATTTGCGATGGAAAATATATTGAATAAGGCAGGATGCCTTCTTAAATGCGACATAGCGGGACGCTATGCCGAACTACTTCGTGATTTAATATTGACGCGCTACGGCGATGAGGTATAGGCAGAGCCTATTTAATAATCGTCACGAGCGCAAAACGCTCGCGACTGCGGATTTTTTCGCTAATATGTCTTTTAAATTAGGGCGTAATCGGCTTTTGTAAACTGAAAGACAATCTTCTTTTTTTCTTCCTTTTCGTAAAGTTTACCAATAACAATTTTAATTACCTTTGTAATAGAGTTTATACCGATTAAGTTTATATAGCATATTTCACTTTTAATTTCAGATTA
>ODAK010002024.1_pt1 | contig 21535 bp, 16 predicted proteins | sample 1539591 | NCBI WGS metagenome assembly ODAK01 (sample SAMEA3539303, study PRJEB22396) | soil metagenome | biome: tundra; feature: field; material: soil | place: USA | collected 2010-05 | depth 0.15 m | reverse complement strand
CAAGATGTCCATCAATTTAACTGGCTGTATTTGCCGAAGGTGTGATATTTGTTCAAGTGGATAAGCACCAAATAAACCTTCAAATGATTTCTTGGTAAAATCATTCAGGTGGTAAGGATTTATATCAGTGGAATATGTAATTGGTGCAGATGCAATTAGCACTCATCCTATCTTCAACTGTTTGTATAGTTGAGAGATAAAAAGAGATGGGTTTTGGAAATGCTCGAAAGTTATTATGACCTTCAAACCAGAGAAAAAATACCCGGTAATAATTATGAATAAAAGCTCTGTCCTTAACAGACCACATCCTAAGAATTAGATTTGGCGGAATTCCCCACCAGGGTTCCACATTAGGGAAGGGTGTAATCTGTGTATTCTGTGTCAAAAAAAATCGGGGTAATCCATCCCTAAAACTTCGGACACGGCAAGCTCTTATACCCTGCGGGCTGCTTGATATATATCAACGAAATTTCCATTCCTCCGCGGCTTTGGGAACCCGACTTCAGGCTGGAAATGTTCACATCGTAAGAAGCCCCAAGCCTCATACCCGCATATTCCAAACCCAAATAGGGAATGATGGCATCGCCAAAACGATACCAGGCGCCGGCATAAACGTTAGAGGGATTATCGTTGCCCTGGTCAATACTGGCGGCAAAGGCCCCGCCTACTGTTGTTTCCGAGGCTCCGCCCTGATACTGATAAATGCCGCTGGTATGCAAAGTAAGGATATCTGATACCGGGAAATAACCCCCTGCGCTAATAGTGGTCCTTGTGGCAATATTCCAGGTACCGCCCTGGAAACTTTCAGTGGGCCTGTTGATATGATACATGGAAGCGCCGATATAAAAATTATTCTGTTGATTGGTAGAGCCCGTATATAATATCCCGGCATTCAGATCGAGGTAATTGATCTTCAGATTGGAATTATTGAATATTTCCTGGGTAACTCCTGTAAATCCATAAGGTGTAAGCTGATCCTCAAAATAAAGCTTGCTGGCATCCAGGCGCTTTTGTCCGTAGGTACCCTGGAAGCCGATACCCAATTGCTGAAAGCCATCTTCATCGAGCGTTTTGTGATAAGCCGTGGAAATGCCCGCATAATTATTGGTAAGAACACCCCCACCCGCCTGGTCAGAAAGTAAGAGCAGGCCAAGGCCCCAGGTATCATACTCCGGCAACTGTTTTTTCAGGACATCAAAATCCACGCTCAGCGTGGAGGTGGTATACACATTATTGAATGCGGGCCACTGGTCCCGGTAATTTCCCGACACGCGAATTGACCCATCAAATTTGCCGGTGAGGGCCGGGTTGAGTGTTAGAGGGGAAGCAAAGAATTGGGAAAAATGCGGATCCTGGCCATTTACATAAAATGAAAGCAACATGATAACAGCTAGCAGACCTGGTTTCTTTTGCATATCCGGCAATAATACTTGTATTTAAAGATAGGTGTTAATTTTCAAATTAGGAAGAAGAAACTATAGTGAAGAGTGCATTTTGAAAGGATTCGCTGCACCGGCAACCGGGGAAAAAACTCCATAGAGAAAGCAAAATTATTATGCCTGCACTTTTACGCCAAATGAAAGATCGCCTGCATCACCCAGGCCGGGGACAATGTAGCCTTTGGCCGTTAATTCATCATCAATGTCGCCGCACCAGATGGTGGCTTTGGGCTCCGCCCGTAATACGTATTCAATACCCACCGTGCAGGCAACCGCACATACTACATGAATCTGTGCCGGGTTGCCTTCCTGCCTGATATATTGTATGGTTTTTACCAATGAAGAGCCTGTTGCCAGCATCGGGTCGGAAATGATGACTACCCGGTTTTCCATTTCCGGGCAGCTGATATAATCGAGGCTAATTTCAAAACTTCCGTCGGGCTTATGCTTGCGGAAGGCGCTGATGAAGGCATTATCCGCCTTATCAAAATAATTTAAAAGGCCGTAATGCATGGGAAGGCCGGCACGCAAAATGGTGGCCAGCACCGGTTGCGATTCCAGCACCTTACATACAGAAGTACCCAACGGCGTGGTAACTTCCTTTTCCACCCATGGCATTCGCTTGCTGATCTCGTAAGCGCTCACTTCGGCAATCTTTTCAAGATTTTTCCGGAACCGCATCCGGTCATCCTGGTCCTGAACGCTCCGTAATTCGCTCAGCCAGTTACTTACCAGCGAATGTTGTTCACTTAAATTGATTACCATGGTTAATATTTAAAGATGCCGGCAACTTTGCATGCAATCCTTAAAGTTATAAATTTGAATAATATTATCGTCTAAAAATTTTTGGGCCAAATTAAACCGGTATAAATGGTTTACAAGGTTATTGGAATAATGAGTGGCAGTTCCCTTGACGGGCTGGATATCGTGTACACCGAATTACAGGAAAATGGTGGCTTATGGAATTTTCAAATCATGAATGCTGCGTGCATAGCTTATGAATCCATGTGGGAACAGAATCTCCGCGAAGCGGAAACGCTAACGGCTAAAGATTACCTCCTCCTGCACTCGGCGTACGGTCATTACACCGGTAAAAAAGTCAAGGAATTTATAAGGGTTCATAATCTGCAGCACCAGGTGGACCTGGTAGCTTCACACGGTCATACGGTATTTCACATGCCGGAAAATAAAATGACCCACCAGTTAGGTGAGGGCGCTGCAATTGCCGCTGAAACCCATCTGCCGGTAGTGAGTGACCTGCGAAGCCTCGACATAGCCTTCGGCGGACAGGGGGCACCGATAGTACCGCTGGGAGAAAAGCTGTTATTCAGCGATTTCTCCTTTTTCTTAAATATCGGCGGCATTGCCAATGTATCTATAAGGAAAGAGAATACATTGATCGCTTTTGATGTTTGCCCGGCAAACAGGGTGTTAAATATGCTTGCAGGTGAATTGGGTCTTGCATGCGATGATCAGGGAGAAAATTCTTCTCAGGGCCGCCAGCATGAAGATCTGCTGCAGAAATTAAATGACCTGGAATATTACAGGCTGCATCATCCGAAGTCGCTGGCCAATAATTTTGGTACCGGTATAGTGTACCCGCTCCTCGAATCGTCCGGTAATAGTGTGCAGGATAATTTACGCACCTATACTGAACACATCTGTATCCAGGTAAAAAATTCGCTGCTGCCATTTAAAACGGATGGGGTTCAAAAATTGTTTGTAACCGGTGGGGGAGCATTTAATACTTTCCTGCTGGAAAGGCTGCGTGAAAACCTTGGAGAAATTAATTTCGAAATTTTCGTGCCGGAACCGGATGTGGTTAAATATAAGGAGGCGCTCATTATGGCTCTGCTGGGAACCCTTCGGTGGAGGGAGCAATATACTGTTGCCGCTTCTGTTACCGGTGCGCTTCGTAATAGTATTGGAGGCGCTTTGTGGCTCGGAACGGAAGCCTAAAAAGCCCTTTTAAATGTCCCGAATTGGAAGTATGCATGATGAATAACCTTCCATTTTAACTTGCACTTTAGATAAAATTGTCTTTATTGTGATAAATTTTCCTTTCATGGCCAAACGAATAATGATATTTCTTGCATGTACCGCGATATTATGTTCATGCAGTAACAATGATTCAAAAAAAGCTGACGCGGAAAAAGAAAGCTATGAAAAAACGAAAGAAACCCTGATGCAGAAAGAACAAACCAGTCCGAAGGATTTTATCCTGGCAACAGGTTTCAACAGGCGTAACCTAATCGGGCAAATGGTAATAAAAGGAACCCTAACCAGCAAAGCCAGTGTGGCTGTATTTAAAGATGTTGTTTTAAACTTATCCTTCTACAGCAAAACCAAAGCGCTTCTCGAAACCGACAAAGAAACCGTTTTTGAAATATTACATGCCGGTGAATCCAAAGATTTTAAGACCAAATACTTTGCGCCTAAAGGAACAGACAGTGTGGCAATTCAAGTATTGGGAGCAAAAGTAGTAAGCGAATAAATCACAGAAATCCCTGAATTGCCGGGCGGACATAAAAAAAGCAGGATTGCTCCTGCCTTTTCTTATAATATCTAAATTGATGATAACTTATTCTTCCTCATCATAAGCCATCGCTTCCTTGGCAGTCATCAGGAGTTCATACTCTTCCTTGCTTCCTACGATCATATTTTCAAACTCCCTGAGACCCGTACCTGCCGGAATCGGATGACCGGTAATTACATTTTCTTTGAGGCCGAGCATGGTATCTGTCTTGCCCTGTATGGCTGCAGATGACAACACCTTGGTGGTTTCCTGGAACGAAGCTGCAGAGATCCAGCTTTGCGTTCCCAATGAAGCCTTGGTAATACCCAGCAGCAATGGTGAAGACGTGGAAGGCCTTGCATCGCGGTATTCAACAGTTTTCTTGTCGGCACGACGCAGTAACGAATTTTCTTCCCTTACTTCACGCAGGGTAACAATTTTACCGGGACGCATTTTGGTGCTGTCACCGGATTCTATGACCACTTTCTTATCGAATATCCAGTCATTCTCCATATTAAAGTCGTACCGGTCTTCTGTGTCTCCTTCCAGGAATTTGGTATCCCCGGCATCTTCGATGGTTACTTTACGCATCATCTGGCGCACGATCACTTCGATATGCTTATCATTTATTTTTACACCCTGCAGGCGGTATACTTCCTGGATTTCGTTCACTACATATTCCTGCACTGCAAATGGTCCCTTGATAGAAAGGATATCAGCAGGAGCAATTTGTCCGTCAGACAAGGCAACACCGGCTTTGATAAAATCGCCGTCCTGAGCCAATATCTGGCGGGTGAGTGGAACCAGGTACTTCTTCACTACCCCGTCTCTTGCTTCCACGATTATTTCCCGGTTACCGCGTTTAATACTTCCAAAAGAAACTACACCATCAATTTCTGATACTACCGCCGGGTTACCTGGATTTCTTGCTTCAAATAATTCTGTTACGCGCGGCAAACCGCCGGTAATATCCCTGAGCTTTCCTAAAACCCTTGGAATTTTCACCAGCACCTGGCCGGCACTCACCTCTTCGCCTTCATCCATGATAATATGCGATCCTACGGGCAGGTTGTATGATTTAGATTCTTTCTTACTTCTGACCATGAGAGAAGGGATGCGGGCTTTATCCTTTGTTTCAATTACCACTTTTTCCCGGTGACCTGTTTGTTCATCTGCTTCTTCACGATAAGTAATGCCTTCAATAATATTTTCAAATTTTATCGCTCCGTCTATTTCTGAAACAATTACATTATTAAAAGGATCCCAGGTGCAGATCACATCGCCCTTTGACACAACCTGTCCGTCTTTAACATTGAGCGTGGCGCCATAGGGTACATTATTGGTAATCAGCAAACGATCATTTTTAACATCCATGATCCTTACCTCACCGGTACGGCCAATAACCACCTTGATCTTCTCTTTGGCATTATTAATGGCGTCAACGGTACGCAGACCATCAAACTGTATGGTTCCGTCAAATTTGGCATTTAAAGTAGATTCTACTGATGCTGATCCGGCCACACCACCCACGTGGAAGGTACGCAACGTTAGCTGAGTTCCCGGTTCACCTATGGATTGGGCCGCTATTATACCTACCGCGTCGCCTTTCTGAGCGGTATACCCTGATGCCAGGTTTTTCCCATAGCATTTCACACACACACCGCGGCGGCTTTCGCAGGTAAGAACCGAGCGTATCTCGATAGTTTCAATTCCCGCTTCATCAATATCGTGGGCGATATTTTCGGTAATAATACCGCCGGCTTCCACAATCAGTTCATCGGTTAATGGATGATATACATTATGCAAAGAAGTTCTTCCGGAAATCCTGTCGTATAATGGTTCAATAACATCTTCATTATCTTTCAAAGCGGTAGTGGCTATACCTCTTAAGGTACCGCAATCTTCTTCATTAATAACTACATCCTGGGCAACATCCACGAGCCTCCTGGTAAGGTAGCCCGCATCGGCAGTTTTCAAGGCAGTATCTGCAAGTCCCTTACGGGCGCCGTGTGTAGATATAAAATATTCAAGCACATTCAGTCCGTCTTTAAAGTTAGACAGGATCGGGTTTTCAATAATTTCACTTCCCGTGCTTCCTGATTTACGCGGTTTGGCCATCAATCCCCTGATCCCTGCCAGCTGCTTGATTTGTTGCTTGGAACCTCTTGCGCCGGAATCAAGCATCATATATACTGAGTTGAAGCCCTGTTTATCATTGGCTAATTCGCGGATAAGCGTTTCTGTGAGCCTGGTATCTACCCTGCTCCAGATATCAATAATTCCGTTATAACGCTCATTATTGGTAATAAGACCGGAGTTATAATTATCCCATACTTCGTCTACCTCACCGGTAGCATTATCAATCATTTCCTGCTTGGTGTCCGGAATAATAAGGTCATTTATATTGAATGACAGGCCGCCTTTGAATGCCATGCGGAAACCCAGCTGCTTGATATCATCCAGGAATTTTGCGGTGGCAGGTATATTCGTCCAGGTGATAATATCACCAATAATTTCCCTTAATGACTTTTTGGTTAACAGTGCATTTACAAATCCTGCCCCTTTAGGCACAAACTGGTTGAAAATTACACGGCCAACCGTAGTGCTAACCAGTTTCTTTTCCAGTTTACCCTCTTCATCACGCACTTCCACTTTCACTTTGATCCCCGCATGCAGGTCAATCTTTTGTTCATTATAGGCGATGATCACTTCCTCGGGTGAATAAAATGCTTTCCCCTCTCCTCTTACGGGTTCTTCCGGTGTGGATTTTTTACCCTTCGTAATATAATATAACCCAAGCACCATGTCCTGGGAAGGAAGCGTAATGGGTGTACCATTCTGCGGATTCAGAATATTATGCGAAGAAAGCATGAGCATCTGCGCTTCCAGGATGGCTGCATTACTTAACGGAACGTGAACCGCCATCTGGTCACCATCAAAATCCGCATTGAATGCTGTAGTAACCAAAGGATGCAGTTGAATAGCTTTACCTTCAATCAATTTTGGCTGGAATGCCTGGATGGACAAACGGTGTAATGTAGGAGCACGGTTCAACAGAACCGGATGTCCCTTCAATATATTTTCAAGAATATCCCAAATGATGGCCTCTTTTTTATCAACCAGTTTTCGGGCACTCTTTACTGTTTTAACAACACCTCTTTCAATTAATTTACGAATGATGAATGGCTTAAATAATTCTGCTGCCATATCTTTCGGCAAACCACATTCATGCATCTTTAATTCAGGGCCCACTACAATTACGGAACGGCCTGAATAATCAACACGCTTACCAAGCAGGTTTTGACGGAAACGGCCCTGCTTACCTTTCAGCACATCACTCAGAGATTTTAATGCCCGGCCACCTTCAGCCTTTACGGCATTTGATTTACGGCTGTTATCAAACAGGGAATCGATGGCTTCCTGCAGCATTCTCTTTTCATTGCGGAGAATAACTTCCGGAGCCTTGATCTCCAATAATCTTTTCAGGCGGTTATTGCGGATGATCACACGGCGGTATAGATCATTCAGATCTGAGGATGCGAAACGACCGCCATCCAAAGGAACCAATGGCCTCAGTTCAGGAGGAATAACCGGGATATACTGCATCACCATCCATTCGGGGCGGTTATTGATCCTGGTATTGGCATCACGAAAACTCTCAACTACGCTTAGACGCTTTAATGCATCTGCCTTGCGTTGCTGCGAGGTTTCAGTAGCGGCTGCATTGCGAAGATCGAATGATAACTGATCCAGGTCTATCCTTTGCAACATATCATGCACAGCTTCGGCGCCCATTTTAGCAATGAATTTATCAGGATCTTCATCCGGCAAATGCAGGTTGTCTTTAGGCAAAGTATCCAAAATATCAAGGTACTCTTCTTCGGTGAGCAGGTCCCCGTAATTTTGACCCTTTTCGACACGAATACCAGGCTGAATCACCACAAATCTTTCATAATACACGATTGTCTCCAGCTTCTTGGAACTCATTCCAAGAAGATACCCTATTTTATTGGGTAGCGATTTAAAATACCAGATGTGCACAACAGGAACCACCAATTTGATATGGCCCATTCTTTCGCGACGCACTTTCTTTTCAGTAACTTCCACACCGCAGCGGTCACATACAATACCTTTGTAGCGAATGCGCTTGTATTTACCACAGGCACATTCATAATCCTTTACAGGACCGAAGATTCTTTCGCAAAACAAGCCGTCTCTTTCAGGCTTATAGGTGCGGTAATTAATTGTTTCAGGCTTCAATACTTCTCCATAGCTTCTTTCCAGAATGGAATCGGGAGAAGTGAGGCCTATTGTAATCTGAGAAAACGTTGGACGTGGACGATTTTCTTTTCTTATCATAGTATTTTGTAGGCTTTGAGCTGTCAGCTGTGGACCATGAGATAAGCCATCATTGACAGCACGTAATTTTTTAATTTTTTATTGGCTTACAGCATTTTGCCGAAAGCCCATTACAATTATTCAAATTGTAAATCTAATCCCAACCCTCTCAATTCATGCACCAGTACATTGAAGGACTCTGGTACACCGGGCCTTGGAATATTATCACCTTTCACGATCGCTTCATATGTTTTAGCCCTTCCGATAATATCATCAGATTTCAGTGTCAGTAATTCCTGTAAAATGTTAGACGCACCATAGGCTTCAAGCGCCCATACTTCCATTTCACCAAATCTCTGGCCACCGAACTGTGCTTTACCACCCAATGGCTGCTGGGTAATCAAGCTGTATGGTCCGATGGAACGGGCATGCATTTTATCATCTACCATGTGGTGTAACTTGATAATATATATAATACCAACAGTGGCTTTCTGATCGAACCTCTCACCGGTTTCCCCGTCATACAGGTAGGTATGACCGAAAGTAGGAAGGTTGGCTTTCCTGATTTCTTCTGCAATTTCTGCTACAGAAGCACCATCGAAAATTGGTGTGGCATATCTCTTATCCAGTTTTTCACCAGCCCAGCCAAGTACTGTTTCATAAATCTGGCCGAGGTTCATACGACTCGGCACACCTAAGGGATTTAAAACAATATCTACGGGGGTTCCATCTTCGAGGAAAGGCATATCTTCCTGCCTAACAATTTTTGCAACAATACCTTTATTACCATGGCGGCCTGCCATCTTATCGCCCACCTTCAGCTTACGCTTCACGGCGAGATATACTTTGGCCAGTTTCAATACACCTGCCGGCAATTCATCACCTATTGAAATATTGAATTTCTCTCTTTTATAACGGCCAAGCTCTTCGTTGTATTTAATATTATAATTATGCAGGAGCGTATTAATATGATCATCTGTCTTAGACTCTCCTGTCCAGACCAATGGATTCACATTTTGATAGTCAAGATTGGCAAGGTTTTTAGGAGTAAATTTTACATTTTTGCCAATAAGTATTTCACCAAAATTATTGCTTACACCCGCTGAAGTCTTGTCTTTTAATAACACCAGTAATTTGCTGATCAGCAATTCTAACTGATCGGCTTCTATTTTTTCGTGGGTCTTATCAATTTTTTCCAGGGATGCTTTTTCTTTTACTTTTCCGTTCTTGTCTTTCTTGGCGCGCTGAAACAATTTCTTATCTATCACAACACCTTCGGTGCCACTTGGTGCTTTAAGGGAAGCATCTTTGGCATCGCCGGCCTTGTCACCGAAAATGGCCCTTAATAATTTTTCCTCCGGTGTAGGATCACTTTCACCTTTGGGTGTTATTTTACCAATCAGGATATCGCCTTCCTTCACCTGGGCACCTATTCTGATTACTCCATACTGGTCAAGATCCTTAGTAGCTTCCTCACTAACGTTTGGAATATCCGGTGTTAATTCCTCTTCGCCAAGTTTTGTATCACGAACCTCCAGTTCAAATTCATCAATGTGGATGGAAGTAAACAAATCTTCTTTAACTACTTTCTCGCTGATAACAATTGCATCTTCAAAATTGTAACCTTTCCAGGGCATGAAAGCCACTTTCAGATTACGGCCAAGCGCAAGTTCTCCATCCTTGGTAGCATAACCTTCCGTAAGAAAATCACCAGATTTTACTGCGTGGCCTTTTTTCACTGCCGGGCGAAGATTGATACAGGTGCTCTGGTTAGTTTTTATAAACTTGGTAAGCTTATATTTAATAAGGTCTTCTTCAAAACTTACCAGCTTCTGAGACTGGTTGCGGTTATATCTTACATGAATTTCATTGGCATCAACATATTCTACGACTCCATCGCCATCTGCATGAATCTGAATCCGGGCATCCCTCGCTGCTTTACCTTCAAGGCCTGTTCCCACTATGGGAGCCTGCGGAAGAATCAGCGGAACTGCCTGCCGTTGCATGTTTGAACCCATCAATGCCCTGTTGGCATCATCATGTTCGAGGAAAGGAATTAAGGATGCGCTCAAACCAACAATCTGGTTTGGCGCCACATCCATGTATTCCACTTCATTTTTGTCAAGGATAGGGAAATCGCCGGTTTCGCGGGACTTCACTTTATCTAAAATAAAATTTGACTTTGAATCAAGAGGCGCATTTGCCTGTGCGATCTTAGCGGTATCTTCTTCTTCGGCACTCAGGAAATAGACTTTTTTCATATCCACATGCCCGTCCTGTACTTTGCGGTAAGGAGTTTCAATGAAACCCATTTCATTGATCTTGGCATGCACACAAAGCGTTGAAATCAACCCGATATTCGGACCTTCAGGCGTCTCAATAGTACAAAGACGACCATAGTGGGAATAGTGAACGTCACGAACTTCAAATCCTGCGCGCTCCCTGCTGAGACCACCGGGCCCAAGTGCCGATATACGGCGCTTATGCGTAATCTCACTCAGCGGGTTTGTCTGATCCAGGAATTGTGATAGCTGGGAAGTTCCGAAAAATGAATTGATAACAGATGATAAAGTCCTTGCATTGATAAGATCAACGGGAGTAAATACTTCGTTATCTCTTACATTCATTCTTTCACGGATGGTACGGGCCATACGGGCAAGACCAACGCCAAATTGCGCATACAACTGCTCTCCTACAGTGCGCACGCGACGATTGCTCAAATGATCAATATCATCAATTTCACTTTTTGCATTGGTAAGCAACACCAGGTATTTGATAATAGCGATGATATCTTCTTTGGTCAAGACCTTTTTATCGATCGGATAATTCAAACCAAGCTTGCGGTTGATTTTATACCGGCCTACTTCCCCAAGATCATAACGCTTATCACTGAAAAATAATTTATCAATTATACCTCTGGCAGTCTCGTCATCGGGAGCGTCAGCGCCGCGCAACTGGCGGTAAATATGCTGAACTGCTTCGATTTCACTATTAGAAGTATCCTTATTTAAGGTATTGTAAATAATGGCATAATCACCGCTCACTTCTTCCTTCTGGATGAAAACACTTTTTGCATTCAGTTCCAGGATCATGGCAATATTATCCTCATCGAGAATGGTATCTCTTTCCAGTACAATTTCATTACGCTCCAGGCTCACAACTTCCCCGGTATCTTCATCCACAAAATCTTCCACCCATGTACGCAATACTCTTGCAGCAAGGCGTTTCCCGATGTTTGCCTTAAGGGTTTTCTTATCTGCTTTCACTTCTTCGGCCATACCAAAGAGCTCCAGTATATCTTTATCAGTTTCATAGCCAATAGACCGAAGTAAGGTAGTTACCGGGAATTTCTTTTTACGGTCAATGTAGGCATACATGACATTATTAATATCTGTAGCAAATTCCATCCAGGCTCCCTTGAAAGGAATCACCCTCGCAGAATATATTTTGGTACCGTTAGGATGCACAGACTGACCGAAGAAAACACCGGGTGAACGGTGAAGCTGGCTAACTACTACTCTTTCTGCACCATTGATTACAAAGGTTCCCCGCGGAGTCATATAAGGAATATTCCCCAGGAAAACATCCTGAACAATAGTCTGGAAATCCACATGCTCTTCATCGTTACAACTTAGTCGCAGCTTTGCCTTCAGAGGAACGGCATACGTAAGCCCCCTTTCAATACACTCTTCAATAGTGTACCTTGGCGGGTCTACAAAATAATCCAGGAATTCCAGCATGAAAATATTTCGGGTATCCGTAATCGGGAAATTCTCTTTGAACACACGAAATAACCCTTCCACATTACGTTTATCGGGGGTGGTTTCTAACTGGAAAAAGTCTTTAAAAGATTGTATCTGTATCCCTAATAAGTCGGGGGTTTCAGCCAAATGTTCAATTTTCCCAAAACTGATTCTTTGTGCTGGAGCAACTTTTGTTGGAGCCATATTTTAGTTAAACTATTTTATAGTGAGAGCGCCTTTAAAGAGGGCAATTACTGGTGAAAATGTATTTTACCCGAAAATAAAGGAGTGCAAAAGTAAGCATAATTATCCAAATATCTTAAAAGTAAGATCCTCCCAAAATAATTTAGAGAAATTTTACAGTAAGCTATTTTAATTCAAAATGCTTCCGGTGAACAAAGGCCGGAATGGTCCCCGGCCATTGCTTTTTTTAAAACGGTAAATTATTGTATTTCAACCTCAGCGCCGGCATCTGTAAGCTTCTTCTTCATATCCTCAGAAGTAGCTTTGTCTACGCCCTCTTTAATCGCTTTTGGAGCACCGTCAACGAGGTCTTTAGCTTCTTTCAAACCAAGACCGGTCAATTCTTTTACAATCTTCACGATGCCCAGTTTGTTGGCGCCTGTTGCTTTTAATATCACATTAAAGGCCGATTTTTCTTCAGCAACTGCGACTGCACCACCACGGGCTCCACCTGCCGCTGCTACTACGGTTGCTGCTGCCGGTTGGATACCATACTCCGATTTTAGAAATTCAGCTAATTCCTGAACTTCCTTTACTGTTAAGCTTACTAGATTTTCAGCTAATGCTTTTACGTCTGCCATTGTTTTTGATTTAATTTTTTCCGCCTTCTTGTCAACTTGCTGTGATCCGGCGGAGGTTTTTAAAAAAATTGTTATATGTTAATAGATAATCAGCCTATTATTGAATGAATGAATTATTCTGAAGCTTTGGCTTCTGATACCTCACCCTTATCTTCCGCCTTGCTTTCTTCTGGTTTGCCAGCCGCTGCTGCAGGGGCGATAGTTTCAGTAGTTTTTGCTTCGGGAGCAGCCGTGGCTTCTGCTTTTACTTCTACCGGTGCAGCCTGTGGGGCAGCCGCTGCAACCTTTTCTTCAGCTTTTTCGGGCCTGTTTTGCAAGGCACCCACCACTCTTTGTATGGGTGACATTAATAATCCGATTACTTCCCCGATCAGCTCATTCTTCGTCTTGATCTTTGTGAGGGCTATCAATTGATTATCACCGACAAAAATATCTCCATTCAGGAAAGCCGCCTTTAATACAGGCTTTTCAGCATTTATAGAATCCCTGAAACTACTTATTATAAGGGCTGGTTCCTTAGGGCTTTCGCTAAACATTAAGGCTGTTACCTGGTGTAATGAATCGTAAATGCCCGAATATTTGTCCTTATCTAAACTTTCCAGGGCCTTCTTAATAAGCGTATTCTTAGCCACCTTCATTTCCACATGTTTATCAAAACAATGACGGCGAAGGCTGCTAACCTGGGCTACACTGAGATTCTGAGTATCTGTAATATAAAAATTATTGTACTGAGAAAATTTATTTTTCAGTGTCTCAATTACTTCCTGCTTTTGTTCCTTATTCATACAGAGTGTTTTGTGCTTCAATTGTGACTGTCAAGTGAAACAATAATTTTTTATTAGTTCTGAAAAGATTTTGCATCTATGTTTATGCCCGGGCTCATGGTGCTGGCCATACTGAGACTTTTCAAATAAATACCTTTTGATGAGGAAGGCTTTAATTTGATAATCGCATTGATCAGTTCCTGGCTGTTGGCTTCAATTTTATCAGGAGAAAAACTTATTCTGCCGATTGAAGCATGCACGATACCCACCTTATCCACCTTGAAGGCTATCTTTCCGCCTTTCACATCATTTATTGCTGCCACTACATCATTGGTAACGGTTCCGGTTTTTGGATTAGGCATCAGGTTTCTGGGGCCCAATACCTTACCAAGCCTTCCTATTTTTGGCATCACGGAAGGTGTAGCAATGATCACATCAACGTCTGTCCATCCGCCTTCAATTTTAGTGATAAATTCTTCCAGCCCTACGTAATCAGCTCCGGCATCTTTTGCCACCTGCTCTTTATCAGGAGTACAAAGCACCAATACTTTTTTTGTTTTTCCGGTACCATGAGGAAGCGATACCGTGCCACGAACCGCCTGGTCTGCCTTCTTGGGATCAATCCCTAAACGGATATGCAGATCAACAGAACTGTCAAACTTTGTTGTATTAATATCTTTTATAAGTGAAGAAGCTTCTTTGAGAGAATAGCTTTTTTTCTGATCAATTTTAGCGTTTGCGGCCTTTCTTTTTTTAGTAATCATTTTTCAAAAGTTTAAGATCTGCACCCTTGCAATGGCTGAACAATTAATTTTTTTCCCAGGGAGCTTGTCCTTCCACAGTTATTCCCATGCTGCGGGCAGTGCCGGCAACCATCTTCATTGCGCTGTCGATGGTAAAGGCATTAAGATCGGCCATTTTATCTTTGGCAATTTCTTCTACCTGTGCCCAGGAAACTTTCCCAACCTTATCACGATTAGGTTCTTTACTGCCGCTTTGGATTTTGGCAGCATCCTTCAGCTGTACGGCAGCCGGAGGCGTTTTGATGATAAAATCAAACGATTTGTCGCCATAAACTGTAATGAGAACGGGAAGTACTTTCCCTTGTTTATCCTGGGTTCTTGCATTAAACTGTTTGCAGAACTCCATAATATTTATGCCCTTTGATCCGAGAGCCGGGCCTATAGGCGGTGCAGGATTGGCTTGCCCTCCTTTACATTGGAGCTTGACATAGCCTGTTATTTCTTTTGCCATAACTAAATTTTTGGTGTTAGCGTCTCGCCTGTGGCGGACTCCCATGTTCCCGATAACTACCGGGATTCTTTTAAAGAACTTTTTTGGGATCGCAAAGGTAACCAAATAAATGATTGCGGCAATTATTTTTTGACTTCCTGAAAAAATAAGCAGGAGAGCCTATTCAGCGGCTTTTTCGGAAGCCAGAACTAACCTGATTTCACCGTAAGTAATATCCGGGGGTAAATTTTCTTTTAAAATTTTTAGACTGGAAGCCCCATAAGTTTTAAGGGCGCTCTTAATGATTTGCAGTTTTTCCGGGCTCAGTATTTCATTAATATTGATATCACCATTGCCAATAAACCAGGCAAGGTGCTCTTCAATAGTGCTTACGGTAAAATTTCTTTCCTTCGCTATTTCAGCAACAGACTTTCCGGCTTTGAATAGATTATAAGAAAGTGTTTTTGTATCTGTATTTTCTTCCTTACCTTTTGCTTTTCTTTCTCTCCCTGCAACAGGTACTTTTGCTGCCATATTTGTTTTTAACTGGTGCTGCCAGCAAAATTCTTCCACTATTTGTAATACCTCATCTGCGTATTTATCAACTTTTATTTTTCCAAATCCGCTTATTTGCAAAAGATCCTTTTTGTTCAATGGAAGGTAAGTCGCCATTTCGGCGAGGGTTGCCCGGTTAGCAACCATATAAATTGGCAAATTCGATTGTTCACAGGTAGTATCTCTCCATTGTTTCAGAGCCCCATACAATGCAGGATTTGGAATATCCCCAAAGGATTGCTTGCTGCCGCTGTCATAGCAGGATATTTTGATCCGGGGCAGGGCAAACTGTATTTTGTGTTGTAAATAAGAGGAGACAGAAAATGGCTGCTTACAATACGTCAAAATATAATTAACAGTATAAATAGCTATTATCAACTGGTTTAAATGCACATCGATCGCGGCGGCCACTTCCCGGTGCTCAGTAGTTAAGGGATGGTTTTTCAGGTCCTGCAGGTGAGAAGAAAATATCGGCTCAAAATGAGCGGCTGCATCGTTTATCCTTTTTAGCAATAATCCATTTTTTTCTATAACCGGTTCGTCCTTCATCAATTCCCCGGTTTGCCTGATGAATCTTAAACCTACGCCCTGATCAGACATGATATTATCGCGGAAATTCCGGAACCAGGCAATACCATCTTTATTGAGCTTTTCACGGTTTTCCTGTATTTGTAAATCAAGCGCATTTAAAATCGTTGTTACTTCAGTAAAGGAAAAGATTTCTTCCAATACCTGTTGGGTGAAAATTTGCCTTGCCCCTGAGAAACGTTCCTGCAAAGAGCCTTTAGGGGTCAAAGATTTATGGCCTTTCAATACATTTTCATTACTATAAATAGCTTCTGCAGGAATTTTTGACAAAAGCACAATGCCGTCAAGATTGGTGCAGCGGCTAAGGGCAACATATACCTGGCCGCTGCTGAAAGCTGCCCCGGCATCTATCATCACTTTTTCAAATGTGAGTCCCTGGCTTTTATGAATGGTAATGGCCCAGGCCAGCCGCAATGGGAATTGGGTAAAAGTTCCTAAGGTTTCCTGTTCCAGTTTTCCATCAGTCCTGTTCAAAACATACCGCGTATTTTCCCAGGTTTCCCGGGTAACTGCAACATCGGTTCCATCGCTTGCAACTACAATTTCTTCATCGTCTAATGATTTGATGACGCCAATTTTTCCATTGAAATATCTTTTCTGAATTACATCATTCTTTAAAAACATTACCTGTGCGCCAACTTTTAAAACAAGTGAACCTTCGGCAGGATAATTATTTTCAGGAAAATCTTCTTTTATAATTGCATCATATTTATGCGAAGCTGAAAGTAATTTATGCAATTCACGACTATTGATAATATCGGCCTGGTTATTATGCGAAGTAAGGGTAATAAATTTTTCTTCGGGCGACGGGCGAAAGTCAGGTAGATATCTTTGGTGCAAATCCTCAAAATCATCCTTACTCATTTCATTATTACGCACTTTATTCAAAAGACCGACAAATGAATCATCTTTCTGCCGGTAAATCTTTTTTAATTCAATTAATAACGGAAGGTCTTCTTTAATAACCCGGCTGTCAAAAAAGAAAGGAGAATCATAATATTCCTGTAAAATATTCCATTCGTGCCGCTGCGCAACAGGGGGCAATTGAAATAAATCGCCAATGCACAATAATTGCACGCCACCAAAAGGTGCATCGTGTTTTCTACGAATTGATTTTAAAATGGTATCTATTGCATCGATGACATCACACCGAACCATGCTGATTTCATCAATAACCAATAGCTCCATTTTGCGCAGCAATTGCTGCCGTTGTTTATTCAATTTCAATGCAGATAACAATTCCTGGCTGCTGGCAGGCGTAGGCAAAAACGGGTGAAAAGGCAATTGAAAAAGGCTGTGTAAGGTGATACCGCCTGCATTGATCGCAGCGACTCCGGTGGGAGCAGCGACAATAATGTTCTTGGCGCAATTTTGTTTCAGGTATTTTAAAAAAGTTGTTTTACCGGTTCCTGCTTTTCCCGTAAGAAAAATATTTTCCCTTGTTTCGGTTACGAAGCGATAAGCAAGGTCAAATATTTCGTTATGTTCAATTGCATTAACCTTCTCCATTGATTTTAATTTTTGCCACTCCGAAAGAGGAGTCTCCATTGGAGTCCTTCGTGACCTTTGGACGAATTACACAGATTGACCCCGATTAATTTCTTTAAAAATTATGATAACCACTGATAACAATTTTTGCCACTGTATACAAGATTAACACAAATTGATGGTTGCCTAAAAAATTAATCTGCGATGTTCTAAAGATTTTAGTCCAAAGTTAATAATCAAACCAACCTTGCAAACGGAAGCTTTTAAATAATTTAATGTTCGAGATATACAAGTATCATTTAAGGCATTTTCAGCCGCTTTTATTTAAATTAAGAAAACCACCTGCTTTGCTGGTGGTTATGTTCTATTTTGTTTTGCATTTGGTAAAGTGATTAAATCTTTCAAATATCGGATTTACCCAAACAGGTTGCAAGTTGAATCTATTGAACACCAATTCAACCGCTACCGTTGGTTGTACAATACTATGAATGTGGTGGTTCACTTCTACAATAATTGTCATAAAATACAAAATCTGCAAAAAACGAATGTCTCAATAAAGTTAGTTTGTACATAATTGTGAATTCTTTTTCCCTTTGGATTTGAATATCTTTTAGTGCAGCTTCCACCATCATATCATCTTTATAAATTATTTCACTAAAGCCATGACCGGGTATCCGGTGTACTTCCATACATAAGCCAATGGTTTTATAAGTTTCATTTTCAAATAAAGGATTATCCATGATATGAATTTGAAAGGCAGGAAAAAATTACCACGGATTACAGGGATTTTCACAGATTCTTTTTCTTTTTAATCCGCGTTAATCCGAGTAATCCGAGTAATCCGAGGCAAAAAGACTAAGCCGCAAGCTTAGCGCCCAGCATTAATAACTCATGTACCTGGATTTCTGTGAAATACTTTTTGATGCCTTCTTTATCAGTGTAAGACCTGCTCGTGATTTTGCCTTCAATGGCTAACTCAGAACCTTTTGATAAATATTTTTCGGCAATTTCCGCAACTTTCCCCCAGGCAACCAGGTTATGCCATTGCGTTTCTGTTACTTTTTCGCCTTTAGCATTGCGGTAGCTTTCATTGGTTGCTACAGAGAAACGAACCATTTTTTTCCACTTTCGGTGTTACGGATTTCAGGTGCATTGCATAAATTTCCAATCAGCTGAACTTTGTTTCTTAAAGCATTCATACTCTTAAGTTTTGTGCCTATCATCTTCAGATGAACGTGTTGGTAAATGATTTTTATTTCAGTTGATGATCCAGGTTTGTTTGTTTCAACAACACCGCAAAGATGCAAATACAGAAAAGCCTTATTCGTATTATAATCGTTTATAGTTGTATATAACCGTTTGTAAACGCTTGTACTTGAAAACAATTTTTTGTATCTTCCGCGTACATATCATCTTCGCCCATCTAGTAAGTAGTTGCCGCCTGAATTGTAAAAAGCCGGTTAAAGGCCGCACCGATAAGAAATTTTGTGATGACTATTGCCGGAATAACTATAATAATCAACTGAAGTCTCATACGATTAACCTGGTAAGAAACATCAATAATGCTTTGGGCAAGAACAGGCGGATCCTCGAAAATTTTCTTACGACAGGGGAAGATTTGGCTAAAACCACTAAAGATAAATTACTGGAAAAAGGCTTTCAGTTTAAGTATATGACCCATACCTATACCAACAAGAAGGGTAATGTTTATTTTTTCTGTTATGATTTAGGGTATCTTCCTTTGGATAATGATTGGTATTTACTCGTTAAACGGAAAGATGAAAACTGACTCGATGGAAGTCAGCAACAACAAAAACTATAAAATATCACACGGCAATAGATAAAAAAACCCGCATCTTAAGTAATGCGGGTCAATAATGGTCAGAATATTTTCTTTATGAAATCTTCTCAACCTGCATATAACTGAGTTCAACCGGAGTAGCACGGCCAAAGATCTTAACCTGTACTTTCAGCTTTTTCTTTTCATCAGTTACTTCCTCAATCACACCGTTGAAATCATTGAAAGGGCCATCAATAATTTTTATGGTTTCTCCAATTATGAAAGGCTCACTCATTTTCATTCCCCCGGCGTCGGCCATCTCATCCACCTTGCCGAGCATTTTATTAACCTCTGCTTTTCTAAGGCTGATAATGTTCCCCTTGGAACCTTTTCCATCAGTCAAAAAATGCATTACATTACTTATATTGCTTAAATGCTGGGCAATTTCATCCGTTAATTTTCCACCAACTACTTCAATCATCACATAGCCAGGATAAAAGTTACGCTCCCTCATTACCTTTTTGCCATTTTGTACTTTGTACACTTTTTCGACAGGTAAAAAAACCTGGAGAATAAGCTTTTCCCAGCCATTCCTGATAATGTCTTTATCCAGGTATTCCTTCACTTTTCGTTCCTTGCCACTTACCACCCTCAATACATACCATTTTGTCTCTTTTTCCGGTATAGAGGCTTTTTCTTCCGCTGTACCCTTGGCATGTACTTCTTCTTCAATATTTTTTGTTTCAGTCATAATTACTTAAATAAAGAATAAACAAATTGTAAAACACCGTTTGAAGCAAAGTCCATGATCCAAACCAGTGTTGTGATGATAATGGTAGCTGCCAAAACAATCATAGTAGACTGCTGCAATTCCTCCCAGGTGGGCCAGGTTACTTTTTGCATCATTTCTTTATAAGAATCCCTGATGTATAATGATATTTTATTCATAATTTTTATCTCCTTTTTTACGCAGCACGGGCACAAGGATTCGAACCCTGATCAAAGGTTTTGGAGACCTCTATTCTACCATTGAACTATGCCCGTAAGAAAGCTAAAAGCTATTAGCGGTCAGCCAATAGCTCTTAGCATTATTTATTAAAGATAGTCAATTAATTGTTAGCGGAACTCTTCTAACAGCTAATAGCTAATCGCTAACAGCTATCTCTTCTTATTTTAAAATTTCCGTAACCTGACCAGCACCCACAGTGCGTCCGCCTTCACGAATAGCAAATTTCAATCCTTTTTCCATAGCAATAGGAGAAATTAACTTAACCGTAAGCGATGTATTATCTCCGGGCATCACCATCTCTGTTCCAGCCGGTAATTCAACCTCACCGGTAACATCCGTTGTTCTGAAATAAAACTGGGGACGGTATTTTTGAAAGAATGGCGTATGACGACCACCTTCTTCTTTGCTCAGTACATAAACCTCACATTTAAAGTCGGTATGCGGAGTGATGGAGCCTGGCTTACAAAGTACCATACCACGGCGGATCTGGTTCTTTTCTATACCGCGCAGCAACAAACCTGCATTATCGCCTGCTTCACCTTCTTCGAGTAATTTCTTAAACATTTCCACACCGGTAACAGTAGATGACAAGGGCTTTTCCATTAAACCAACTATTTCAATAGAATCGCCAACCTTTACGCGACCTCTTTCAATACGGCCGGTAGCAACAGTTCCGCGACCAGTAATTGAGAACACATCTTCCACACTCATCAGGAAGGGCTGATCAACCGGGCGAAGTGGTAAAGGAATATAGGAATCAACTGCATCCATCAGGTCATCAATTGCCTTAACCCATTTGGCATCGCCGGCTAAAGCGCCGGTTGCAGAACCTTTTATGATTGGAGTATTATCACCATCAAAGCCATTCTTGGTCAGCAGCTCACGAATTTCCATTTCCACTAATTCAATCAATTCCGGATCATCTACAAGATCAACTTTATTCATGAAAACAACCATACGGGGAACACCAACCTGGCGGGCCAGCAGAATGTGTTCTCTTGTCTGTGGCATAGGGCCATCTGTAGCCGCTACCACTAATATGGCTCCATCCATCTGGGCTGCACCGGTAATCATGTTTTTAACATAATCCGCGTGGCCCGGGCAATCTACGTGAGCATAGTGACGCTTTACAGTCGCATACTCTACGTGAGCTGTATTAATTGTAATACCCCTTTCTTTTTCTTCCGGAGCACCATCAATATCGTCATAATTTCTTTTTTCCGCTAAACCTTTTTTAGACAAAATATCGGTTATAGCGG
>ODAK010002022.1_pt1 | contig 21538 bp, 21 predicted proteins | sample 1539591 | NCBI WGS metagenome assembly ODAK01 (sample SAMEA3539303, study PRJEB22396) | soil metagenome | biome: tundra; feature: field; material: soil | place: USA | collected 2010-05 | depth 0.15 m | reverse complement strand
GGCCGAAGACAATTGACTCAAAGTTGTGGGCGTAGACCCCCGCGCGGGGTAGTCGGGCGGCGTGGCTTCCGTGGAAATAGCCGTACTCGCCGCTGTTGGCGGAAAAGATAGCGACAAGGGGAATCATGACGAACCAAGGGAGCGTCGCGACGAGCAACGCCGTTTGCGTTCGACGCGACCACAGTTGGCGCGACGCCGGAGCGCCCGTCCCGAGGATCCGTGCCCGCAGGGATCCCCCGAGGAGATTGAGCGAGATGCGCAGCGACGACCGACCTTCTTTAGTCAAAGCGTCGATCAACGCTTCCATCTCTTCGCGGTAGTGCTCTTGCCACCACGCGGGATACGTGCGTAGTGAAAGCAGCGTGAGCTTGGCGGAGCCCGTCATGCGTGAGCCGCGCCCAAACGACGCAAGCCAACCGTCGCGACCTTCGACGTGACCAACAATCGTTCGCGCAGCGCCGCCGCGCCGGCGCCGGTCAGCCGGTAGGGTCGACGTCGTCCTTCGACCGCCAGCGGCTCCACGAGTCCCTGCTCTTCCAGCCGGTTCAAAACGCCGTAGAGGGTTCCGGGGCCGAGGGTGACGTGTGCGATGGATTCGATGTCCTTGATCAGGGCGTAACCATGCATCGGACCAGCGGCGAGCGACGTAAGCACGAGCAGCGCCGGGTCTTGCGCACGCTGCCATCCCTTTACGGCCATTGCGACTCCGATCCGTTGCGACGACTGTATCAGATTACGTAGTAAGACATTGCGGCTCTACGGTGAATCGTTTTGGCTCGCGTTTGTTCACCACCATGTCGTTCGCAGCCTTCGAGGGCGTGATCGTTCAGGTCGTTCGTCACTGGAGTCCCGGCACGTCAGCGAGTGTCCTCGCCGGTATCGAGCCTGACAATCCCTCAACAATTGGATCGATCGACACCACCCCGCAGAAATCGAAGAGCTCCTTTGAGCGCGCTCGGACAGTGGTTGATCCTCCGCTTCCGGGCACCGCAATCTTTGTTATGACCGACGTCACGCAGTGCGACGGTGGGTAGGAGTCGTCACCCACCAACCAGAACGACGCCAGTCCGACGTGAGGCTTGAGATCCACTAACGGCGCGCCGCGACCGCGAGCATTGCCGTAGAACGAGTACGTAGGGCCCGGTTGATCGCGCAGCGCTGGTGAACGACTTTTACCGGCCAAGTCGATGAATGAAATCATGGGATACCCCTTTAGCGAGCACTCGTGTGCGCTCACGTTCCTGATCCAAAAGAGTTGCTCTGTCTGGGTCATGCCGGCGCTCGCCCCCTCGTGGGTAACGCGCAGCGACATGATTGAACACGTCGGAACCTCATTCTTTGTCGCCGCCGACATGCCAACATTCGTGATCCAGAGTGGCACGCCGACCACCAAAAGCAAGAGGCCAACAATGCCACAACGTCTCATCGCGTCAGTATGACAGGTCAGAGCAAGAATGGCGTCGACGAGAAGACTCTCAGACCATTCCCTTCACCGCCTCGATGAGCGAGGCTGAAGTTTGACCATCTCTTGCAACCGGGTACACCTGCAAATGCGTGACGCCGGCGGCCCTAAACGCAGCGATTCGTTCGGCGACGTAGTTCTTGGGACCGCACAAAGTAGTGAGTTCTAAGAACTCAGCTGGCACCGCCGCCTCGGCCTCTTTCTTCTTTCCCTCGAGGTAAAGATCTTGAATGATCACTGCTTCCTTCTCGTAGCCGTAGCGCACGGCCACATCATTGTAAAAATTCTTGCCCTTCGCGCCCATGCCCCCCACGTAGAGCGCCACCAGCGAACGCTGGAGATCGCGAAGGGCGGTAACGTCACTGCCCTCGCCGATCGCCAGCAGGCCGCCGGCGCTAATCATTAACTCGCCCAGGTCGCTCGATCGTTTGGCCGCACCGGCCGACATCGAGGCGCCCCATACTTCCTTCGCCCGTTCGGGTATGAAGAGCATCGGCAACCAGCCATCGGCGATCTCAGCCGTCAGCTCCACGTTCTTTTCCCCCAGTGACGCGATCCATACGGGAATCTCACTGCGCACCGGGTGCGCAATAATCTTGAGCGCCCGGCCGAGCCCGGTCCCCTCGCCGGGCGGCAACGGCAGCGTGTAGTTCTTGCCCTGGTGCGAAAGTGCTGCGTCGCGCTTCCATACGTTGCGGCATATCTCGACGATCTCGCGAGTTCGTCCGAGAGGATTGTTGTAGACAACGCCATGAAAACCCTCAATGACCTGAGGGCCGGAGGCGCCGAGCCCCAGGTGAAAACGGCCGTCGCTGAGCGCGTCAATACCCGCCGCGGTCATGGCAATGAGCGTGGGCGTACGGGTGTAGATGGGCAAAATGGCGGCGCCGATCTCCACTTTGCTGGTCAAGGCCGCGAGGTAGCCCATCAGCGACGGACTATCGAAGCCGTAAGCCTCGGCCACCCAGACCAGGTCCAGACCGGCCTTTTCCATGTCCACCACGTCGTGGGCCGCCTTTTTGAATCCACCGGAGTAGTCGAGCAACGTCGCTATCTTCATCATGACCTTCCACCTTTCGCGACCTTTGTCACCGTAGCGCAGCGCGTTGCGTACGTGGTCTTTTGTCACGTGCCTCGTGCCCTACGCTTGAAGCGGGAACAACAGCGTTCTCACTTAGTAAAAAGGCTGGTGACAACGTGGTCACACGTCCAGAAGAGGCGCACGCCCACGAGTACAATCCGTGGCTCCACGTCGTCTCCCTCATCGAAAAAGCGGGACGCCTGCTCGGCCTGGACGAGGGAATGCTCAAGCGCATTGTCACTCCCGAGCGCATCCTCGAAGTGGCCGTGCCGGTACGCATGGACTCGGGCGACATCAATATGTACGAGGGCTGGCGCATCCAGCACAACACCGCGCGCGGCCCGGGCAAGGGCGGCATCCGCTTTCACCAGAGCGTCAACGCCGATGAGATCGCGGCGCTCAGCGCCGACATGTCCATCAAGTGCGCCGTGGTCAATATCCCCTACGGCGGCGCCAAGGGCGGCGTCAAGGTCGACCCGTCGATGCTTTCTCACGGCGAGCTGGAGCGACTGACCCGTCGTTACGCTTTCGCGATTGCGCCGGTCATTGGTCCCGATCGCGACATCCCCGCCCCCGACATCAACACCGACCCCCAAGTCATGAGTTGGATCATGGACACGGTGTCGATGCTGCGCGGAATTAACACGCCCGGCGTGGTGACCGGCAAGCCGCTCGCTATTGGTGGCACCACTGGGCACGCCGGCGCGACGTCGCTCGGCGTCACGATCTGCATCAGCGCCATCTTGCAACGGCTCGGGCGGATGGCCAACGAACAGCACGTGGTGATCCAGGGCTACGGCAAGGTCGGTGCACCGCTGGTGAAACTGCTGAGCGATCGCGGCATGAAGATCGTGGGCATCGAGGACGTGCACGGCGCCATCCACGTGCCCAACGGCGTCAACCACATCACCATGGCCGAGCACTTCGCGGAGGCGGGCACGGTCGTGGGTTATCCCGGCAGTGACGACGTACCGGCCGGTCAGCTCTTCACCATTCGCAGTGACATCGCCATTCCGGCCGCCCTCGGTGGCGCCATCGACGAGAAGGTCGCCGAAACCATGGAGGCTTCGATTGTTGTCGAAGCGGCCAACGGCCCCACCACCGGCGAGGGTGCCGAGATGCTTGACAGCCGCAACATCCCCGTCGTGCCCGACGTGCTGGCCAACGCCGGCGGCGTCGTGGCCTCCTACTTCGAATGGGCCCAGGATCTCCAGGGCTTCATGTGGGAGACCGAACTGTTCCAGCAACGTCTGGAAAAGACGATGGCCGAGTCCTTTGACCACATTTGGACCCGCCACAACCAACTGGGCGTCACCATGCGCGAGACGGCCATCGCGGTTGGGGTCGAGCGAATCGCCGAAGCGACCGAACTGCGCGGCCTCTTTCCCTGATTCGCAGTCACGTCTAAAGAGCGCCGCCCACTAGGGCCGCTCCTTCACGTGTGCCAATCTGGTGGTGTGTCGAACGCTGAGCCCACCCGTGAAGAGCTCGAAACGCTCTTGCAAGAGTTACGCGAGGAAGTGGTGCGACTAAAGGATGAGATTCGCCGTCTACAACGCGAACGACACGAGGTTCCGCCGCACTACCTGTAGTTTCATGAAGCCGAGGTCGGGCACGTAACGGTGTTTCGCGTCGCCAGGAACAGCGCCGCAAGGAAGATCTGGCGCATGGTTCTCATGGTTCGGGTCCACGAGGAGTGCAACTTTACCGTTCACAACTACGATTGGTTCGTCCTTCTTCGAGCGAGGTGTGCATGGCCCAATTGATGCCGGCTGCGTTTATTGGCCACGGCAATCCAATGAACGCGATCGAACACAATCGCTACACCGAGGCCTGGTCCAACTTCGGCGCCTCACTGGCGCGACCGCGGGCCATCCTGGTCATCTCGGCGCACTGGTACGTCAACATCACGGCGGTCACGGCCATGCACGTCCCGCGTACCATCCACGATTTCTACGGCTTTCCCCCCGACCTCTTCAACGTGCAGTACCCGGCTCCGGGTGACCCCCAGATCGCCGAACGAATTGTCGACGTGGTCCAGCCGACGTACGTGGGACTGGACGAGGACAGTTGGGGCATCGACCACGGGACCTGGTCGGTGCTGGTGCACATGTTCCCGAAGGCCGACGTGCCGGTCCTGCAGCTCTCCATCAATGCGGAGCTGCCCTTTGACTACCACTTCAACCTCGGCGCGCAGTTGCACGCCCTGCGCGAAGAGGGCGTGCTCATTCTCGGCAGCGGCAACGTGGTGCACAACCTGCGCCTGGTTGATCGCAACGCGATGGGCCAAGGTACCGACTGGGCCCATCGCTTTGACGAGGACGTCCAGTCCATGATGACCACCGACGCCGGTGAACTGGGCCGCGCCGCGAACCACCGCGACTACCAACTGGCCGTGCCGACGCCCGATCACTTCCTGCCGCTGGCCTACGTCGCCGGGCTGAGCGCGGCCGCCAACAGCCCGACCACGACGCTCATCGACGGCTACGAGATGGGTTCGCTGTCCATGACCGCCTACCAACTCGCCGGGGTCTGACCTACTTTTTGCGTTCGGCCCGGCTCACACGCCACAACGAGAGCGCGAGCGCGCCGATGGCCAGCACGGGCAAGACGAAGATCGCGACGGTATTGAAGTGACCCGCGACGCTGAGCAGCGCCACCAGGCCAATGGTGAGAACGACGGTCACGAAAAGTTCGGGCGTGTCACCCACCAGGAAGTCCCACCAGAACATGGCGAAGCCCTTCACTAGTCGAACGAAAAGGGTCGGCTGCTCGTCGTTCACGGGGCCACCTCACTGTCCACCAACGGGTGTTGGCGTCGCATCACGGTGACCAGGAGCCACGTCACGAGCGCGTAGAGCAGCACGAAGAACAACAAGGTCACGTCGTTATCGGGCCACTTGATCTTGAGACCCTCACCGGTCCAGAAGGTGCCGTAGGTTACGAGCAGGACGCCAACGCTCATCTTCATGGCGTTCTCCGGCACCCTCGAGAGCTGGCGGGCCACGATGAGGCCCGCCGCACCCACCACCACGACCGCGATCGCGGCGACGATGACCGCGAGTCCGAGGCGATGGGCCGACGTGCCCAGCGTCAGCACGATGATCACCACCTCCAGGCCCTCGAGAAAGGTTCCCTTGAACGCGACGACGAAGGCAACCCGATCGCGGTCCACCGTAACGTCAAGCGCCTGCAACTCGGCGACTTTCATTCGGTAGATCTCGTCTTCATCGTGCTTGGCCTTAAGACCGCTCGAGCGCAGGATCGCCTTTCGTAGCCACTGCATTCCGAAGATCAAAAGCACTCCACCCACGACGAGGCGCAGCCCGTCGAGCGGCACGTGCACCAACGCCGGACCAAAGGCCGCGACCAACGCAGCCAGCGCGACGAGCGCGACGACCACGCCCTGCAGCGCCGAACGCCAGCCCCGGGTGTGTCCCACCGCCAGCACGATGGTGAGGGCCTCGACCATTTCCACGGAACAGGCCAGGAACACCGCCCCGACGAGCACGACAACTCCAGTTGTAACCGTTGTGGCAAACAAAAGCGATACGCACCTCTCGCGTGATTCAGAGGATGGTGAAAAGAATCCTCACTAGAAACCTTACGAGTTTAGTGGTCGCGTTGGCGCAACTCGTCTTCCACGGCCGCCGGATCGATGCCCCGACTGCGCAGCAACAACAGGGTGTGGAACCAGAGGTCGGCCGCTTCGTTGACCACCCTTTCCTCACTCTCGCTGAGCGCGGCCACCACCAGCTCTACCGCTTCTTCACCGACCTTGCGCGAGAGCAGCGCGGTGCCGTGTCGCAGCATCGTGGCGACGTAGGAGTCGTCCGCGTTCGCTTGCTCGCGCTGGAGAATTCTCCGCCAGAGCCACGGGGTGAAGCAGGACGTAGTCCCGTCGTGACAGGCCGGTCCGTCGGCGTTCACGCGCACGAGCACTGCGTCCTCATCGCAGTCGAGCTGGACCTCCACGACGTGCATCACGTTGCCCGAGGTCTCGCCCTTTTGCCAGAGCTTCTGGCGCGAGCGGGAATAAAAGTGCACCAGACCGCTCGAGCGCGTGAGGCCCAGCGCTTCTTCATCCATCCATCCGAGCATCAGGACCCGGCCGGTCCGGTCGTCCTGGACAATCGCCGCGCGTAGTTCGTCGCTCATACCCGTTCCTTCACCGGTCGCAGTTGCACGCCCAGGCTTTCCAACTCCCGTCGCAACCCCGGCAGACCGGCGGGGTTCTCGTGCACGATCGAGGCCACCAGGGCGGCGTCCGTGATGGCCAGGGCCTCGGCCACGTGTTGGGCCGAGCCCGCACCGCCGGACGCGATGACCGGAATGGAGACCGCGGCGCGCACGGCGCCAGTGAGCTCTAAGTCGAAACCCTTGCGCTGGCCGTCGTGAAAGATCGACGTCAGCAGGATCTCGCCGGCCCCGCGCTCGGCGGCTTCGATGGCCCACGGAATGACCTTCGTCGTGGTCGCCACGCGACCACCGTGCGTGTGCACCACGCCACCGCCGGCGTCGATCGCCACCACCACGGCCTGGCTGCCGTAGCGAGAGGCAATGGCGGTCACGAGCCCGGGATTGGCGAGCGCGGCTGAATTGAGCGACACCCGGTCGGCCCCTGACTCGATGATTCGCGTGGCGTCGGCCACGCTGCGTACACCGCCGCCGACGGTGAAGGGTATGTCGAGCACTTCGGCCACGTGGACCACGACCGAGGTCATGGTCTCGGTGTCGTCCGGTGTCGCCGCGATGTCGAGCAGCACCAGTTCGTCCGCGCCACCGGCGCTATAAAAGGCGGCCAATTCAACGGGGTCACCCACGTCACGCAGACCAATGAAGCTCACGCCCTTCACCACCCGGCCATAGGCCACGTCCAGGCAGGGGATCAGGCGGGCGAGAGGCATTGCTCAAGGAGGTTGAGGCCGGCCGGGCCACTCTTTTCGGGGTGGAACTGAACACCAAAAAATGAGCCGTTGCGCACCGCGACCGAGACGCCCTCGGACCTGGCCACGGTATCGGGCGACTCACCCGCGTAGGAGTGGGCGAAGTAGTAGGCCTCATTCCAGGGCTCCACCATCGCCCAGCCGAGCCGCGGTACCCGCGGCGTCGTCAGGCGCGTCACGTGTCCGCTCAACAGTCCGAGCCCCGCGACGCCGCCATCTTCTTCGGTCGTCTCCAACGCCAGCTGCATGCCCAGGCAGATGCCCAGAATCGGTCCGCCACTAGAGAACCGTTCGTGCAGCGCGACGTCCGCGCCCGTCTCGTGCAGGTGCACCATGGCGCTGCGCGCCGAACCCACGCCCGGCAGCACGACAAATGGTGCCTCCAGTAAGGCCTCGCGATCGCTTGAGACTTCGCTCGTGCGGCCCAGTCGGCTGAGCGCGGCGCGCACCGAGTGGGTGTTGCCCGCTCCGTAGTCAACCACCACGACCTCGCTCACAACGAGCCCTTCGTCGAACGCACCAGCGACCCGTCGCGGGTGAGGGCCTGGGCCAGGGCGCGGCCGACGGCCTTGAACGAGGCCTCCGCGACGTGGTGGTCGTTCTCGCCGTTGGCGGTCACGTGCAGGGTGATACGGGCCGTCTGGGCCAACGATTCGAAGGCGTGCGCGGCCATGCCGGGGTCGGGGGTGATGGAGATGTTGGCCGTCGCACGACCCGAGAGGTCCACCACCGCGTGGGCCAGCGCCTCGTCCATCGGCACCCGGGCCTCGCCGTAACGGGTGAGTCCACGTCGGTCGCCGAGGGCCATATCCAGGGCCTCGCCGAACGTGCGCATCATGTCCTCGACGGTGTGGTGCTCGCCCGTTTCGAGGTCGCCCACGCCTTCTAAGCGCAGATCCATCCCGCCGTGAAAGGCCAACTGCTGGAGCATGTGATCGTAGAATCCCAGACCAGTGTTCACGTAGACGCGGCCCTCTCCCGGCACGCGCAGACGAACGTTGAGCAGCGTCTCGGCCGTGGCGCGCCGGTGGCGCACGCTTTGGCTGGGCGGCGAGGCGCCCCACAACTCGCAGCGCAGTGCATCGAGCAGGAAATCGTCGTCGAGCTCGTCGCGCACGCTGATCCGCAATCCCCCGGGGTAGGCGCGCAGCACGATGCCATAGACCAACATCCTCTCGACCAGCTCGTGAGGATTGTCCATCGGGATGAACAAGAAGTTCGTGTATGAACGCAGCGCCACCAGACCAAGGGTCACCAATTCCTCGGCCAGTCGGTCACGCTCGGCCACCTGGGCCGACACGTCCGGTTCGCCGCTCATGGCCGCCAGGGCCAACGACGCGGAGAGCGACGAGACCGAAAGGGGTGCCTGGCGCGACGTGATGACGGCCGTCAGCTCGGGCGTCGCGACCGCGTAACCAACGCGCGCCCCGGCGAGTCCGTACGCCTTGGAAAACGTGCGCAAGATAATGGCACCACTGTCAACGAGGTCCAGCGCGTCGACGCCGGCGTAGTCGGCGTAGGCCTCGTCGATGACCAACTGGCCCGGCACGTCGGGAATCTCGGGCATTTCGCCGGTTGGATTGTTGGGCCGGCACACAAACACCAGGTCGGCGCGGGCGGGGTCGTCAATCATGGTTGCGCCCGCCATCGAGGCGGCGTAACGGTACATGGAGTACGAAAAGGCCGGCACCGTCGCCACCGTGCCCCCTTCGCCAAAGATGCGCGCCAGCAGCACGATGAATTCGTCGCTGCCCGCGCCGAGGGATATCTGATCGAGACCCACGCCGTGACGGGTCGCGACGGCCTGGCGCAGCGATTCGTACCGACCGCGGTCGTATTCGTTGACGTCGGCCAGCGCTCTGGCTAACGCGGCCGGACGGGCACTCGCCGGCGGCGTCGCCGCCACGTTGCCGTCAAAGCGCAGGATCGCGCTCACGTCGAGGCCGACCTGGGCGGCCAGCGCCTCGCTCGACGGCGGCCACTGGTACGCCTCGAGGACTTTAGGGCTACTCACGTCGGGCCGTCGCCTTGTGCGCGGGCATGTCCTCGAGGTCGGCCAGCGCTTCGATGATCGGGGCGAGCAGTTCCAAACCCTCCTTGGTAACGCGTTGCACGGTGACGGTCTTCATGAAGGTCTCCAGCCCCAGACCACCGGTGGACTTAGACCAGCCGCCCGTGGGCAGTACGTGATTTCCGCCGGTGGCGTAGTCCCCCGCCGGCACCGGCGAATAGGGACCCACAAATACGGCGCCGGCGTTTCGTATTCGCCCGGCCAGTGACTCAGCGCGCACGCCCAGCAGCGCGACGTGCTCAGCGGCGTATCCCTCGACTTCGGCCAACGCCGCTTCGATATCGTCGCCAACGCGCACCACGTAGCCGCGCGAGTCAGGGCCGTGTTCCATCTGGGCCGCGATCTCTTGGTCAATCAGTGCTTCCGATATACCGACGTCGGCCACGACCACGATCTCGCTGGGACCGGCCGGTAGGTCAATCGCCACGTCGCGACTGACCAATAGCTTGGCGGTGTTGACCGCGCCGCCGCCCGGACCGACGATCTTGTCAACGGCCGCGATGGACTCGGTGCCGTAGGCCATGGCGGCAATCGCCTGCGCGCCGCCAATCGCCCACACCTCTTCGATGCCTAACAGCGCGGCCGCCTGGGCCACGGCGGCGGCCCCGCGCGGCGGGGTGCAGACCACGATGCGTTCGACTCCGGCCACCTGGGCCGGGACGGCCGTCATAATCAGTGACGACACGAGACCTTTGGGCACGTAGATCCCCACTGAGCGCAGCGGGGTCCATCGCCGCTCCAGGGTCACCCCGGGCGACACTTCCATCATGAGGTCTTGGGGGCGTTGGGCCTCGTGCCAGGTGCGCACCGACGCCGCCGCCGCCAGGACCGCGGCCGTGGGGATATCGCCGTAGGCGACGGCGCGCTCAGGCTTGGATGCCGTGGTCTCGTCGAATCGTTTTGACCACTCCACGAGCGCCGCGTCACCGCGCGCCCGTACGTCGTTGACAATCTCTTCGATCAAAATTGAACGACTGGTCTTAACCGGACTGCTCACGGCACCATCCGTTCGACGGGCAACGTGAGGATGGACGTCGCACCGCAGGCCGCGAGCTTGGGCAGCAACGACCAGATCTCCGCGGCTGGCACCAACGCGTGCACGGCGACGATACCCGGCGTCGCCAGGTCCATCACGGTGGGCGAACCCTTGGTGGGCAACACGGCGGTCACCTCGGAGAGACGCTCCTTGGCCACGTTGCACAGCAGGTATCGATTGGCCCGGGCGTTGATCACCGAGCCCAGCAGCGTGGTCAGTGTCCGGCGCGCTTCGTGGTCAGTCGATCCGGTGCGACCCACCAGGACGGCCTCGGACTCGAACAACACGCCGATCGAGCGCAGCCCGTTGGTGCGCAGGGTGCTGCCAGTCGACACCAGGTCAATGATGGCGTCAGCCAAACCCAGACGAGGCGAAATCTCTACGGAGCCGGCCACCTGGACCAGATCGGCGCTAACGCCGCGTTCGGCCAGAACCTTGGCGGCGATGCGCGGGTGTGAGGTGGCGATGCGCCGCCCCTCGAGGTCGCTCAATTTCATCGCGCTGTCCTCCATGGAGACTGCGGCCTGCAGCGAGCAGGTGCCGAAGCCCAAGCGCAGGAGGACCTCGACGCTGCTGTCGCGCTCGGCCACCAGATCCAGCCCCGTGATGCCGCAATCGACCACGCTGTCCTGGACGTATTCGGGCACGTCGTCGGCGCGCACGAAGAGCAGGTCGATGTCGGCGTTGCGACAGTGCGCCTGCAGCACGCGTTCGCCCGGCTCCTGGGGCGCCACGCCGCTCGCTTCGAGCAGGGCCCACGAGGGTTCGCGAAGGCGACCCTTGGACGGCAATGCCAGGGTCAATCGTCGGGTCACTTGCGGCCCCGCTTCAACACGGCGCCGTAGCCCCCCTCGCCGTAACGAAGCCAGTGCGCGACGCGCGTCACGGTCGCGGTGGAGGCCCCGGTCCGACGTGATATCTCTTGGTAGGGCACCGCCTCGTCGACGAGGCGGGCAACCTGCAGTCGTTGGCCCATGGCGTCGAGCTCAGTCGTGGTACACACGTCGCGCAAGAAGGCGGCCACGACGGATGGATCACGCAAGCGCGCGAAGGCGTCCACCAGTTCGTCGAAGCGCGACGCCGTTTCCGGTTTGGTCTCGGCCGGAACCACTCTGCCTGCTGTCATAGCAACATGATAGCATGCTACTACGCTACTATGCAACTGATCCCCGCCATTGACCTGCTCGGCGACGACGCCGTACGCCTCGAACAAGGCGACTACGAACGCGTACTGTTTCGCCAACCCTTGGAAGAGTTCATGGGCCGCATTGTCGCCACGGGGCCGTCGATGATCCACGTGGTTGACCTGGAGGGAGCTCGCGAGGGCGCGATACGCCTGGACGTCGTGCAACGCTGCGTGCGGGCCGCCGGCGGCATTGCCGTGCAGGTATCAGGTGGGATTCGCTCGATCGAAACCGCGCGCGCCGCGTTAGCGGCGGGCGCGTCACGGGTGATCGTGGGCACCGCGCTGTGGAGCGAACCGACCGCCCTGGCGCGCTTCGTCGACGCGCTCGCCGATAAGTTGGTCGCGGCCATTGACGTGCGCGATGGTCTGCTCGCGGTACGCGGATGGCGCGCCACGAGCGGCCTCAACGTCGATGACGCGATCGAACAATGCGTAACGACTGGGGTGACGCGCCTGCACGTGACGGCCATCGACCGCGACGGCATGATGCGCGGGCCCGACCTCGCGCTCTACGAGAAGGTCTGCACGAGTGGCCTGGCCGTAGTGGCCGCGGGCGGCGTTCGCGATGACCACGACGTGGCGCTCTTGGAGACGATTGGATGCGAGGCGGTCATCATGGGTGTGGGCTACCTCGCCCGAATGAAACTCGAGCACTGAGGGCGAGAATCGCGAGGGACGGCGGGTGACGCCCGATGCTCGCCCACCGATCTCATTGACCCCGTTACCCGTAGGGTCAAAAGTCACAGATGACACAAATAGGCGCTTCACGCGTGCATATTGACCCTCGGCAGGCGGGCCATACGTTCATTTGTCAACGGGCGGCGGTTACAGTTACTTGGAGGATTAACTCGCGGTACGTTGCGCGTCGTGAGGTCCCTTTAAAGGAGCAGACTTCGTGGAGCGTACGAACGACAAGGACCCGAACTACTACCACAAAGTCGTAGATTGCCAGTGGGCCTGCCCCGCGCACACCAACGTCCCCGGGTACCTCCGCATGATCGCCCAGGGTGAGTTCACCGACGCGTACATGCTCAATCGCGAGTCCAACGTCTTTCCCGGCATCCTCGGGCGCACCTGCGACCGGCCCTGCGAGCCGGCCTGTCGACGCGACCGCGTTGACGGCAGCCCCGTCGCGATCTGTCGTCTAAAGCGCGTCGCCGCCGACAACCGAGGCGACATCACCGACCGACTGCCCCTGATACCAACCGAAAAGAATGGCAAACGCGTTGCCTGCATAGGTGCGGGGCCCTCGGCGCTGACCGTTGCCAACGACCTCATGCCGCTCGGTTACGACGTCGTCATCTTCGAGCAGTACGGCGTGCCGGGCGGACTGATGCGCACGAACATCCCGGAGTTCCGCCTGCCGGGCCGGGTCCTCGACGAGGAGACCCAGGTCATCTTGGACATGGGTGTCGACATCCGCTACAACTCGCCGGTGACGAGCATGCGCTCGCTGCTGGACGATGAGTTTGACGCCATCTTCGTGGGCGTGGGCGCGCCGCGCGGCAAGGAGCTCAATTTACCGGGCCGTCACGACGAGGGCAACACGAATATTCACATCGGCATCGACTGGTTGGAGTCGGTGGCTTTCGGCCACGTCTCTACGGTCGGCCAACGCGTGCTCATCATTGGCGTAGGTAATACCGCGATGGACTGCTGTCGGTCGTCACTGCGCCTGGGTGGAAAAGACATCAAGGTCATGGCCCGCCGCCCCCGCGAGTTCTTCAAGGCCTCGCCGTGGGAGCTCGAGGACGCCGAAGAGGAGAACGTCGAAATTGTGGTCAACCACGCGCCCAAGCGATTCGTGATCGAAGACGGGAAATTAGTCGGCATGGAATTTGACGTTCTCGAATGGGACGAGGGAGCCACGCACTCCACCACGATCGATACCGTGGTGATTCCCTGCGACGACGTCATCCTGGCGATCGGACAGGAGAACGCCTTCTCGTGGATCGAACGCGACCTGGGCATGGAGTTCGGCGAGTGGGACATGCCCGTGGTGGACGAAGTCACCATGCAGTCGAGTATCCCCACGGTCTTCTTCGGCGGCGACGCGGCGTGGGGACCCAAGAACATCATCTGGGCGGTGGCCCACGGTCACGCGGCCGCGATCTCCATTCACTTGCTCTGCACCGACGCGTCGCTCACGGTTCGACCGCCGCAGGGCATGAACCTGCTCAGCCAAAAGATGGGCATGACCGAGTGGAGTTACCACAACGATTACAACCCCTCGCCGCGCCAGAAGATGACGCACGTCGAACTGACGAAGCGTTTTTCGTCGCTCGAACTAGAGGTCGAACTCGGCTTCACCGCTGAACAGACGGCTCACGAGGTGCAACGTTGCCTCAACTGCGACATCCAGACCGCCTTTCGCGAGCCGCTGTGCATCGAGTGCGACGCCTGCATCGATATCTGCCCGGTCCAGTGCCTGACTATCACCACGAACGGTGACGAAGCGGACCTTCGCACGAGACTTTCAGCGCCCTCGACCAACCTGACGCAGTCGCTCTTCGTCTCCGCGGCGCTACCCCAAACGGGACGCGTCATGGTGAAGGACGAAAACGTCTGCGTGCACTGCGGGCTGTGCGCGGAGCGATGCCCCACCGCGGCCTGGGACATGGAAAAGTTCGAGTTGCAGATTCCCTACGCCGCGAGCGGGCACTTTTTGCACATCCCGGTCAAGTCGATGAGCGCAACCAAGTCACCAGCGAGGATTTAGACAATGGCCATAGATACCACCCACGACGTCGCCACCCAGGTGAACAACTTTTCCGTCAAGCTCGCCAACGTCAACGGCACCGGCTCGGCGAGCGCCAACAGTCTGCTCATGCAGGCCATTTTCAAGATGGGCATCCCGGTCTCGGGCAAGAACCTCTTCCCCTCCAACATCCAAGGCCTGCCCACCTGGTACGAGATCCGGGTCAACAAGTCCGGCTACACGGCGCGCGCGCTGGACTACGACCTCATGATCGCGATGAACTCGCAGACCTACGAAGAGGACATCGCCGACGTGCGACATGGCGGCTACGTGCTCTTCGACTCTTCGTGGCCCCTCGAGGCGGACCTACTCCGCGAGGACGTCACGTTCCTCGGCGTGCCGCTGGCCCAGATGTGTCTGGAAAACTTCAACGCGCCGCGCGAGCGCATCTTGATGAAGAACATCGCCTACGCCGGCGCCGTGGTCGCCCTGATCGGCATCGACGTCGACGTCGTGGCCGATCTGTTGTCCGAGACCTTTGCGCGCAACGAGCTGCTGCGCGAGTCCAACCAGAAGGCCCTGCGTCTCGGTTACAACTACGCCGTCGAGAACTTCGCCTGCCCGCTGGCCTTCCACGTGGAGCCGTTGGAGGCCACCAGCGACTCCATCCTGATCGACGGCAATACCGCGATTGCGTTGGGCTGCCTCTACGCCGGTGCCACCGTCGCGGCGTGGTACCCCATTACGCCGGCCACCGCGGTCATGGACAACTTCATTCGACTCTGCGCCAAGTACCGTCGCGAAGCGGTCGAGGGCGCCACGCCCGACGAGCCGACTACGTACAAGAACAATTACCTCATCCTGCAGGCCGAGGATGAGATCGCGGCCGTGGGCATGGTGCTCGGCGCGTCCTGGAGCGGGGCCCGCGCCTTCACCTCGACCTCGGGACCGGGAATCTCGTTGATGAATGAGTTGCTGGGTTTTGCCTACTACACCGAAATTCCTGCCGTCATCGTTGACGTCCAGCGGGCCGGTCCCTCGACGGGGATGCCGACGCGCACCCAGCAGGCCGACATCTTGCTGTGCGCCTACGCATCGCACGGCGACACTAAACACATCCTGCTTTTTCCCGCCAATCCGGCGGAGTGCTTCGAGTTCGCCGTCAACGCCTTCGATCTGGCCGAACGGTTCCAAACGCCCATCTTCTTGATGTCGGACCTCGACATCGGGATGAACGACTGGGTCGTTCCCCAGTTGACGTGGAACGACGCCTACGTGCCGGACCGCGGACGGGTCCTCAACGACGCCGATCTCGCGGGCATAAAGGAGTTCTACCGCTACGCCGACCCCGACGAGGAGTCTGTGACGCCGAGAACCCTTCCCGGATCGGACTCCAAGGGCGCCTACTTCATCCGCGGCTCCGGCCACGACAAGTTCGGCCACTACACCGAGAGCCCGGAGGCCTACCAACAGGTCGTCGACCGCCTGAAGGCCAAGCACGCGTCGTCGGCGACGCACGTGCCCAGTCCGGTCATCCAACGCCGCAGCGGCGCCACGATCGGCATCATCACGCTGGGCAGTTGCGACCTCGCGGTGCGCGAGGCGATTGACCTGCTCGACGAGACCGGGCTCAATGCGGACTATATGCGCGTGCGGGGATTTCCCTTCGTCGAACAGGTGCGCCGCTTCGTGGAAGAACACGACCACTGCTTCGTGGTCGAGCAGAACCGCGACGCCCAACTGCGTTCGCTCATTTCCATCGAAACCGGCGTGGCGATCGAAAAGATGCACCCCGTCTTGGCCTACGGCGGCTTTCCGCTAAGCGCCCAGTTTGTTGTCGACGCCGTCACCACCAAGTTGGAGAACTAGTCATGCCCTCAATCGTCAAACCACTGATACCGCTGGCCCTGCTCCAGAAGAACGAGCTCGGCCTCACCATTCGCGATTACGAGGGCGCGATGTCGACGCTCTGCGCGGGCTGCGGCCACGACTCGGTCACCGCCGCCATCGTGCACGCCTTCTGGGAACTCTCGACGCCGCCGCACATGATCGCCAAGTTGAGCGGCATCGGATGTTCGTCCAAGACGCCGACGTATTTCGTGCGCGGCGCCCACGGCTTCAACTCGGCCCACGGTCGCATGGTCACCATCGCCACCGGTGCCAACGCGGCCAACCGCGAACTGACCTACATTGGCATCTCGGGCGACGGCGATTCGCTGTCGATCGGGCTGGGACACCTGGCCCACGCAATCCGACGCAACGTGAAGATGGTCTACGTCATCGAGAACAATGGCGTCTACGGTCTGACCAAGGGTCAGTTGTCAGCGTCGGCCGACATCGGCACCCGGGCCAAGCGCGGCGAGCCCAACGAGATCGCACCGATCGATCCCATCCTGCTCGGCCTCAGCATGGGCGCGACGTTCCTGGCGCGGAGTTTCTCCGGCGACAAGGAGCAATTGGTGCCGATCTTGAAGGCCGCGGTGGCGCACAACGGGCTCGCGTTGATCGACGTCATTTCGCCCTGCGTCACCTTCAACGACCACGAGGGCTCGACCAAGAGCTACCTCTTCATGCGCGAGCACGAAGTCAAAGAGGTCCATACGGACTTCGTGCCGCTGCGCAAGGAAATCCACGCGGTCATCCCCGAGGACGGGGTCACCTCGGTGGCCATGCACGACGGCAGCGTGGTGCAGTTCCGCTCGCTGCCCACCGGCTACGACCCCACCGATCGCCAGAAGGTCGAACAGTACATCCACGATCGACAGAGTCGCGGCGAGATCGTAACCGGACTGCTCTACGTGGACGAGTCAGCCAAGGACGTACACCAACTAAACCACACGCCCACGGAGGGGCTGGCCAAGGTCCCCTTCGAAAAGCTCTGTCCCGGTGGTGCCGAATTGGTGGCCATGCAGCAGGGCTTCCGCTAAATCAGACCGTCGGATCCTCGTCCCGCTGATTGACGAACCCGGGAGACAGGCAGGCGTCGCGCACCAACCAGACCCATTTTCGACGTGGCGGGGCGACCCTACGACGATCAATGTGCGAAGGACCGGCCAGCCCAACCCAATGATTGGTGGACTATTTTGTCCCTCGTCCGCAAAAACATGCAGTAACTTGCACGAAAGTGCAAGACCTATTGCATTTTGACCGCACCTGACCCTAAAATTCGAGAACACCAGGCATTACGGGCGGCAACTTCGAGTACTCCTTGAATTGCCCAGGGCACTGATATTTGGTACTGCCATGTACATGGACATGTACATGGAAACTGAACAGTTGTCGAAAGTAAGAGGAACGTTCGTGAAACTCGAGTCTGAGCGCCCCGCGTGGCCAACGCTTCGATCGGCACGCGCCAACGACTCCCCCCTGCTCTTTGAGCGCAGCCAGTTCCTCCAGGAGTTCGAATCGATCTTTAGCCGAACCGTCCCTTCTCACAGCGGCTGTCTTTCGATCGAGGGCGGCTGGGGCACCGGCAAGACGACCCTGTTGAACGAGGCGTGTCTCATCGCCGACCGATCGTCGTGCCTGGTGCTGCGCGCGCGCGGCGGCGATCTCGAACAACACGCCTCCTTCGGCGCGCTGCTGCGGATCATCGAAGTCGTCGCGTCGCTGCGAAACGCCGACCCGGAGGTCTCCGAGCGGGTCGAAGCGATCTGCACGCTGATCAACCAGAGCGGTGAACGCAATTTCGGTCAACTCGGCGCCGCCTTCTACTCGCTCCTGATGGCCGTGCGTCGCCTCGGCCCGATCCTCTTGGCATTCGACGACGCTGACATGGTCGACGACGACACGCTGATGACGCTGCAATACGTATTTCATCGCGTCGACGACCAACAGATTTGGCTGCTGCTCACGTCGCCACCGCGCCTGCCCGGCGTGGGACCGCGCGTGCTGGACCATCTCTTGGTCAATCGTCACGTGCGACACTTCGTGCTCAAACCCTTAAGCCCCGAGAGCGTCCGTCAAATCCTCGCCGGCCACCTCGACCAAGTGCCCGACCCCCCATTCGTCACAGCCGTCTACGACGCCACCAGCGGCCGCCCGGAGTTCATCGTCGAACTGGCCAAGGCCTGCGCCAACGAAGCCATCACGCCCAACGCCAAGATGGCCGGCGACCTCGACCGCCTACCAGTACCGCGAATCTCTCAACGAGTCCTCGTGCGCCTCGAACGATTGCAGGTGGCCGTCACTGAATTGCTCGAGTGCTGCGCCATTCACGGCAATACCACCGATCTGGGATTGGCCTGTTACCTGGGCAACATCGATCCGATTGCAGCGGAGTTGGCGGCCGACGTCTCGGCGCGCGCCGAACTGCTCCAGGGCGATCGCCCGCTCGTCTTCATTGCCCCGGTAGCGATCGCCCGCTCGTCTTCATTGCCCCGGTGGTGCGTTGGGCGCTGCTGCAAAACATCTCGCCAGCCCGCCGTTCGCAGTTGCACACGCGCTGCGCGCAGTACCTCTCGGACGTCGACGCGGACGAGTCGCTCATTGTCGAGCACCTGCTGGCGTCGGAGCCGTCGGGCAACCTGGAGTTGGCGGGCCGCTTGGCGCGCGCGGGACGAACACTTATCGCGCGCAGTGACTTCCGCCTGGCCAGTCAGTGCCTGCGTCGGTCGCTCAACGAAAGTCCCGTCTCCATGCAAGAAGCGTCAATCTGGCTCGACCTGGCGCGCTGCGAAACCCAGTTGGGACTGCGTTCGTCGGTGTCCTCCTTTCAACGCGCGCTCGCCCTGGGAGCGGCCCACGATACCGATCTCTTCGAGGCGGCCATCAAACTCCTGCGCGCGCTACGCAGCTGGCCCGAGCTACGCATTGACGCCATTGCCTCGCTTCAGGCGTCGACGACGAAATCCGACGGTGTGGATCCAGCTCTGCAATTGGAACTCGAGATGGGCCTGACACTGCTGGCCAACCTGCCGAGCCAACGCAACGACGGCGTGAAGAAGATCCAGAAATTACTGAAGCAGTCCGACGCCGCGACGTCGGTCGCCAAGGTCGCGGGGGCATTTCTTAATATCCACGACTTCGAGGCCGACCCGAAGATGTCGGCCAAGTCCATCACCCAAATGCTCAGCACGGTGGTGGACCCCGAGCAGATCGCGTTCGGTCACCTATCGAGCGAAATGATGCAGCCGTTGGCCTGTCGAATCCTGCTCGGCGCCGACGAGTTCGCCATGGTCGATCGAATCTTGGACATTGGACGCAAGCGGGCCGTCGAACTGGCCGACCTACCCGGCGAGGACGATGTGCTCCGCCTCATCGTGCTCTCCAAGCTGTGGCAAGGTTCGTTGGGCGAATCCGAAGAGGCCCTGTTGCGTCAGCATGAACTGGGCCCCGACTTTGGCACTCGACCGGTCGTGGGTCTCATCGACCTCTTGATCGCCCAGGGCCGGACCCAGGAGGCCATCTACGAGTTGGGTTCCTTCGATCCCGAGATGATCGACGATCCACTCGACCGCGTCGGCGCCCACGTCGAACGGGGCCGCCTCTTTTCGATGTGCAGCCAGCCCACCGAAGCGCTCGACGAGTTTGAGCAGGCCGGCGAGACCGCGGCGCGCTCGGGGATCACCAATCCGGTCCTGGTCGCCTGGCAACCGTCGGCGGCGCGCGTATTGGCCTCACTCGGTCAATGGGACGAAGCCCACCAACTGGCGCAGGATCACCTCGTGTCGGCCCGCGTCTTCGGGGCCCGTCGCAGCCTCGGCACCGCGCTACGAGCCATGGGCGCGTCCAGCCGTGATCTTGAAGAGCGCACCGCTTGGCTGACCGAATCGGTCGAAGTCCTGGAGGGCTCGCCGGCCCGACTGGAAACCGCCGAAGCCATGGTCGACCTGGGGGCCGCGTTAGTGGATCGCCAAGACTCCGAGAGCGCCCGCGACATCTTGCACAAGGGGGCCTCGCCGAAGTGGCGGGGACGCAGTTGCGCGCGGCAGGAGCGCGACCACGACGACTGGGTTCGACGGGCGTGGATTCGCTGACACCCGCCGAGTTGAGGGCCGTGCACATGGCCGCCGCCAACGTGACCAATCGGGCGATCGCCGACGAACTCTTCGTCAATGTCAAGACCATCGAAGGACACCTCTCACGGGCGTATCGCAAGTTGGGCGTCACGTCACGATTTGAACTGGCTGAAGCGCTCGGTCCCCGGGGACGCTACGAGACGAACGAAATCGACGAAGGCACCACCACCACGTAGGACCCCGTCTCGCGAGGCCCGACTACCAACTACTCAACTGGTCGGCAATCCCACCGGCCGTCATCGACGGCTCAGAGTCGGATCGCCACAGTTCGTCGACCGCTTGGGCAATCGGCGTCTGGGGCATCCATCCAAGTTCGTGGCCCATGCGTGAGACGTCAGCCTGCTGCCACGGCACCTCTTCGACGCGACCGGGGTGATGATTCACTTCGAGAATCTCACCGCGAAATCCGGCGGCGTGCGCCAGCAACTCCACCATCGAACGACACGACATGGCCTTACCCAGTGCGACGTTGATCACCGGGGCTCGTCCGAGCAGCTGCGTCGCCCCCAACGCCGCCAGGGCCACGTCGCTGGCCGCCACAAAATCGCGGTACGCGTCGAGCGGGCCCAGCGTTATCGAGGGACTCTTCTTCTTGAGCGCCAGGCTCAGCTCTCGGACCGCCTGGCCGGCCAAGGACTCGGGCGCCGCGAGCGCGCCAATGGGATTAAAGATTCGCAACACCGTCGCGCAGATGTCGCCCTGCTCGGTGGCGTAGGTGATCTTGCGCGTCGCCGCTAACTTCGAACGACCGTAATCGTTCACCGGATGCTCGGTCGCCGTCTCCTTGATCGGCACCTGCGCCGCCTGGGGCCCGTACTCCTCGGACGAGCCGAAGTGCACGAGTGGGCGCGGACCACACTGTCGAAGCGCTTGCACCAACTTGTCGACGAAGGTCGTGTTGGTCTCCCACATCTGTTCGGCCGAGCCGGAGGTCAGGCCCGCACAGTTGATCAACGCGTCGGGGCGGCTCGCTTCGATCAGAATCACCAGTTCATCCACCGACGCCTTGTTGAGGTCGAGCGGCACCCAACTGCTGTT
>ODAK010002020.1_pt1 | contig 21551 bp, 20 predicted proteins | sample 1539591 | NCBI WGS metagenome assembly ODAK01 (sample SAMEA3539303, study PRJEB22396) | soil metagenome | biome: tundra; feature: field; material: soil | place: USA | collected 2010-05 | depth 0.15 m | reverse complement strand
GGCGCAGCGGACGCAGCGGTGGACGGTGCAGCCGGCGTCGCGCCGGGAGCGGGGGACGACGGGGTACACGCCTCCGCCATCGTTGCGGCAAGGACGAGTCCGACCATCGAGGGCTTCATGCGGCGACGGTATCACCGGTCGGGCGAAGACCAGTCGCCCGACTCTTCCGCGCGCACACGGATTGTCCGGCGACGTCGTGCGCTCTATCTCTGAACGTAGCGTGCCGCACTTGCCCACCGAATCGACGATTCTGTCGTGGCCGGAGTTCACGCCGGAGAACCCGCTTTGCGTACTCGTGAGCGGTTGCATTGCAGGTCGCCCGTGCGGCGCCGACGGATCGACCTACGGGGAGCATCCAACGCCGGCGTCGCTCCTCGCGCTCCCCAACGTGCGCGCCATCGCCTTCTGCCCCGAAGATTTTGCGTTTGGCACGCCGAGGGCGACTCCCGATATCCATGGAGGGGATGGCTTCGATGTACTCGAGGGCCGCGCTCGCGTCCTGACGGACGACGGCGAGGACTGGACCGACGGGATGGTGCGGGCCGCCGGCGCGATGCTCGAACTGGCTCGTCAGCACGAGGTGCGGCTCGCGCTGCTCATGGACATCAGCGCGGCGTGCGGCTCGCAAGTGATCTACGATGGCCGTCGGCGGCTGAAGATGTATCGCGCGGGCGCCGGCGTAGCGGCGGCCGTGCTCATTCGCGGCGGCCTGTCGGTCGTCAGCCAGCGCGACTTCAAGACGCTCCGCATGCTGTTCGCTCGTCTCGGACGGCCCGACCTGGCACCGCCGGAAACGATCGATCACCACGAGACCGCCTGGTACCGCGACTACTTCCGCGGCAGCTGACGTGCAACGGGTGGGGTCTCAGATGCGAAGAATCATGCCCCTGCGATCCGGCGTTGCGCCGACTCGTCCGCAAGCGCGAAGGCCTCGCGGACGATCGCCCCCACTCGCGCCCCGGCCGCGTGCTTCGGCTCACGCAGCGTGATGTAGCGAAGATCCTTGCCGGTCCCTTCGAGGATTCCTTGCGGGTCGCCGAGCTCGCGGCCGCGCGCGAAGAACATCGACGCATGCTTGGTGAAGGTGCCGATGGTCACCACGACCTCGCCATGAGCCACGTAGCGGAAGAGTTTCCACATCATGCTCGGCGAGCTGGGCTTGCGGCTGTGGCAGGCCACCTCCTCCGCCTCGGGCGCGACCGCGCGCACCGTCTCTCGCGCCCTCTCCACGATGGCCTTCGTCGCCGCCGGAGTGCCGGCGAGGGGTTCGGCGATAGGGGCTCTGGGTCTCGGCATTGGGGACCTCGCTCCTGCAGCTGTCGTAGACCGGATCGATGCCCCGAGGAAGCAGGGAGCCAGTTCGCGTCTCGTACTCGCGGAGATCGTGCGTCGAGGGCCCAATGGACTCTCCCTGTTGCGGGCTCCCTCGGCGGTTCAGTGGGCCGGGCTCGCCGCGGCCCCGGTCACGACGATGAGGTCCAGGCCTTGCGCCGCGCCCTTGGGGTCACCGGGAGGGCTCGGCGTCGCATGGACCCAGGCGCCGGAGACGGGCCTACGAGGTGAAGCGGCTCGCGCTCTGGTGCGGTTACTGGCGGCTCTGGTCCGGAAGGTCGTCGACAGGGGCAGCCGTGGGATGGGGCGCCGCCGTTCCCACGGGGACCGCGGATCGCGGCTGGGGCTTGTGCTTCTGAGGGATTCGCGGCCGCGGCTCTCCGGAGCCTTCCGGGGGGGCCTGGGCGGACCCGGCGTCCGGCGCAAGGGTCGTCGGCGACGCCGGTGCTGGTACCGGTGCTGGCGCTTCGGCGCGAACCGAGATGGCGCTGGGAGGAGCGGCTGGCGGCGCCGGCGCCAACGCTTCCGGCGGGGAAGGGAGAGTCGCGCGAGGCCAGCCGAGACCGCGGTAGGCCAGCCCGGCCAGCACCAGGATCACGACCGCACCCCCCGCCGCCGTCGCCCCGAGACGACTGCCGCCGGAACGGCGGCGAAGCCCCCTCGTCTCGCCCCACGCCCCCGCGGTCTGGGTCTCGTGGGAGGGCGGCGTCTGGGTCTCGAACACCGAATCGGGCATCCGGCCCGCGGCGAGCGAAGGGACTGCGGTCTGCCAGAACCTCGCGCCGGAGGAGGACGAGGAGGAGGAGGGCCCCCCGGGCCGCGAGGCGTACGGCGCCAGCGCCCTGGAGAGCTCGGCGATCGACGCGAACCGATCCGCCGGGGATCGCTTCAGGCACCGCGCGACGACCTCTTCGAGCCCGGGAGGCACGTCCCGGCGCGTCGCCGACATGGGAAGCGGCTGCTGCTCGACGATGGCGACCAGGAGCTCTCCGAGCGTCTCGCCGCCGAACGGCCGCCTCGCCGTCAAGAGCTCGTAGAGAATGACGCCGAGGGCCCATATGTCCGTGCGGCCGTCGACCTGCTTGGCGTTTCGCACCTGCTCGGGCGCCATGTAGCAGGGCGAGCCCATCATCGAGCCCGTGGCCGTCAGCGTGGTGCTCGGCACGAGCGCCGGATTGGTCGACTTCGAAATGCCGAAGTCGAGAACCTTGACGATGCTCGTCCCGTCTTCGCGCTTCGCGAGGAACAGGTTCGATGGCTTGAGGTCCCGATGGACGACTCCGAGCTCGTGCGCCTTCGCGACGCCGGCGCACGCTTCGAGCACCCAGTCGATCGCCAGGGTGATCGGCGGAGCGCCTCGCTCTTCCAGCACCTTCGCCAGGTCGGCCCCCTCGAGGAGTTCGAGGACCATGTAGGGTACGCCGTTGTCGAGCGTGGCAACGTCGGTCACGCGCGCGACATGCTCGCTGACGATGCGCGCGGCTGCGCGGGCCTCGTTGAGAAAGCGCGTGACCGCCTGGTCGTCCGCCACCACGTCCGAGATCAGCACCTTGATGGCCACGCGTTGATGCAGGAGCTCGTGCCGCGCCGCAAAGACGGCGCCCATCCCGCCCTGCCCGAGCTTGCGCTCGATACGGTATTTCCCCACGAAGAGGCTTCCGATTTCGGGCTGGGTCGGATCCACGCTCAGGCCCCCGCGTTCAGAGCAGACCCTCGATGACCAATCCGCCGCCGCGGGGGACGGCATACGGCGCCGCGCGGAGCGCAGGCCGGGCGGCCGAGCCGACGTGAGCCGGGTCGCCGTGGGCCGTCAGGACGAGAAAGAGCCCGACCCCGACGGCCACGACCCCTGTCGCGCCGAAGACGATGGCATACGTCTGCGCGGTCTTCGACTGGTCGGCGACCTGCGCTTCCAGCGCCGGGGCTGCCGCGTACTTGCCCTCGTCGTGATTCCTGGAGATCGAGGTGCCCTCTTCGACCGCGGCGACGACGAGCAGGCCGACGCCGGCGGCGGCGGCGGCGATCCCCGCGATGCGCCTGGTCGTCTGCCCGCCAGTCTTGGAGCTCTCGTCGGGTGCGGCGACCGTCGCCAGGACCGGCGGGCCACCCGACGGTCCGGACGCCGAGGGGGCGGCCGTCGCCGGCGCGGCCTCGTCCTCGAGCGCGACGGCCACGTGGGTCACCGCCGCGCTCGTGCCCAGGTTGAGCCCCGATCGGTGCCACGGCTTCTTGCCCGGCGCCGTGATGTCGAGCTCGTGATCCCCCGGGTCGAGCGGGATCTCCGTCCCGATGACGCCGGCCGGGAGAGGCTGCGAGTCGAGCCTGACGTCGATTCCTGCGACCGGTGGCGCGAGCTCGATGACGATCTTCTGCAAGACCTTCTCGAGGGCCGCGGCGTGGGCTTGTGCGAAGTGCTCGCGCTCGTGCTGCCCGGAGTTTCGCGCCTGCTCGGCCGCGTCCGTGAACTCGCTCCATGCCGTGGCAGGCCGGTGGTCCTTCTCGTGACAGGCGGCCAGGTGCATCAGCGTTCCCAGCGCGGGATCGGCCCGCTGGCTGTCGCCGAACTTCGCGCACGCCTCGTGGACCTTCCCGGCGTTCATGAGCGCTCGCCCGTCGAGGAAGAGCTTCTCGGCGATGGCCGCGTTCGACTGGGCCGCCGCCGGGCCCTCTGCCGAAGAGAGCGCCGCGATGGCGCATGCCGCGGCGATCGACCAAGCCTGCCTCCGACCCATGATGCAACTCTCCGCATCATAGCGGATCGGCCGCCCGGTTCGTTCGCGAACCGTCGTCCTGGCCGAAGTAGCCGCCTGTCACCCGAATGGATGGCTGGCCGACGGCTGCGCTTCTGGTCTAGTACGCTGTGGCGGGGGCGAAGGCTACGTCCGCCCGGAGGAGTTTTGCCGATGTACTGGGCAGCGAGCGCAACCCGAACGCAGGTCCTTGCGACCCTCTCCTGCCTGTGCATGGCCGTCGCCGGGTGTGTGGGCGACGAGCCGCCCCTCCCGGGCGCCAGCCCGGACGCCGGTTCCGACGCGGCGGTCGCCACGAAGACGGACAGCGGCGTGCCCGACGCCACGGTGGACGAGGGCGCGCCGGAGGGCGGCGATGCAGGCGACGACGCCTCGACACCCGACGCGGGGCCCGATTCGGCGCCGGACGCCGACGCGATGGCACCGGGGTGCTCCGGGACCGATCTTCTCTGCGGCACGGCGTGCGTACCCGACGATCCGCGCAACTGCGGCGCGTGCGGCCACGACTGCACGAACCTCTCCAACGTCAGCGGCGCGGTCACCTGCGGCAGCGGCGTCTGCACCTTCGCCCCCAGCGCATGCAAGTCCGGCTTCGCACATTGCACGGGCAGTCCGGATCTCGGATGCGAGACGAGCATCACCACGGCGGGCCACTGCGGCTCGTGCGGCAGCGCATGCGGAGCGGGCACTCCGCTCTGCTCCGGCTCCGGGTCGACGTACAGCTGCGTCTCGGGGTGCGCCGCCGGCGCGCCGACGCTATGCGGCGGCACGACCTGCGTGAACACGACGAGCGACGCGCAGAACTGCAATGGCTGCGGCGCCGCGTGCACGACCAGCGTGGCACACGCGCAGGCCACCTGCTCGAGCAGCCAGTGCGGGTACGCGTGCACCGCAAGCTACCCGAACCCCTGCAACCAGGGGTGCGTCAACTTCAGCAACGACAGCGGCAACTGCGGGTCGTGCGGCCACGCTTGCGCCGCGCCGCCCAATGGGACTGCGACGTGCACCGGAAGCAACTGCGCGATCAGCTGCAACGGCGGCTACCTGAAGTGCGGTGCCGCGTGCGTCGACGGGACGCTGAACGGCAACTGCGGAGGATGCGGGAACACCTGCCCCATCTCGTGCACGAGCTCGCAGTGCATCAAGGCGATCGCCATCGCCGCCGGCGCGAATCACACGTGCGCGCTGCTGTCGGACCACACGGTCGAGTGCTGGGGCAGCAACAACGAGGGCCAGCTCGGATACGCCACGTCGCAGACGTGCAACTCGGCTCCGTGCTCGATGTCGCCGCGCCCGGTGCCGGGTCTCTCGGGAGTTGCCGCGATCGAGGCGAGCGAGAACACCACGTGCGCGTTGCTCACCGGCGGCACCGTCAAGTGCTGGGGCGACAACACGTTTGGTCAGCTCGGCGTGGCCCCGAGCGGGTCTTGCTCGCAGAGCAGCCCGTGCTTCTCGATGTCACTCTCCACCATTCCCCTGACCGGGTCCGCGGTCGCCGTGGCCTCCGGCTACGAGAGCGCCTGCGCGATCATCTCGGGAGGCACGGTCGAGTGCTGGGGGAACAATGCCGTGGGGCAGCTGGGTGACGGCACGTTCACCACGTCGGCGCAGCCCCGGCTCGTGTCGAACGTGACGAACGCGATCGCCATCGCGGTCGGCGAGCTGCACGCCTGCGCGTTGCTCTCGGACCATACGGCCGTCTGCTGGGGTGACAACAGCGGCGACATGCTCGGATCGGGGCAGGTGATGTGCCTCCCGAGCGGGGAGTACTGCTCCAACGTTCCCGTGCCGGTCGGCGGTCTCTCGGCCGCCACGGCGGTCGCATCGACAGGGATCGCGACCTGCGCTCTCGTGGGGATCAACGTCGAGTGCTGGGGCTATCTCCAGACGGGCCTGGGAGACCAGGCTGCGACTTCGCCGTCGGCCGCTCCCATCAAGGCGGCCAGCGTCACGACCGCGACGGGCGTGGCGGTAGGGGATGTTGCGGTGTGCGCGCTCCTCTCGGGCGGGACGGCCGCCTGCTGGGGCTCCGAGCCGCTCGGCGACGGCATGAACGACAGCTCGAGCACCGCCGTGCCGGTCATGAACCTCACCGGGGCCACGGCCCTCGCGGTCGGGTACCGTCACGCATGCGCGCTCCTCTCGACCGGCGCGGTCTCGTGCTGGAGCGACAACAACAACGGCGAGCTCGGAAACGGGACGACCACGCCTTCGCTCCTGCCGACGCCCGTCCTCTGGTGAATGAGCGCTCCCGCCGGCCGTCCTGGCTACTTCGAGGATCAGCGAGGAATTTAGGGCGTCGGCGTTACCTTTGAGCGCCATGCTCGAAGCCGTCCTCGTGCTCGCCGCCGCCGTGGCGGACGCCTTTCGCCCGCGCTGGGCGTTGCTCACGGAGATCGCCCTGCTCCGCCACCAACTCGCCGTCCTGCAACGCTCGGTGGCCAGGCCGCGCGTGACGCGGTTCGACCGAATCGTCCTGGTCGCACTCGCCGCCGTCACCCCGACGTGGAGGAACGTCCTGCGCATCGTCCAACCCGAGACCCTTCTTCGCTGGCACCGCGCCGGCTTCAAGGCTCTTTGGCGGTGGCGGAGCCGAACGCACCCCGCGTCGCGCCTCGCTGCCGAGACGGTTGCGCTGATCCGGTCGCTGGCCTCCGCGAACAGACTCTGGGGCGCCGAGAGGATCTCGGTGACCGATGGAGATGCACCCACCTCGGCGCCATCGATCATGCTGACGGATGCCGTGGGGAAGAGCGTCCCGTTCAACGTGCTTGTGGCGGCTTACTGAGTGTCGGACGCGACGCGCAGTGTCCCGACGAGCGCTCGGCGTATCCGTTCTGGAGTCGTCGTCGCGAGCCGCGTGCGCGGCCTGTGACGGACGCCTGCCCCGCGTCCGCGTCACGGGTACGCGCCCTGGCGTTCGAAGATCTTGCGCGGGTTGTCGATCAGCATCGTCGTGATCTGCTCTTCGGTGACGCCGCCCTTGCGGAGCGCCGGCAAGACGTGATCGTGAATGTGAAGGTAGTTCCATCGAGGGAGGGCGGCCTGCATCGGCCTCTCGGGGAACCAGTCGCAGAAGCACGAGGCGTCGTGCGATAGGACCATCTTGCCGGCGTGCCCTCGCTCGCAGAGGCGAACGACGGTCGCGACGCGGTCTTCGAACGGGAGGAGCGTATCGATTCCGAAGCGGTCCATCCCGATCGTGGAGCCCTGGCCGATGAGCTCTTCGAGGTAGGCGAGGTCCGTGGTGTCGCCGCAGTGACCGATGACCACGCGCGAGAGGTCGACGCCTTCTTCGAGGAAGATCCGCTGCTGGTCCAGCCCGCGCCGCGAGTGCGCGTGCGTATGCGTCGAGATCGGGACGCCCGTGCGGCGATGGGCCTGGGCCACCGCGCGGAGCACGCGCTCGACGCCCGGAGTGAGGCCGGGCGCGTCCGTCGCGCACTTGAGGATGGCGGCCTTGATGCTCGTTCCGGCGATGCCTCGTTCGATGTCGCGAACGAACATGTCGGCCATGAGCTCGGGCCCGCCGAACGGAGTCCCGGGCCCCTGGAAGTGGAAGTACATCGGAATGTCGTTGTAGGTATAGACGCCGGTCGCGACGACGACGTTGAGCTTCGTGCGCTCGGCGACGCGCTGGATTCGCGGGATGTACCGGCCAAGGCCGATCACGGTGAGGTCGACGAGAGAGTCGACGCCGCGCGACTTGAGCTCGTCGAGGCGGCCCACCGCCTCCGCGACGCGCTCGTCCTCGTCTCCCCACGCCTCGGGGAAGTTCTGCATGATCTCCGTCGACAGGATGAACACGTGCTCGTGCATCAACGTGGTGCCGAGCGCGGCGGAGTCGATCGGGCCCTTCGCGGTCTCTATCTGCGGCATGGACATGACGATGCCGCATCCGGAGTCCTCGCGTCACGACTTAGAAAAATCCGTCCATGTCGCCGCGCTCGATGGCCTCGCAGGCTAGGGGGGAGGGCCAGGTCGGCAACATGCAGATGACGCGCGGCAATCTCGCGATCGTCGAGGCTGACGCGTGCAACAAGGAACTGCACCTATTCGAGCAGGTCGGCGACGGGCTCGCGCGGTATCTTGGTCGAGCCCACTACCTCGGCCACCACGCCGCCATCGGTCCGGACCGCGAGGGGAACGATCGGTCCGAAACGCTACGACCGAAGTGGTACAAGCCGCGGACTACATTGAGCAATTCCAAGGCGCACCTCGGCCCGCCGCGCGCCGTTCGGCGCCGGTCCCCCCCGAGCCCTGCGGTGCTGCGCCGCCCGCTCCCCTTACGGAAGGTCGAGGGCGAGCTGCGCAGGCGCCTCATCGTCCCCGACGTCGCCGGTCGGATCGCGTGCGCGGGCGACGGGCGGGGGCTCGGTCAGCAGCCCCAAGTGCGCGAGGATGCGTTGCAGGGGCTCGCGCTCGGTGATGACGGCGACGACGCGCAGCCGCCCCCGACACTTCGGGCAAGCGAGAACGTCCACGTCGAAGCTTCGCCGCAGAAGAGAAGACCAATCCAGCCTCGGCGTGGCGGCGTAGAGCGCGCCTTCGAGCAGCCGGCCCCAGTGGCGCACGGAGAGGATGTTCGGGGCGAGCGCGATGATGTTGCTGGGTCGGGGGGCACCCCCGGGCGCAGCGACGAGGTCGCGACGCCGCTGCCGCCGCCTGGGGGATCGCTCGGCGTCCCGGTGCGTTGCAGACGGGGATCGTGAGCCCTCTTCGACTCTGCGTGTCGGCCGACCGACTCGACGTCGGACGGACCACCGGGGGCGCCATCACATGTTGGCGGGCGCCCGCGCGGCTTGGGTACGACGTCCTTGCGCCAGGCGCTGCGGGGTCCGAGCACGCCCGTGTATCGTACAAGCGGGTAGCGTGGGGGGGCGATGATCGCCGAGAGCCGCGCCATGACTTCGACGACGGGCGCTTCCGCTTCGACGGCGCCCCCCCCTGCTCCGGTGCGGCGGTGATGGCGTTCGTCTTCGCCCGCTGCGGCGCGAGCCTCGTTTACTTCAACGGGGCGACCGCGCTCGAAATCGATGCCGGGAGCTGGCGAGTCGCGGCCACGGGATCGGTGCGGGACTCGACGGTGCGTGGGGCGCGAACGAAGGAGGTCGCGGGGAGCGTGCGGCTCGGTAACCGGACCTTGTGGCTCCAGGGTATCGTCGACGATTGATCGGGCGCTCCGGCGACAGCCCTTCAGCCAGCGCCCGGTGCATGTCGATCGCGCCCGCCCACCCGTCACCGGCCATGGTGCTGGCGCGGAGACGCTCGTGGGTCACGGCACCGTGACCATCGCAGTCCCGATCTCCAGCGGATCGGTGGCGCCGCTCTGGTTGTCCCACCGGCGATACAGCGTGATCGTCGTCGGCCCTGCAGGCCTGGTGCTCGCGAGGGTGACCTCGTAGAGGCAATCGCAGCCGGCCACGCGCGATGGATTCATGTCGGTGGGCTGCACGAGGAAGTCGACACCGCCGGGACTCGCGCGCATGAAGCCCTCCACGCTCTGAGCGCACCGGAAGTGCGCGGCGTGATAGGCGACGCGCACCGAGCCGGAGGTCGCGTTCGCCACCATGGATTCGCTCGGGGCATCCGGTGCGTCCGCCGAGCCGCCACACGCGGCCTGGGTGAAGCTCGAGACCGTCTGCGCTCCCTCCCACCCCGGAGGGAGATCCGGCTTGCTCCCCGAGCTTCCCGAACAGGCCAGAAGCGGAAGGGCAAGGCTCACGCGCAGGGCGATCGCTGCATTCATCGATGAATCTCCAGTGGACATTACACGCCGCGACGCCGCCAACGCGCAGGATTCAGACCACGAGGCCAGCTCCGGACAGGGTCCGCGCCGCCGGGCCACCCTGGACTGGCAACCCCCTATGGGATGGGCCAGCAGAGCTCGCATTCCCAGCGGTGGTCCACCAAGTCGTAGTTGCACGTGCCCTGGATCGATGCACCGATCCCCGCACTTCGATGGTCGCCACGCGCTTGTCCCTCGATCCAAGCACACCGGGGAAGAGAATCGATGCCGCAGGGATTTCTCACTCGATCCGCTACCGATTCCCCTTCCTACCCAGGCGGATTCCCGTCGAGTACCTGCTCTTCGCGGGCGAGGGCCACGAGGTCGTGAAGCCCGAGAACCGCGAAGAGTTCGTCGCGACCGCCGTGCGGCGGCTCGCCAGGCACCTCGGGGTCGACGCGCGCGTGCCCGCGACGTCGCTGCAGGGTACCGGATGAGGTAGCCTGACCGAGGGAGAGAACGCTGCCCTCGCCCTCGCCGAGAGACCCGACGGCCATCTGCGCCGCGCACGGACTGCGCTACTCCCCGGCGCGTCACGCGGGGTGCGTCCTGTGTCGCCGGGAGGCGAGCGGATCGCCCGGGCAAGGCCGCGTCCTGGCGGTCGTCTTCGGTGGGATGTTCGTGGCCGCGGGAGCCGTCGTCCTCGTCGCCCGCCTCGCGGCCAGGCCCACGTCCGCGCCGGGGCCCGGTCCGAGCGGCGCCGCGCCCGGCCTTGCGAGCGCGCAGGCCGCCGTGCCGCCGCAGCCCCAAGCGCTGCAGGCCTGGAGATCCCTTCAGGCGCGCCGGCGCCCCGGTGCCTCGGGGGTTCGGTACCCCGACCCGCACTGCGACGTCGCGTATCTCTTCGCCGACCCGGTGCCGGAGCTGCAAGAGATGCGACGGCGCTGCGAGGCGAACGACGCCGAGGCGTGCACGCATCTCGGCTTCGCGTGCAACGCCTCCGCGCGCGGCAAGTACCCGCGAGGCCTCTTGCCGTCGAAACCCCTCGGCGACGACGCTTGCGCCGCGCTGCGCTCGGGCCCGGCCATGAGCGCCTGCGGCACGGGCGGCGGGGCGGCCTGGTTCTACCGCGGCTGCTACGGCGGCGATCTCCTCGCGTGCTGGCAGCCGGTCGAGGCATTCGAAGCCGGCCGCAAGAAGTCCTACACGGAGCCCGAGCTCCGAGAGAAGGCCGGGCAGGCCTGCGAACACGGCCTGGCCGCGGCGTGCTTCGACTTCGCGCGCCCGCCTCTCTTCACGAGCGCGGCGGTCTCGCTCGCCTACCGCCGGATCGGCGACGAGCTCTACGCGTGCACGGTCGACGGGGGGACGGGCTGCACGCCCTCCGCCGGCGCGCGCGACGCCGTCGCGAGCGCCCTGTCCCAGGCCGCGACGGCAGCCGAGGAGGCGGCCAGCGCCGCGGTGGTCGATCGGCAACGCCGGTGCGACGCGAACGTCGCCGAGGCGTGCGCCGAGGTCGCGCGTCACTACCTCGAGGCCCCGACCAAGGACTCCGTCCGCGCCGCGGCGCTGGCGCGGCGGGCGTGCGATCTCGGCAGCGCCGCCGGGTGCTTCACGCTGTCGTCTCTCTACGGGAGCGGCGACGGGCTGCCGCGCGACGAGGCGCGCGCGCTGGCCGCGAACGCCCGCGCGGAGGAGCTCGCCCGCGCCGACGCCTGCGGCGCGGGGGGCAGCATGGAGGGCTGCATCGGGATCATCAAGGGGCTCAACGCCTCGAACGCCGAGCGCTCGACGGCGCTCGCGCCGGACACCGCGCGCGCCTACTGCGAGCAGGGCGATCCGATGATGTGCATGGACCTCGCGCGCCTCTACTTCACGGGCGGTCCGACGGTGGCGAAGGACCCGGCGAAGGTGGCCGAGTATCAAGGCGCGGCGATGAGGCTGTGGAAGGACGCGTGCGACCGGGGCGTCGGGAGCGCGTGCCGGACGGTCGCCCTGTCGCTCGCGAGACCCGGGCCAGGCGGGGCCCCCGACTTCGACCGCGCGGCCGTCTACGCAAAGCGAGGCTGCAACGACGACCACGACGCGTTGAGCTGCGTGATGCTCTCCGGGATGTACGAGCGCGGCGAGGGCGTGGCGCAGGACGCGGCGCGGGGGAAGCGGTGCTTCGAGGACAACGAGAGAGCGCGGGAAGCGGACGCCGAGGCGCCGGGCTGTCCGTGACGATCTGCCCCTCCGGGGCGCAAGTGGCGGCGGCGGGCGAAACGGGGGACCATGCACGCGTGACCGCTCGCCGCGCCGCGCTCTTCGACATGGACCGCACGCTCGTCCGCATCGACACCGGGACGCTCTATGTGCGCTACCAGCGGGACATCGGCGAGGCGACCTGGTGCGACACCGCGCGCGTCGCGTGGTGGATGCTCCAGTACACGCTCGGCGTCATCGACGCGGAGCGCGTGGCCGAGCAGGCGCTCCGGTCGTTCACCGGCAAGCGCGAGACGTGGCTCGAGGAGACCTGCAAGGTCTGGTTCACCGACTACGTCCTCGCGCACGTCGCCCAGGCCGGGCGCTCCGCCGTCGCGCGCCACGCCGAGGCGGGCGACTTCGTGGCGATCGTGACGGGCTCGACGCCCTACGCGGCGCGCCCCCTCGCGCGCGAGCTCGGGATCGCGCACGTCGCCGCGACGCGCCTCGAAGTCGACGACGGCTGCTTCACCGGGCGCGTCACCAAGCCGATGGGGTACGGACGCGGCAAGGTCGTCCTCGCCGAGCGGATGGCCGCCGAGCACGGCTTCTCGCTGGCCGAGTCCACGTTCTACAGCGACCGCATCACCGATCTGCCCTTGCTCGAGCTCGTGAAGACGCCGGTCGTCGTCAACCCCGACCGGCGCCTGCGCCGCGTCGCGAAGCGGCGCGGGTGGCGCGTCGAGTCGTGGTGACCGGTTGCGCGCCGCGGCTACTCGTCGCTTCCTCGGATCCTTTGTCGAGGTCATGACGTCGGCTAGCCGACCGCGGGGGCCACCATCTGCCCGGATCTGGACAACACATCTCGCAAATTTCGACCCAACAAAACCCACACCCAAATCACATGGGTGCAGACACCAAGGCTGCGTCAACAAGGCCTGGTCATCTCGAGTGGCCTCATCGAGGGCACGGTGCGCCATCTCGTCGGAATGCGCCTCGACGGCCCGGGGATGCGATGGGGCAAGGCCCGAGCGGAGGCCGTTCTTCACCTTCGCTGCGTGCTCCTCAATGGCCTGTGGTCGGCCTTCGAATCGTACCTCGCGCGCCGCGACTCACTCCGGCTCGCGCCGCAGCCCGTTCCGACCGTGACACATGACGCAAAGAAGCAACTGAAGAAGGCAGCCTGAGTCATGTGTTGCGGCTCACGCCGCACGCGGCAGTGTGCAGGTAAACGGGGATCTGCGCCCAAGAGTGACTCATCGCCTTCGTCTGTAGCGCAGGTCGGGAGCGGTGACACGACCATTGCCCAGGATGAGTTACGAAACGCGAGGTGCGAGGCGACCGTGAACGAAGAAGCGCGCGCTCCGCACGGCCACGACAACCCGTGCAAGGACCCACTGGGTCGTCTGCGAGCGCTTTCTGGGCTCGCTGCGTCGCGAGTGCCTTGACCACATTCTCGTGCTCGACAGTCGGCACTTCCAGCGCGTCATCGCCGACGCTGCGGTCCCGATCATGAGAGTCATGAGTGCGCAATAGTCATTTCTTCGATTCGTAGCCATTTCGTCGTTCGAGACGCAAGGCGCCATGTCGTCTCTGGCACTACTCCGGCCAACGAGGTAATGTGCGCTCCGAGGTCGCCTCGTGAGTTCCAACGCAGACGACGCGCCGACGCAGGCGCTCGACGCGATCGAAATACGGGCGCACCTGCGCGTGGGGACCACGCTGCGTGACAAATGGCAGCTCGACGTGCTCCTCGGAGTCGGAGGGATGGCGAGCGTCTACGCCGCGACCCACCGCAACGGAAGCCGCGCGGCGGTGAAGATCCTCCACCCCGAGCTGTCGATCAACGCCGAGCTCCGCAGTCGCTTCCTACGAGAAGGCTACCTCGCCAATTCGGTGGGGCACGAGGGTGCAGTCAAGATCCTCGACGACGACGTCGCCGACGACTCGTCTCTCTATCTCGTCACCGAGTTGCTCGACGGAGAGACGCTCGAGGCGCGACGCCTACGCTTCGGCGGCCAGCTCACGGAGAGCGAGGTGCTCCTCGCCGCCGATCAGATCCTGGACGTGCTGGTCGCGGCGCATGCCAAGGGAATCGTGCATCGCGACATCAAGCCGGAGAACGTCTTCTTGATGCGCACCGGCCAGGTGAAGGTGCTGGACTTCGGGATCGCACGGCTGCGCCAGCTCTCGAGTCTGAGCACGTCGACGAAGGCCGGGATGACGCTCGGCACGCCGTCGTTCATGGCACCGGAGCAGGCGCGTGGACTCTGGGACGAGGTGGACGGCCGGAGCGACGTCTGGGCATGCGGCGCGACGATGTTCCTGTTGCTCTCGGGGAGCTCGGTCCATCGCGGTCGCACGCCCAACGAGCTTCTGCTCAGCGCGATGACGATGCGCGCGCCACCTTGCGCTTCCGCCGTGCTTCACGCGGGAGCCGGCATCGCGCGCGTGATCGATCGAGCGCTGGCCTTCGAGCGAGAGGGCCGGTGGCCGGACGCGAGGAGCATGCAGCGAGCCGTCCGCGAGGCCTATGGCGAGCGGTATGGCGCCATCGCGACGGGGCCGAAGCTCGTCGTGCCGGTTCAAGTCCCGGACCGCACGCTGCCCTCCGCCGGGGGCGCGCCGGCGGGTCGCATCTCCACCGAGCGACCCGTGGAGACGCCTGCCCAGAACGCGGGTGCCGCCGGCGCGAGCGCGACGACCGCCTTGTTCGCGCGCGGCTGGATGGCCCTCGCGCTCGGCGGTGCCGCTCTCCTGGGCGCCGCCCTGACGGGCGGGGTCTGGATGACCGTGGCGCGGACGAACGCCATGGGCGATGCTCGCTCTCGAGCGGAGCTGCCGGTCGTCTCCGCCTGGCCTCGGGCGTCCGAGGCAACGTCCGCGGAGACGGTGTCTCCGGCAGCTCCGGCGGCGCCCGACTTGCGGCACGAAGCGCTGGTCCCCGCCGAGGCGCCGCACGAGCTCACGATCGGCGATGCCCTGGCGACGGCGGACGCTGGGACGAAGCCCGCGTTCGGCCGGCCGAAGCCGGCCTCGGAGCCCGCGCCCAAGCCGGTGGGCTCGGCCCCTTTCGGCTACAAGTCCGACGTTCCGTACTGACCCCGTCGTGGCGAAGGATGCGACGCCGGGTCCACATCGGGTTCTCCGTTGCCATTCGCTCGATCCAACTCGAACGACTTTGCGACCCGCCATGAAGGGTTGACCCTTGTCAGGTGGGGAACTCGACCTTCTGGCGGATCGATGGCTGCGCTACGGTGATGGCGTGGTCGAACTCCGCCAGGTCGACGCGAACGGCCTGCGCTTTGCGTACCAATTGAGACGGCGGCTTGCTCCAATTCCCGGGTTGCCGGATGCGCCGTTCGTACGTAGTGTGAGCGCCCCGCGATCTGCGACAGTAGGCTAGAACTGCTGACCGAAGGCCATGTAGAAGTCCCTGCCCTCCGTGCTCAGACCGTAGTCGAACGCGATGATGGTCGCCTTGTTCCACGCGAGGTGGACGCCCGCACCCGCGCCGCGCTTCCAGTCTGCCAGCGATAGATCGCCAACGCGGTCGAACACTCGTCCCACGTCGAGGAAGGGCACCGCTGCGAGGCCAAAGTTCTGGCGAAGAAAGTCGAACGCGACGAACGTCCAGCGCAGCTCGACGTTCCCAACGACGGCGACGGGGCCGACGAACCGATCCTGGTTGTAGCCCCGCAGGGTCCAGCGCCCGCCCAGGCCCTGCCGGTCCATGTCTGTGAACGCGAGCGTGTTCATCGCGAAGAAGGGCGTGCCGCTTGTTTGCACCGAGACGACGCCCCGCGCCGCGAGCACAAGGTCGGCCAGCGCCGGGATCGGGCTCACGAACACGCGTGGCGCGAACGTGACGCGGAGGTAGTCGTACTCGGATCCCAGCGCGTGGCTTCAGAAGAGGTAGGCCACCGCTCCGAAACCGAAGCCCGTGTCCGGGTCGCTGCCCACGAGGGGGACGCCCGTGACGTAGGTCCCCTCTCGCTTCTCCGCTGAATCGCGCGCGGTCATCCTCTGCTTGCGGCTCGCCACCGCCGGCGGTTCGGGGTTCTGGTCTCCAGGGCGCGGCGTGTCGGCGCGGGCCGCGCCGCTGAACGTCAGGATGGTAGCGGCGATCACGCGTCGCAAGCGCGCGACCCCGAGGTCAACATCACCGCCACGGCGATCGGCGCGGTGAGTATCGCGATGACCGCTGGGCTCATGTGAGAGCCGGCGTTCGGGAACAGCGAGCCGCAGACGTTGATCATCGTGTGGTAGGTGACGGCTGGAAGCAGGCTCCCTCGCGCCCTGTTCGACGCCCAAACGATGAGCACCCGCGAAGCGACGCCGGCTAGGCTCCACCACGCGATCCACGACGGGCTGCGTCCCATCTGTAGCCACGGGATGATGTGCCAGGCGGCCCACACGCACCCCAGCGCGACGGATGCCACGGGCGCTCCCAGTCGACGCTGCATCGGCCTAGCGGCCGACAGCATCCATCCAGCCTCTTCGCCGACGGCTCCGACGAAGAAAATGGGGAACAGCAAGAAAGCAGTTCCCCACGGAACGCGAGGCTCGGCAGGCAGTGGCATGTGCAGAGCGCGCTGCGCGAAGTACGCCGCGACGAAGACGACCGGCATCAGCAGGGCCGAGACAAGCAGCCAGGGAGTGAGCCCAGGCGCTCTCGGATCGAGGGCGCGCGCGATGTCATGAACGTGATGGTTCATGCGCCCCGCCCTCCGCTCCAGCAGCACCCCGGCCACCAGCGGCATCGGGAACGTGAGCGCCGCGAAGGGCAGATGCATCGGGACCCAGCTCGGCGTGTCACGAACGAAGGCTCCGACGATCCAGAACGGAGCGCTGAGCGCGAACACGACCGCAAAGAAGCTCCCGGCCGTACGGAGTTCAGCGGAGCCGGACATGGTCTTGCGCCATCCCTCCCAGCTCTCACCAACCTTCCTCTCGGAGAGACCGCTCATAGGCCGCGGCGCACGGTCAGCGCCCTTTGCGGCCCGTTGCGTCTCTGCTCGGCGACCGCAACCGTGGCGATCTCTCGCGCACGCAGGTCTAGGCCGGGGCGCGTGTACGTCGCCGAACGGGAACTCGATGATGCACCTCGCGGCATCTCACCTTCCACGCGCTCCGCCCCACCGTGCAGAAGCCGTGGCCCGATCACTTCGGTCGAAACGCCACGCGGCCGTCGTCGCTGCCGAGGGGGTTCGTTCCGGAGCCGAAGTCCGTCCAGTAGACGTTGGTGTCGTCGACCGCCACGCCCTGCGGGTAGTTCAAGTAGTCCTGCACGGTCGTCGAGATGCCGTTGCAGCTGGCGATGACGCACCCGGTGATGCGCCCTGCGCCCTCTGGGCGCAGGCCGCCATCGTCGTCGAGGTCTCCCCACTGGGCCACGTAGATGCTGCCGCCGTTGACGGCCATTGCCGACGGGAAGCTCACGTCGCCGAGCGTCGTCGAGGCGTTGCCGGCGTCCGTCGGGGCGAAGGAGACGGTCGCCAGGGTGTTCGCGCCGCCGTTGCTGGTGCCCCCAAGCTCGACCGGCACGGGGCTGTTGGTGCTCGTACTCGTCGACGCGAAGTACACGTGATTCGCATCGACGGCGAGAAACGGGCTGAGTCCCGCTCCGAGGTCGAGCGTCAACGCGTGGACGGTCCCCGGACAGTCGCTCCGGGAACACGCGAGCACGGTGCCCCCGGGGCTGCTGCCGAGACTCACCGACATGACCGCGTAGACGTTCTGGTCGTCGAGGGCAATGGCGAGCACATTGCCGATGAAGCCGGGGGGCAGGGGACCGGAGGACGCTTCGGCCGAGATCGAGAACTCGCTTCCGCCGTCGCATCCGGACGCCGGGCATTCGTGGAGTTCTTGCGCGTCGAAGTCGTCGAAGTACAAACTCGCGTCGTCGACGGCGAGGTCGCCGACTCCTGCGTCGCCGGACCAGAGCACGGCGGGCTCCCCGTTGCATCCGTCCGTCGGGCACGAGAAGACCTGCCCGGAGCCTCCCCAGTAGACCCGGCCGCTGTCGACCACGAGGTTCGTCACGTCGGTCCACGAGCCGGTCGCGAGCACCGTCGGCTTGTTGCTGCATCCGCTCTTCGCGCACTTCACGATCTGCGCGCCCGAGTACGTGCCCGTGTTGACCGAGTACGAGCCGCGGTTGACCCAGTAGACGGACGTGCCGTCGACGGCGATCCCCGCGGGCGAGTGCTGCGAAGATGCGAGCACGTCGGAGGCGAGCGGAACGCAGCTTCCCGTCTGGCACGCGCCGCCGTTGCAGTCGTGGCCGCAGGCCCCGCAGTTGTGCGGATCGGTCTGCATGTCGCCGCAAGCCGCGGCAGCGTCGCTGGTGGCGCTCCCGCCGTTGCCGTTGCAGCCCGCTCCGGCGAGGAGGCTCGTGGCGAGCGCGGCCCCGGTCAAGGCCGCGGCCGAGCGCGCCCTCGCGCTCGGCCTGGTCCGCGCTCGCTTCAAAGCGTTTCCAGGTACGCGACGAGATCCGAGATATCGCTCGCCGAGAGCGACCCGATCGAGCCGTGCGCGGGCGTGGAGCACGCTCCGAAGCGGTCCGCGATTGTGGCCGCGCAGCCGTCGTGCATGAGAGGCGTGCGCCACGCGACGCCGACGAGGGGCGGCACCTGGAACGCGCCGCCGGTTCCGACGTCGACGGTTCGGTTGTTGGTGAACTTCGGGCCCGAGTGGCAGCCGGCGCAGCCGACGTCCGCGCGCTCGAAGAGGGTCTTTCCGCGCTGCGACGCGCTCGAGGTCGAGGCCGGCGCGGGCGGTGGGACCGTCTGCACCCAGCCCGTCAGCGCGTTGCGCTGATCGTCCGGCAACATCGCTCCGCTCATGCGGATGGTGTAGACGTCGTTGACCAGCACGTTGAGGTCGGCCTCGTCGCCCGGCCAGTGGTACGGCGCGGTGCCGGCGATCGTTCCCTGAAGCGAAGGCGTGCGGCGGTGGCCTCCGTCGAGAATCCACACGTGCCCGTCCTCTCGGCCCTCGGGATGGCACGAGGCGCACGCGATCATGCCGCCGGCCTGCGTGTGGAAGACGTCGTGGCCGGTGTCTTCGCGGGACACCGTCGACAGCGCGACCGCTGTCGACGCGCCCGTCATGTCGAAGATGCGCAGCTCCGACGGCTCACGCACCTGCACGATGAGACGGTCGCCGCTGAAGGTGACCGCGATGGGTTGCTCGGTCGTTCCGTCGGTCGCGAGGATCGGCGTCGATTGCTGCTGGACTCCGCACGTCGTGAACACGAACACCGTGTCGAGGTCCGACGTGAAGGCGTTGCCCGGAGCGACGGCCGCGATCGTCGAGCCGTCGGGCGAGACCGCCACGTCGACCGGGAGCACACCGGGGAATGGCAGGTTGAAGAGGACGCTGCCGTCGGCTCCCAGCGCGGACAGAACGTCGAGCACGATGCCGGTCGGCACGCAGCCGCCGTTGCCTTGCCGGGAAGACTGCCGCGACAGGTACCCAGGCGGGAGCCCCCCGTCGCTGGCGCCGATGCAGGTGCTCAAACTCCCCTGTGAGGGCATCCCGACGCCGGTTCCCTCGAGCAAGCCCGGCAAGCCGCCTTCGTTGGACGCGATGACCGTTGGGACCGTCGAGGTGGACGCGTCGCTGGCGAAGGTCGTGGCCCCGGCGTCCTGGACGACGGTGGGGGCCACGGCGTCTTCGGCGGAGCCGTCGTTGGCCGCGTCGTCCGCGAAGCCCAGCGACGACGCGTCGTCGCCGCTGGGCGCCGAGCCGGGGTTGCTGATCGTGCTGGACACTCCCGAGTCGTCTCCGGGAGACAGCGGCGTTGGCGGGAGCGACACGGGGCCGGAGCTCGAGCCACCCCCAGTGACGAACCCGCCGGAGACGCCGGACCTCCCACCGCAGATGCTCCCTCCGCCCCCGTAGCCGCCTTGCACCTGCGTCTGGACGGAGGTCGTCGACTCGGCCTGGTGCACCGCGACCACCGTTCCCGACGGTCCCGCGACTGTTCTCCAGGCCACGTGCGGCAGGAACGAGGTCTGCGGCGACGGAAGCGCGTCGCGCCGCGCAATGGCGCCGCTGCTCGTGATGCGAAGCACCTCGGCCGAGCGGAACTTCGTGACCGAGAGCGACCCGTTGCCGACGATCACGTCGCGCAGGTCGCGTTCGATCGCGAAGGTGTGCGCGGCCGGGCCACCCGCCGCCGGCAACCCGACCAGTTCGCCCGTTGCGCAGGCCACCCAGACGAGGTCGGTGGCGGAGTCATAGGCGACGCCCCGCGGGGCCGCGCACACGGCGCGCCGCTCGAGGATCGTGCCCTTCGCGGGGTCGATGGTCGCGAGTGCGCCGCCGCTTCGCAGGGCCACGTGAACTCGCCCGGCCCCGTCCTCCACGAGGCGCCCCGGCTCATCGCCCGCCGTGAGGGCGATGGTGGACTCGACCGCGCTTGTGGCGAGGTTCACGACGTACACGCTGTCGCGCTCGGGGTCGGCCGCGATGACGCGCGTGCCGTCATGCGTCGCGAGGAGGGTGCCGCCCGAGATGGGCGGTGGGGGCACGGCCGCGACGACGGTCGGCCCGAAGACCGGCTCGGCGACCGACGAGACCATCCCGCCGACACCCGTGAAGGCGGTCGTCGGGAACGCGGTTGACGAGGGCGAGGACGCGCCGAAGCTGCAGGCGCCGAGTCCACCTGCCACGGCCACGGGGAGAAGCCATACGCCGAGGCTCCACGCGGCGTGTCGTTCACCCACATGTCCGTGCAGGCATGCGCGAATCTTTCTCACGGGACCCTCCGTACTCTGAAAAGCAGCGCGTCGAATCAAGGCGCCGCACCCTGATGGATGGCCGACCCGCCGGGATTCAGTCAGCAAAAGCTTAGCCATCGCTAACTCGGCGACATGACGCGATTCCTGGCCGCGCATTTTGTGCCACCCATGACCGTCGCGTCCGAGGGCCGCTCGATATCGCCTTGAACAGGAGGCGGCTGCCTTCGACGGTGGACCTTCGCAGGACACGGGGGCGGTCGTCGCGGCTGCAGCGTCTCGATGGACACCCCCGTCGTCGCAGAGGACCGTGACGGAACCGCTATCGGCGACCCCGAGCTGCAAGTAGATCGCGCTGTTGTTGTTGCATGCCGCGGGGACCTGGCCCGCCGTGATCACCTCGGAAGTGTTGTTGCACAATTCAGGAAAGTCCGTGACTCGCTGCGCACCGACCAACGCTCCAGCATCGACTCCTTGATAGACGCAGAACGAATAGTGCGGCGGGGCCCCGTACACGATGGCCACGAGGGAGCCGCACGCCGCGGTGCTGACCCCGTTCCCGGAAGGCCACGCCCGCGGGCGTTGCGCCGCAGGCAGCACTCAGTGTGGACGGATAGGTCGGAAGACAGTTGAACGTGTCGATTGACGCCGTGCACGATCCCGCATCCACGTCTGTGCTCGCATCGGGGAGAGCGTCCGTCGGCGCATCCACCCGTCCATCGGAGGCGTCGTTTCCAGCCTCAGACGGGGTACCGCATGCCCGGATCCTTTGCGCGTAACGTAGCGGGATAATGGAAATAAGTCGGGACC
>ODAK010002019.1_pt1 | contig 21552 bp, 23 predicted proteins | sample 1539591 | NCBI WGS metagenome assembly ODAK01 (sample SAMEA3539303, study PRJEB22396) | soil metagenome | biome: tundra; feature: field; material: soil | place: USA | collected 2010-05 | depth 0.15 m | reverse complement strand
GGAAACTGGAAGAGAAAAAGGATGTGGGCCGCGCGCTCTCGCCAGAGGAACAGGGCCAGTTGCTCACTTCGGTTGCAAAGAGCGGTTCCCCCCTGTTACCGGCAATCGTCCGTATCGCTTTGCTGACGGGGATGCGCAGCGGGGAGATACTTTCCCTCACATGGGGCCAGGTGGACTTGCTGAACCGCGTTGTGACAGTCGGCAAAGCCAAAACATCGTCTGGAACCGGGCGCACCATACCGATGAATGACCAGTTGGCCGGGGTGTTCACATCGCATCGGGCTTGGTTCGCCATCGGGTTTGGGGAACCCCTGCCAGAACAATATCTGTTCCCGTCCGGTGCTCCAGTTCCGAAAGACCCGTCAAAGCCTGTCCTGGAGGTGAAGACAGCCTGGAACAACCTCCGCAGGAATTCGGGGGTGAAATGCCGCATGCACGATTTGAGACATACCGTAGCAACGCGAATGGCGGAAGTGGGGACGCCCGAAGGAACGATGCTCTCCATGCTGGGCCATATGAGTAGGGCCATGCTTGAACGCTACTCACATATTCGGATGGCGGCAAAACGGACGGCTGTTGAAACGCTCACGCTGCAAATCAGCCCGATTCCAGATGGGGTTGTTACAATTTCCACTACAGTTCAGGCCAAGGCAGTCGTGAACTGACCTGTAAGTAATTGAAAATAGTGGTGAGCGCGGTGGGAATCGAACCTACAACCTACTGATTAAGAGTCAGTTGCTCTGCCAATTGAGCTACGCGCCCGAAATTGCCATTCTAGCACCCGCCCCCGGCCTCTGTCAGTGGTTTCCCGTGCCGGCTGCCAACAAAACCGCAACCAATTGCTCTATCCTTTGAGAGGACTCTATGCACCTTCTCCCGACTCACGACGAAGTGGTTCGAATTCTGCGCGACACCGGCGCCCTGCGGGAAGGCCATTTCGTTTATTCGAACGGCCTGCACTCCAACGAATACCTGCAGGTTCCGCTCGCCATGCGTTATTACCAGCATGCAAAAACCTTCAGTGTCGGGCTGAGCCGGCTGCTCCGCGCCAACTCGGAAATCCGCGCGATCATTCCAGAACTCTCGATCGTCGCTCCCGCCACCGGCGGCTTGCCCGTGGCCTATGGCGTCTGCGAGGCGCTGCAGGCAAAAAGGGTTTACTGGGCCGAAAAGGGACAGGAAACCGAGGCTTTACGCTTTCGACAGTTCATCGAGCCGCAGCCCGGCGAGCAGGTTGTTATCGTAGATGATCTCCTGCGTTCCGGCTCCCAGCTCACCGAACTGAAGAAACTGCTGGAGAGCTACGGTGCCATCGTGATGGCCCTCGCGGTCGTCATTTTCCAGCCCAACCCGCGAACTACCGATTTCGGAGATCTTCCGCTGGTCCATTTGACGCGGCTGGAAGCCAGCTACTTCGCCGATGGAAACTACTGCGAATTGTGTGAGAAAGGGCAGCCGGTCGAGAAAGTGTGGGTGTAACTGCAGAAATCGGTGGCAGCAGACGTTTATATGTATATTTGTCAGTCAGTTGCGAGTTGGCGCCTGCTCTTGCTCAAAGCGAGTGCATTCTGTTACATAACAGTTTTGAATAGGACTCATACGTATTTCAAGCTGTCATTTTTGACAGGTTTATCCACAGCGACCGTTGAAAACCCAGGTACCTGCCGGTGAAGTTGGCCGCAATCGATTGGTGCATCATCGCGGGGTATTTTCTTTTCAATCTCTTAATCGGGTTCTACTACAAAAGCAAAGCGGGCTCGAATACGACTGAGTTCTTCCTGTCGGGCCGGAATGTCCCCTGGTGGCTGGCAGGGACTTCCATGGTCGCCACCACGTTCGCCGCCGACACCCCGCTTGTCGTGACGGGCCTGGTCGCCCGCAACGGCATCGCCGGCAACTGGCTCTGGTGGAATATGGTCGCGAGCGGGATGCTCACCGTCTTTCTTTTTTCCCGCCTCTGGCGCCGGTCCGGCATGACGACTGATATCGAACTCGCCGAACTCCGCTACTCCGGCAAACCGGCGGCGTTCCTGCGCGGCTTCCGAGCCGTGTATCTCGGCGTCGTGATGAACTGCATCATCCTGGGCTGGGTGAACCTCGCGATGGTCAAGATTCTGATGCTGGTCCTCGGGCTCACGAAGGATCAGGCGCTTTGGCTTGTAATCGGCATCATCGCGCTCACCTCGTTCATCTCCACGCTTTCCGGACTCTGGGGAGTGCTCGTCACCGACCTCTTCCAATTCGCGATCAAGATGACGATGGTGATCGTGCTGGCGGTTGCAGCGGTGCGCGCTGTCGGCGGGATAGACGTCATGAAAGCGAAACTCGGCGGCGATGGCAGCCCGTTCATGAGTTTCGTGCCCGACCTTCATTCCGTCTGGATGCCTGCCGTCACGTTCTTCGTCTACATCGCGGTCAACTGGTGGGCGACGTGGTATCCGGGCGCGGAACCGGGCGGCGGCGGCTATGTCGCACAGCGCATGTTCAGCGCGAAGGACGAGCGTAATTCACTGCTGGCCACCCTTTGGTTCAACATCGCGCATTACGCGCTGCGGCCGTGGCCGTGGGTCATCGTCGGCATGGCTTCGGTAATTCTCTACCCGCATCTGCAGGACCCCGAGTCCGGCTATGTGCGCGTGATGATCGACTATCTGCCGGCCTCGCTGCGCGGTCTGATGGTCGCAGCGTTTGCGGCGGCCTTTATGTCTACGGTCGGCACGCAGCTCAACTGGGGCGCGAGCTATCTGGTCAACGATTTCTACCGGCGCTTCCTCAAATCTGGTGAACCGGAGCGTCACTATGTGCGCGCGTCGCAGGTCGCCACCGTGGGGCTGACCATCGTCTCCGCGGTGATCACGCACTATATGGATTCGATCGCCGGCGCATGGAAGCTCCTTATCGTGACCGGAGCCGGGACGGGCTCCGTGCTGATTCTTCGGTGGTACTGGTGGCGCATCAACGCGTGGAGCGAGGTGTCTTCGATGGCTGCCGCCTTCGCCGTATCGGTGATTCTCCAAACCGTCTTCCATCTCGACAGTGATAATCCCGTAGAGTTCGCTTACCTCATACTCATCACGGTCGCCGTAACGACGGTCGTTTGGCTTGCGACCACGTTTCTCACGAAACCGGAATCGAACGAAACGCTTCTCGGTTTCTACCGCCGCGTCAGGCCTTCGGTGTTCGGCTGGACGCCCGTTGCCCGCCTCGCTCCGGATGTGCGCGTGTCCAGTGATCTCGGCTGGAACCTGCTCGACTGGTTGTGCGGCTGTGCCCTGATTTACGGTGCGCTGTTTGGTATCGGTAAGATCATCCTGAAGGATTACGAAGCCGGCCTCGGGTTTATTGCCGTCGCTGTTGTTGCCGCCGCGGTCATCTATTGGGACCTGTCCCGCCGCGGTTGGTCATCCGTAATGGAATAACTATGCGCTTACAAATTTTTCTGATGACGGCGCTGGCGTGCGCTCTCTGCGCGCAGCAGCCTTCCGCGAATTCGCAACCCACGGGCGAGAAACTCGCGCCCTACTATCCGACCCCCGAGACCATCGTGGAAAAAATGCTGGAGATGGGCGAACTGAAAGCCGGCGAGAAGATGTTCGATCTCGGCAGCGGCGACGGCCGCATCGTGATTATGGCCGCGCAGAAGTATCATGCGGATGCGACGGGTGTTGAACTCGATCCCGATCTGGTGCAGTCGAGCACCGCGAAGATCCGGCAGCTGGGGCTCCAGAAGTCGGCTAAGATAATTCACGGCGACATCCTGAAACAAAATTACTCGTCGGCCGCCCTGATCACGGTTTATCTGTTGCCCGAATCCAACATCAAAGTGCGCCCCGTGCTGGATGCGACCGTGAAAAAAGGCACGCGCATCGTTGCTCACGATTTTGAAATCGGCGGCTGGACGCCCGTGAAGAGCATCGCGATCCCCGATGACGGCGAAGGTCGAAGCCATATGCTGTATCTCTACATCCACTAACTAATGCGCATAGGTATAACCTGCTACCCCACGTACGGAGGTAGCGGGATCGTCGCTACCGAGCTCGGGCTGGAACTCGCCGACCGTGGGCACGAAGTCCATTTCATTACGTACTCGAATCCAATTCGGCTCGACACGTCGAATCCGCGCATTCACTATCACGAAGTCGAAGTTTCGAATTACCCGCTGTTCCAATACCCGCCTTACTGTCTCGCGCTCGCTTCGCGTATGGCCGATGTAGCGCAGAGTTATCAGCTCGATCTGCTGCACGTTCACTACGCGATCCCGCACTCGATTTCAGCCCTGCTCGCGCGGCAGATGACGGCTGCTTTCAAAGAGAAAGCCCGCCGGCTGCCCTTCATCACAACGCTGCATGGCACGGACATCACGCTGGTCGGTGTCGATCGGTCTTACTTCGGCATCACGAAGTTTTCCATCGAGCAGTCGGATGGGATTACCGCCATCAGCGAAGATCTGCGGCGCGAAACTCTTGAGGTGTTCGAAGTCGAAAACGAAATTCGCGTCATTCACAATTTCGTTAACTGCGACAAGTACAAGCCGAATCCGGAGCGTGTCGGCGCCACCGAGTTCGCGCCCAACGGCGAGAAGTTACTGATCCACGTATCGAATTTTCGGCCGGTAAAACGCGTGCTCGACTGCGTTCGGATACTGGCCGAGGTACGCAAACACGCGGATGTGAGGCTCCTCATGGTGGGTGACGGACCCGAACGTGGACCGGCGGAGCACCTCGCCGGACAGCTTGGCGTAAAGAATCACATCGAGTTTTTGGGCAAGCAGAATCAGGTCGAGCGCCTGCTCGGACTCGCCGACGTCATTCTGATGCCGAGCGAAATGGAATCGTTCGGCCTTGCCGCGCTCGAAGCCATGGCTTGCGGAGTGCCTCCTGTCTCCACTCGGGTCGGAGGTGTTCCGGAATTGATTACCGATGGCGTGGACGGCTTTCTCGAAGATATAGGTGATATCGCGGGCCTGGCGGGACGAGTCACCGAGTTGGTAACCGATCAGGCCCTTCACGACGAAATGGGAAAGGCTGCCCGGCATACGGCTTCCAGCCGTTTTTGCACCGACAAGATCATTCCACAATACGAGGACTATTACAAACAGGTACTGTAAGCGCGCAGGAAGCGAATCAGCGGATCAAGTTTTGTAATCAGTTTCTCCGGATCGCGACTGTGGCATTCCCAGATTTCGAAGACGCGCCAGCCATCCGCCTTGAGCGCCGCGCGATTGCGTTTGTCGCGTTCGACATTGGAGCGCCGCTTCTCTGCCCAGAACGTTGTGTTTGTCGCAGGCACGGGCTTGCCGTATTTGCAGCGATGCATATGCCAGAAACAGCCATGGACGAAGAGCACTGCCCGCGCTCGCGGGAAGACCAGGTCGGGTTTTCCCGGCATGCCTTTGCCGTGAAGCCGGTAACGCAGCCCCATGCCGTGCAGCAGTTTCCGCACACGCATCTCGGGTGCCGTGTGCACGCCGCGAATGCGCGACATGTTGTAGCTGCGCTGGGCGGACGTGTGGACATCAGTCATAGCGCGCAGGCTGACAGGCCGGGTGACACAATGTCATTATCCATTTCGTGAGCATGCCAGGGACCCGTTTTACTTTCATCGATCTTTTTGCGGGGATCGGGGGGATGCGTCTGGGCTTTGAAGCCGCCGGCGGCAAATGCGTTTTCACCAGCGAGTGGGACGACTACAGCAGAAAGTCGTACCTGGCGAATTTCCCGCTCGATGAACACCCGATCGCCGGAGACATCACGAAAGTGGATGTGAAAGATGTCCCGGATCACGACGTTCTGCTGGGTGGTTTTCCGTGCCAGCCCTTCAGTATCGCGGGAGTCTCCAAGAAGAACGCACTCGGGCGCCCGCATGGCTTTGCCTGCATGATGCAGGGCACCCTCTTCTTCGATGTGGCGCGAATATTAGAAGCCAGAAGACCGCGCGCTTTCCTGCTTGAAAACGTCAAGAATCTGCTTTCGCATGACGGGAAGAAGACCTTCGCGGTCATTCGCGCCACGCTGGAGGAGCTTGGCTATCAAGTAGAGGCGCGCGTTATTAACGGCAAGCATTTCGTGCCGCAGAATCGCGAACGAATCCTCATCGCCGGTTTTCGCGAACCGGTTTCGTTCGACTGGGATGCCTCCCCGCTGCCCGACCTGGCAGATGCCCCGAAGCTTGCAAGTATCCTCCATTCCGAAAACGGCAGGGAAGACGATCCCGATGAAGGCAGGTATGTCGATGCCCGCGGGAAGGTGCACGAGAAATACGTTCTCAGCGACAAACTGTGGCAGTATCTGCAGGCATACGCGATCAAGCACAAAGCCAAAGGCAATGGCTTCGGCTGCAGCGTCGTCGGACCGGAAGATATCTCGAGGACGTTATCCGCGCGGTATTACAAAGATGGCTCGGAGATCCTGATCGACTGCGGGCGCGGCAAGAACCCGCGCCGGCTCACTCCCCGCGAGTGCGCGCGGTTGATGGGATATCCAGACGGGTTTCAGATACCCGTTTCGGACACGCGAGCTTATAAGCAGTTCGGTAATTCGGTTGTTGTGCCGCTGATCCGCCATGTGGCGGCACTCATATTGACTGCCGAAAACCACAAGCCTGCACCGGCGCGCCAAGCCAGGCTGTTTTAAACTTTCTCTTTCTTGACCATCAAGTCAAACGGCATGCCGCCCGCATCGCCCGTAAACTTGATCGTGTCGGCGGAAACCACGCCCTTATAGGCCAGCGTGAAAGGCATGCCGCCAAAGTCGAACGTGATCGTGAAGGAAATGTTCGCACCCTCGATCTTGCCGTCCTTGATGGCGATGTCGGCGCCGTCGGGTCCGGTGGTCGAGCCGGTCAAAGTGTCGCCGTTGGCTTTAAAACTGAAGCCCACGGGAATATCGCCCATCGGTGTCGACATCGTGCCCGCCCATTTGCCATCCACATCGGCGGCAAATGCCGGAAGCACGAGAAGCAGAAAGCCAGCCAGTACCGTATAAAACTTCATGAAATATCCTCCCCGCCGGGCGGTTACTGCACCGCGACGTAGACGTTGTTCTGAGTGATCGTATTATCTCCCGAAATAGGGTTGGGGAACTGCAGCGTCCCTGGATCAACTGATCTCCGCTCGGCCGGCGCCGCAGGCGGCGCGCTTTCACGATAATGGCAGGGACGAGGATTCCGGCTGCGCTATGGACCCGCGCAGCCTGATAGTTAGAAGTCAGAAGGCAAGACGCAACACCGCCAATGACACCCCTCCGCTGAGAAAACCCGCGAACACAATCCACACCAACGCTGCAAAAAAGAGCCCACGGAAAAACCATCTTTGTAGCGGCGCCGCATGGTCCCAGTTCGGGCGTCGCTGCAATTTGGCCACAATCGCCTTGGAAACAACCCGCACCGTCCAAGCACAAAACACTCCTGGGACTGTGCCAATCGCGACAGCAAGTGCCTGTCCGCCAAGCCCGGCCTTAAAGGATTGTGCCGATGCCAGCGCGCCTCCAATAGGCATCACAAAGCAAATGAGAGTTAGGAGATCCCATAGCGACACCATTAATTGCACCCTCAAGATCTGCCAGCTAAGGCGGCAGCCCCACCAAACGCAGCGGAACCGCCCGCACTTCGAGGGTCAAGAATTGAGTGCAACCCGCCTAATCGAAATACTTCTAGGTTTTGGTGGCGGCGTCGACCTTCGCCTGGGCTCGCATCAGTTCATCCAGCGAGTCGGGGTTGACCTTGCTGAGTTGTGCGCGTGCTTCTTCGATGTTGATCTCTTCTTTGCGCTCGGCGAAATCGGCGAGGATGCGGACGCGGTCGGCCTGCACTTCGACGAAACCGCCGTACACTGCCAGAACCTTGGTTGCGGAACCGGCACGATAAGTCAGGACGCCGCCCGGCATCAGCTCCGAAAGCAGGGGAGCGTGGCCGGGCAGCACGCCCATATAACCGTCGAGCCCGGGAATCTGGACCTCGTCGACCTGTTCTTCGACGAGAATTCGCTCCGGACTTACAAGCTGCAAAAGCATTACTGCTTGCCCATCTGCTTGGCTTTTTCCATCACGTCTTCAATAGTGCCCTGCATGTAGAACGCCTGTTCGGGCAGATCGTCATGCTTGCCTTCGGCGATTTCCCTGAAGCCTTTGATGGTGTCCGCCAGTTTGATGTACTTGCCCGGGAAGCCGGTGAACTGCTCGGCGACGTGGAAGGGCTGTGACAGGAACTTCTGGATCTTACGGGCGCGGGCAACGAGCTGTTTATCGTCGTCCGAAAGTTCGTCGACACCGAGGATGGCGATGATGTCCTGCAGATCTTTATAGCGCTGCAGAATTCCCTTCACCAGCTGTGCGGTGTTGTAGTGATCTTCGCCGATGATGAGCGGATCGAGGATTCGCGAGGTGGAAGCCAGCGGATCGACCGCGGGGTAGATTCCCATTTCCGCGATGGAGCGCGAAAGGTTGGTGGTGGCGTCGAGATGCGCAAATGCGGTGGCTGGCGCGGGATCGGTGTAATCGTCGGCGGGCACGTAGATGGCCTGCACCGAGGTGATGGAACCCTTCTTGGTGGAGGTGATGCGTTCCTGCAGTTCGCCCATTTCCGAGGCCAGGTTCGGCTGGTATCCGACGGCGCTCGGCATGCGGCCCAGCAGCGCGGATACTTCGGAACCCGCTTGTGTGAAGCGGAAGATATTGTCGATGAAGAGCAGCACGTCCTGGCCTTCTTCATCGCGGAAGTATTCGGCGACCGTAAGACCGGTCAGACCGACCCGCAGACGCGCCCCGGGCGGCTCGGTCATCTGGCCGTAGATCAAAGCCACTTTGGATTTGGTGTAGTCCTTAGGATCGATAACGCCGGACTCCTGCATTTCCGTCCAGAGATCGTTGCCTTCGCGGGTCCGTTCACCCACGCCGGCGAACACCGAAACGCCGCCGTGCTTCATGGCGATGTTATTGATGAGCTCCTGAATGATAACCGTCTTGCCGACACCGGCGCCGCCGAACAGGCCGATCTTGCCGCCGCGGAGATAGGGCTCCAGCAGGTCGACGACTTTGATGCCGGTCTCGAACATTTCGAGACGCGTGGACTGGTCTTCGAACGAAGGCGCCTGGCGGTGAATCGGATAACGCTTCTCCGTGTTGACCGGACCCATGTCGTCCACCGGCGCGCCGAGGACATTGAGTACGCGGCCGAGGGTCTGCTTGCCGACCGGAACGCTGATCGGGCCCCCAAGGCTGATGGCCTTCATGCCCCGGACCATACCTTCAGTGGCCTGCATTGCGATGGTGCGGATGCGGCCTTCACCGATATGCTGCTCGCATTCGCAAACTACGTCAACCGGCGAGGGAACATCGAAGCCCTCGCTGATAATCCGTATGGCGGTGTGGACTTCCGGGATCTGCCCTTCGGGAAACTGGCAGTCGACGGCAGGTCCTGAGATCTGAACGACGTGGCCGATAACATCAGTAGCTGTTGCCATAAAAAATATCCTTTATTCGGAGGCGCCGTTACTCAGAAGCTGCCGCGGCGCCGCTTACCACTTCAATAATTTCCTTCGTAATCGCAGCCTGACGGATCCGGTTCATATTCAACGTCAGCGTGTCGATCACGTCTCGAGCGTTCGAAGATGCCTTGTCCATCGCCGTCATGCGGGCAGCCTGATAAGAAGCAATCGTTTCGAGAAGCGCGCGGAACACAGCGACTTCCACGTAGCGCGGCATCAGCCGGTCCAGCATGTCGATGGGCGACTGCTCGTAGATATAGTCTTTTACTTCTTTGTTTTCAGTTTCGAGATTCACAGGCAGCAGCTGCATTACTGCCAGCTTCTGGGACATCACGCTCTTGAATTCGTTGTTGACGGCGAAGACAGCATCCGTTTCACCGTCTTTGTACCGGCGGATGACTTCCTGCGCAATCGCGGCCGCATCCTGATAGGTAGGCCGTCCGGCAACGTTTACGTGTTCGGAAAGAATCTTCGCGCCGCGCCGCCGATAGAAATCGCGGCCTTTGCGGCCAACCAGAGTCAGCGTGATTTCAGCGCCCCGATTATCCTCGAAAAACTTCTGCGAGGCTTTGAGCAGGTTGGAATTGAACGCACCGGCAAGGCCTGTGTCGCTCGAGAAAAAGATCAGGTCGATGCGCTTCACTTCGCGCGCCTGGAGCCAGGGGCTTTCTGAAGCGCGCTCATCCGACTTCGCGGCGGCGGCCAGATCGGCCAGCATCTCGCGCATCAGATTCGCATACGGACGCGCGGCGATCACGCGCTCCTGCGCACGGCGCAGTTTCGCGGCCGAGACCATTTTCATGGCCTTGGTGATCTGCTCCGTATTCTTGACGGAGCGGATACGCCGCCGCAGGTCTATCAGGCTGGGCATTTGACTAAGCCGCAGCTCCGGCAACCACCGGCTTTTTCTGGACCAGGCGGCTCTTCACTTCATTGATAGCCGCGGTGAGGTCGGTCTTGAGCTGGTCGTCGAGGGTCTTCTTTTCGCGAATGTCGGAGAGGATCGCCGGGCGCGAGTTTTCGAGGAAACGATACAGTTCGTTTTCGAAGGCGCGGCACTGTTCGACTTCGATATCGTCCAGAAGCCCGTTGGTACCGGCGAAAATGATGGCGACCTGCTTTTCGACAGGCAGCGGCTGATACTGCGGCTGCTTCAGAATTTCGACAAGGCGCTTACCGCGATTCAACTGGGCCTGCGAAGCTTTGTCGAGATCGGAACCGAACTGCGCGAAGGCCGCAAGGTTGCGGTACTGCGCGAGATCGAGGCGAAGAGCGCCTGCCACCTGCCGCATGGCTTTGATCTGCGCGGCGCCGCCAACGCGGCTCACCGAGAGACCGACGTTCACAGCGGGACGGATGTTCGAGTTGAAGAGATCGGCTTCGAGGTAGATCTGGCCGTCGGTGATCGAGATCACGTTGGTCGGAATGTACGCCGAAACGTCGCCCGCCTGGGTTTCGATGAAGGGCAGGGCGGTCAGCGAACCGCCGCCTTTGGCGTCGCTCAGTTTGGACGCGCGCTCCAGCAGACGGCTGTGAAGATAGAATACGTCTCCGGGGTAGGCTTCGCGTCCCGGCGGACGGCGCAGGAGGAGAGAGATTTCGCGATACGCCGCGGCGTGCTTGGAAAGATCGTCGTAAATGCAGAGAGCGTGGCGTCCGTTATCGCGGAAGAATTCGCCCATGGCGCAGCCGGAGTAGGGCGCCAGATACTGCATTGGCGCTGGATCGGAAGCGCTGGCCGAAACGACGATGGTGTATGCCATCGCGCCGCGGTCTTCCAGCGTCTTCACAACCTGGGCAACTGTGGAGCGCTTCTGGCCGATCGCGACGTAAATACAGATCACGTCGCCACCCTTTTGATTAATGATCGTATCCAGGGCGATGGCGGTCTTACCGGTCTGGCGATCACCGATGATCAGCTCGCGCTGCCCGCGTCCGACCGGGATCATGCCGTCGATGGCTTTGATACCCGTCTGCAGGGGCTGCTTCACCCCCTGGCGATCGATAACGCCGGGAGCAATACGCTCAATGGGGTTGGTTTTGTCGGAAGCAATGGGGCCTTTGCCGTCAATCGGGCGGCCGAGCGCGTCGACCACACGGCCGATCAGCGCATCGCCGACAGGAACCGACATAATCGAGCCGGTACGGCGAACTTCTTCGCCTTCCTTAATATGCTGGTATTCGCCCAGCAGCACCGCGCCCACCTGATCTTCTTCCAGGTTCATGGCGATGCCGGACACGCCGTGGCTGAACTGGATCAGTTCGCCCGCCATAACCTTATCCAGACCATGGATGCGAGCGATACCGTCGCCCACCGACATGATGGTCCCGACTTCGCTTACGTCAATAGCACGCTCGTAGTTCTCGATCTCGTGCCGAAGAATGCTTGTAATCTCGTCTGCCCGTATTTGAGCCATAAAAATTCCGTTTCCGACTTAATGGGCCACGGCGAGCTGCTTGCGCATCTCGGCCAGCTGCCCGCGTACCGAACCGTCGTATACCTTAGAACCGATTTTTGCCGTTACGCCGCCGATCAGGTCCGGTTCGATGACGAACCGTAACTTCACCGGGGCTCCGGCTAACTTACTTAATTGCGTGGAAAGCTCGTTCTGCTCCGCCAACTTCAATTCCGCGGCGGATTTAACGTCCGCCCGAACGAAGCCATAGCGTTCGTCGAGCAGCAACTCAAACGCATCGATCATCTGCGCCAGACCGGCCGCACGGCGATGGTCGCTCAACACCAGAATGAAGTTCATGACCACGCGCGACATTTCCAGTTTGCCCGCGATGTCTTTGATGATTGAGCGTTTACGTGCCACCGGGATGGCTGGCGAAGCCAGCACCATCCGCAGGTCATTCGACCCGTTCACGGCAGCATCGAAGGACCGCAACTGCTCGATGGCCTGAGCTGCTTTTACCTCGGAAGCGGGCGAAAGGACTACATCCGCAAGGGCGTTCGCGTACCTGTTAACGACTGAGGAAGAAATCATGTGGCGATTACTCTACGTTGCTTGCGACGCGAGACGCGCCGTTCCCGGAAAGGTCGGCCAGAAAGCCCTGTATCAATGCCGCCTCTACTTCCGGCGACATGCGCGAGCGGACCTTTACTTCCGCCAGCTCAATAGCCATTTTCGCGGCCGCACGCTGCACTTCGAAGCGAGCCAGCTTACCTGAGGATTCGATTTCCTGATCGGCCTGCATCCGGATTCGTGCCATCTCCGACTGCGTTTCGCGGCGGATGCGATCGGCTTCCCGTTCCCGCTCTTCTTTGGCGGTGGTGCGCATCGTCTCGACTTCCTGATCTAAATTGGCAAGCTGTTTTTTTACCTGAGCGGCGCGGGCATCGGCCTGTGCTTTCGCTTTCTCACCGGCGGCAAGACCACTCCTGATTTCACTCGATCGGGCCGTGAGGAAAGGGCCGCCGTGCTTCTTTGCCATCCAGCCGATAAAGCCCGCAATGATAAAAAAATTCAGGACCGTCCAGATGAACATGTCCGGCTTTTCCGCGCTGCCGCCGGCACCGCCACCTTCCTGCGCGAGCAAAGGCAGAGTTGAAACAACGAACCCAATCAAGACCCGGCGGGGCGCTGTTGACCCAAATCTCACTATGCAGCCCTCCGGCTCAGAATCGCATCGGCAATCTGGCTGGCCAAGGCTTCCGCCTGAGACTCGAGGCCCTCGCGGGCGACATCGGCTTCTTTGGCGATCGAAAGCTTAATTGCGGCGACGCGCGCGTCGGATTCGGCGCGAACAGCCTGCGCCAATTCCGATTGTTCCGTGTGGAGTTTCTGGAGAAATACTGCCTGTTCCTGATAGATTTCGTGGCGCGCTTTGTTCAGCGCTTCCTGATACTCCGCAACCTTCGAATCCGCGTTCTTCAGACTTTCCTCGGCGGCAATGCGCGCGCCTTCGGTCAGCCGGAACCGCTCATCGAGCACTTTTTCCAGCGGCTTCAGGTACAAATATTTAACGAACAGGGAAAGGATGAGGATGAGAAAAAACGTAGGCAGACCTTCCAACACAATCCCGCCTAAATCATGCAGAGTTTTGTCCATTTTGTAATTAGGGAACGGAAAACAACGAGCTACTGGTAATTTCTACCGTAACATAGGGGTTTTTACGGGTCAAACAACCGGCACACTTCTGGTCCAATCCGGACCGCTGGGCCCCGTGGAGACAGTATACCCTTTCCGGCGAAATCCGCAGCCAGGAGAATGCCTTGCCAAACGAAGCCTGGATTATCCTAACTAGCTCCTTTTCAATTATTTGGGTTGCTACTTCAATTCTTTCATCATGCCGGGAACGCTCCATTGCTGCTGCAGGCTGCCGGGGGCCCAGCCATACTCCATTGTCATGAACTTGGAGACGTCGTCCTCGCTTTTTCCCTGCTTGATGAGGCCACTGACGCGGGTCCTCATGGTTTCAACATCGTCGCGATATTTTTTCAGGCCGGCTTTGTTCGTCACGGCACCGTGGCCAGGTATTACGGTATCGAAATCATAAGTTGCCATTGCTTTATCCAGCGTTTTGGTCCATTCAACCAGGCTGCCGCCCCCGTTGTAGTCGATCAGGGGGTTGGTGCCCGCCATCATATCGCCGGTGTGGAGGGTCTTCAACTGAGGAAAATAAACCATCGCATCGCCGTTGGTGTGGCCGCGCCCGAAGTATTTCGCGCGCACTTCTTTTCCGCCGAGGAAGACGGCGGTTTCATCCGTAAAAACGATACGCGCTGGGGCGACCAGCGACCCGGTGATGTTCGACTGTTTGTGCTCCAGAATATTGGTGCGGGCGTTCTGCGTTGAAATAACGTCGGCAGTGGGCAGGAATTTGGCGTTTCCGCCGCTGTGGTCCTGATGATAGTGGGTGTTGATCACGTACTTGACCGGCTGCTGACTGACGGTTTTGATCCTGTCGAGGATGGCGTCGTGATCCTGCTCGAACTTGTCGTCGACCAGCAGGATGCCTTCGTTAGTGACTAACACGGCGACGTTGCCGCCGTCGCCTTCAATCTCATAGAGATCGTCGTGGACCTTGTTGATTTTCAACTCGGGAGGCTTGCCCTGATTCTGCGTATACGCAGCCCATGCGAGTAAGAGGAAGAGGGTCCCGGCGCCAAGGCGGGCGATCAGTCTTCGGTTCATGTCCGCAAACTATATCAGATTGTGCCGAATTGGAGGAATATACTGATTTCGGCATGCGTGTGAATGGAATCGTGGGGTTGGTGGCGGCGGTGTTCCTCGGTGGCACTGCGCTGACAGCAGCGGCACCCATCTCGGTGATGTTGCTCGACGGTGAAAGCGCCGGCACGTATCACGACTGGAAAGCTGTCACTCCGGTACTGAAGAAAGAACTGGAAGAAACCGGGCTTTTTCGGGTGGACGTGGTCACCGCACCTCCTTCGAGCAGTGGCGATTTGGCCGCCTTTCATCCCGATTTCAGCAAGTATCAGGTTGTGGTGCTGAACTACGACGCGCCGGATTGGCCTGTCGCGCTGAAGACTGCGTTTGAAGCGTACATGAAAAACGGCGGTGGGCTGGTGAGCGTACATGCCGCCGACAACGCTTTTGCGGGCTGGAAAGCTTTCAACGAGATGATCGGGATCGGCGGCTGGCGGAATCGAAACGAAGCGGCCGGACCGCTTTGGTTTCTTCGCGATGGAAAGCTGGTGTCCGACAAGTCACCCGGGAATGCGGGGGCGCATGGGGCACGGCTGCCGTTCGCAGTGACGGCGCGGGAGCCGCAGCATCCAATTCTCAAGGGCCTGCCGGCGGTTTGGATGCATCAGGGCGATGAGCTGTACTCGACGCTGCGCGGACCGGGCGAGAACATGCATGTAATCGCGACGGCTTTTTCAGATCCCGCCAATAAAGGGACGGGGCGGGACGAGCCTATCCTGATAACGCTCGATTACGGCAAGGGGCGGGTGTTCCACACCACGCTGGGGCATGATATTTCGGCGTTGAGTTGTGTCGGGTTTGCTGCTACTTTCCAGCGCGGAACCGAGTGGGCCGCGACCGGGAAAGTGACGCAGAAGGTGCCTGAGGGTTTCCCGACTGCTACTACCGTGAGCTACAGGCCGGATATCGTCGCAATGGGTGTGGGTAAGTAGCCACTACCAGAGAGCTTTGGGGTAGTACCGGCGGATCTTTTCGTCTTCCGTGATCAACACCGAATAGTTGTTCGCTTTGGCGTGCGAAACGATCAGGAGATCGAACGGATCGCGAGTCCAGGTTTCGAAGAGAGCCGTCTCGGCAAGATCCGGAAATGAGTGGTCGCAAACGCGGACGCCCAGTTGCGTGCGTAACTGTTTCGCAAGGTCGAGCGGGCTGCGGATGATCCGTTTGATCTGCTGCAGGAAATTGAGTTCGATCAGAACGATCGGCGAGATCAGGAGGTCGTTTTCGTTGATTGCATCGAGAGCTGGCTGGCTTAGTTTCGCCAGCCTGCTCTCGCAAAGCCAAACCACGACGTGAGTATCCAGGTAGGCACTACTCAAGTCGGGACCAGTCGCTCATCCATTCGGATTCCATCTCAGCCTGCAGTTCCTTGCCGGCGGAGGCGAGATCTGCGCCTGGAGCGACGACGGGCTGGCCGACCAGGTTATCGAGCTTGGACTGCTTTTTCTCCGGTACCACCTTGAAAACGATTCCCTTGTAGAGGAATTCCACTGATTCGCCTTTGAGGGCCTGGTCTGCCAGGTGGAAGAGCTCTTTTCGGAATTGAGTGATAGTGGTGGCCATGTGTTTAGTGTAGCCGACAACGTACATTGCGTCAATGATGGATGTACGTAAGGTACGCTCGCGTAAAAGAGTTGTAAAATCATGCGGATTGGAGGCTCGGGGTTGCTCGGCCGGGCGCAGGGCGCGTTAAAATCGCGGTGCCACATGCAAACGATTCTCGTAATCGACGACGACGAAAACCTGCGGGACACCATCGGTGTTTTGCTGGAGCGCGAAGGCTTTAAAGCTATTTTCGCGGCCGACGGCAGGAGCGGCCTGGACAAGGCATCTCTCGGGAAACCTGACCTGATTCTGGCCGATCTGCGGTTGCCCGATATCAGCGGTTTCGAAATCTGCAAGCGCATCCGGACCTCGGGCATTCGTACTCCGATCATCGTGCTGAGCGCCGTGGGCGAAGAGATCGATAAGGTGCTGTTGCTTGAGATCGGCGCGGATGATTATGTGGTGAAGCCGTTCGGGACACGTGAACTGCTGGCGCGCATCCGAGCGGTCCTGCGTCGGTCGCCGGGAGAGCAGGAACGAGCGCTGTCTTTCGCGGATATCGAGGTCGATCTGGAGCGCCGGGTGGTCACGCGGAAAGGGCAGGAGGTGCGGTTCACACCTGCCGAATACAACCTGCTGACATTCTTTCTGCAGAATCCGGACCGGCCTTTGTCGCGGGACATGATTCTGAACTCGGTGTGGGGCTACGAGTCGTTTCCGAATACGCGAACGGTGGATGCGCATGTGGTGCGGATTCGCCAGAAACTGGAGGCCGATCCAAACTGCCCGCGGCACTTCATCACGCTTCATAAGGTCGGCTATCGCTTTCTGCCCTGAGCGCGTCGGCCATGCCAAGACTCGTTCTCATTGTCGAAGACAGCGAAACATGCGCCGAGACGCTGCTGATCGCGCTGGAATCGGTGCCTGGAATTGAACTGCGGGTGATTCAGAATATGCGGGCGGCTATCGCAGCAATTCATGACCGCGGCAACGATGTGGCCGCGTTGGTTACAGACCTGAATTTCAGCGATCCGCGATCGCCCGAATCTGACGGTTTCGATCTGATACGACAGCTGCGGGCGGAGCCGAGATTCGCGCGCCTGCCGATTCTGCTGATCAGTGGCGACAGCGATCCGCGGCTTCCCGAGCGTGCTCTGGCGCACGGGGCGGACGCTTTCTTCCCCAAACCCTATTCACCGGCGGCGGTACGTAAGAAACTGGAGCAACTCATATGTTGACTAGGATTGCGGCCCTCTCTCTCCTGGTGCTGGCCTCGGCGAGGCCTGGTTTGTCACAAAACGCTTTGCCACAGAGTGTGCCTGACATTCAGAAAGTGCTCGACCGGCTGCAGAAACTCGAAGAGCAGAATCGGCAGATTGTGGAAGAGATTCACGCCCTGCGCGAGGAACTGAGCGGGCGCGCCCCGTCTCCGGCAGCGCCTGCTCCGGATGTGAACGAGCGCCTGGATGTCCAGGAGAGTCGCACGGCGGAACTGGCGCAGACGCGCGTGGAGGCATCGCAGAAGTATCCGGTGTCGTTGACCGGCATGCTGCTGTTCAACGCGTTCGAGAACGGGAAATTCAGCGGAACGAGCCAGGACCCCGCGGCCGCCGCTTTGACCCGCGGTCCGGCGTCAAGCGGAGCGTCTCTGCGGCAAACTGTGCTGGGTTTGAAATTCAGCGGACCCGACCTGCCGCGCGGAGGGAAGGCGAGCGGCTCGCTTTACATGGATTTTTTCGCGGGGACGTCGGCGCCGTTCAATAATCTGCTGCACATTCGTGTGGCGACCCTGGACCTCGCTTGGAAGAATACGACGATTTCGGTCGGGCAGGACAAGCCGATCATTTCACCGCGGGAGCCGACTTCGCTGGCGCAGGTGGGAGTCTCGCCGCTGACAGCTGCCGGCAATCTCTGGGACTGGCAACCGCAGGTGCGCATCGAGCAGCGTTTTGCGCTGGGAGAAAACAGTGGTGTGCGGGCGCAGGCCGGTGTTTACGAGACCTCGGAATCCTATCCGGGAACGCTGCCGGCTTTCTACGCGGGCACATTGGAAAAAGCGCGGCCTGGATATGAAGGACGCGTGGAGTTTTTCACCGGAGCGGGCAATCGGCGGCTGGAGATTGCGCCGGGATTTCACCTCAGCACGACGCATGTGCTTGGAGTGTCAGTGCCGTCGCACATCTTATCGCTTGACTGGCTTGCGCGGCCGCTCGCGATGGTCGAGTTCACAGGCGAATTCTTTCACGGGCAGAATGTGGCGGGGTTGGGGGCGAAGCAGGGGTTCGATATTCTGCCATCCGATACCGTGTCGCCCGTGCACAGTCAGGGGGAGTGGGGACAGGTGGCGTTATTCCCCGCGTCGCGATTGTCTTTCCATATCTACGCCGGGGAGCAGCACGATCGCGCGACCGATGTGGCGGCCGGGGGCGTGAACCGGAACTTTGTGTATGCGGGAAATCTGATCTATAAGCTTGCACCGAACGTGCTGGCTTCGCTGGAGGCATCGCAGGCGCGCACGCAGTATCTGGGATCGCTGCTTCGATTGAACAATCATTATGATCTGGCGCTTGCTTATCTTTTCTAGCCTGATTGGCTATGGGCTGCACGGCGCCGTTATTTCCGGCACCGTCATGTTGCGGGATTCGAGGGTGAGGGATTTTTCGGGCGTGGTGATTTCAGTTCAGAGAGTGGACGCGCCGCCTCCCGCTGTGGCCGCGCGTCATGCGGTGATGCTGCAGAAGAACAAGATGTTCACGCCGCATATTCTCACCATCGTCACAGGCAGCACGGTGGATTTTCCCAACGCGGATCCGATTTTTCACAACGCTTTCTCCAGCTATAACGGCCAGATTTTCGATGTGGGATTGTATCCGCCGGGATCGTCGAAGGCCGTTCATTTTTCGAAGTCCGGGGTGGTGCGGGTGTTCTGCAATATTCATCCGACGATGAGCGCGATCATTCTCGTTCTGGGCACAGACTATTTCGCGAGCACCGCGAAAGACGGTTCCTTTGAAATGCAGGCGCCGCCCGGCGAATACGAGCTGAAGGTATTTCATGAGCGCGCGACGGAGCAGACGCTGGCAGCGCTAACCCGGAGAATCGCCGTAACGGAAGCAGGGCTACAGCTTCCGGCAATTGATGTTTCGGAAGCGGGTTTTCTGCCCGCGCCGCACAAGAACAAATACGGCCAGGATTATGTGGCACCGCCGGACGATCATGTGATCTATCCGGGAGCGAAAGACACAGGAGGGAAACACTAGCGTGCGCAAAGACGCCGGGCTGTCGCTCCTCTGGAAGATCCTGCTTTCGACGTCGATCGCGATCACTCTGCTTCTCGCGGTGGCTGGCTGGTTCGTGCAGAACCAGACGCGGGCGCTGCTTTCCGAGAGCCTTGAGAGCCAACTGCAGGGGAGCTTTCACGCTTACGAATCGGTATGGCACGCGCGCACCGACATGCTGCGCTCGGTAAGTCTGGTGCTGAGCAGTATGTCCGATGTGCGGGCGGCGTTTCAGACCAACGATCGCGCGACTATCCGGGATACGGCCGCTGAGATCTGGTCGAGAATCTCGCAATCGAGTGCGCTGTTTCTGGTGACCGATCCGCATGGCGAGGTAATCGCGTCGCTCGGAGGCGGCGATGTTTTGGGTCGCCGCATTCCCGTGGTGGAGGAAGCGGCGGCGAGGTTCCCATCCCAGACGTCCGGTTTCGCCGTGGCGGGGGATCGGCTGTACGAACTCGTGGTGACGCCGGTCTACGTGCAGGCCCAGAGCGAGCAGGGGCTGCTGAACGTTCTGGTTGCCGGCTTCGCGGTAGATCGCGATCTCGCGAGTCAGTTGAAACAGCAAACGGGAGGCAGCGACTTTGTATTTCTGGCAGGCGGAAAACCGCTGGCCTCGACGCTGTCGGCCGAGCAGAGCAACCAGATCGCGAAGGACTACCGGCGGGGAGAGCGTGTCCAACATCTCCGGGTCGCGGGGGCAGAGCTGGCAGTGCTGGGCAGCGCACTGCAGAATGCGGGTGGCGGTCCCGCAGGCGATCTTCTGATCGTGCATACCTTCGATGCCATCAGCAGGAACATCGACGCTCTGCAGAGAAAGCTGTTTCTGATTTGGGCGGGGGCGCTGCTCGCGGGGCTCGCAGTGAGTGCGCTGCTGGCGCACAGGATTCTCAAACCGATCCGGCAACTGGATAATGCGGCTTCGCTTATCGGGAAGCAGGAGTACGCGACCAGAGTGCCTGATGGCGGCAACGATGAACTGGGGCGGCTGGCAAGAACTTTCAACACGATGTGCGAGTCGATTCAGGGTGCGAGGGCTGAACTCATAAGGCAGGAGAGAATACTCACGATCGGCAGGCTGTCGAGCTCGATCGTGCACGATCTGCGCAATCCTCTGGCTTCGATCTACGGTGGCGCGGAAATGATGATGGACGGCAATCTCAGCGAGGCGCAACTGCACAGGCTGGCGGGCAACATTTACCGCTCCTCGCGAGTCATCAGCGACTTGCTGCAGGAGTTGCTGGATGTATCGCGCGGCCGCGTGCATGCACCCGAAGCGTGCAGGCTGAGTGAGATCGTGAACGCGGCGCTGGAAGTGGAGGCCGTCAGTGCGGAGCAGCAGGGGGTAACGATACGGGCGGAGGTGGACGCCGGTATTGAACTCCCGCTCGAAAGGGCGCGCATGGAACGGGTGTTTCTCAATCTTATTACCAATGCCAGGGAAGCGATGCCCGATGGGGGCACGATTGACATCCGTGCAGTGCGCAACGGCATCGCGGTGATCGTGGAAGTTAATGACACCGGGCCGGGGATTCCGCCAGAGGTGAGAAAGCGGCTGTTCGAGCCGTTTGTGACGTCGCGCAAAAGTGGCCTGGGACTGGGGCTGGCGCTCTCGCGGCAGACGGTCCTTGAGCACGGCGGCGATTTGTGGGCTGAAGAAGGGACCAGCTGCGGGGCGCATTTCCGATTACGCCTGCCGCTGTAAGAATCAACGCGACTGAAGTCGCGGGTACCTCTGTCAGACGCCCAGCAACGCCCTTGCGACGACAAACAGCATTCCCAGAATCACGATCGGCATGATTATGACTCCCAGGATCATCCCTAGTACCGAATAAGAATCAGCAGCATGAAACGAAACCATGGTTCAGCTCCTTTTACACAAACGGACTTGCACGTGGCGGGCCGCAGCAGGCATTTATCATATCTGAAAGTTCAGGCAGGACCTGTCAAGTCATTTGACCAGGTAACCGAAAAGGGATCGTTGGGTCATTTGAAAAAGTAACCGAACGCGCCAGGCGTTTTTGTTCTCCTTTACAGTGATCTTGTCTGCCGGGGGTCGCGCCCTGGCGGA
>ODAK010002018.1_pt1 | contig 21553 bp, 16 predicted proteins | sample 1539591 | NCBI WGS metagenome assembly ODAK01 (sample SAMEA3539303, study PRJEB22396) | soil metagenome | biome: tundra; feature: field; material: soil | place: USA | collected 2010-05 | depth 0.15 m | reverse complement strand
CTCTCGCCGTTTTTTTGATCGCCGTTATGTAGCGTTATTTATGCGCTTCTGTATAGGGCAAACCCCTTGCTCGCTTCATTGTCTGACTTATTCTGGTGGTGGATGTCGTATGCAAGTTTGGCACATACGAAAATAAGTGGGAACGCCAGCAAACCAATGAGTGCAGCAATCGGACGTGAAGCCCGACCGAATCCCCGAAGACAAGCCGCGATAAAAACAATAATCAGAATCGGCGTCAGGACAAAAAACGCCACAATAACAAAAAATCCAATTGCACCTGAAGCGCCTGTGTCACCCATAATAGCTATTTAGTAAAGTTTGCAAGTTTCAGCAGTCAATCAGCAAGATTTGCTGCCGATTCATTTTTCAGTCAGTCCCCGACCGTAATTCCGTCCGTTCCGGTTATCAAGCCAAATTCCGCGTGCCGTTTTGGATTTGGGGAGCACGCCCGCCCCGGGCGTCGCGGGCCGCGCCCCGCGTCCTGCACCGTGCGCGCTCCCGGATGTCCAAGCCGCTTCGCGTGGCTTCATTTCAACGCAGAGGCGCAAAGAACGCAGAGCTTCGCAGAGAAGAATTTTTCCTCCGCGTTTCTCCGCGTTCTCCGCGCCTCTGCGTTTCGTTTGGAAAAGGCAATTTTTGCCATTTGACGGCTTCGGATCAGTTGTGGCACAGTTGAGACATGACCGAGATGTTCCGAGTTCGCATTGACCGCAAATTGATCGCCCAAGCGTCCAAAGTGGCGGAAGAAATTGGCACGACGCCCGGCGAGGTGGTCCGGATGTTGTTCAAGCAAATGGCCAAGCGCCGCACGATTCCCTTTCCCTTGCACGCCGACGCGCCGGAGGACGAAATTTTCTCATCCGCCGAGCGGCGATCGAAGCTTTGGGATGAATTTTAATGCCCGCTATTCCACAGATTGGTGAGGCGTGGTTCGTGGATTTTGGCTACGAGGAAAAACCTCGTTACGCTCTGGTGGTAGCCTCATCGCCGAACGGCAGATTGGCAGTTGCCAGCGTGGTCAAGGTGACGACTCAATTTGCCGGCACGCCTTATGAAGTCACTTTGCCGCGCGTGCCGTGGTTGCGCGAACAAAGCTATGTCAACGCGCAAAGCATTCAGCCCGTCAGATTCGATGAATTCGTTCGCAAAGCACCTGGACAATTTCAGCCGTCTGTCATGGCAGAAGTAAAAAAGGCGTTGTCGCGCTGGCTGGCGCTCTGAACTTTGCACGTGGAGTTCGAATTCCCGGCGCGAGCGGCTAAAACTGTCCGCGCCTTTTCGATTTCAAATTTCCCCGCACCCCGGCATCATCCGGCCATGAAAACCATTTTGACCTCGGCAATTTTGTTTTTGTCCCTCATCCTTTCCCGCGCTGACATGCAATCTCCCGTTCCGCTCTGGCCCGACGGCGCGCCGGGCGCGTTGGGCACCAACGCCAACGATATTCCCACGCTCACGGCCTATCTGCCCGATGCCACCAACGCCTCCGGCGCGGCGATGGTGATTTGTCCCGGCGGCGCTTACATGCACCTCGCGCCGCATGAAGGCAACGATTACGCGCTGTGGCTAAACCAGCACGGTGTGACCTGCTTTGTCCTGAAATATCGCCTGGGCACCAGCGGCTATCGTCATCCGGCGATGCTCAACGATGCGTCGCGCGCCGTGCGCTGGGTGCGGGCGCACGCGGACGAGTTCAAGGTGGACGCGCATCGCGTGGGCATCATGGGATCGTCGGCGGGCGGGCATCTGGCGGCGACGTTGCTGACGCATTTCGACGACGGCGACACGAATGCTGCGGACGTGATTGAGCGGCAAAGTTCGCGTCCGGATCTGGGAATTCTGTGTTACCCGGTCATTTCAATGGGTGAATTCACGCACCAAGGCTCGAAGGAAAGTCTGCTCGGCAAAAATCCTGATCCAGAACTGGTGCAACTGCTTTCCAATGAATTGCAGGTGACGAGCAACACGCCGCCCTGTTTTCTGTGGACCACGTTTGAGGACACCGCCGTGCCGATTGAGAATTCGCTGCTGTTTGCCGCCGCGCTCCAGAAAAATCATGTGCCCTTTGATCTGCATGTTTATCAAAAAGGCGGACACGGAATGGGGCTGAAAGACAAAGCGCCGTTTGCAAATCCGCATCCGTGGGCGGGTGACTGCCTATTCTGGCTGAAGGAGCAGAAATTCGCGAATTAAATTCGCCAAGTCCGCGCGGATTTTGCGGAAGAAGAAAACTTACGGTTAGCGCGACGCCTTTGCGGCTGTCACTGAGTGATGCCAAACCTGTTTAATTCCAATCTGCCTCGGTTAATTATATTGAGCGAACCGGTTCAGCGACGATTCAAGAAAATCGTTGGAGCCGTTGCGTTGGAAAGTGATGCCAATCGCGCCGCGTGGGCCAGCCAACTTGCCAGACCAAGACGCTTCACCCCCCAAAATGCCGGCGGCGGGCATGACCCTTGCAGTCTGTTGTCAACGACGTCGGCCTGTGTTTTAATCGCCCCAGCGTTGCGGCGGCAGACGGGGAGAGCATCGGCGGCGAATCAGGATTAGTTTGGGATTTCTGTTCGCCGGCACTTTTGCCGCCGGAAGAGAAGAGGCAAAGAGAAAGGTGACGACCATGGCAAAACAATTGATTCAAGTGCTGGCCGACTCGAAGATTTAACAGGACTACGAACGCGCCTTCAGCGCGGCGACCGGGTTGAACTGCGCGCTGCGATCGGTGGAATCCTGGCAACTGCCGCATCATGGCAAACCGTTTGAAAATCCCTTCTGCGCGCTGGTGGCGGAGACGGGACACGGCTGCGGTGCGTGCCTGCTGGTGCAGCAGCAGCTTTCTGAAACGGCGACGCTGGAACCGAAGACCGTCACTTGTCAGCTCGGATTGTGCGACACCGCCGTGCCGGTGCGCATGGGCGACCAGTTGATCGGCTTCCTGACCACGGGCCAGGTGTTCCGCAAAAAGCCGACGGAAGCACAGTTCAAGCGCACCGCCCGGTTGCTCGCCGGATGGGGGATGCCCACGGCGACCAGCAAGTTGCGCGCAGTCTATTTCGACACGCGCGTGCTGTCGTCAGGGGAAAGCCAGGCGGTCATCAAACTCCTGACCATCTTTGCCCAGCATCTTTCGCTGGTGAGCAATCAAGTTTTCTTGCAGGACCAAAATCACGAACTGCCCGCCATCACGCTCGCCAAGCAGTTCATCCAGGAACATCAAGCCGAAAAGATCACGCTGAACCAGGTGGCGAAGGCGGTGAACATGAGCCGTTTCAACTTCTGCAAAACCTTCTCGAAGGCCGTCGGCATCCATTTCACCGATTATCTCGTGCGCTTGCGCATTGAGCGGGCGAAAAATCTTCTGCTCAACCCCAATTTGCGCGTGAGCGAAATTGCCTTCGAGGCTGGCTTCCAGTCGCTGACCCACTTCAACCGCGTGTTCAAGCGCATTCTCGGCCGGTCGCCGACCGATTCTCGCGAACGGCTGGCCCGGGCTTGAGAATGAGACCGAAGGCAAAATAAAACAAAAGAAAACAGCCGGATCGTTTTCCGATCCGGCTGGCGCTTGGAGTCACAATTCATTCAAGGCTGACGAGGCTGGACGACGTGGGTCATGCGTTCGTAATGCTGCGCTGACGAACGAGCCCCAGTTGCGGTTTTTGGATGGGACAGTGACGATGAGCCCGCTTTGTAGAGCCGGTAAAAATTTTGATTAACCGTAGTCGAGACGACCGCCGGGTTGGTCGAGCCGGTGATGGAAAAGGCCCAGGAACCGAGAACAAGGTTGGTGCTCTCTTGCAGCACATAGCCAGTGGCGGCATTCGTCCATGAAAGTGTGAACTGGTTTGCGCCGCTGCGGATGATCCTGACAACGGGCGGAGCCTGTGGTGTGGCAATCGCCAGCGTGTAGCCGATGACATCGAGCATGGCCATTTCATTCTGGCCCAGGTCTTGGGTCGTGCCGGGACCGCCGAACGCATCCTGAACCTGCTCGTGTGGCGTTTTTCCGGCCGGAGCCCACAGGCCGCTGACGCTCCACCAGTCGTGATAATCACCGCCGGGATCTTGATTGAACCGCGCGAGCAGGTTCGTTCCATCCACGGAAAAATAGGCGTTGTCGCCATTGGTCGTCCAAGTCCGCACGAGGTTGGTTGTATAACGGAACAAATCTGCCGGGCCGATGGGGCCGCTTGGCTGGCCGCGTTTCAGATTGGAGGCAAACCCCAAAACTTCGTCTATTTCATGTTCCAACGTCCCGACGAGATCGTATTTATTGGGGTCGGCGGGTGGGCGCGTCAGGTTCATCAACGACATTTTGCAACTGATGGTGGAATCGAAGCCATCGGGACCGTAGCCCGAATCCAGTCCCATCAATCTTGCCAGCGGCAGTTTCAGAGCAATGTTGCTGTTGCCTACCAGCGGGTCAGTGGTGGTGTTCGGAATCTGGCTCAAGGCATTGGTGTCATTGATACTCGCCGCACGGCTCCGCAAGGCGGTCAGATAATCCGCGTAAGCATAGGGGCTTTCCCAAGTCGCGCTTTGCCCCAGTCCCACGCTTTCGTCGGCCACAAACAGGATGTTCACCGTTGCGTTGTCCGTAAGGTTGGACTGCAAAGTGCCAATCGAAAAGTTGATGGCCGACATCATGGCGGAACTGTTCGGGTCGTTCACAATCGAACTGTCGAACGTGGGAATGATGGTGAGGCTGTAAGCCGACGTGGCGATGCCGAAGGCGGCCATTCCGGGCAGGAGTTTTTGCAGGAGTCGCTTCATTTTGGATATGGGTTGGTTGTTGGTTTGGTTGAGACAATCGGCCTCCGGGAAAACCTCCGTCTGACGTGGTTCCAGATTGGAAAAATTGCCTCGCGTGAACTATCCGCTGCCGGCCAAAAATTGTCAAACCAATGCGGCCTGGTGTTGTCATTTTCATTTAGGCCGGGCGGGCAGGGGATTTCTGGCGGGTTAAGTTTCCCAACGATTTTGCGTTCAGTGGGAACCCCAGTTGCCCCGGCCACTTCAGAACGAAAAGCACCCGTCAACAGGAGGGGGAAAGTATGATCGTTAGCGCTTGCGTTAAAAATGCGGCAAGCCCGCCTGTGTTGGAAACCAGCGGCAGCGGGTTGATTGATACCAGTTCTCAATGAGCAGCGGTGGACACCGCGAGCGCCGAGTAGCGCAGACTGGCCGTCTGCCAGTCGGCGACGCGACAGACAAACTGTCTGCGCTACGCGGTGTTGGCACCAGAAACTATTGGAGAAGAAACAGGCTTCCTCTCATCGCCTCGCGAGCGTGCGTTGCAGCACTTCGTCGAGGACGGTCAGGGAAACTGGTTTTTCCAGCAGTTCACAGATGCCTGCGTCATGCAGGTTTTCCGGCGTGAGCTCCGGCGTAAGTCCGCTGGCCATGATGATCGGCACGTCCGGGCGGAGACTCCGCAGTTGTCGCGCCACTTCCAGGCCGTTCATTTCCGGCATGGTCAGGTCGGTGATGACGAGATCGAACTGGGCGGGATTTTCGCGGAACAGGGCGACGGCTTCGCGGGCGCTGTTGCTGGTGGTGACCTGATAATTCAGCCGCTCCAGCAGCTTTCGGAACGATGCCGTCAACGCGGGTTCATCGTCCAGCAATAAGATGTTCTGACTGCGGCCTTGGCCAAGCTTGGCCATCGTGGTCTCGGTCAAAGTGGCGTGGCCCGTTTGCGCCGGGAAATAAAGGCTGAAGGTCGTGCCCCGGCCGACTTCGCTTTCGACGGTGACAATCCCTTCATGCGACTGGACGATGCCATGCATCACGGCCAGGCCGAGGCCGGTGCCTTTGCCGACCGGCTTGGTGGTGAAAAAGGGTTCAAAGATATGCTCCAAAGTTTTGGCCTCCATGCCGCAGCCGGTGTCGGCGATCACCAGCCGCGCATATTGAATCGGCTGGAATTCCGAGCGGGCCTGAATGGATTGTTCATCCGGCTGAAACGATTCCAGGCTCACGGTGAGTGTGCCGGCTTGGCCTCCCATCGCGTGCAGCGCGTTGGTGGCAAGGTTCATCGTCACCTGATAAATCTGCGTCGGGTCGGCGAGCACGGCGGGCGCATCGTTGGCCAGTTGCATTTCAATCTTGATTTGCGCGGGCAGCGAGGCGCGAAGAAATTTCATGGCCTCTTTGACCACGATGTCCAGATGGATGACCTCGCGTTTTCGTTCGCGCTGGCGGCTGAAGGTCAGAATTTGCTGCACGAGATCCTTGGCGCGGGTGGCCGCCTTGAGGATTTCCCCGATGTCTTCCTGCGCCGCCGAATTGCCCTCCGTGTCCTGCTGGAGCAAATTGCCGTAACCGAAGATGGCGGCGAGGATGTTGTTGAAGTCATGCGCGATGCCGCCGGCGAGCGTGCCGATGGCCTCCATCTTTTGCGCCTGCTGCAAACGATTTTCGAGCAACCGGCGTTCGGTGGCGTCCTGTTTGATCGCCACGAAATGCGCGATCTGGCCGTCCGCGCCCCGCACCGGCGTGATAGTCATGTCCTCGGTGTAAAGCCGGCCATCCTTGCGTTTGTTGACCAGTTCGCCGTGCCAGACGTTGCCGGTGGTGATGGTGGCCCACAGCTTCGCGTAAAATGCCGGCGGATGCTGGCCGGATTTCAGCACGCGCGGATTGCCGCCGATGGCTTCAGCGGCGCGGTATCCGGTGAGCTTGGTGAAAGAAGGATTGACCCATTCAATTTTTCCATGGCGGTCGGTGATGACGATGGCGTTGGCGGCGGCGGTCAGGGCGCTGAACTGCAAATTCACCTGCTCCTCGGCCTGCTTGAGGGCGGTGATGTCGAACATGACTCCCTGGGTGCCGATGACTTTTCCGTCCGGGTTGAACACCGGCAATTTCATGACATGCACAAAGTGCTTCTTGCCACCGGCAAGCAAATACTCTTCATCCAGTTCAACGGCTTTGCCGGTTTCCATGATCAGCCGGTGGTGATCCTCGCCTTCAGCGGCATACTTGGTTGCCAGCCCTGTGACGTCCGGAGCCGCCGTTTCGCCGCCGTTGACTTGCAAGGGGGTTTTGCCCAGAAATTCCTCCGCCTTCACGCCTTTGAGCCGGCAGAATCCGGGGTTGACCAGCACATAGCGGCCTTCAATGTCTTTGCGAAAAAGTCCGATGGGCATTTGCGTCACGAGCGAATGATACAGCGCCTGTGATTCATGCAGCGCCTGCTCGGCGCGTTTTTGCTGGGTGATGTCCTGGAAGAAACCGAAGACCTTGCCGCGCACCAGATCCGCATGGCCAATCGCGTGAACATGACGCAGGTTGCCTTTCGCGGTGATGATTTGCAGTTCCACATCAAACGTCTCGCCCAGTTCAATCGCGCGCTGCACCGCCCGCTTAATAATCGGCCGGGACGCGGGCGTGTAAAAATTGATGCCTTGTTCCACCGTGGGCTGGCAGGCGTGATCCACTTCGTGGATGTCATAAACCGTTTCCGTCCAGAGTTGCTGCCGGGTCGCAATGTCAAATTCCCAACTGCCCACCTTGCCCATTTTTTCAGACTCGGCGAGCAGGCTCCGGCTGTGTTGCAGCACCTCCTCCATGAGCTTGCGCTCGGTGATGTCCGTGGAAATGCCCAGCAGGCCGCACACCGTCTTGCGCTCGGCGTCCGCGTAGATCGGCGTCTTGACTTCCCAATAGACCCGCCGCCCGCCGGTGGCGTTGGGAATGTCAATTTCCTCCACCGTCTGCTCGCCCGCAAAAACGCGCGCGTCAATTTCCCGCAGCCGCCGGACGGTGTCCGGCGGGAAAAACTCCGTGTCGTCGCGCCCCATCAACGCCCCGGCGCCGCAGCCGAACAGATCCACCGTCGGTCGGTTGGCGTAGATGTATCGGGACTGAACATCTTTCATGTAAACGCAGGCGTGGACTTCATCCATCGCCGCCCGGAATCGCTGCGCCTCGGTCAACGCCGCCCGCAACGCCGCCTCCGCGTCGATCCGCGCAATGGCCCCGGCGCATTGGTCGGCCAGCGCCTGCAAGGTCACCAGATCCCGTGCGGTGTAGGCGTCCCGCCGATAGCTCTGCACCGACAGAAAACCGGTCACCTGTCCCAGGTGCCGCAGCGGCACATACAGCAGCGAGAGGGACGGCCGGTTGAGGTCCCCGAAGCGGCGGGTGTCTGTTTTGTCATCCGTGGCGTCCCGGCGGAGTTCCAACTGGCCGCCGTGCTCAATCACGCGCCGCAGCGTGGGCGTGGGGTGAAGCACGCCCGCCGCGATGGGCACGGTCACGCGTTGATCGTTGATCGTGTCCTGGTTGATCAATTCCCTGACAATGTCGGTGGCGTCGTCGTAGAGGAGCAGGAAACAGGCGTCCCAATTGAACAGTTCCAAGGCGGTGTCGGTGACCGCGCCGGCTGCAGCCCGCGGGTCAATTGAGACGCTCAATCGCTCGCTCAACCGGGCGAAAGTGCGGGTTTGCTCCTCCGCCTGCTTGCGCTGGGTGATGTCCCGCGTCACGGCCAGCAGCGATTCGATCTTTTCGTGGGGCGCGTCCCACAGTGGCACGGAATGGGATTCCAGCCAGCGGGCTGTTCCTTTCAGCCCAATTATTTCAAAGGTCAGTTGCCGCGTTTCCCCGCGGAACACCGCCGCCACCATTTCCTCGAATGCCGCGCGGTCCGGTCCGGCTTTCACGATCGGATGCACGCAATGGCCGCGCACCTGCTCCAGCGAATCGGCCTCGATCATGGCCAGGCCGGCGGGATTCATGTCCAGCAGGCAGCCGATCCGGTCCAGCAGTTTCACGCACTCGGGTTCGTTGGCCACGATGGTTTGCAAATAGGCCCGGTTCCGCGCCAGCGCCTCTTCCGCCTGCTTGCGCCCGGTGATGACATCGAATACGACCACGAATAAATCCTGCCCCGTGCTATACACCGATAATTCAAACCACATTTGCAACGCTGCAAGAAATCGCTCGTGCTTCTCGGGTTTGCCGGTCGCGGCCACCCGGCCGTAAATTTCAAACAATTCCGGATCGCTCTCGCGAATGCCGGGAATGACTTTGGTGACCCGTTTGCCGGCCACGTCTTTCAAACCGGTCAGGGTGGTGAACATCTCGTTGACCGCGAGATAAACAAAATCCTTGGGCTGGCCGTCTTCAAAAAACATCTGGCAGCAGGCGAATCCTTCGTTCATGTGGGCGAACAGATCGTGGTAGCGCTGCTCGCTTTCAATCAGCAACTGGTCCGCCCGTTTGCGCTCGGTAGCATCGCGGACCACCGCCAGAATGCGCCCCTCGCCGCCGATCTGCGAACTGCGCAGCGAAACTTCCGCCCAAAAACGGTCGCCGTTCTTCTTGCGCGCCAGCCATTCGAAGACTTGCGGCCCTGCCTCAAGCGCCCGGCGAATGTGGCGTTGGGCATCGGCCTGGGTGTAGGGCGGATCATTCGCGCTCAAGCTCTGAAGATTGCCCGTCAGGGCTTCCGCTTTGGAACCGTAGCCATACAGCCGCAACATCGCGTCGTTGACATCCAGGATGCCACCCGTGTTGGTTTCGTGCAGGAAGATGGCCTCGTTCGTGGCGTTGAAAATCTCCCGGTAATTTTGTTCGCTGCGTTGCCGCACCACCTCCGCCTGCTGGCGCTCGGTGATTTCGGCCCGCAGGTTCTGGGTGGTCTTCTCCAGTTCCGCCGTGCGCTCCCGCACCCGGATTTCCAGTTCGGCGTGGGCTTTTCGCAGGGCCTCCGCACTGGGCAGGGCGAGCGCCTGCGGAACCAATTTGATGAGCAGAAACGCGGTGGGCACCGACGTCAGCGCCGTGATGGCCTTGATGCAGCCGGACAGCCAGTAATCCGCGTGCCAGATGTTCCATATTTCCATCAAATGCGTGGTGCCGCAGGCCAGCACGAATACGGCAAAGCACACAAAGATCCAGTGAAATTTCAAATCCTTCCGCTTCCTCACAAAATAAAGCAGCGTGAACGGGATCGAGTAATAGGCCAGCACGATGGCGGCATCGGAGAGGGTGTGCAGGGCAATCAAACTTTGCGTCCACAGGTAGCAGCCGCCATGCGGCATGAACGGTCCGGGGTTGAAAAAATTGCTGGTCATGTCCATAACATTGAGGGGTCAGGGATGGATCTTCCTGTCGCCGGCATAAAAACGGCCAGCCACGATGACATAAATCAACGCGACCTTGAAGGCCAGCGGGCGGGCTTTCATCTGCATAAACGAATGTTACTTTAACATCGGCAGAGTGGCGGCAATCTAAACGCAAAAATTTCAATTCGCCAACTGATTGTCGCCCTGACGGACATTTTGGGTTCGGTGTCAAAAACAAAAAGCTGGAACGATGGTTCATTCCGGCCCGGAAGCGTTGGCAGAATGTCCCGCCCGCGACCGCGCTCGGAGCATCACCTCGCAGACAACGGAAATCATCGTGCAACCAATTAAAAAGACAATCATGCCCGGCCGTTCGACCGGAGAGATGAAGCTCTGCTGGATCCAGAAGCAACACAAGGCAGCCGCAAGGGCGGTGGCCAAAATGCCGGCCAGCAGCCCCCCGAATAAGGCCGCCAGCATCACGGCGGGATAAAAAATCACCTGGGGAAGACCTCGGCCCAAACCGCCAAAAAATACCGCCCGGATCGTGCTGGCGACCGCGACGATCAGCAGCGCCATCCGCAGGCGTTGCCAGAACGAAAAGGTTTTCCAATTCCAGATCATCCGGTTTGGGGGTGGTATTTTGCCAAGCCAGTCCAGGCCATACCTTGGAAAGTTTGGTGCGCCAAGTTTTCAGGGCTGAGGAAAGCCGCCACCAGTCCATTGAAGAATAAAATCCATCCGCCGGCCACGCTGACATAAATCAAAGCGACCCCAAGCCCCAGCCGTTTGGCTTTGCAGTCCATAAAGTAAGCCAGTTAAAACTTTCGGCAGTTGTTAGGCAAGCCTAGGTTGAAGTTAATGCCCGCCAACCATCCCTTGCTGTTTTCCGAACCTCTGTGGTCAAGAAATAAAAGCGCCGGAACGATCGCTCGATCCAGCGTTTGGCGTTCAACTTTTGCGCTCAAGGCCGGCCTCGCCATGGGGTTCAACCGAGCAGCTTCAGGACGGATTGGGGCATGGCGTTGGCTTGAGCCAGCATGGCGGTGCCGGACTGGACGAGAATGTTTTGCCGGGCGTAGTTGGTGCTTTCCTGGGCCACGTCCACATCGGTGATGCGGCTCTTGGCGGCGGCGAGATTATTTTGCAGCGTGCCCAACTGGTCGCTGGTGTAGTTCAGGCGCGTCAGGTTGGAGCCGACGGCGGCGCGGTCGCTGGCCAACTGGTTGATGGAATTTTTGATGGTGGTCAGGGCCGACTTCGCGCCGCTGACCGAACTGATGTCCAGCGCGCTGGTGGTGGTGGGTGAACCAGGCGTGGTGAACGTGACGGTTTGCGTTACCGGCGTCCCGCCGGAACTATTATCCACATAATGCATTCCGAGGCCGGCCAAGATGTCTTCTGTTCCGGGCCATGTATTTCCGACATCGACAAACTGCTCCAATTGGTGGCCGGCGTTAACGGTCACAGAAAGCTGTCCCGTCTGGGTGTCATAGGCTGCACTTCCGGCTGACATGTATGTTAAGGACCAGACTAATCTGGTTGCCAAAGTGGCTATCGAATCACTGCTCGATACGCCCCAGAAAGCATTCCCATCGGTGCCGAAAGCACCAGCATTGAATCCGGGGATCAGTTGGGACATGGTTGTGCTGCCGGGTCGCGGCACTGGCGTGCCAGGCTGTGTGGCTCCAGCAATGTAGTTGCCGCTGATGCCGGTCATCTGGAACGTGCCGCCTTCGGAATCGGTGGTGACGTTCAGCGCGTTGCCGCTGAAGAGGCTCACACCGTTGAAATCCTTGGTGACAGCGTCATTGATGTAGGTGGCCAGGGCTTGAAATTCCTGGTTGTAAATCGTCCGGTCGCCGATGGTCTTGGTCACGTCCTGCGCGGCGACGGTGAGTTCGCTCATGCGGTTGAGCGCGTCGCCGATCTTCTGCAAATAGCCATCCTGCGTCTGGGAAAAGGAGGTGGCGTTGCCCACGTTGTTGAGCGTGGCGTTGTTGCGGCTGATCTGCGCGCCCAGCTTCATGGAAACGGCCAGTCCGGCGGAATCGTCTGCGGGCGAGGTGATCTTGGAGCCGGACGAGAGCCGGGCGAGGGATTTGCTTAATGCGCTGCTGGATTGGCCCAGCAATAACGCCGAATTTGACGCCGAAACATTTGTGTTGATGACCATACTGACTCCTTCCATGAGTCACCTCTTGCGGGGGGATTTTTATTTAACGGCATCCCTGCCGTTCGGCGGATTTGGTTAGGGCACCGCACGAATTTTACCCTCCGACAATTCAAGGCCGTCGGTGCCGTTACGACTTCAACAAGCTTCCTTCGGTGAACCACACCCATGTCATCTTGTCGAACAATGCAGCTATCGGCACAAATTAGGAATGCTTTAGTTGTTTGCCGACATATCAACTGTTCCCGATGCCGACTTTTGGAATCAAAAGGAATCCGGCGGGGTCCGGATGAGTTTAGCCGGTTGTGCGGCCTGGCAAAATGAGCCGGACCAAGTCAATTTCCTCGCCGCCGCCGGGCGAGGCCCAAATGCGCGTGCATTTTGATGTTCAGAATATTTGGTTTCAGCCTGAAGCCCATTTTGCCGATTCAGAGAGGATGCCGTGAGCCACCCGCGTTGCGTGGTGCCCGGACGATTTGATTTGATGAAAAAAATTCTGGTGCTTGATGATGACGAACCGTTTCGCCTGGCCGTCATGACCTCGCTGCGGCGGCAGGGCTATGAAGTCCTGGGCGCGGCGGACGGGGCGGCCGGCCTGGCGCTGACCTCCACCTTCCGGCCCAGCCTCGTCTTGAGCGATGTGAACATGGCCGGGGGAAACGGCTTTGAACTGCTGAAAGAATTGCGGGCCAACCCAGACACCTCGGCCATCCCGGTGATCATCATGACGGGCGAACCGCAGAAGGCCGACGCGCGTTTCAGCATGGAGCGGGGCGCGGATGATTATTTTCAAAAGCCGTTCACCATGCCACAACTGCTGGCGGCGGTGGCGGCGCGGTTGCAGCGGCAGGCGAGCATTCACCAGGCCGTCGCGTCACAACATCGGGAGGAGCGCCTCGACACGGCAGAAAAACTGCGGCTGCAAACCACGGCGCTCGAAGCGGCGGCCAACGGCATCGCCATCACAAACCGCAACGGGAAAATCCTCTGGGTCAACCGCGCTTTCACCCAGTTGACCGGCTACACCGTCGAGAAGGCCGTCGGGCAGAACCCGCGCGTCCTGAAATCCGGCCGCCATCTTCCGCAATTTTACACCGAGATGTGGCAGACGATCCTGGCCGGGAACGTCTGGCGCGGGGAGCTGGTCAACAAACGCAAGGACGGCAGTTATTATTGCGAAGAGATGACCATCACGCCGGTCGGCGACGCGAAGGGGGAAATAGAGAACTTCATCGCCGTCAAGCAGGACGTGTCCGCGCGCAAAGAAATCGAGCAGGCGCTGGCGCAAAAACGCGATCTGTTGCAGGCGTTGATGGACAACCTGCCGGATTTCATTTATTTCAAGGATGTCAACAGCCGCTTCATCCGCATCAACAAAGCACTAGCCCGGCATCTGGGATTGCAGAATCCGGAGGAGGCCATTGGCAAGAGCGACGCCGATTTTTTTTCGATGCGCGAAGCCCGGCAAAAGCTGGTGGATGAACGCCGCATGCTGGTCACCGGCGAACCGATTCTTGGCTTGGTGGAAAAATCGGACACGGCCAGCGAAACCAAGTGGGTGTCCTCGACCAAGGTTCCCATCTACGGGGAGGACGGCAAAATCACCGGACTGGTGGGCATTTCCCACGACATCACCAAGCGCAAGCAGGCGGAAGAGGAGCTGGAGCGAAAGACCGCCTTCCTCGAGGCCCAGATGAACTCCTCCATTGACGGAATTATCGTGGTGGACGAGCAGGGCCGGACGACGCTGCAAAACCAGCGGATGACCAACCTGCTGAAAATTCCCCAGGCCATCGCGGACGACCCGGACGATGAGCAGCAGCTAAGATGGGTCATGCAGACAACCAAAAACCCGGAACAATTCCGCGAAAAAATCCTGCATCTGAATTCTCACCGCAACGAAATCAGCCAGGATGAACTCGAGCTGAAGGACGGGACGGTGCTTGACCGATACTCGGCTCCCGTGATGGGCAAAGGTGGAAACTACTATGGCCGGATGTGGACGTTCCGCGACGTCACCGAACGCAAACGGAGGGAACTGGACCGGCAGATGATGGAACTGCAATTGCGCCAGTCGCAAAAGCTGGAATCCGTCGGCCAGCTCGCCGCCGGCATCGCGCACGAAATCAACACGCCGACGCAATACGTCGGCGACAACACGCGCTTCGTCAAAGATTCCTTCGCGGCCATCCGCAACGTCCTGAAATCCCATGAAGAACTGTTCGCCGCCGCCAAAGGAAACGCCATCACGCCGGAGTTGCTGGCGCGCAACGAGGAACTGCTTGCGGCCAGCGACCTGGACTATCTCTGCGAACAGATTCCGTCCGCGCTCAAGGAAACGCTCGAAGGCGTCGAGCGCGTCAGCAACATCGTCCGGGCGATGAAGGAGTTCTCGCATCCCGGTGGCAAGGAAAAAACCGCCGCCGACCTCAACCGCGCCATCGAAAGCACGGTCACGGTCGCCCGCAACGAGTGGAAATATGTCGCCGATTTGAAACTGGAGCTGGGGCCGGAGCTGCCGTTCGTCCCGTGTTTTGTCGGCGAGTTCAACCAGTGCATTCTCAACCTCATCGTCAACGCCGCGCACGCCATCGGCGACGTCATCAAAAAAAATCCCGGGACGAAGGGGCTGATCACCGTGCAAACCCGGCATGCCGGTGATCAGGTTGAGGTGCGGGTGACCGACACCGGCACGGGCATCCCCGAAGCGGCGCGCGCGAAAATTTTCGAACCGTTTTTTACCACCAAGGACGTGGGCAAAGGCACGGGCCAGGGGCTGGCCATGATTTACGGCAGCATCGTCAAACACCACGGCGGCACCGTGACCTTTGAAACCGAGATGGGCCAGGGCACCACGTTCATCCTCTGCCTGCCGTTAAAACCCAAGGCCGGAGCGGCAGCCGTTCCGCCGCCGCCACCAGGAGTCCCAGCCGCATGAAAACGCTTTTGTTTGTGGATGACGAACCGAAGCTGTTGCAGGGATTGCAACGCCAGTTGCGGCCCATGCGCCATGAGTGGGACATGAATTTCGTCGAGGGCGGACAAAAGGCGCTCGACTTCATGGCCGTGCGATCGGTGGACATCATCGTTTCCGACATGATGATGCCAGGCATGGACGGCTCGCAATTGCTGTCCGAAGTCGTCAAGCGCCATCCGCAGACGGTGCGTATTATTTTGTCCGGCCAATCGGGATGCGAGGCGATCCTCCGGCTCGTCGGCCCGGCGCATCAATACTTGTCCAAACCGTGCGATGCCGATGAATTGCGCAAGGCCATCACCCGCGCGCTCGACTTGCGCGACCTGCTCGGCAATGAACGGCTCAAGCAGCTCGCCACGCGCATCAAAAATCTGCCGTCCCTGCCCGCGCTGCAAAAGCAGCTCGCCGAGGAGCTGCAAAAAAATTCGCCGTCCATGAAATGCGTCGGTGAAATCATTTCCCACGACATCGCCATGACCGCAAAAATTTTGCAGCTCGTGAACTCCGCATTTTTCGGCCTGGCCCAGCCCATCAACAACCCGGTGGAAGCCGCGATTTATTTGGGGTTGAACACGATCCATTCCCTGGTGCTGTCGTCGGAAATCTTTTCGCAGTATAACCAGAAAACCTGCCGGGCCTTTTCGCTCGAGGCGCTGGCGCAGCATTCTTGGCTGACCGGCGTGCTGGCCCGGCGCGTGGCCCAGGTGGAACGGCGGGAGGTCAAGCTCCTCGAGCAATGTTTTCTGGCCGGGCTGCTGCATGACGTGGGGCAGTTGATCCTCGCGTCGGGCCTGCCGGAGGAATACAGCGAAGTCATCGCGAAGTCCCGCGACCAGAGCCTTCCGGTCTGGCAGGTGGAGCAGGAATTTTTCGGGGCCACGCACGCGGATGTGGGCGCATATCTGCTTGCGCTATGGGGCCTGTCCAATCCGATCACCGAGGCGGCCGCCCTGCACCATCACCCGTCGCGGTGCGCCGCGCCGGAATTTTCGCCTGTTGTCGCGGTTCATGCCGCCAATGTGTTCGCGCATGAACTTGTGGGGACCGGCACCGGAGTGCCGCCGCCGCAGTTTGACACCCCATATTTGACCCGCCTTGGATTTGCAGGGCGAATTGAAATTTGGCGGAATAGCTGCAAAGAAACCGCCGAACCTTAAAACAATGAATTACAACAATTGAACTATGAACGAAAAAATCCTGTTTATTGATGATGACACCAACCTGCTGGCCGCTGTGGAAAGAAATCTGCGGCAGAAGTTCAACCTGGTAACCGCCCCTGGTGGCGAAGCCGGGCTGGCCAAAATGGCCAACGACGGTCCCTTTGCGGTGGTCGTGGCCGACATGCAAATGCCCGGCATGAACGGCGTGCAACTGCTCGCCGAGGCGCAGAAACGCCACCCGGAAACCGTCCGCCTCATGCTCACCGGCAATGCCGACCAGCGCACCGCCGTCGAGGCCGTCAACAAGGGCCACGTCTTCCAGTTCCTGACGAAGCCATGTCCGACGGAAATGCTTAACTTGGCGCTCCAGGCCGGCCTCAAACAATACCGTCTCATCACCGCCGAGCGCGAACTGCTTGAAAAAACCCTCAACGGCAGCATCAAGGTGCTCGCGGACGTCCTCTCGCTGATTGATCCGCTCTCGTTCGGGCGCGGCGAAGCGCTCTGCGGTTACATGCGCGCCTATGTCAATTCCCTCAACTTTGAAAACTCCTGGGAATTTGAAATGGCCGCCATGCTCTCGCAAATCGGCACGGTCACCATTCCGCCCGCCCTCATTGAAAAATCCCGCGCCGGGCAGGCATTGACCAAAGTGGAACAAGAAATTCTCGCGCGCGTTCCCAAGACCGGCGCCGACCTGCTTGCCAACATCCCCCGCCTGGAATCCGTCGCCCGCATTGTTCTTTACCAGCAAAAGCACTACGATGGTTCCGGTTTTCCCGCCAATGTCGTTCACGGTGAAGACATCCCTATCGGCGCCCGGATTCTCAAGGTGCTGATTGACTTGCTCGAACTGGAAGCGCAGAAGATGCCCAAGGACGCCGCCCTGAAGCTCATGCAACAACGCATGGGCTGGTATGATCCACGCGTGCTGGACGCCACCTTCGCCTGTTTCGACATTTACCTGCCGGACGTCTCGGTCAAAAGCCAGGGTCAGCCCATCGCCGCCAAAGATCTTCGCGTCGGCCAAATTGTTCTGGCCGACATCCAGACCGTAAGCGGGAAAACCATCGTCATGGCCCGCAGCCATATCACCCCGGTCCTGCTCGTGAGGCTCGCCAACTTTGCCAAGTTCAGCCCCATTGAGGAACCGATTTACATTGAACCCCAGGTCAGTAGCACAGTGACCTGACGGTTGGCATTTTGCGGCGCGGCCAAGCCGCAACCAAAGGAGCGCGGACAGCCTTGTCCGCGAGTCCCAACCGGCACGCGACGCACTCGCGGACAAGACTGTCCGCGCTCCGCGAAAATTGCCGGCGACTTTCCAATTCAGGCTGGACATTGCGCCAGGCTTCGCCGATGTAAAACGTCGGCGGATCGAATGATTAAATTTTGTTTCAAAATCATCAAGTGGCCGGCCATCGTCTTGCTGCTGCTGGGCGTTGCCGCCTGGTTTTACCCGGAAAAGTTTTTGACCGTGGACAGCGGACCGGCGGTGGCGGATGTCATCATCGTCGTTGGCGGCGGCTCCCACGAGCGGCCGTTGCGCGCGGCGCAATTATTCCAACAGCACGCGGCGGCGCGGATTCTCATCACCGGCGCGGGCGACGACGGCATCAACCGGCAGCTTTTGCTGGCCCACGGCGTGCCGGCCCGCGCGATCGAGGTCGAAAATAAATCCACCACCACGCGCGAAAATGCGGAGTTCAGCCTCCAGCGGCTGCGCGCGGAAAAAATCCACAGCGCGATCCTGGTCACGTCGTGGTATCACGCGCGGCGGGTCGAGAAGACCTTTGAGCATTTCGCGCCCGAACTGAAATTTTATTCGCGGCCGGCGTATTTTGCCTTCGCCCGGGACGACTGGAAGAAACGGGGCATCAACCGGCGGATGCGGCTGGAATTTTTGAAGCTGCCGGGCTACTGGATTCGGTATGGGGTAAATCCGTTTTGAAAAAACTTGCCCTGCGCGCCGGCGGATGGCTATACTGTCGTTCCTTGATCGCGGGGTGGAGCAGCCCGGTAGCTCGTCAGGCTCATAACCTGAAGGTCGTTGGTTCAAATCCAGCCCCCGCAACCAATTTTCGGCCCTGAGACTAACCTTTCATGGCCGTTTTTGTTGGTTGAAATGAGTTTCCACCCTTTGGCTGCGTTTTTTTGAAACATGGCGAACAAAAACCAACACATCCACCAACACATTTGCCTGCACAAACCGCGCAAAAACAGCAGATTCTTATTTGGCTGATTTAAATCGGCGGGAATCCTCCGGTCTTGAAAGCACCCGATTTTTACTTATGAGGGGTCGTTGGATGAATCCGAACCACCTGTCCGCCGACGATGGACTCCAGATCGGCGCGACGGATTCGGAAGCTGCCGGGCAACACTTCAACCTTTTGCAGCAATCCTCCCTTTATCATTCGCCAGAGGGTCGCGCGACTGACGCCAAGTAGCTTTGCGGACGTCGTCATTCCCAGAAGTAGAGGGCCAGTTCTTTCCGGTATTGTTTCTCTGACAATGCCAGACTCAAGAATATCGTCGATTGCCCCTATCTGTTCTGGAGAAGCCGCCAATAATCGCTTCAATCTTTCTTCAGTGTTCATGTGTTTACCACATATCTGTAATTCTGCGCACCCTGGAATTTGTATTCATACGCGAACCGCAGTCCGTCTGGTCTGCTGGTTTGATTTTGTTTGATTTTGTTTTTCAGAATTTTCCTCGCCCTCGTCAGTCCCAACGGTATCCGCCTGGCTGGGTGCCCGGTTCTTGGTGAGATCGAGTTTTCTTCAATCTCACTCTGACGACGGGTCAGTTCCTGAAAGCGGTCCTCGCGCTAAACTTTGCGCCGACTTTTTCGCCAGGCTCCTTGGCGCGCTTGCTGGCATCAGCGATGTCTTTCTCCAACTTTTCCGCGCGTTCATCAAATCCCTGAACCGTCGCCTCCAGCGAACGGATGGTGCCGAGAGCCGTGTCCGTAACCCGCGCGCTGGAACTGTTTTTGCCGCGCACGACCATTTCGATGGTGTCGTTAAAACTCGGACGCAGGAACAAATCAAAACCGGCGAAGCGTCCGATGCGAACATCGTCGCCAAACCGGGCCTTGAATTTTTCCGCCCGGCGCAGGATCAATTCGCCCGCGATGCCCCGGTTGTTGGATTCCGGCCCGTCGAGTTCCTTGGCGCGGTGGGTGGAGTTGGCGGCCGATTGGCTCAAACCCATCTACGAACACATCCGCACCGGCGTCATGGCCGGCGGCCATGTGCAGATGGATGAAACGCCGATTGATTATCTGGAGCCGGGGCATGGTCGAACCAAGCAAGGGTATCTTTGGACGGGCAGCCGTCCTAGGGGCGACGTGTTTTTCCATTGGGAAACCAGCCGCGCGACCGCCTGCCTGGATCGGGTCATTCCCGTCACCTTCACCGGCACCATCCAATGTGATGGCTACGCGGCTTATCGCGCCTTTGCCAACGGACGTGGCCCCGCCATTGAACTGGCCGGCTGCTGGGCGCATGTGCGCCGGAAGTTTCATGACGCCTTGGAATCAGCCCCACGGATAGCCGGTTGGCTGCTGCACCAAATCCAACACCTCTACCGCATTGAAGCCCGCTTGCGCGAACACCGGGCGGGACCACGCTTGCGTGCGGCGGTGCGCGCCAGTGAAAGCCGGCCCTTGGTCAAGCGGATGGAACGCGCCCTGGTAAAACTCAAAGCCAGCAAACGCCAATTGCCGCAAAGCCTGCTGGGAACAGCCATTGATTATGCGCTGGGCCAGTGGCGCATGCTGGAAATTTATCCAGCCGATGGCCGGGTGGAGATTGACAACAACCTGGTGGAAAACGCCATTCGGCCCACGGCCATTGGCAAGAAAAACTGGTTGTTCGTCGGCGAGGCCGCAGCCGGACAACGTAGCGCCATCATCTACACACTCATCGAAAGCTGCCGCCGGCGTGGCCTTAATCCCTTCAGTTACCTCCGTGAAGTGCTCACCCGCCTGCCGAACATGACAACCACCAAATCCCGGAAGTCACGCCGGCAGCTTGGAATAAGACCCAAAGGCAACTGCAAGCCGCATCATAACCGTCAGAGCATTTACCTCTCACGTCTCCAAACACTCTATCACCGCTCTGTCAAGAGGATCTGGACGTTACGCTTACGTCTGTTTCCAGAAGACGACGGGACAGGATTTCTCGCCCTTGCGCACGCTGCCGCCAAGCTGTAACGTCTGCCGGAACGTGAGCCAGAACGGTGATTCGTAACTCATGGCTAACAGCAGGAAGACATTAATGCCACGATACGACTTGTGACTGACCAGATTGCGGGGCAACCCGGTGCGGGCTTTCCATGGCTTGTGCCAGGGAACTGTGCCTTGCGTGAGCAAGGTGATGATGCGGTCGGTGATCTGCCCGTAGATAATATCGCTACATCGAAAGAGTTGGGTGCCTGTTTACAGCCATATCCGTTTCGACTGCGAGGCAGCGCGTAATTTGTTTCCACATCGGGCTAGGGTGACTATCATTCAAAAAGGCTAAATTTATGAAAAAGATTATTATTGTCCGGTTGTTGGCTTCAACTTTGGTCGGCGTGATTTTTTCAATTTCGCCGTCCGCAGCATTTTGCGGCGTGCCGCAAGTATTGAATTTTCAAGGCAGCATTTTCATCGGCGGCGCACCTTTCAATGGCACGGGTCAGTTTCAATTCGCGCTCGTGGACGACGCGGGCACGACCACTTATTGGAGCAACGACGGGACAAGCAGCGGTGGCGGAGCACCGTCGTCGTCGGTTTCGTTGACGCTAACAAATGGATTTTATGCGGTGTTGCTGGGCGACACGAACCTTGCCGGGATGACGGAACCCATAAGTCCGGACGTCTTCACAAATGCAGACGTGCGACTGCGGGTCTGGTTCAACGACGGAGCGCACGGGGTTCAGAGATTGGCACCGGATCAACGGATTGTGTCGGTAGGATATGCGCTGGTAGCTGAAATAGCGAACAATTTTTCCGGCACCATCTCCAGTGCGCAGTTGCCGGGAAACGTGGCCACCACGAACTTCGTTCTTTCGCAAGGCTACGTCACGGCCGGCGTGACCAATGGGCTGGTGAGCGCGGGCATCACGAACGGGCTGGCGACGATAGACTATGTCAACACCGCTACCAATAGTCTGGCGACCACCAACT
>ODAK010002017.1_pt1 | contig 21566 bp, 17 predicted proteins | sample 1539591 | NCBI WGS metagenome assembly ODAK01 (sample SAMEA3539303, study PRJEB22396) | soil metagenome | biome: tundra; feature: field; material: soil | place: USA | collected 2010-05 | depth 0.15 m | reverse complement strand
ACGTAAGTAGTTGAAAACAAGGCATTTTCGGGATGCGCCGGAAACTGCCTTGGGCGCAGGGGATCGGGCGTTCAAATCGCCCCGCACCGACCATAGAATCAATAACTTACGGACGTTTCCCCACTCCCTTTAGTGTCCTTATAGTGTCAGATCCGCATCCAATCTTGGTTCTATGCCGTTTTCTGGCGTGTGGCCGACGAGGCGGTCTGCCATCACGTCCATGGAACGCCGCTCGCATTGTCTTCACTGGTGAGCGAACGGGCGCCAACGCATAGATGGTGAACCCGGAGCGTTTGACGCCAGGCTAACGCAGCGCGGATAGCGCCGGCAGGTTCGAAGTAGTCCAACCTCCACCCAGCGCCTTGATCAGCAGGACGCTGGCATCGATGCGGCGCCGCTGGATATCGACCTCGTTCCGCTCGTTCATAAGCGCGATCGTCTGAGCGGTGATGACCTGAAGGTAGTTATCCACGCCACCCTTGTAACGGTTCGTGAAGATCTCCAACGATTCCTGCGCGGAGACCACAGTTTCATGCTGCTGCTTCGCCTCCGTCTCAAGAATTCGGAGCGCTGCCAGGTTGTCCTCGACTTGCTGAAACGCATCGAGGACCGTCTGCCGGTAGCCGGCGACTTGCGAGTCATATCGGGCCAGCGTTGAGTCGGACGAGGCGCGGCGCCGCCCGCCGTCGAACAGCGTTTGAGCAAGGGTCGGCCCTACTGCCCACAAGCGGCTGGGCCAATTGAACCAGTTCAGAATCGACGTTCCCTCGAGACCCGCCGACGCACCCAAGACCACTGTCGGGTAGAACGCAGCGCGAGCAATACCGATCTGCTCATTCGACTCGGCCATCCGGCGCTCCGCGGCGGCGATATCGGGACGCCGTTCCAGAAGCTGTGAAGGCACGCCCACGGGAATGTTGGGCGGCTCGATTTTTGCCGCCACAATCGGCAAGCTGAAGCTTGCCGGAGGCTGCCCAATGAGAACCGCGATCGCATGCTCGAATTCGGCGCGCTGCACGCCGAGATCGGTGGCCTGCACGCGTGTCGCATCGAGCTGCGTCCGTGCCTGTGCGACGTCGGATTTTGGGGCGGCTCCTCCTTCAAATCGATTGACCGTGAGTTGCAACGCGTCCGTATAGGCCGCTACCGTGTCTTCGAGTAGCTGCCTCTGCGCATCCGCGCTGCGGAGTTCGAAATAGTCGAATGCCAGCTCGGCCTCCAGGCTCAGTCTGGCTGCCGCAAGGTCGGCGGCAGTGGCCTGGGCCTCCTCGCGCGCCGCTGACACTGTCCTGCGAACCCGGCCCCAAAGGTCCAACTCGTAGGAAAGATCGAAGGGTAACAGGAAATCTCCGGTACTTCCGTTGGCGGAGTTCGAATTAAAATAGGGCCGCTTGCCCGAGTCGCGGAGCGAAGAGATTCCCGGCGCCACGGAGATGGTGGGATACTTCGAAGCCCGGTCGAAGCGGATCATCGCGCGAGCATCACGGAAGTGAGCTTCGGCCGCCTTGAGATCCTGGTTGGCGATGGCGACCTGTTCTTCGAGGGAACTCAGTTGGGAATCCCCAAACACCTCCCACCATTTCGCGGGGAACGCCGGCTCATCCGGATGGGCGGTGTGCCAGTCCTTCGTCTCCTTGAACGCATCCGGCAGTGGCTCTTTATATGTTGGCGTCACGGGAGCGGAAGGCCGGGTGTACTTCGGCCCGACCATGCAGCCCGAGAGCGTCAGTGCCGCCAGCGTCACGAGGCTGGAGTAGACAGATTTCATCGTCCCCCGCCTGGGCTCTTCCCGGCGACCAATCGCACCGGCGTGCCACTGATCAGGGAGTCGGCCGGATCCAAAATAATCGAATCCGAGGGGCGTAAGCCCGAAAGGACCTCGACTGCGCCGCCGTAATCGCGTCCGATCTTCACCGGCGTCAATTCCGCGCGGCCATTGCGGACGACCCCGACGCGAAGCCCCTCGCTCCGGAAGAGCAGCGTGTTGGCGGGTATCGTCACCGAGCGAGTGGGGTCGGGGAGGTTCAGATGAACGGACACATAGGCGCCGGGCAGAAGTTGGCCTGTCGGATTCTCCACGTCCACTTCCACGAGCAGTGTCCGCGACGCGGTATCGATCGAGTTCGAGTTACGGACCAGTGTCCCGTGAAACACATCGCCTGGAAATTCGTCCAGCGTCAGGGATACATTCGCGCCGGGTACCGCCGCGCGCGCGTAGGCTTCAGGTACCGGGACGAAGACACGGAGCGTGTGGATCGCGGCGAGATGGAACAGTTCCTTGGCCGGCGTGCCGGCCCCGGCGTCGATCAGCGCTCCTACATCCGTGTTCCGCACGATGATAACACCGTCGAAAGGCGCATAGACTTTTTCGAAAGACTGCAACTGCTCAAGCCGGCGCACGTTGGCGGCACTGGAATCCGCGTTGGCCTTCTGCGCCGCCAGATTGCCGATCGCCTGATCCGTTTCCTGTTTGGAAACCGAGTTGGTCTCCAGCAGGAATTTCCAACGTTCAGCCGTGGTTTCGGCGAGGTGATAGTTCGCCTGCGCTGTCTCCAATTGCGCGCGTGCCTGTTGCAGTTGCTGATCGATCTCCGGGGTCTCGATCTCCGCCAGTAGCTGCCCCTGCGTGACGCGCGACCCAATGTCGAAATACCACTTCGAAAGATAGCCGCTGGTGCGCGCATAAATCGGCGAATCGGTGAACGCCTGCATATTCCCTGGCAGGACAATCTCCTGGGTGGGTGCACCCGTTTTCGGATGCACCACGTTGACGCTGGGAACCGCGGCTTCCGTTGTTGCCTGGACGAGCTGCGCGGCGGCGGCGGCGCGGGCGGTGATTCCCGAGTTAATTACCAAGCCAAGGGCAGCGAACGCGGCCACTATGAAAGCTGTTGTGCCGATCGCCCGCCACACAGGCTTTGGACCGTTTGTACTCTCGCTCACCTTCGCTTCCGGTCTCTCAGTTTCTTCCGTTTTCATCGTATTTCCCTCCAGTAGTCAAGCATGAATTGGTTCCCGATCCCCTTTGACGTCACCCTTCGCATCTGCCTGCGAACGCATGCCGTGAAACAGGCTAAACACCACGGGCACGAAGATCAGCGTGGCAACGGTGGCGCACAACAGTCCGCCCACCACGGCACGGCCGAGCGGCGCATTCTGTTCGCCGCCCTCGCCCAACCCGAGCGCCATCGGAATCATGCCGATGGTCATGGCGAGTGCGGTCATCAAAACGGGGCGGAAGCGCGTAAAACCAGCCTCAATCGCAGCCTCCGCGGAATTGCCGTGCACGGCAAGCCGCTCCTTCGCGAATGACACAATCAGAATGCTGTTCGCGGTGGCGACCCCCATGCACATGATGGAGCCCATCAAGGCGGGAACACTGAGGGTGGTACGCGTGATAAAGAGGAACAGAACGATCCCGGCCAGCGCGGCGGGCAGCGCCGTGATGATGATGAATGGATCCAGCCAGGATTGGAAGTTCACCACGATCAGCAGATAGACCAGCACGATAGCGAAGACCAGTCCGCCCAATAGGCCGGTATAGGAACTGCGCATCGTTTGGAGCTGGCCTTTGACCGAAATGAAGCTGCCCCTCGGCAGGTCCTTCCGGCTGGCATCGACGATCCTGGTGATGTCGCGGCCGACGGCGCCCAGATCGCGGTCCTGGACGGAGCCGTAGACATCCACCACGCGCCGGATGTTGTAATGAGACACCACTTGCATTTCGCTGGACCGGGTGATCGATGCGACGTCGGCGAGGATCTCGGGTTGCTTCATAGCCGCTGAACTGATCGGGGTTGCCTGCAGATCGGCCAGGGATTGGATCTTGTATTGCGGTGTCTGCTCCACCAGATTGTAGTTCACGCCGCTCTTCCAATCGAGGAAGAAGGAAGGCGTGGTCTGGAAGCTGCCGCTGAGTGAAACCAGCAGGCTGCTGGCGATATCTCTTTCCGTGAAACCGCCTTGCGCCGCTTTGGTCCGGTCCACGGCAATGTTGAAAGCCGGGTATTCGAAGGGCTGCTGGAGCCGCAAATCGACGGTACCCGGCACGCGCCGCAATTCGCTCAGCACCTTCTCCGCCACCCGGCGGTTGGCTTCAATGTTCGGGCCGTCGATCTGGACGTCGATAGGCGCCGGCAAACCGAAATTCAGAATCTGCGTCACGATGTCGGCGGGAAGGAAATAAAACGTTGTCCCCGGAAACTCACGCGGCAGCTTATTCCGCAACTCCCGCACATAGTCGCTTGTCGCACGATGCTCCGCCTTGAGCGACACCAGGATGTCGGCGTCAGCCGCCCCGATGGTTCCGGAAGTGTTGTAGATCATATTGATCTGACTGAAGGCCAGGCCGATATTATCGAGGATGGTATCCATCTCCCGCCGCGGAATCGTGGCGCGAACCGAGTCTTCAACCAGGTCGCAAATCCTCGCGGTTTCCTCGATCCTGGTTCCCGTTTTCGCGCGAAGGTGAAGGATGAACTCGCCGTTGTCGGTGCTCGGGAAGAAGTCCTGCCCTAGCCATGGTAGAAGAGCGCCGGCGGAGAGGCAGATCAGAAAGAAGCCGGGAACGAAGATGCGCCGCCTGCGCACCAAGGTCCCGAGCAGACCCCGGTAGGCGAAGCGAAGACGCTCAAAACCGGCGTCAAAGGCCCGCTGGAACCGTTTGAACGGATTCAACGTGCGACCGTGACGGTCGTGCCTTGCGCTCAGAAGATACATCGCCAACGTCGGCACCAGCGTCCGCGAGAGGACGTAAGACGCAATCATGGCGAAGATCACCGCTTCCGCCAGCGGAACAAACAAATACCGCGAGACACCGGCAAGAAAGAACATGGGCAGAAATACTACGCAAATACATATCGTCGAGACCAGGGCGGGAACCGCTATCTGGCCGGCGCCTTCCAGAATCGCTTCGTGCAGGTCGTGCCCTTCTTCGAGAAACCGCTCGATGTTCTCGATGGTGACCGTGGCGTCGTCCACCAGGATCCCGACCGCGAGGGCCAAGCCGCCCAGGGTCATGATGTTGATGGTTTCGTTCAAGAAGCTCAGCGCAATCACCGAACTCAAAATGGAGAGAGGAATGGAGACGGCGATGATCAAGGTGCTCCGCCAACTGCCCAGGAAGACGAGGATCATCAGCCCCGTCAGGCAGGCGGCAATCACCGCCTCGCGAACCACACCGCTAACCGCCGCTCGAACGAAAATGGATTGATCGGCCAGCGGCTGCACTTTCAATTCCGCCGGAAGAGTTGCGGCAACCTGCGGAAGCATTCTCCGAATGCCACCCACCACGTCCAGCGTGGAAGCTTCGCCAGCCTTAAGAATGCTCACCAGGGCGCCGCGCCGGCCGTCCTCACGGACCACATTTGTTTGCGGGGTAAACCCGTCTGCTACCTGGGCGACATCGCGAAGATACACAGTGGAATCGCCGATGATCTTGATGGGTATGTCATTGAGTTCCTGGGCCGTTCTCGGGCTCGCGTTCAGTTTGATGTCATATTCGAGCTGGCCGATTTTCGCCGTTCCCGAAGGCAGCACCAGGTTCTGCAGATTCACCGCCGATACGATATCCGCCGCGGATAGTCCCTTGGACTGGAGCAGTGCGGGGTTCAGGTTGACCATGATCTGCCGCTGCTTGCCGCCGTAGGGGTATGGCACGGACGCTCCGGGAACGGTAACGAGCTGGGGTCTCAGGAAATTGACGCCGATGTCGTTCAACTGCGCCTCGGAGAGTCCTTCTCCCGAAAGCGCGAGTTGCAGAACCGGCACGCTCGACGCGCTGTAGTTGAGAATGATCGGCGGCTGGGAGCCCGGAGGCAACTGCCGGAGAATCGATTGGGAAATGGCGGTGACCTGCGCGTTCGCCCGATCGATGCTGGCGTTCGGCTGCAAGAAGATCTTGACGATGGCCATCCCGTTAACGGTGAACGACTCGATGTGCTCGATGTTGTTGACCGTCGTCGTCAGGCTGCGCTCGTATACGGATGTGAGGCGGCCTTCGAGCTCCTCCGGGTTCAGTCCGGTGTAAGTCCAGGCCACCCCGATCACCGGAATATTGATCGTCGGGAAAATGTCGGTCGGAGTGCGCATGATCATCACGGGACTGATGATCAGGATCAGCAGAGCCAAAACGATGAACGTGTACGGACGATGAAGAGCGACGTTGATAATCCACATACGCTATGCCACGGAAAACAGCACCCGCGCGGGCGCCAGTTGAAGCACAGGGCTGATTCCCAGGCGCCTCATCTTGGAGATCAGGGTTGTGCGGGGAAGTCCGAGCAGGACGGCAGCGCCCTGGGGGCCGCCGATTACACCGCCCGTTTGCTCGAGGGCCTGCAAGATGTGCGAGCGGTCCGCCTCCTCCAGTGTGACGGGCACGGAGAACGTCCCGGCGTTCGAGCGTTCGGATGTCGCCACAATATGTTCGGCCAATGCAGCATCCAGGACCGTCCCCGACGCTAGAATGACGCACCGCTCCATCACATTCTGCAGTTCGCGAATGTTCCCCGGCCAGGGGTGGCGAGCGAGAATTGCCGCAAATTCCCCGGAAATGCCCGCCATCGGCTTGTGCATCCGCGCGGCGCACTCCATCGCAAAATGACGGGCCAGCGGACCGATGTCTTCGGGACGCTCGCGAAGCGGCGGCAGTTCGATTGGGAACACACCCAACCGGTAAAAGAGGTCTGCGCGGAATGCGCGCTGCTCCACCATCTCGCTCAGGTTGCGATGCGTCGCGCAGATCACCCGCACATCGGCGTGGATGGTCGCTGCGCCGCCCAGACGCTCGAATTGTTTGTCTTGCAGCACCCGCAGGAGCTTTGGCTGGAGTTCCAAGGGGAGATCGCCGATTTCATCCAGGAACAACGTGCCTTTGTGGGCCCGCTCAAAGCGGCCGATCGCCCGCGCCAGCGCGCCGGTGTATGCGCCCCGCTCATGTCCAAACAGCTCGCTTTCCAGCAAGCCGGAAGGGATCGCGGCGCAATTTACCTTCACGAAAGGGCCGGCCGCCCGATGGCTACTCTGGTGAATCGTCTCGGCAACGACTTCTTTCCCGGTGCCGGTCTCCCCCTGGATCAACACGGTGGCGTCGGTTTGCGCCACGAGCCGCGCCATGGCGAGGGCTCGTTGGAAAGCGGCGCTCGTGCCGATGATTCTGGGTGGCGCATTACCCGCACGAACATCCGTGCGGCGCTCCGTTTCGGCGCGATCGTCATCGTTGAAAGCCAACGGCTCGTCGTCACGAATTGCAATAACGCCGGCAGTCCGGCTTGTGCCTGCGAACATATTTGAATCCTCCCTTTCCTGTTGAAATCTCGGGACCAATGCAGAGCGGCCCTAATTCACCCCTGCGGAACCCTCAAACTTGCGAGCAGGTGCTTCATGTAGGCCCGGCTGGAGGCCAGTCGCGCGCCCTCCGTGGCCATTTGAAGGAGCGCTTTCTCCCCGACTGAGTCGACCGAGATGACGTCCTCCAGATTCACCACGCAGGTTCGGCCTTCCCGCGAGCTGCGCGTCTCTTCCCACTCATTTCTGATATCGATAGCCCACTGGCCGCAGAGCCGCCCTTGCAGGACCCACGTCTGCTCAAACGGGGCATCGGTGATCACGGTCCTAAGCATGAAGTCCCCTCTTTCACCACAGAAGAAAGCACAGGAGATACCAAACGCGGACCACCGCTAACTTACGGCAAGAGAAAGAGAAGAGAGGGGTTGGAAAAATCCGGTCGCGACCGTGACACTGTCACGCTGTGTCATGACACTGTCAGAAGTGGCTAATGATGGTTCGAGGATTGATGCCGAAGCGCTTCATGTACGCGATGAACGTTGTCCGCTTAAGCCCCAGCCGGGCAGCAGCCCCGCCGGCTCCGCCGACGCGTCCTCCGGTCTCCTTGAGGACCTGAAGGATCTGTTCCGGAGCAGGAGCGGGAGCATTCCGCGCGCGTCTTCCCGCTGCCGCTTCGGCCCTATCGGCGGCTGCGGGCGCTCCGCGAGCGGTGGTCAAATCCGCGGCGGCCACTTGCAGTACGCCTCCGGTCGACAGAATCACGGCCCGTTCGATCACATTCTGCAACTCGCGCACATTTCCCGGCCAGTGATAGCGCATCATGGCGTTCATAGTTTCGGGAGGGATGGTTCTGATCGACTTGCGCATGCGGCGGCTGAAAAGTTCCGCGAAGTGCCGCGCCAGCAACGGCACGTCTTCCGGACGCTCGCGGAGCGCCGGAACCCGGATCGGAAAGACGTTCAGCCGGTAAAAAAGGTCCAACCGGAACTTCTGCTCATCCACCATTTGCGCCAGGTCGCGATTGGTGGCGGCAATCAGGCGCGCATCCGTTCGGCGGGTATCTGAACTGCCGAGCCGTTCGTACTCGCGCTCCTGCAGGACCCGCAGAAGCTTGGGCTGCAGTTCGAGCGGGATCTCTCCGATCTCATCGAGGAACACCGTGCCGCGATTGGCCAATTCGAATCGCCCGATCCTCTGCGCGAGCGCTCCCGTGAAGGCCCCTCTTTCATGTCCGAAGAGCTCGCTTTCGAGCAGTCCGGAGGGAATCGCCGCGCAATTCAGTTTCACAATCGCGTTTGACCGTCGAGCGCTCAGATTGTGAATCGCCCGCGCGATCAGTTCCTTCCCGGTACCGGTTTCTCCGCAGATCAGGACCGTCGATTCGGTGGGCGCCACCGTTTCCACTTGTTTGAGCAGCTCTCGCAAGACTCCACTCCTCCCGACGATTTCTTCGAACATGGAAGTCTCGTCGATCTCCTGCCGGAGAGCCACGTTCTCCTGGTAAAGCTGATCCTTGAGTGTCTTGATTTCTTCGAACGCGTTCTCCAGCGCCATTCGCGAACGATGCTGCTCGGTAACGTCCATGTGCGTCCCCACGAACTCCACCGATTTCCCTGCCGCATCCATCACTGGATGCCCCACGACATGGATGTGGCGAATGGTTGCGTCGTCCAATAGGATCCGGTAGTCGCGCTCGAAATGGCTCCTTTCGCGGATGGCGCGCCGGATCGTCTCCTCGACGGACGCCCGATCCTCCGGGTGTACGCGGTTCAGAAGGAGATCGAGGGCTACCTTCGTGTGCGGATCGAGGCCGAATATGCGATAGCTCTCCGCGCTGAAAAACAAGTCGCCTGTCGAAACATCGCGCGCCCAGCTTCCCGTGTGGCTGAGTCTCTGGCCCTCCGCCAAATACGCCTCGCTGCGCCTCAGCGCGTCTTCGGCCTGCTTGCGCTGGCTGATGTCCCGATAGATCGTGTAAATCTCCGGATCGCCGCCATCCACCGAAACAGGCGCGGACAACAGTTCGACGTTCAGAAGCGTGCCGTCCTTGCGCCGCCGGACAACCTCGGCGCGGACACGTTCGCCACGGTCGACCGGCGCTCGCAGTTGCAGGGACTCCCCCCGGAGCTCGTCCGGCACGATCAGGTCGGTGAGGTCCCTGCCCACCGATTCCTCAAGCGTGTAACCGAACAGCGCGGTGAATTCCCGATTGGCTCGCAACACCCGATTGTCGCCATCACGCAGGACAACCGCTTCCGGAGCCAGTTCGAACAGCCTCTCAAACTGCGCCCTCTGTTTGCGCATCACCTCTTCGGCACGCTTGCGTTCGGTGATGTCCATGCTGGTGCCGACAAACTCGACCAGTTCACCGGCTTCGTCCACCATTGCGTGCCCGGTGCCTTGCACGCAGCGCACGGTTCCGTTGGGGGGCACGATGCGGAATTCCTGCTGAAAATCACCGCAGTCCCGAACCGCTCGATCGACGATCTCTCGGAGGTGAGAGCGGTCGTCCGGGTGAACTCCTTCCCAGAACAGTTCCCACGACGGCTTCTTCTCACCGGGGGCGAGCCCGAAGATCCGATAGTGTTCCGGCGACCACGTGACCTCTCCGCGAAGGACATTCCACACCCAAGTGCCCGTATGGCTCAGTTTCTGTCCTTCGGCCTGCAGCGTCTCGCCACGCCGCTGCTCCTGGTCCCTGAGCGCGTTATCCACCGCTAGCGCGACTTGATCGGCCACCAGGCAAAGATAGCGGACCTCCTCCCGGGAGTATCCGTTCCGGTGTTCCGCGGCGAAACCCAGACTCCCGAGACGACGATGCGCCGTTGTGAGAGGAAGCACGCACGCGGACTCGACCGCGTAGTGCCGATAGAGTTCCATCATCCGCGGGAAGCGCTTCTCTTCATCCCTGGACGAAATGACGACCGGTTTCTGGTGGCGATACACCCACCACGTGATCGTGTCTTCCGCGGGGAAGTTGGCGGGAATCGCAAACCCCCGCCCACCCATGGTTTCTAGCAGCGGATTGTGTACCGTGTTCGACGATTCGTCGTATAGGAATAAACCGACGAAGTTGAAGTCGACCGTGCGCTTAAGCTCGTCCGCTAGAATCCGAAAAAGCTCCTTGGGATCGCGGTACGCGCCAAGCACCCGCGACACTCGAAAGAGCGCTTCATATCGCGCGAGGAACGATTGCTCCCCCCCAAGTTGGAATCCTGTGCCCACTACCCAGTTGCGTCCAGTCGCCTACAACTCAGGCTACCACTTCACCCTTCCAGGATCATTCGGCCCTGCGAACTGCGATACGGCGTCAGGTCGGATTCAGAATCTCGCCCAGCAGGAACAGGTCCGTCAATAGCGCCCGCAAATGGATGGAGGCGTTCAGATTGTCGATCAGTTGAGAACTGATCGCAGGCTGCGCCAAAACCACTTCCACGGCCGCCAGGGAATCGCCCGCGTCCCGCTCCAGCACTGCAAGAAAGGGGCCATAGCTCTCCGCGGGCTCGAGTTGTCTCTCGCGTATCGCGCTCGCGCCAACCTCGCGCAGGCCGGCCATCGATCGCGCAGCCGTGCAGAGCGACGCGCGCGCTTGCGCTCCCTGCTGGCTGTCTTTTGTGCCGGGCCGTCCCTGGGCCGCGTACGCCAGCAGGAACTCGTAGCACTCCTCAATCGCGTTCACGCGGCGTCCAAATTCGGTGAGCATGCCTTAATGCTCCTCTCGGGAAGGGTTCCATCGCTCCGGGTCGTAGTGCGACAGATAGAATTCACGCCGCATCGAGCCGGAAATCATGGATTTGGTGATGTCCAACTTCTCCGGTCGGATCGCGAAGTAGACGTGGACCATTACCAGCGCGATCAACCCGACGCCCGCCAGGCCGTGGAGGACGTACATCATCCCCCAAGTCATGTCGCTGAATAAGTACGGATTCCGCCGGAAGAAGATCGTCCGCACGCGCGACATCATCAACACGCCCGTGCAGATCCCCGAAAGACCAGTGAGTAGAATCGCGCCGTGATAGAGCTTGTTCTCGATCGGGTACTTGGCGAACCTGCGCGGCGGCGGCGTCGCCAGACCGAAGAACCGTCGCACCCGCCGGGTCGCGTCCCGCAAGTCCTCCCTGTCCGGCCAGATCGACCAGAAATTCAGCCAGAACGAGGCGTGCACGATGTGAAACAGCACCGAAATAGTCAGTACAGAACCCGCAATCCAGTGGTAAGTCACCCAATTAAAGCGCACTCCCACCTTTGGAAGAAATGCCGTGAACAACAGCACCAACATCGCGGCCGCCATCACCCAGTGAAACAAGCGCGCCACGAGCGAATGCCTGGCCACCGGCGGGCCCGGAGGCGCTGCGACACCAGCCGGATCGACGCCCGCGAACTCCTCCGGCCTGGCGAAGTAGCGAATGTAGATGGCATGAACGATCACGAACAGCAGGCCCGCAATTGCTGTCACCCAGATCAGAAACCACGCGATGTGGATCGGCACTATCCGTCCCCAAGGGCTTCTGGCCCACTCTAAGATACCCATACCGCCTCCTCCACGCCGCCGATTGCGCGTTTCACCAGGTTGCGCATCAGCGGGATCTTATACGCGTTGAACTGCAACGGAACTGCGCCGCGGACCGCCAGCCTGCCGGCCATCTCACCGGTGTTTGCGTCCGGCGCGCGGCCGCGGACCGCGTCTTCCACTTCCCGCAGGCGCAGCGGACGCGCCGCCGCCGCGTTTACGGCGATCCGCATACGCTGAATGCGGCCGTCCGACAACACCATCGCAGAGGCCACATTCAAGAGCGGAAAGTCCCAGACGTTTCGATCGCGCACCTTTTCGAAGTAGAAGCGCGCGCCGGACCATGTGAATGGAATCCGGATAGCTGTCAGCAGATCTCCGGGCCGAAGAATATGCATGTTCATGATGTCGATGTCGGGTCCGACGAAATAATCTTCCGCATTGACGACGCGTTCACCGTCACGGGTTCGCACTACAAACTTCGCATCCAGCGCGATCAGCGCCGGCGCAGTGTCGGAGGGATTCACCGCCACGCAGCGCTCCGCGTGCAGGATCGCGTGTTCGCGGTTGCGCCCGGTCGGCGTATCGGCATAGCAGATGTTCCCGCCGGCTCGATAGCACGGCCATCCGGCGCGGTAGTACCAGCAGCGCGCGTCCTGCGATACGTTTCCGCCGATCGTGCCCTGGTTGCGGATTTGCGGCGAAGCCACCAACCCGGCTGCCTCCGCCAGCAATCCGAATCTTTCGCGCACGACCGGATGACTCACCATCTCCGTCAGCGTGGTGGTGGCGCCAATCTCGATGCCGTTATCGCCAACCCGGACGCCACGCAATTCGGCGATGCCGCTTAGGTCGATAAGCGCTCTTGGCTTCTTAATGCGGTCCTTCAGCCAGTCGAAACTGTCGAGCCCGCCCGCCATTACCCAAGCGTCGGCTCCGTGCTCTTCCAGCAGCTTCTGTGTATCCGCAATTGATCCCGGCTGAAACAGCTCGAACGCGGGCATGACGTCTCGTATGACTGCCAAGTGCTTGCCTCTTTCTTCAGATATGCGCCATTAGCGGATGCTGCATGGGCCGCCCCGCCTCGAGCGAGGTGAGAATTGTGTCCGCGTTGACGGGCGCGCGCCGGAAGATCTCGTCGCCCAGCGCGTCCGTCAGCGCGTTCAAGATTGCGGCGCATCCTCCGCCGACTGGCGGCTCGCCAACGCCGCGCGCGCCCACCGGTGTTTCCGGATCGGGAATGTCGAGCGCCGCCCACTCCATGTCGACCGGCACGTCCAGAATCGTCGGTGGCTTGCTGTGGTGAAACCGCCTGGAGAGCATCACTCCGTATTGCGGATCGAAGACCCACTTCTGCCCGATCGCATGTCCGATGCCGAGCGTCGTCCGGCCCAGCACCTGGCCGCCAAGCGCTCGCGGGTGGATCACCGTGCCCACATCCGCATACGCCAGGAAATCGATCACGTAGTACTTCCCGGTCTCGACGTCGACCTCGATTTCCGCAAAGCTCGCCACATACGAATGGGTCATGCCGTCGCGCGGGTACTGGTCGCGCGCCGCGGCCACCAGGCCCTGGCCCGCCACCGCCGCCACGGCCGCCTTGGTGAGCTTGTTCAACTCGGGCGGCGTCTCGTGGCCATCGTAGATGCCGCCGAGTTGGATGGCCCGTTGCGCGGCCTGCGCCAACGTCATGCCCACGCCGCCCTTGCGAAACACGCGCTCGTCGGCCACCGTGTAGTCTTCCGGTCTGCCGCCGTGATCCTTCGCCGCGATCTGCTGCAGCTTCGTTCGGGCGTCCGTGGCGGCGGCGTGCGCCGCGCGGGTCATGGCGTGCGTTGTCTGGCTGCCGCCCGAAACACAGGTGTAGGGAAGATTCTTCGCCGTGTTGCCCCAGATCACTTCGCACTTCTCCCACGGCACGCCGATCATCTCCGCCGCCACGCGGTGTACGTCGATCACCGACTCGGTCCCATGATTGCCGATCCCCGTCGGGAACATAACCGTCCCATCGGGTTTGATCACCAACATCGCGTCGAATCCCACTGTGCCGCCAACGTAACAGCTCAGCGACACGCCGACCCCACGAGCTTTGGTGCCGGCCCGCTTGGGAGTGCGCGCCGCGCGCTCGCGCCAGCGAAACTGCTCGGCGCCGCGGTCGAGAGCTTCCTTGATAAAGGCGCTGGTGGCGTGGGCACGCACACCGTTGACCGCCGGCCCGAACGGCGCCTTTCCTTCCGGAGCATTGATGCGGCGAATGTCAATCTGATCGAGTCCGAGACGCCGCGCCGCTTTGGCCAGAATGGGATCGAAAATCGCGATGCCCTGCATTCCCCCGGGCGCGCTCTGTGCGCTTCGTGGAGGCGTGTTGGTCAGCACCGTAATCCCTCGCCATCGCATCGCCTGCGGTTGATACAGCAGAGACACCATCCGCCCCGAAGTCGGGCCATCGCCCATTGCGTCGTACGGACCGTTGTTGCAAATCACGAACATGTCCAGCGCCGTGATCCGTCCCTCCTTCGAAAAGCCGGCCCTGATCCGGCCCAGCAAGCTCGGCCGCGCGCGCCCGACGAACATTTCCTCTTCCCGGCTGAGGCGCATCATCACCGGAGCGTTCGCTTTCTTGGAAAGCAGCGCCGGGATCGTCAGCGTGACGCCGGCCGTGATCTTACTGCCGAAGCCGCCGCCGGTGTACTCGCTGATGAACACGACCTTTTCGGGGTCCATATTCAACCAACGCGCGATCGCCGGCCGCGTCTGCGCGGTGCTTTGTGTGCCGGTGTGGACGTAGACCTTGCCGTTCTGCCAGTACGCCAGCGCGCTGCGCGTTTCCAGCGTCTGGTGACTCGTATCCGGAGTGACGAAAGTCTCATCCAGGACCAGCGCTGCGCTTCGAAACCCGGCATCCAGGTCACCGTCTGTCCATTCGTCCAGCGTCCGGCCCATCGGCAGTCGGCCTGCCGATTCTTCCGCAAAATCGACGGGCGTCCACTTGACAGGTACCAGATCGGGCGCCTGTCCACCCTTCGCTGGCGCCCAGACGTTCCCATCGGTCCGCGGGTTGGGCCCGCCGGGCCGGAGAGTTTCGAGCGGGTCGATCGCGAAGGGCAGAGGCTCGAACTCGATCTCGATTCGCTCGATGGCTTCCGCCGCCGTGAGCTCATCGACGGCCGCCACCGCCAGAACCGGCTCACCCTGGTACAGCGGCTCCATGGTGAGCGCCCGCTCGCTACGCTTGTTGGCTTTGATCACCGTGCCGTTGTCCGTGAGAGTGTCGGCCGGAGCCGGCAAATCGTCTGCCGTGAGAATCGCCCGGACGCCGGGCATCGCCAGGGCAGCCCGCGTATCGATGCGCTTCACCCGCGCATGGGGCAGCGGACTGAGCAGCAGTTTGCAGAAAAGCATTCCGGGAGCGCGATAGTCCTCCGCATACTTCGCCCGGCCCGTCACCTTGGCATACAGGTCGGCGGTTACATAGTCTTTCCCGATCAGCTTGTGATTGATCCCGTATTCAGGCATGGTTCGAACTCCTGAGATTCTCCGCGCCGCGCATCAGGGCGGTGAGAATCTTGTCGTAGTCCTGGCACCGGCATAGGTTCCCCGAGATCCCGTGCGCCAGTTCGCTCCGCGTGGGATTCGCGTTCGTTTTTAGAAATCCTACGGCCGCCATCAGGAACCCGGACATGCAGAATGCGCACTGAAAGCCCTGCTCGTCGATGACGCCCTGCTGGACCGGGTGCAGTGTGCCATCCGCGCCGGCCAACCCTTCCACCGTCTGCACCCGCCGGCCACGTACCGTATGGGTCAGGACCGAGCACGAGTAGTGCGGCACGTCATCGATGAGGACCGTACAGGCTCCGCATTCCGCGCGATCGCAGCCGAGCTTCGTGGCGGTGAGGCCAAGTTTGTAACGCAACGTCCACGCCAAGGTCTCCTGCTTCATCACGTCTGCCCGCCGCGACTGGCCGTTCACATTGATCGTGATCAGCCGTTCGCCCCGGCTTCCCGCCAGTCCGTGCGGAGTGGAAACCCGAAATAGGTAGCTGGCCGAAGACACCGCCGCACCTCCGGCAATGACACCCTTGATGAAACGGCGTCTCGTGACCGAGTCGATTGAGTTCACACCTTGCTGGAGGCAATCGGTGCGCCAGTCGCTCGCGGCCGCCAAACGCTGGAAAGCAAAGCGCCTGAGAGCCAAATCTCGTTCCTCGTGCCGGGCATCGTGACGACCCTGCGACGCCGGGTCCGCCGAGCGTCTCGCCCGCGGCGCCAATTCCCCGGTCGCTTACCGGATCTCCATATCTCCGTGCACTTCGGCGTTGGTACGACAATTGCAATTACTTCGATCGAACGGCGTTATGAAACTCGATTGATTAAGGAGAACGGATGTTACCGCAACAGAGGATTGTACCTGGCACGCGGCTGGGATTCATCGGACTTGGACACTTGGGTCTACGCATTGCGCGACGCTTGGTTACCAATGGCTTCTCCGTGGTGGTGTACAACCGGGATCGCAGGAAATCGGAGCAACTGGCCTCTCTCGGTGCGACCGTCGCGCAAAGTATTGGAGAACTGGCCGGCGATGTGGACGTGGTCCTGTCATGCCTTACGGACGGCGCCGCCGTGGAAGCAGTCTACCTGGGGACGGGCAATGTATTGCAGACCGCCAGGCCCGGCACGCGCGTCATCGAGTTGAGTACGGTCGCCCCGCGGACCTCACGACTGTTATTTCAGGCGGCACGCGAATTCGGAATTCCCTTCCTCGATGTAGCGGTTTCGGGCAGTACGACCGCCGCCGACGCCGGGACCCTGATGCTCTTCGGTGGCGGCGAACGGAAAGCCTTCGAAGCGGCGGAGCCCCTTTTTGCCGCGATCGCAAGTCAGTGGTTCTATGTGGGTCCCAGCGGCTCCGGAGTCGCCATGAAGCTGGCAGTCAACACGCTTCTGGGGGTAGGTATGCAGGCGATTGCCGAGGCGGTGGCACTGGGTGCGGGATTGGGCCTACCCCGCGAACTTCTGCTGGACACTCTGGCCAAGACTGCTGTCGTTGCTCCGGCCCACGTGGGCAAGCTGTCCTCGGCCAAACTTCACGATTACCGGTCCCAATTCCCGCTTCGACTCATGCACAAGGACTTTGGACTGATCCGGGCCGAGGCGGCAAAGCTTGGACTCGTTATGCCTGCGACGGAGGCGGCGGCGGTTTTCAATGCCGCCGAAATGGCGAGGGGCGGCGAAGAAGACTTCTCCACCGTGATTAGAGGAATGGAAGAACAGATTCTGGTCGAACACGCTGTCTCGCCGGTGGCCTGACGATCGGGAGGTTACTATGCTGCTACACCTGTTTTCGACGGAGTCCGACTGGCTCCAGACTTTCCTTCGCATCACTCTGGGCATCGTCTTCTTCGCTCACGGAGCCCAGAAATTCACCGGCTGGTTCGGCGGATCAGGCTTGAAAGAGACGCTACGCATGATGAACCAGCAACTCGGCCTGCCGGTTGCGCTCGCTTTCACCGCAGTGGCGGCCGAGTTCTTCGGGGGCCTGGGCCTGATGGTAGGTCTGCTGAGCCGTGTCGCGGCAGTCGGAATCGCCGTAACTATGGTCTTCGCCATTGCGATGGTGCACGGCCGCCACGGGCTTTTTCTCAATTGGTTTGGCGACCGGGAGGGGCATGGGTACGAGTATCACCTTTTGGCCATTGCCCTGGCTGCGGCGATCGTTGTGAGAGGTTCCGGCGCGATATCGCTGGATCGCCTCCTGTATATGTGGATGGCTGTCTGAAGAACGCCATCCATCGCCTGCATGACTTCACTTAAGGAGAACTAGAAATGACACTACGAACACTCGGACAGACTGACCTTCGAATCACGCCGATTGGCATCGGCGCATGGGCGATCGGAGGCGGAAAATGGGAATTCGCATGGGGCCCGCAGAACGATGACGAATCGATCGCCGCCATCCACGCCGGACTGGATCGCGGCATCAACTGGATCGATACGGCAGCCGTCTATGGGCTTGGACACTCGGAGACCGTCGTCGGCCGTGCGATCCAGGGCATCGCTCCCCGTCCCCATGTTTTCACCAAGTGCAGCCTGGTATGGGACCAGTCCGGAACGATCTCTCACAACTTGCAGGCCGATTCGATTCTGCGCGAAGCGGAGGCCAGCCTCAAGAGACTGGGAGTCGAACAGATCGATCTGTATCAGATCCATTGGCCCGCATGGCGCGGCGCTCCGGAGGCCGCGTCTCCCGGGTCGATCGAAGAAGCTGTCGGCGCGCTCGCAAAATTAAAAGAACAAGGCAAGATCCGGCACATCGGCGTCTCGAACTTCAACGCGCAGCAGATCGAGCGAGCCAACCGGGTGGCGCCCGTCGCTTCGTTTCAGCCGCCATATTCCCTTCTTTCGCCAGAGGTCGAATCCTCCACTCTGCCGTACGCTCTCGCGCACCGGATCGGCGTCATCGTCTACTCCCCGATGGCCTCCGGGCTCCTGAGCGGCGCCATGACTCGGGATCGGATCGCTGCGCTCGCTGATGACGATTGGCGGAAACAAAGTCCGAACTTCCAGGAGCCGCTGCTCTCGCGCAATCTGGGGCTCGTGGAAATACTGCGTGCGATAGGGCAGCGACACGGCGCGACGGCCGGCGAAGTGGCGATTGCCTGGACCTTGCGGAATCCCGCCGTGACCGGCGCCATCGTAGGCGTCCGCAGCGCCAAACAAGTCAGCGGAATTGCGGGAGCCGCCGATCTTCAGCTCGGCGCGGATGATGTGCTGGAAATTGAACAGCAGTTGATGTCGCGAGCCGCCTGAAGTATGTCAAGAAAAATAGTCCGCGCAAGCACGCCGGACGATACATCGATCGATTGAAGAGTGTACCAGTCTTGACGCCGCTGCTGGATGAGCGGTCTCGGCGTCTGTTGGTCGCTGCCGAGAGTCAGGTGATCGGTCGCAGCGGAACCGCGGTGGTATCGAAAGTGACTGGGGTGTCTCGCCGGGTAATTCGTCAGGACATGGCCGAACTGAAAGACCCCGTGGTTTCGGAAGCAGGGCGAGTTCGGCGTCCGGGCGTCGTGCGTCGAAAGCCGCCCGGTTGCCATTATTACGAACTGGAACGGAGCCCTCTGTGCGGAGAGATCACGCCGCAGGACATAGCCCGACACGCTTGGCCTGACCCCAGCGATCCCGGGCGCTACCGTGGCTAGCGCGAACAGGCACGCCGGCTTCGCGAGGAGACCGACCTTGCCGTGATGTACAACGCGCGCTTCCATCCTGTGCACCTGACCCAGTATTTGCGTGGCTTTCAGGATTGGTACCCGGATCTGGGGGCCGACCAGGATCTCTTCTCGTGCCTGATGGACGCGGTCACCCAGATTCTGCTGGAATGGAACCGGCTGGCCCTGCGGGAGGCAGGCGAGTTCATCGACCTGGTCTGTTTCGGCGATGACGTTGGTTTGCAGGACCGCGGGGTCTGTGCGCTGCCGGTCTACCGCCGCCTGATCCGTCCGGCGCACGAACGTTTCGTCCAGATGGTCCGTGAGCACTCACGAGCCAGGATTTTCTACCACACGTGCGGTTCGGTCTACGCCTACCTGCCGGATCTCATCGACATCGGCATCGATGCCCTGAACCCAGTACAGGTCACCGCCAAGAACATGCAACCGGAGAGGCTCAAGCGCGAATTCGGCGAGCGGATTTTCTTCTGGGGAGGCATCGATAGCCAACATATCCTGCCCCACGGCACGCCGGGAGAAGTTCGCGCGGAGGTGGGCCGAATGTCAGAACTGATGGGCGCTAATGGCGGCTACGTGCTGGCGGCCGTCCACAATATCCAGCCGGACGTTTCGCCGGAAAACGTTTGTGCACTGTTTGGCGCGGAGCTGAACAAGTGTGGATCAAGGGCATGAACAGATCACCAAGACACGCCCGCCACGCTGCCGATCAACTCCAACCAGCCGGGCACCGATAGTGGAGTAAGCTGGCCGGTTCAGTTGATACCCTGGCCGTCCATGCCGGACTAAAACCCACCGGCCGGAACCACAATCGTTAGGAGTAGCCAGCACAGCCCGCGGCCGCAGCAACCTTTTTGAGCAGCCCGGTTTCAGCACCGGGGTCCGGGAGGCGCCGGTAGAGTACAATGCGCGATGGAGGTGTAATTGTGCGCCTGATAGCCACGTTCTTGCTTGCGATTGCCCTTTGCGGACGAGCTGACGCCGCCGACGTTACAGTTGGCACGGCTACCGCGCACCCTGGATCCAGGGCCAACGGCTTCCTCCGGGTTGCGGCAGGCGCCGATGCTGCCGCCGAGATCCCGGTGATTGTTATCAACGGCGCCAAACCCGGACCCACGCTCGCGCTGGTGGGGGGCGCCCACGGGACGGAATACGCGTCGATCATCGCTCTGTACAAGCTCGCCCAACTGGCCGATCCGGCCGCGCTGTCCGGCGCGGCCATCGTGCTGCCGATGCTTAATATCGCGTCGTTTTCGCGACTGGTGCCCCATCTGAATCCGGTGGATGGGAAGAATATGAACCGCCTCTATCCTGGCAAGGCCGACGGTACGCAAACGGAGCGGGCCCTTCTGGCGGTGACAGGGCAGGTCCTCGAAAAGTGCGACTACCTGATCGACTTCCATGGTGGCGACCTGGACGAGAACCTGCGCCGATACGCCTACTGGGCGGACTCCGGGCAGGCTCGTCTCGACGGCATTTCGCGCGAGATGGTGCTTGCATTCGGGCTCGACCACATTATTATCCAGAGGAACCGCACGTTCCCCGCTCCCGGCAGTCCTGTGACTATCACACGACAAGCGCAGATAATGGGCAAGCCGGCAATCGCGGTGGAAGCGGGGCACGCCGGCACCACCGAAACCGACGACATCGATGCGCTAGTGCGCGGCACGCTGAACGTGATGCGGCATCTGAAGATGCTGCCGGGCACCGCGCCGCCAGCCGGGGAGGCCGTGTGGCTCGACAATGCCGCCACCGTGATTGCCGACCGGGATGGCGTTTTCCAGCCAGCGGTGGTGCCAGAGGCGTACGTGCGGAAGGGAATGAAAATCGGAACCGTGACCGATTACTTCGGCGAGAAGCCGGCGGATGTCACGGCGCCTATATCCGGCGTGGTGATCTACGTTCGAGCGGTGCCGTCCCTCAAGAAGGGAGACACCGTGGCCTACATCGGGGAAGTTGTGGATGCCCCGCCGTTGAAGTGAGGCCGGAGCGCATCTCCGGGTTCGAACCAGCTCAATCACTCCGACCACTCCCGTCAAACAGGTCCTCTACTGCCAGGCCGAAGACCGGCCCGTCTCCCGCTCCGAACTCGTCAAGGGCAGCGGACAGAGTCTATCGACGGCCGGTGGTTAAAGTGGCGTCCGCGGTGACGCGGGAGCCACCCCGGCATAGTATTCGTGTATCGGTGGAGGGACTTCTGCGTCCTGGTACCCCTGATGACACGTCGCAGTTACGATATTGGCATTTTGGCGACACCGAGAATATTGAATGAACAAGAACTGGAAGTCCAGAATGCAAACGCCGGCGGAAATGGCTTGGCTGGCCCCCGGGGAGCTGCAAGGCCCGGGCGCAGTTCACACCAGCCTTCTGGTCACACACCTGGTTCCCATCTCACCCAATCTGGTCTCCATATCTCTCATTTTCGGTCTCTGGAGAGACACTTCCTTTAGGGTGGGTGCAGCAGAACTCTTTAGAACCCAAAGAATAAGCTGTTGACCCAACGATGGTTCAAAAGGACTGTAGTTATGTTTCTCTACCTGTAC
>ODAK010002016.1_pt1 | contig 21575 bp, 14 predicted proteins | sample 1539591 | NCBI WGS metagenome assembly ODAK01 (sample SAMEA3539303, study PRJEB22396) | soil metagenome | biome: tundra; feature: field; material: soil | place: USA | collected 2010-05 | depth 0.15 m | reverse complement strand
GAAGTGCTCGAAATGGTGGAGATGCCCCGCCCCAGCGAACGGCTCGATCAGTACCCGTTCGAACTATCCGGCGGACTTCGCCAGCGTGTCATTATCGCAATGGGTCTGGTCTGCTCACCAAAATTACTCATCGCTGACGAGCCCACGACGGCCCTCGACGTGACTATTCAGGCCCAGATTCTGGACATCATTGACTCATTGCGCAAGGAACTGAACATGGGCGTGCTGCTCATTACGCACGACCTGGGTGTCATCGCCGGGCGGGCCGACCGTGTCGTGGTGATGTACGCGGGAAAGAAGGCCGAGCAGGCCCCCACCACCGAGCTGTTTCACTCCATGCACCACCCCTACGCCCAGGCGCTGCTCGCCTCGATGCCGAATCTGGAGAACACTTCGAAGCACGAACTTGCGTCGATTTCCGGAACCCCACCGGACTTGACCAAGGAGATCATTGGCTGCCGCTTCGCGCCGCGCTGCTCGTACGCCCAAGACGACTGTCGCGCCCTGGAGCCGGAACTGACGATCGAAGGTAATCGCGAATACGCGTGCTATCACCCAACCTCGGCGCCCTTGGCCGTGGTCGTGCGCGAGGCGGTGGTCGCGGCCGAAAAGACGTCGCGTAAGGAGATCGTGCGGGCCGATGGTCTGGTCAAGGAGTACCCGATTAAGGGCGGTCTCATTCGACACAAGGTGGGCATCATCCACGCGGTGTCCGGGGTCAGTTTTTCCATCAACGAAGGCGAGACGTTCGGGCTGGTCGGCGAGTCAGGTTGCGGCAAGACGACGATCGGAAGGATGCTGGTGGGTCTCGAGAGCCTCACGGCCGGCGAGGTGTACTTCGACGACAAGTTGGTGTCGGCTAAGGGTTACAAACCCTCAAAGGACGACCGTCGCGAACGCCAGATGATGTTCCAGGACCCTTACTCGTCGCTGGACCCGAGGATGAAGGTCGCCCAAATATTGGGAGAGCCGCTCATGGTGCAAAACGAGGGCACGAAGGCTCAACAAGCGAGCCGGGTCCGCGATTTGCTGATCTCGGTGGGCTTGGAGCCGCTGGCCGCTGATCGCTATCCCCACGAATTCTCCGGCGGCCAGCGCCAGCGCATTGGCATCGCCCGGGCGCTGGCGCTCAATCCGCGAATGATCGTGGCCGACGAGCCCGTCTCGGCCCTCGACGTCTCGATCCAAGCCCAGATATTGAACCTGATGAAGGGGCTGCAGAGAGAGCACAACCTCTCCTACGTGTTTGTAAGCCACGACCTGGCGGTGGTCTATTACATGGCCGACAGTATTGGCGTCATGTACTTGGGCAAGATTGTCGAGATCGGTGACGCCGAATCGGTCTTTCGTGCACCCGCCCATCCCTACACCCAGGGTCTTTTGGACGCGGTGCCAGTGCCCGATCCGGCCGAGGCCCGCAGCCGCCACGGCCGCCAGGTGACCGGTGAACTGCCCTCGGCGATCAACCCGCCGTCGGGCTGTCGTTTCCGTACGCGTTGTCCGAGGGCTCAGGAGATCTGCGCCGTCGAAGAGCCCCAGTTCCAGAGTTTCGCTGTCACCCACCAGGCCGCCTGCCACTTCCCGCTGCAGACTCCCGTGACCGTGGCCGCGCGGCCACGATCCGCCCAGAGCTGAGTACGCGGTACAGCGATTCGAGGACGATGGCAACTTCCGTTGAGCCCGTTACGACGCGTTGCTCTTCTTGGCTGGCGACAACCCTCTGGCGAACTGGCCTAGCGCTCGAGTAGGCGAACTTCGAAGGCGTCGCGCATCGCGTCGCCGATGTAGTTGATAGCCACGATAACCAAGATGAAGATGATGGCCAGCGGGTAAATCTGCCACCAGTAGCCATTGGAGATGGTCGCGGTGCCGTTTTGCAACATCGTGCCCCAGTCTGTCTGGGGCGTCTGGATGCCCAGGCCTAAGAAGCCGAGGGCGGAGAGGGCCAGGATGGCGTCGGCCACGGCGAAGGTGCCGGTCGTGACGATGTTGCTGATGGAGTTGGGAAAGACGTGGCGGCGGATGATATGCCATTTGCTCGCGCCCATGGCCGTCGCCGCTTGGGCGTACTCCAACTGTCGAATGAGCAATGCGTCACCGCGAATTATTCGCGCGTTGCCCCACCAGCCGGTGATGCCGATGATGATGATCAAGAACATGGTCGAGCGCGAGTAGATAGTGATCAGGGTGATGAGCAAGAACAGGTAGGGAATCGAGAGGAACGCGTCGAGCAGGCGCATCATGGCGCCGTCGACGACGCCGCCAAAGAATCCGGCCACCATGCCGTACAGGGTGCCGACGAAGATGGTGATTAGACCGGCCAAAATGCCCAGCGTCAGCGAGTACTCCCCGCCGTAGAAGATGCGCCCCAGTTCGTCGAAGCCGGAACCGTCGATGCCGAGCCAGTGCGACCACGAGGGTGCTGCGTTCCACTTTGCGTTGAGGGCGAGGGCCTGGTCGGTCTGGTTCGTGTGGTGCAGCAGCGGTACGATGAAGCACGTGGCGGTGATGAGAATCAGATAGCCCACCGAGGCAATCGCGAGTTTGTTGTGGGTGAAAATGCGCAAGCGCTGCTTCCACATGGGAACGATGGCGTCATTCGCGTTGAAGGGTGCGTCCAAGTTCACTTCGTCGAAGCCAATGGTCGCGACCGCGGGCTCGGGCAGCATTGTCACTGAGAAGATCCTTCGATGCGAATTCGCGGGTTGACGACGCCGAGCATGACGTCGGCCAAGAGGTTGCCCATCAACGTCAAAATCGAGACCAACAGGGTGATGCCGAGCACAGTGGGAATGTCAATGGTCGTCGCCGCGTTTACGGTCTGGATTCCGAGTCCGCTGTAATTAAAGACGCTCTCGACAATGAGCGCCCCACCCAAGAGACCGGGCAGATACAGGCCCAGGATGGTCACGATCGGCCCCAGGGCGTTGCGAAAGGCGTGACGCATGAGGACTCGCCGGCTGCTGCAGCCCTTGGCCTTGGCGGTGCGAACGTAGTCCTGGACCAAGACCTCAAGTACGGTGCCTCGCATGTAACGGCTGAGCGCCGCCACCCCCGCGAGGGTTAGGCACGCGACGGGCAATATGAAGCCCACCGGGTCGGTGAACATAGCCCAGGCTGACACTCCCGAGGGCGGAGAGGCCGGAAGATGGGGCCATTTGAAGGCGAAGGCCTGCAGCGAGAGCATGCAAAGTAGGAAGAGCGGCATGCCGTAGAGCACGAAGGCCGTGCCGGTCGCCGCGTAGTCAGCCACGGAGTTGCGTCGTGACGCTTGGAAGATGCCCAGCGGGATGGCAATGACAATGGTCAAGAAGAGGGACGACGCGGCGAGCCAAATCGTGCGAGGTACGTAGAGCGAAATGATTCCCCACACGGACAGGTTCTGCTTGTAGGAGTGTCCCAGGTTGAAGTGGCCGAACACCTGGACGAGGTAGTTCCAGAATCGCACGACGTAGGGGTGATCCATGCCGTTTTGCACGCCCCAGAGGTGCACCCCGGCTGGCGTGGCGTGTGTACCCAATACGGCAAAAGCTGGCGCCAAGATACCGCCGGGTTGAAAGTAGGGCAGCGTGAAGGTGACGAGCATAACGATCATTAAGACGAAGAATGCCTGTACTAGCCGACGAAGCACGTACGTAAACATGGGGAAAGTGTAGCAGCGCAAATAACGCGAATTAGAGCGTCACCGGCACGCCGCGCGTCCCTAATAGAAGACGATATTTGTGCGAGTACTAAGAAGAAGACCCCCTCGCGGGGGGGTCTTCTTCTTAGTACTCATGCTTCAGATTTCCTACTTGAGAAACAGGTACTCCGGCATCCAGTTCTGGAGTGGGTTGGCCGCGAGTCCGGAAATGCCGTTCACCGTCTTGGCCGACAGGGTCTTAAGGTTCTCTCCGGTACCGGTCGCCTCCGGCTGGAACAAGACGGGCAGCTGTTGGGCCGTCACGGTTGAGTACGCCTTGAGGTTGGCCGTCCCGAAGGTCGTTGCCTTGATGTCACTGGTCATGGTTGCGTTGGAGTAGGTTCCCACGTTGAATCCACCACCGGGGGCGAACAGGGTCTCACCCGATGGGTAGTAGTCCGGTGCGTAGCTCCAGCCACCGCCCCACGAGCAGATCTCAAACTTCGTACCCGTCTGGCAGTCAGCGATCACGGTGTTGAACGTGGCTGTTGAGTGCGAGAACTTGATGCCGATGGAGGCCCAGTCCGCTAACTCAGTGTTGAACGTGTCGTCCAACGCAGGTGTGCCGCTAGCCCAGACAATCGAGAAGCTCAACGTGGCGCCCTTGGCAATTCCGGCTCCGCAGTCACTAGCCGCCGTGCCCGGCGCCTCACAGGTGTCCACTCCACCGACCAGCTTCCAACCGTGGCTCGTCAAGAGGGCCTTGGCGTTCTTCAGGTTGAAGGGATAGGGGTTGGCCACGGGCTCGATACGCATGGGCAAGCCACTGACCGAGGTAGGAGCGTTGGGTGGCAGGGGACTGTCAATCGGGACTCCGTAGCCCTTGTCGACCTTGTTGATGATGTTGATCTGGTCGACGCCCTCTTGCAGTGCCTGGCGGATGTAGAGCTGCTCGACGAGCGCGTGCTTGGGATCCTTAGGACTGAAATTGAACGGCGCGTAGTTGAACGCCCAGGTGAAGCCGGTCACCAGGTTGTACTTAGCCGACACAGCCGACCAGTTGGCACCAACTTTTCCGGGCGATGGAGCGTTACTCGTGAGTACAGTCGGGTCAACGTAGCCCAGCGTGATGTTGCCGGTACGAAGCGCCGTCTCCTCCGCATTTGCCGTCGTGAATGCCTCTTCCTTCACGAAGTCAATGCCCTTTTGCGCCTTCACGGGACCTGAGTAGGTCTTATTAGGAACGAAAGTGGCGTTACCCAGGTCGTCCATCGCGGTCAACTTCCAAGGTCCGTCGGCGCCGCTGGTCCACAGCGCGTCGGGGAAGTTGGTCATGGTTGAGGACTGCTTGTCGAGGTACTTTTCCACAGCCTTGCAGGCCGCGTCAGTCGCCGCGGTGCCGTAGGCACCGGTCGCGCAGGTTGACGTCTTGCCCGGGGCAGTGATGTCCCATGTGTTAGGCATCGGAGTCAACTCTGAGAGGTAGTTGTACAAGATCCAGCCTGGGTTCACCGACGTGGTGAACTTGATGGTCACGGTGTTACCCGAGCCAGTGGCGCTAGCCACCTGGTCAGGAATGCCGTAGCCCTTGTTGTAGCCACAGTAACTGGTGGGGTCGGCCTTATACATGTTCAGGTAAAACATCACGGACTGGGCGTCGACGGTCTGACCGTCGGCGAACTTCCAACCCTTCATGTTGATGGTGATCGTCTTGTTGCCATTGCTAAAGACGGGCGCCTTGGCGGGCGAAATGTTGTAGTCAACGGCAGCCGAACCAGGTGTACCGAACCAGTACACAGGACGGTAGGTCATCTCCTGGAACTGGCTCAAGGTAGCAACCGAGAAGTTTGCGCAACCGAGGTACGGGAAAATGTAGTTCGGAGCGGCGCCGGGAAGTTCCGCAAAGGTTATCGTGTTCGAATTCGTACTCGTGGTGCTGCTCGCGCCACTGGCGGTCGGAGCAATCAGTCCCAGCGACAACGAACCGGCTGCGGCGCCGACCGTGACTAGAAACCGAAGCTTGTGTCTTAATTGCATGTTGATATTGCCTCCCCGTACCACCGAAATGGTCACGTCCAATTTGCTCACCCGTATCGGATGATTGTTGGCAACTGTATCGGGCGACGTGGATTGGCACAAGTTCATGAAGGCCGGATAATTGTGACAATGACGTAATGAACGCCCATCGTTTGTCCGAAAATTACAAAAACACCCAAATTATTGCCTTTTAGTTGGTTCGGAGCCTAACGACCTCAGTAATGATCGAGGTTGCGTCAGGATGGTCAAAGACGAAACCGCTTTCTAGCAACGCCGAGGGCAAGACTCGTTGGCTCGCCAGTATTGCCTCGCTTGTTAGTTGCGCTCCCAACACGACCTTGAGCGCGGCGGCGGGAGTTCGCACGATCGCGGGTCGATGCAGGGCTCGGGCCAGGCTTTGCGCGAACCGGGCGTTGGTGAGCGGGGTCGGGCACACCAGATTGACTGGTCCCGACGTTGGATGATCGATGACCCACAGGATGGCTCGCACTTCGTCTCGCAGCGAGATGGGGCTGAGCCACTGACGCCCGTTGCCAAGAGGTCCTCCGAGGCCGAGACGAAACAACGGCAGCTGGCGCTTAAGGGCGCCGCCGAGTCGACTCATCACGATACCCGTGCGAAGGTTGGCGACGACCGTGCCCTGAGTGCTCAGGGGCGCCGAGGCGGCCTCCCACTTGGTACAGAGTTGGGCGAGAAAGTCCTGGCCTGACGTCGACGATTCGTCGAGCACCTCATCGCTGCGTGAACCGTAGACGCCAGTGGCCGAGCCGCTGAGCAATTGTGGAGTGCTCGAGGACATGGAGCGCAACGTACTGATCAGTAACGTCGTCGTGTCGAGGCGAGAGCGCTGTAGTTCGTCCTTGCGCGCCGCGTTCCAGCGTCGGTCGGCGATGCCGGCGCCGGCCAGGTTTACCACCGCGTCAAAGCCGCCCACTCTCGCGAGGTCACGGTCGTCGACGATCTGACGCCGCGGGTCCCAACGAATGACCGCGTCTGTTGTTGCCGCGCTCTCGGGTCGAACAAAGCGCACGACCTCGTCGCCGCGTTCGCGCAGCGCCTCGACCAGCGCCGAGCCAATGAAACCCGTCGAGCCCGTTATACCGACGCGCATCGCTGTTCCCAGAGTTCGTGGATTAATGGGGCCAATTGATCGGGGCCCGACAGGTGCGCACCATGGCCGACGTTGCTCAACTCGCGCGAGGAGATTATTGGGTTGATGCGCGATAACTCCGCGCTGAGAGCGCGGTGGTACTCGGTCAGCGTGCGGTCGCCGTACACGTACACGCACGGGGTCGTGAGTTGGGTGATCTCAAAGGGAGGGTGCATCGTCAGAATCGTCAGGTCGCTCAGGAGTCCGGGACCGTCGAGCCGGCGCGACTGGCGTTCGGTATCGCTCAGCCGCTCCCAGGCACCGCGCGAAACCATGCGCTTGAAAAAGTTCTCAACTTCGAGGGCGGCGTCGGTGGTGAGGGGCGGACGCGAACTCTGACGGGCCAGTATCCACGGCAGCGGCGTCTCGTAGACAATCACTAGTTGGCTGAGTGCCGGCTCGGCCACGGCGGCGCCCAAGGCAACGACACCGCCATAGCTGTGGCCGAAATAAAGCACGGGACCGCGCTGAGCCTCGCGCCGCGTGACCGCGAGCAGATCGTCAATGTGGCGTTCGAGCGACAGGGGACCCAGGTCCCGAGACTTTTGGTAGCCCCGACGGTCGTAGGCCACGACGTCGAAGTTCTCCAGTCGACGAGCAAGGCGACCGAAGGAAGCGCCGCGGTCGAGGCCGCCGTGCACGCAGATCAGGGTGGCTTCGGGTTGGGGCACCCGGCGCTCGGCGACCATCAAACCCGCGACCGGCGTGTCGTGCGCATAGCGAAGGGTGGCCGGGACCGTGGGCGTGGAACTCACATAGAAAACTTACCGGTTCTGATTGGATTCATCTCCCTGTAATTGCTGTTGGCGCCCCTAGGCTGGAGGGGTGAGCGCACCCGTCGACCCTTCCTCGTCGATATCGAATAAGGGTTCTTTCGGGCCCAACGCCTGGCTAGTTGACGATATGTACGACCGTTTCCTCGCCGACCCGTCTGACGTGTCAGAGAGTTGGCGAGAGTTCTTCGCCGACTACCAGCGTTCGACCGTTCCCTCGGTCGCCGCCCCAGCGTCGAAGGCGTCCGCGCCGCCCCCGACGTCGTCCGTGGCCATTGACAGTGAGGCAACGCCGTTGCGCGGGGCGGCGGCGCGCCTCGTGACCAACATGAACGCCAGTCTGAGCGTGCCGACCGCGACCAGCGTGCGCAGCGTGGCGGCGCGCTTGCTGGAGATCAACCGGGCGGCGCTCAATGAGACGCTTGCGCGCTCGAGCGGGGCGAAAGTGTCGTTCACGCACTTTATTGCCTACGCCATTGTCAAGGGATTGGTGGCGATTCCCCCCATGAACGCCTCCTTCGTCGAGGCGGTCGATCAAAAGGGTACGCCGGGCGTTCGCCATCACGAGCACGTTGGTCTAGGACTCGCGGTCGACGTGCAACGCCCCGACGGCACGCGCAATCTCTTGGTGCCCGTCATCCGCGACGCCGACACCTTGGATTTCCGGGGCTTCTTGCTGGCCTACGAAGACCTGGTACGCAAGGTGCACTCCGGTTCCTTCGGCGCCGATGACTTTATGGGAGCCACGGTCTCACTGACCAACCCCGGCACGATCGGCACGGTGCAGTCGGTGCCGCGCCTGATGGCCGGCCAAGGGGCGATTTTCGGCGTCGGTGCGCTCGGTTGGCCCGCCGGCTTCGAGGCGGCCGATCCGCGCGCCCTGGCCGAACTGGGGGTCGGAAAAGTAATGACCCTGACCTCGACGTACGACCACCGCATCATTCAAGGCGCCGAATCCGGTCTCTTCTTGAAGTACGTCGCGGAGTGCCTCACGGGCGAGCACGATTTCTATGACCAGGTCTTTGCCTCGCTCGGCGTGGCCTACGAGCCGGCGCGCTGGGCCAAGGACCACAACCCCGCGGTCGGCGAAGGCGAGCACGAGCGGATCCTCAAGCAGATCCGCGTTCAAGAGCTCATCAACATGTACCGCGTGCGCGGCCATCTCAATGCCCACCTCGATCCGCTGCACAGCGATCCACCGATGCTGCACTCCGAACTCGACCTCGCCACGTACGGTCTGACGATGTGGGACCTGCAGCGCCGCTTCGTGGTGAGCGGCTTGGCCGGACGCAGCGAGGCGACCCTTGAGGAGATCCTTGCGATCCTGCGCGACGCGTACTGTCGCACGATCGGCATCGAGTACGGCCACATCATGGACCCGGTACAGAAACGTTGGATCCAAGAACGTGTCGAGGGGGTCAATCTGTCGATGTCGATCGACGAGCAGCACCGAATCCTGGAAGGACTCAGTGAAGCCGAAGTCTTCGAACGTTTCTTGCACTCGCGTTACGTGGGCCAGAAGCGATTTGGACTCGAGGGGGCCGAGTCGACGATCGTCGCACTGCGCACCATTCTCGACGTCGCCGCCGACCAGGGCACCAAGGAGGCGGTCATCGGCATGGCGCACCGCGGGCGGCTCAATGTGCTCGCCAACGTCGTGGGTAAGTCCTACAGCGACATCTTCTCGGAGTTCGAGGGCAACCTGGACCCGGAGAGCGTCCAGGGCAGCGGCGACGTGAAGTACCACAAGGGCGCGCGCGGCGTGTTCAAGAACCCCCGTGGCGCAACCATTGAAGTCTCCATGGCTTCGAATCCCTCCCACCTCGAGGCCGTCAGTCCCGTGGTCGAGGGCATCGTTCGCGCCAAGCAAGATCTTGTCCTTCGCCCGACCGACGGCACGCAGAGCACGGTGATGGCCGAGCACTTCCCCTACCTGGCGATCTTGATTCACGGCGACGCGGCCTTCTCCGGTCAGGGTGTGGTCGCCGAAACGTTGAACCTCTCGCAGCTCTCGGGTTACTACGTGGGCGGCGCACTGCACATCGTGATCAATAATCAGGTGGGCTTCACCACCGCGCCCGAATCAGCGAGGTCCAGTGTCTATCCCACCGACGTGGCCAAGATGATCCAGGCGCCGATCTTCCACGTCAACGGCGACGACCCCGAGGCCTGCGCGCGCGCGGCCCGCCTCGCCTACGACTACCGCGAGACGTTCCACCGCGACGTCGTGCTCGACATTGTCTGTTATCGCCGCCACGGCCACAACGAGGGCGACGATCCTAGTTATACCCAGCCCCAGATGTACAAGATCATCGACCAAATGCGCTCAGTGCGGAAGATCTACACCGAGACGCTGGTGCGTCGCGGCGACATTTCCATCGAAGAGGCCGAAGCGGCCCTCGATGACTTCAATACCCGTCTGCAGAATGTGCTCGACGAAGTGCGCACCGTACCGGTGCCCGAACTGAGTGCCGTGCCGGTGAGCGACGTGCCCGTCGATGCGGCGGCGCCCGAAACGGGCGTCAAGCGCGCCACGCTGCTCGAAATCGCCAAGGCGACCATCACCGCACCCGAGGGCTTCACGGTGCACCCGAAGCTGGCACGCCAGTTCGCGGCGCGTACCGCCATGCTCGACGCGGGCGAGGTTGACTGGGCGCTGGCCGAGGCGCTGGCCTTCGGCTCGCTCGTTAAGTCCGGTGCGAACGTGCGACTCATGGGTCAGGACTCGAGGCGCGGCACGTTCTCCCAGCGCCACGCGGCCCTCATTGACTTCGAGAACGGCGAGCAGTACATCCCGCTGAGCAACTTGAAGGGCGCCGACGGTTTCTTTACGGTGCGCGACTCCTTCTTGAGCGAGTACGCGGCGCTGGGCTTCGAGTACGGCTACTCGGTCGAGGCCACCAACACGTTGGTGGCCTGGGAGGCCCAGTTCGGCGACTTCGTCAACGGCGGTGAGGTCATCATCGACAACTTCTTGGTGGCCGCTGAGGACAAGTGGGGCCAGGCTTCCAGCCTGGTGCTGTTACTACCCCACGGCTACGAGGGCCAGGGTCCCGAACACTCCAGCGGACGTATCGAGCGATTCCTGTCGCTGAGCGCGAGGAACAATCTGCGCGTGGCCCAGCCCACCACCGCCGCGCAGTACTTCCATTTGCTGCGCAGCCAGGTGCTTCGCGAGCACATCACACCACTCATTATCTTCACTCCCAAGTCACTGCTGCGCGCCACCCAGACCCGTTCGGCGTTGGCGCAATTAGAGAAGGGTTCCTTTCAGACGGTCCTCGACGACGAGGTGAAGGACCCGTCGATCGTGACCACGGTGGTCTTGGCGACGGGCAAAGTGGCCCACGAGGCGATCGCACGTCGCAACGAGATCCAGGCCAGTCAGGTAGCCGTCGTTCGCGTTGAACAGATTTACCCGTGGCCGCACGAAGTGCTGGCGAGCGTACTCGCGCGCTACAAGAACGTGGCCGAACTGGTCTGGCTGCAAGAAGAGCCCAAGAACATGGGAGCGTGGCCCTTCGTCCATCATGAACTGCATCGTCATCTGCGCGACATGAAGATCCGTCACGTCGCGCGGGCCGAATCGGCGAGCCCGGCCACGGGTAGTTCGTTGGTGCACAGCGCGGAACAGGCTGACCTCTTGGCCCGGGCGGTCGGTTGAGTCCCACGCGACCGCCGCGACTACGTGTTGTCGTTGACGGTTCAAACTTCGCGACCGAGGGTCGCACCATACCGAGCCTGGTCCAACTCGACGAGGCCGTGCGTTCCTTCCTGGAAGAGAACCCAACGGCCGAAGTGATCGTGGTCGCCGACGCGAGCTTCGAGCACCGGGTCGCGCCGAGCGAGCGGGACCGCTTCAAGGAGGCCGAATTGGCCGGCGAGATCGTGACGCCGCCGGCGGGCGCCGTGGGACGTGGCGACGCCTTCATTCTCAAGATCGCCGACCGGATCAGTGGGGTGGTGCTGAGCAACGATTCCTTCCAGGAGTTTCATGACGAGTACCCGTGGCTCTTTGATATCGGCCGACTCATTGGCGGCAAGCCCGTGGCGGGCGTTGGCTGGATCTTCACGCCGCGCCAGCCGGTACGCGGCACCAAGAGTGGTCGCCCGGCGAAGAAGCTGTCCGTCGCTCTGCCCAATGGCGTGCGACCGACCATCGGCACCACGTTGACGCCAGTCAAGGCCGTGAAGGCGCCCTCGAAGAAGGTGCCGGCCAAGATCGCGAAGCCTGCGGTCAAGGCAACCAAGAAGATCGCCAAGGTTGCGGTTGAAACACCGGTTAAGAAAGTGTCGACCAAGCAGGCCACACCGGCGAAGAAGGCGGCGAAGAAGGCCGTAAAGAAGGCGGCCAAGAAAGCCGCCAAATCGCTCACCAAGCCGACTGCCCACGTCGAGGCGCCCGCGATGCACGCTGTACCCTCCACCGCCGCGCCCGCGGTGGCCCTGCGCCGCGGGCGCCAACCCGTCAATCCCGAAAAGGAGTTCGCGCTCTTTCGCGCCGAGCACCGGTTGGGTTCGCGGGTCGAGGGCGAAGTGACCACGTTCACTTCGCACGGCGCGGTGATCAAGGTCATGCTCAAGAATGGTCAGCACGTCGAGTGCTATGCACCCACGACACTGCTCGGCACGCCGCCGCCCGCGCGGGCCCGCGACGTCCTAAAGCGCGGCGACCGCAAGACTTTTCGCCTCGTGACCGTAGACGGTGAGCGACGAATTGCCGAGTTAGCCCTACCGTGAGCGAACTCTCGATGGATCCCACGCACTGGCTACCCCATCGTGCGCCGTTCCTTTTTCTCGACCGCTTGGTGAGCGTCCAGCCGGGTGTGCGCGCGAGCGCACTGTGGACGCTGCACGGTGACGAGTGGTTCTTCTCGGGACATTTTCCCGGTCGGCCCACTGCGCCGGGCGTGTTGTTGTTGGAGTCAATCGCCCAGTGCGGGGCCGTCGTGATTCTGAGCGAACCCAAGTACGTCGGACGACTGCCGCTCTTTGGCGGCGTGGAGCACGCCCGTTTCCGCCGCCAAGTATTGCCCGGCGACACGGTCAGTCTCGAGTGCGAGATAACTCGGCTGTCGGCGCGCGGGGGCAAGGGCCACGGTCGCGCCAGCGTGGACGGGCAGCTCGCCGTCGAGAGCGACCTCCTCTTCATCCTGGCCGACGAGACGTGATCGTCGCGACCTGGAACGTCAATTCGTTGACGGCGCGTTGGCCGAGGGTCGAAGAGTGGCTGAGTGCGAAGAGTCCCGACGTCCTGCTCATCCAAGAGACGAAACAGAACGACGAAAAATATCCGTTCGCGGCGTTACGCGCGCTCGGTTATGAGTCGGCCCACTACGGCCAGGGCCAATGGAACGGTGTGGCGATACTTTCCAAGGTCGGGCTCAGTGACGTGGTGCGCGGTTTTGATGACGATGACGCCGAGGCGCGCTTCATCGGCGCGACCTGCGCTGACGTTCGCGTGTACTCCTGTTACGTACCCAACGGGCGGGCCCTGGACGATCCTCACTACGTGTACAAACTCGCGTGGCTCGCCAAGTTGCGCGACCTGCTCGCCGCACGAGACCGCGACCAGCACGTGGTGGTGGGCGGCGACTTCAACGTGGCTCCGAGTGACCTCGACTGCTACGACCCCAGCGTCTTCGAAGGAGGCACCCACGTCAGTGAACCCGAACGCGAGGCGATACGCGCGATTGAGGCGACCGGGCTGGTCGACCTCACCCGGTCAATGCATCCCGACGAGGCGAACTTCACCTGGTGGGACTATCGCAACGGGTCGTTCCATCGAGGCTGGGGATTGCGTATCGATCTGCTGTTGGTGGACCCCGCACTGCGCGCCAAAGCAACCTCGTCGTACGTCGACCGCGAGGCCCGCAAGGGCGAGAAACCCTCGGACCACGTGCCGGTGGTCGCTGACTTCGCGCTCTAGCTAAGTCCCTTGGGTAGCACGGCCTCGATGAACATTGGACCGGGCGTGGCGTAGGAACGCTCCAGGGCAGTCACCAGTTGATCGGCGCTGGTTGCTCGCGTGCTGGGCACCCCCTGGGCGCTCGCGAGCGCGCAGAGATCGATGGTCGGGTTATCGAGTTCGAGCATGCGCTGGCTGGTGTCGCCCTCGCTCACCGCGCCCACGCGCTGGCGCTCGAGATTGAGGATGGCGTAACTGCGATTCGATAGTCCCACCACCGTGACGTCGAGGCTCTCGCGCGCCATAGTCCACAGCGCTTGGAGGGTGTACATCATCGACCCGTCGGCCTCGAGCGCCAGCACACGCTGGTCACTGGCCACGGCGGCGCCGAGGGCCGTCGGCAGGCCGAAGCCAATGGACCCACCGGTGAGGGTCATTAAACGGTGGGGCATTGAAAATTGCGAGAGGCCGTAGAGATGCACGCCGCCGGTGTTGGATTCGTCAGCCACGATGAGATCCTCGGGCATGGTCGCGGCGAGCGCCGCGGCCAGGCTCTGGGTGGTCAGTTCGCCGTGCGGGGCGCTTATGCGCTCACCGTCGGCGACGGTCGCGACCGGCGCCGCCAGGGCGTCAACCAATGCGTGCAAAGCGGCTTCGCTGTCGTAGCCCGGGGGCGCCAAGTGGACCACGTTGCACCCGTCGGCCATCAGGCGACTCTGTACGTCGGGGTAGGCAAAGAACCCCACTGGTTCGTTCGCGCCGATGAGGATGAGCGCGTCGATGTTCTGGAGCTGTGCGATCGCGAACTCGCTCAGGTACATCAGCCGTTCGGGACTCACCACGCCGGCGCCGCGGTCCATGATGGCGGGGAAGGTCTCCATAATGAGCCGGGCCCCGCTGGACTCGGCGACGCGGTGGGCCAATGCCAATTGCTCTTGACTAAGCGCCGAGCCACCGACGAAGAGGGCGCTGCGCGCGGTGCGAAGAAGGTTGAGGCTCTGGACCACGAGTTGGTCGTCGGGCGAAGCGAGGGCGGCGCGCACGGCCGTGGGCCAGTTTTCGGGAGCGGCGGTGACCTCGCCCCACGAGACGTCGGCCGGCAGGATCAGCGTCGCGATTTGTCCGGGCGGACCGTAGGCCGCGCTTATGGCGTCGGCGGCGTCGCGGGCCACTTCGTCGGGGTGCTGCGAGCTGCGCCGCCAGCCCTTGAGCGCGTCGGCGAGGGGGGCGATGTCACTTTGCAGAGGAGCGTCGAACTGGGCGTGATACGTCGCGTGGTCGCCCACGATGTTGACTAGGGGCACTCGGGCGCGCCGCGCGTTGTGCAGATTGGCCCAGCCGTTGGCGAGCCCCGGTCCCAAGTGCAACAAAGTGGCCGCCGGCTGCCCGCTGACGCGGGCGTAACCGTCGGCGGCGCCCGTGGCGACGCCTTCGAAGAGGCAGAGTATGCCACGCATGTCGGGCACGTCGTCGAGACCGGCGACGAAGTGCATCTCGGAGGTGCCCGGGTTGGCGAAGCAGGTGGTCACGTTATTGGACGTCAGCGTCTTCAAGAGTGAGTGGGCGCCGTTGATGGCATCGGCCTTTCGTCGAGGTGGCGGTAAGGATTGAGTAACTGGTGGGGATCAAAGCTCATCTTGATGCGGCGCTGGAGTTCGAGCAGGGCGGGATCGGTGAGGGCTAGGTAGGGTGCCTGCTTGTCGCGACCGATGCCGTGTTCGCCGGATATTTGGCCGCCGAGACCGAGGCCAAAGGCGAATAGTTCGTGCACCAATGCGGCGCGACGTTGATCGTCGGCTTGAAAGACCGAGAGGTGCACGTTGCCGTCGCCTACGTGGCCGCAGCCGAAGATCAACGATTCGTGTCGCTCGGCCACGCGCATGGCCTCTTCGAGAAAGACCGGCACCATGGAGCGAGGCACCACCACGTCGATGATGTCGTTCGACCCCGCGGCCTTGCTCACCCAAAAGAGGTTCTCGCGCGCCCTGATGAGCCGCGCGGCGGAGTTGTCGGGCAGGACAAAGACATCCAGCGCGCCGCCGGACTCGACCAACGCGGCCAGATCGGCGAGGTCGCCTTCGAGTTGCGCGGCCGTGCGCGTCTCGAGGACGATCAACAAATACGCGGTGGTTTGCGAGGCCACGGCCTCTGCGATGCCCAATTCAAACGAAGCGGCCTGGGTCATGCCGATCATGGTGGGGGCGTCGGCGTACTCCAGGATCGACGGCTCGAGACCGGACGCCACGATTGTTGGCACGATTTTGGTTACCGCGTTGATCGAAGCGAAGGGCACCAGGACGGTGGTGGTGTGCAAGAAGGTCGGCGAGAGTTTGAGCGTGACCTCGGTCACCAAGGCCAGGGTCCCCTCGCTACCGACCACCAGTTGGGTCAGGTCGTAGCCCGACGACGACTTGACCACCGGGCCACCCGTGCGCACTACCGTGCCGTCGATGAGAACGAGTTCCAGGCCGAGCACGTGCTGGCGGGTTACCCCGTGGCGCACCGCGCGCATGCCGCCCGCGTTGGTGTTGACGTTGCCGCCGATCGATCCGGAGAGTTCGCCGGGAAAGACCGGGTAGCGCAGTCCGCTGGGCGCCAGTTGCTCGGCCAGTTCATTCAGCGTGATGCCCGGCTGCACGACGGCGACGTGATCGTCGACGTCGAGACGCAGCAGCTGGTTCATGCGTGAGAAACTCACCACGATGCCGCCCGGTACCGGCGTGGCGCCGCCCGAGAGACCGGTGCCCGATCCCCTCGGCGTCAGTGGCACCATGGCTTCACTCGCGAGTTTCGCGATCGCCGCGACCTGTTGGGTGTTGGCCGGGCGCACGACGGCGAAGGGCTCCACTCGCTCGCGGTGCAGCGACTCGTCGTGAAGGTCGTCGTCGTCGTGATGGGGTGAAAATGTCACCGCGTCAGCACCGACGATGGCAATGAGTTCGTTACGCAGGTCCCGAGTTTCCACTAGTGGGCAACGTTATCGTCGATGGCGCCTCTTCGAGCTCGCGGCGGATCGCCGCGAGACGGGCCTTACGGGCCTCGCCGGTGAGCGGTGCGTTTCGCTGTTCAATTCCGGCGATCACCTTTTCGATCGGCGCAAGAAACCGCGACGGCGATCGGTCGGGGAAGCGAGTGTCGTTGCGGCCCCGGCTCCATGTGATGAGGAGCGAATCCTCGGCGCGGCTCAAGGCAACGTAGGCCAGTCGTTGCTCTTCGGCCAGCTCGCTCGGTGACGTGGCGTTGTAGTTGGGCAGTTGTCCTTCGGCCCAGCCAATGGCGGCGACGTGCTTAAATTCGAGGCCCTTCGCGCGATGGATGGTCGAAAGGGCGACCGCATCGATTTGCTCCTCGTCGATGCGCCGCGACCAGGCGTCGGGCGCCATGAGTAGGTCCGAGGCGGGCGAGTGCTCGGGACCGCGCCGCTCGTAAGGGATGTCCACGGCCTCGAGGTAGCCGGCCACCAGTTCTAACTGCGCGTTGGTGCGCGCCAGGACAGCCATGGAGCGCCAGGGACTGCCGGGCTGGTGCTTGACACCCAACCAGGTGGCGACGCGGGCGGCCTCTTCGTCGTCGCTGTTGTAACTGCGCACCAGGGGCACCTCACCGTCATCCTTGGCGGGCGTTATTCCCGCCGCCCCGGCTTCGAGCAGGGTATTGGCCACGGCGATGATGTTGGCGGTCGAGCGGTGGTTGCGCGTGAGGTCGAGCACCAGGGTGTCGGGCCACGTGCGCACGATGTCGCTGAGGAATTTCGGATTCGCGCCGTTAAATCCGTAGATCGATTGGTTGGGGTCGCCCACGCAAAATAGGTCAGGATCGTCACCGGCCATCTGGCGCAGCATCATGAATTGCAAGGGATTCATGTCCTGGGCCTCGTCCACGTAGAGCGAACGATTGCGGTGGCGAAAGGAGGCCAACACGTTGGGCTCGTTTCGCAGCAGGGCAATCGCCTCGCTCAGCAGCAGGTCGAAGTCGAGCACCCCGCGGCTATGGCAGAGTCCGACGTAACGGTCGAGCACGTCGGCGAACTGCGACGGCGGCAGTGGGGCGTCGCGTCGCAGCTTGCGCGCGTTCTTGGCGTACAGCGCGCCGGTGAAGCCCTGGCTCAGGGCCCAGCTGATCTCCTGTTCGAGGCGGGGCAGTTGCCAGTCCTCGAGTTTGAAGTCGCCACTCTCGCGCAGTTGCACGGCCAGGGCGTTGACCAGCCGCCGTCGATTGGCTTCGAGCACGAGGGGCTTTAGATGGTTGTCGTCGCGGTACTGATTGACCAACGTGAGCGCCGCGCGGTGAAACGTGCCGGCGCGAATGTCGCGGATGCCCGCCTTGGACAAACGTCGGCGCAGCTCGTCGCCGGCCTTGCGCGTAAAGGTCATGGCGAGGACTTGGTCCGGCGCGATCTCCTCGTCGGTGATGCGTCGCTGTATTCGCAGCGTCAGCACGTGGGTCTTGCCCGAACCGGCGGTGGCACGAATGAGCAATCGTCGCGCGGGCGACATCACGGCTTCACGCTGCTCGGGCGTCAGTCCCACGAGCAGTTCGTCGGTGAAGGTCGTCTCGTCACTCATAGTCACCTTGACGCTACCGGCAGGGCGTGACGTGGACTTGGTCGGGCCACGCACCTAAGTAGCCTGAAGTACGTGCTACGTGCCTACGGCGACGGGAATCTCTTTGGCGAGCCCTGCGGCGAGGGACCAGTACGAGTGATCTTTCTTCACGGCTGGGCCCGTCGCGGCCAGGACTTTGCGGCCTGCGCGCGCGAACTGGCCGACCGGGGAATAGCCAGCGTGGCGCTGGATCTGCCGGGTTTTGGATCGTCACCTCTTCCAACGGTCGCGGGCGGCGCGCGCTCGTACGCCCAGCAGTTAGCGCCGGCCCTACGCGCGATGGGCTCGGCCCCGTTCGTGCTGGTGGGCCACTCGTTTGGCGGCACGGTCGCCACGGTGATCGCGGCCAACGACCCCGAGTTGGTGCGGGCCGTGGTCTTGACGGGCGCGCCGCTGCTGCGGAGCTCGCCGGCGCGAACGCCACCCCTGCGCTACCGAGTGACCCGATACCTGCACGCGCGAGGGGTAGTCAGCGATCAGAAGATGGAAGCGGCTCGACAGCGGTATGGATCGGCCGACTACCGTGCGGCGAGCGGCCCGTTGCGCGAAATATTGGTGGCATCGGTCAACGAAAGCTACGAAGCCGAACTGGCGCTTGTTCAAGCGCCAGTGGCGATGCTCTGGGGTGAACTCGACCGTGAAGTGCCCGCGTCGATCGCGGCACGGGCCGGTGCACTCCTGCACGTCGCGCACAGTTTTCGATCGGTGCCCGGTGTGGGACACCTATTGCCGACCGAGGCGCCGGGCGAACTCGTGACCTCGGTCATCGAGGTCCTCTCGTGAGTGCTCGACAGTGGGCGTTCGACAGTGTGATGGCGGTGGCCCTGGCTGGTGCCTACGCGGCGCAGATGGTGCGCTGGTTGCGGGTGCTGCAGAGGGAACACTACGAACCTACTTCCATGCGCCGTTTCCTGGGCCGTTGGTCCACCCCGCAGGTGGCGTCGGCCAAGTCCGTCGAGCGGCTAAAGGAGAAGCGGCCAGTGACGCTCAGCCACGTGCTCATTATCGCGTTGGTCGCCGCCACCGTGCTACGCGTGGACGCCCTCATAGTCTTAGTGACAGCCCTCTACGGCTTCTTTTGCCCCCAGGGTCTCTCGATGAAGGGCCGTACCAGCGCGCTGCACTGGACGCGGCGTCTCACGGTGACGGCGATCGTGGCGACGTTGCTCTCGGGCGCGGTGGGCGTCGCCGGCCTGTTCAGCGTTCGACCGTGGCTGGCCTTCGTCGCCATGGTGTGGGCGGTGCCGGTCACGCTCGACGTTACCGCCCGGTTGCTCGCGCCCTACGAACGACGACACTCCCAAAAGTTCGTCGACCAAGCCGTGGCGCGCCTGGCCCGCGTACAGCCGAGAATTGTGGCGATCACCGGTTCGTACGGTAAGACGTCGACCAAGAATCATTTGGACGACCTCCTGGGAGGCGACGCGGGCGTGGTGGCTTCGCCGAGGAGTTTCAACAATCGCTCCGGTCTGGCGCGAGCGATCAATGAGAATCTCGCGGACGGGACGCGGATCTTCATCGCCGAGATGGGCACCTACGGACCGGGTGAGATCCGCGAGCTCTGCTCGTGGTGCCCGCCGGAGTTGGCCATCGTCACGGCCCTGGGACCGGTGCACCTCGAGCGCATGAAGACCATGGAGGTGATAGATCAGTCCAAGTTCGAGATCACCGAACACGCTCACACCGTGGTGGTCAATATCGACGACGATCGCTTGGGCCGGTGGGTCGCGCGTCTGGCGGCGAGCGGCAAACGGGTTCGCACCGCGGGATCGGCCAACGCAGCGGCGTCGGTTCGCGTTACGTCGGATTTGGCGACGTGGTCACTGATGGTTGACGGCGTCACCGTCGCCACGCTGGATCAAGTGCACGGCGTCCAGCCCACCAACCTGGCGTGCGCGGTGGCGGGCGCGCTCGAGTTGGGACTGACGAACGAACAGGTGGCGGCGCGCGTGTCGAATGTCACGTCGGTCGCCAACCGGTCCAACGTGGTGAGCGCGGCGTCGGGAGTGGTGGTGATTGACGACACCTTTAACGCCAATCCGGCCAGCGCGTTGTCGGCCCTCACCTTGCTCGGGTCACTGCCCCTGAGCGGGCGGCGCGTGATTGTGACGCCCGGCTTGATCGAGCTCGGCGATGAGCAGTACGGCGCGAATATGGAACTGGGCCGCCGCGCGGCCGCCATGGGCGTCACCCTGGTGGCCGTCGGTCGCACCAACGTGAAACCCCTGCAGGTGGGCTACTTCGGAACCCTCCAACGATTCGATACCCGCGACGAGGCCGTGTCGTGGGTTCGCTCGACGCTGGTGGCGGGCGACGGCGTGTTGTACCTCAATGACCTGCCCGACCACTACCCTTGATTTCTTGATGCGAGAGTTCAGGGCGATCTAATGACTGTTGGCGTGTTGTTCGGCGGACCGACGCCCGAACATGACGTGTCGATCCTCACCGGACTGCAGGCGCTGCGCGAACTGCAGCGCCATCGCGACGCGGTGGGCATTTACTGGACCAAGACGAATCTCTTCTATTCGGTGCCCGGCGACGTCGAGGCGGAGTCCTTCCTCGGCGGTCTGCCCAAGGGCTCGAGCGCGCTGGACCTGCGGGTGCGCGACCAGGGGGGCTTTTACCTCACGGGTCGCAAGGAGCGTCGATTGGAACTCGACGCGGTACTGCTGGCCACGCACGGCGGGCCCGGCGAAGACGGTTCGTTGCAGGGCACCCTTGACCTGGCCGGCGTGCCCTACAGCGGTCCCACTGCGGCCGGCGCGGCGCTCGGTATGGACAAGTGGGCCTTCGGCGCGGCGATGGCGGCGGCGGGACTGGCGACGCTGCCGAGGGCGCTGCTCAGCCACGAGACTACGGAGCTCGCGTTCGCTGGTCCCTACATCTTGAAGCCACGTTTCGGTGGATCGTCGATCGGCATCGACGTGGTCGCCGACTTGACCACGGCGCGCGCGCGGCTCGACGCGAACAGCCATTTTGGCTTGGGCTGCGTGGTCGAGCCCTTCCGCGACGACCTTGTCGACGTGCAGATCGCGCTACGCACCTATCCCTCATTGTCGCTGTCGGCGATCGAAAAGCCGCTCCGACGTTCGAGCGCCGCGGAGATCCTCGACTACCGCGACAAGTACGTGGGCGGTGAAGGCATGGTATCGGCACCGCGCGAATTGCCCGCGCACTTGGCGCCCGGTCACGAAGATCTCATTGGCGACTACACCCGCACCATCGCGCGCGTGGCGTCGGTGCGCGGCGTCGCACGGGTGGATTTCCTGGCCAACGATCACGAGCTCTTTGTCAACGAGATCAACACGATTCCCGGCTCGTTGGCCAAGTACCTCTTCATTTCGCCGCCGCTCAGTTTCGCAGAACTGCTAAGCGATCTGATCGCTGAGGCGATCGAACGACCAGCTCACCTTTTCAGTGCCGCGGGCGCCGACGGACTCGTGCTGCGTTCGGCCGGTTCCATCGCCTCCAAACTCGCGTA
>ODAK010002013.1_pt1 | contig 21581 bp, 22 predicted proteins | sample 1539591 | NCBI WGS metagenome assembly ODAK01 (sample SAMEA3539303, study PRJEB22396) | soil metagenome | biome: tundra; feature: field; material: soil | place: USA | collected 2010-05 | depth 0.15 m | reverse complement strand
CCAACTCGCTGGCCACGAGCGCCACATCGCCGAGTACCGAACTGAACTCGACTAGTGGACGTGTCCGGAAGTGATGCTGTGTTCACGCGGCGAGCGCGAGGGGGCGCTGCTCGTGTTGGGTGATCTTCTCGATCACTCGGTCGAGCTTGGTGCGCGTGAAGGTCCATTCGAACGGCCTGGCGATGTTGCGGTAGTGCTGGGCGAAGTCCATCAGGTGCCGGGCGAGTTCGGGCAGGGTCGCGAAGTCGTTCGGGGTCAGCGCTTTGCGTTGAACGATCGAGAAGTAGAGCTCGATCTGGTTCAGCCACGACGCGTGGACGGGGAGGTGGATCAACCGCGCGTTGGGATACGCGTCGCGCATTCGTTTGATCGAGGTCTTCCCGGCGTGGCTGGAGCCGTTGTCCACGATCCAGTAGACGGTGCGAGCGGATCGGTACGGCTCGACGGTCATGACCTGGTCAACGAGCCGTCCGAACGGGACGATCCCGGTCGTGCGCTCGACCCGGTCGAACAGGTTGGCGTGGTGCACGTCCCACGCCGCGAGATACGCCAAGGTCCCGCCGCGCTCGTATTCGAACTCGACCATGCCGGGACGTCCCGGTCCCGGCGCGACGGTCTGATGCTCACGACCGAGCGCTTGCAGCTGGGTCTTCTCGTCAGCGCTGATGACGTATTCGTCCGGGTAAAGGCGCTTGCCGTCGAACACGCGGGCGTAGAGGTCCAGCGCCCGGCCGGCCTTCGCCGCGAAGTCCGGGTCGCGCGGGAAGATCCACGAACGCGTCTGCCATGGCTTGATCGCGTCCTCGTGCAACCACCGCCAGATCGTCGACGCCGACGCGTCCGTCACACCGCGCTCCACGACGAGGCGGTGCAGCTCAACGCGAGAGAAGCGCGACAGCGGCAGATCGTGACTACGCGGCAGCTCGCACGCGATCGCCTTGACCTCGGCGACGTGCTCCGGGGGGAAAACGACGCGGCCGACCCGGCCGCGCGTGATCCTCAAGCCCATCCAGCCGCTCCGCACAGAACCGGGCTCTTCGCCGCGACACGCTATCCACCGAACAGTCCAGGCGGGCGGCGATATCGATGTCCTGCAACCCGTCGGCCGCGTACAAGACCATCCTCGCGCGCTGCACCGTCCGGAACGGCAACGTGACCGTGGTCGCTCGCCGGTCAAGCTCGGCCCGCTCCTCGACGGAGAGCTCAATCACGTACGTGCTGGTCCTGGGCACGACACATAATTCTTCGCGCCCACGCTTATCCCTCCCGATAGTCCGCAGGATTAGCGGACGCGTCCACTAGGGAGGCGTGATGCAACGGTTTGTCAACGAATTCCCTGGGAAGTTCGGCTAGCGCGATGCAGGAGACCAGACATCAATTTCGCGAGGCGCTCAAGGGGCTCGAGCGCCAGACGCTGGGCGGGCTCGACCTGGTGATCGGTCAACTGGATCGCTCGCTGGAAGCGATCAACTACCAGGATGTCGAGCTGGCGGCGATGGTGGTCGCCGACGACGACCGGATCGACGGGCGCTATCTGGAGGTTCACCAGGGAATTCTGTCGCTACTCGCGCGCCAGGCGCCGGTGGCTGGTGATCTGCGGATCGTGGCGGCCCTGTTGCACATGATCCGCTGCGTCGAGCGGATGGGCGACCAGTGCGTGAACATCGCCAAGCTGATCCCACTGTCCGGCTATGAGGCACCGAAGGACAAGGACATCCTCGACTCGATCGAGCGCATGGGTCAGCTCGCCCGCGACCAGGTATCCCAGTCCCGCGACGCGTTCGCCAAGCGCAACGTGGAGATGGCCCAGGATCTCGTCCGTCAGGACGCGGAGGTCAACCGCATCAACCGGGAGATCTTCAAGCGGGCGGTGGAGATCGGCGACGACCTGGAGATCCGCGAATGGGCGATGTTCATGATCCTCGTGGCACGCTGCCTGGAGCGGGTGGGCGACAACACCGTCGATATCGCCGAGCAGACGGTGTTCGTCGTGACCGGTCTGTTCCGCGAGATGGCCGACGCCCCGACGACTCCCAACTCGGCGCAGCCGACGGCCTGACAAACGCCACCGGGCGACTCGCCCGCCGCGGTCTTTCCGCTGGACACCGCGACTTTTCCTGGACGGTGAGGACCGGCAAGATTTGGACACGGGGCCAAAGACCCTGCCGATCGCCGCGGCTACGTTGTCACGATGCGCACGCGGCCGCCCCAGATCGTGGCGTTTGGTGGAGGCGGCTTCTCGATGGAGTGGGGCAACCCGCTGCTCGATGACCACGTGCTCTCGCTCGCCGGCGCTGAGCGTCCCAGGATCTGCTTTCTGCCGACCGCCAGCGGCGACGCCGACCACTACGTGGTGCGTTTTTATCGCGCGTTCGCGGCCACACGCTGTGAGCCCTCCCACATCTCGCTGTTCCGGCGTGAGACCGGCGTCGGCGACCCCCGCGCCCACCTGCTGGCCCAGGACGTCATTTACGTCGGCGGCGGGAGCCTTGTGTCGCTGCTGGGGACCTGGAGAGCGCACGAGATCGATCTGGCCCTGCATGAGGCGTGGCGCGCCGGCGTGGTGCTGTGCGGTGGCTCGGCCGGATCTCTGTGCTGGTTCTCCCACGCGATCAGCTCATTTCACGAGGGAGCGCCGCGCCGGCTGGAGGGGCTCGGGTTCCTGCCCTGGAGCAACGCCGTGCACTACGCCGACGAGCCCGGGCGCCGGGGCGCATTCATGGACGCGGTGGCGTACGGGATGCCCGCCGGCTTCGGCGTGGGCGATGGCGCGGCGCTGCACTTCCTCGGCACCGATCTCGCCGAGGTCGTCTCGTCCAAGCCCGGCGCCCGCGCGATGTATGTCTGCGCGGACGGAAGCGGCGGCGCCGTGGAGCGGGAACTGCCGGTGCGCTTCCTCGGCGAGGCCGCCGCGAAGGACGCCGAGCGCCGCGAACCCGCGCTCGTAGGTGGCAGGGCGCTGGCCGCGTGAGATCGCCGGGGGGCAGGCGCCCGTGCGCGGGGACCGCGCGTGCGGCATCCTGGCAGGTTGTGTCAGACCAGCCAGGCGAGCGCCGCAGGATCCTGGCGATGGGTGGCGGCGGGTTCACGATGCAGGAGCGCGCCCCGGCGCTTGACCGGCTCGTGCTGACGATGACCGGCAAGCCCGTGCCGAAGGTCTGCTTCCTGCCGACGGCCAGCGGGGATCCGCGTGAGCAGACCACCCGCTTCTACGAGCGCTTCGGCTCCTGGCCCTGTGAGCCGAGCATCCTGTCGCTGTTTCACCTCGGCCGTGACCGGATCGATCCAATCAAGCACCTGCTCACGCAGGACGCGATCTACGTCGGCGGTGGCTCGATGCGCAACATGCTGGCGGTCTGGCGCGAGCACGGCGTCGATCAGGCGATGCGGGCGGCCTGGGAATCCGGAGTGGTGCTGACCGGACTGAGCGCCGGGGCGATGTGCTGGTTTGAGGGCGGGATCACGATGAGCGGCGGCGCGCCGGAGCCGGTCGTGGGTCTCGGTCTGCTCCCGGGCAGCCTGTCGGTCCACCTCGACGGCGAGCCCGAGCGCCGGCGGGTGTATCGCGCCGCCGTTGCGGCCGGTGAACTGCTGTCCGGCTACGCGCTTGACGACAGCGCCGCGCTGGTCTTCCACGGGACGCGGCTGAGCGCGTGCGTGGCCTCGCGCGCAGGCGCGCGGGTGCTGCGGGTGCAGGCGGACGGCGCCGGCGAGGCGTCCGAGCGCGAACTGGCCGTTCACGTCCTGCCGGGTGTCGGCACCACGGAAGCCGGACTCGACGAGTCCCACGGCGTATCGGAGCTGCGCGCGCTGCGCGCCGGGCGTCGCCGCTGGGACTGAGCGCAGGTCGGAGCTCGGTGATCCCGGTGTTCGGGCCCAGCCTCAGGCGCTTCGCTGCCGGCGCCGGAGCACGAGCAGCGCGGCGGCGGTCAGCAGCGCCGCTGCCGCCAGGCCGATCGCCAGCACCGGGCTGGAGCCACCGGGGTTCGGGGTGGACGAGCTCGAGACACCCGGGACGCCCTGGATCGGACGTCCCGCCGCCGCGCTGAGCTTGGCCACCGCCGTGATCGCCGCCTGGGCCAGGTCGGTGCTCGTGGCGCCGGCCGGCTTGCGCAGCGAGCCGGCCGCGCTCAGGGCCGGACCGCTGACACCCTGCACGCCGTAACCCGCGGCCATCACCACGAGCAGCGGCTGTTTGGTCTCAAAGCTGATCTCCTGATCGAGGAAATCGGCGTACTTCTGGGGGTGGCCGAACAGCTCCGGGATCACGCCGAGATCGACTGGGGAGGCGATCAGCGCGACCTTGATCCGGAAGCCACCGCGCTTGGCGGCCACGGTCTGAGCGTTGAGCTGCTTCTGGACCGCGGGCGATACCGGCGGCGTGTAGGGATAGAAGACGTTCTCGCCCAGGAGCACGTCGCTGGCCGGATCGCCGTCGGCCCGGGCGGGGCTCGGCGTGAGCGAAGCCATCAGCAGGACCCCGGCCAGAGCGGTCGCGAGCAGCCACAGGACGGGGATCCAAGTGCGTCTACGCGCTCGGCGGGCCACCGCCGACAGGTTAGACAAGCCCTTAGAGCGGCGCGAGGCCGATTCATGGCGCGGCGTGGCCGCGGCGGCGCGATCCCGATCCCGACGGCACCGGCAGCATCCGAAGGCGGGCGCATTATCCTGGCCCGACATTGGCGGGCCAGAAATCCAAACGGCGCTCGCGCAAGCGGCGCACCCAACCGACCGGGCCGCGAGCGGTGCCCTCCACGAGGCGCGAGGAGCGCGCCGAGCGCCGGGTCGTGGTCGACCGAGACCGGCGGCGTGGCCAGCGCCAGCTGGGGCGTGAGGGTGAGCGGCCGCCGAGTCCGTTCGGCGGGCTGCCGATCTCCGAGCTGGCCATCCTCGCCGGCTTCATCGCGGCCGTGATCGGGGTGATCAAGGGTGGCGGGCCCGCGCTGGTCGTCGGGGTCGTGGTGTGCGCGCTGGGGGTGATCGAGGTGACCGCCCGCGAGCATTTCTCCGGCTATCGCTCGCACACGACGCTGCTGGCGGCGATGCCGGCGGTGGGCGTCGAGGTGGGGCTGGTGGCGGCGCTCGGCGAGCCGCGCCAGCGCGCGCTGCTGCTGCTGGCGGTCGTGCCGGTGTACGCGCTGGGCTTCTGGCTGCTGCGCCGGCGCTTTCAGACCGCCCGCCAGGCCCGCGTCGCGCGGCCGCCGGCGCCGTAACGGCTTTCTTGGGCCTCAGATCTCGATCGGCTGGCGGGCCGCGGGATCGCCGAACTCGGGCGCTTCGGGGTGATCCTGGCCGACCGCGACCGTCGGCAGATGCAGGCTGAACTGCGCTCCGCCCTGCGGCGCGTTGACCACTTCAGCGTGCCCGCCGTGCTGCTCGGTCACCTGGCGGACGATCGCCAGCCCGAGCCCTGAGCCCTGGCGACCACGCGCGTTGGTGCCACGGAAGAAGCGATCGAACACGTAGGGCAGATCCTGCTCGGCGACGCCGGGGCCGTGATCGCGCACGCGCACGCCGTGCTGGTCGACCGTCACCTCCACAGTGCCGTCCGGTGGAGAGTGGCGGGCGGCGTTGTCGAGCAGATTGTTCACGGCCCGGCCAAGCCGCTCGGGCACGCCGTCGACGATCACGGGCGCCAGGTCGCAGCGGAAATCGATCCCCGGCGCGTTGCGCCGGGCGCGCGCGACGGATTCGTCCACCAGGTTGTCCAGCCGGATGTCCTCCGGGGTGCCGACCGGCTCGTCACCGCGGGCGAGCTCGATCAGGTCCCCCACCAGCGCGCTGAGCTCCTCGCTCTGCTCGACGACGTCGGCGAGCAGGCGGCGACGATCGTCCGGTTCGAGCTCGCCGCCCGCCAGGAGCACCTCGATGTTGGTGCGCAGGCTGGTGATCGGAGTGCGAAGCTCGTGTGAGGCGTCGGCGACCAGCTGGCGCTGAGCGCGAACGGACTCGTCGAGCGCTGCGCGTGAGCTCTCCAGGCGATCGAGCATCGAGTTGAAGCGGGTCGCGAGCTGGCCCACCTCGTCGTCGGCCCTTACCCTCAGACGACTGGTCAGATCCTCGGTCTCGCCGATGTGCTGGGCGGCGTGGGCCACTTCGCCGAGTGGAGCGAGGACTCGACGGGCGCCCAGCCTACCCAGCGCGGCGGCTAGGGCAATGCCGCCCGCGAAGAGCAGCACCAGGATCAGACGCAGGTGCGTGAGGACGTTATCGACCTGTGCCAGCGGCCGCGCGAGCTCCACGGCGACGGGCTCCTGCTGGCCTCCGGGCGCGTTGGCGCTGTCGTGGAAGGTGTACACGCGCAGATGGCTGCCGGAGACCGTTACGTCGGAGAGGGTTCCACCGGCCTGGCCCGCGGCGATGCTCCGTGTGGACGAGTCCGCCGGCAGGATGATCCCCCCGAACTGGGACAGCACAGAGCCATCGGTGGCCACGATCTGCGCATACGGGGCACGACCGCCGGCGCTGGCCGACAGCCCTGGGAAGTCACCGCCCCCTAGCCCAAAGTTGCCGTCGCGCTGCACCAGCACGGCCTGCGCCTGCAGTGCGCTGTCGACCTGGCCGCGCAGCTGGCCCCGCACCACCATGTAGCAGACCACCACGGCGATCAGGATCGCGGCTCCCACCGACGCGGCGGCGATCAACGTGAGTCGCATGCGCAGGGACACGACGAGCTCTCAGATCAGTCGCGCAGGACGTAGCCGACGCCGCGCACCGTGTGCAGCAGCCGCGGCTCGCCGCCGCCTTCGGTCTTGCGGCGCAGGTAGCCCATGTAAACCCCGAGCGCGTTGGAGGTGGGACCGAAGTCGTATCCCCACACGTTCTCGAAGATCGTCGAGCGGGTCAGGACCTGGCGGGGGTGGCGCAGGAACAGCTCCAGCAGCAGGAACTCGGTCCGCGACAGCTCGATCAACCGCTCGCCGCGGCGCACCTCGTGGGCGACCGGATCGAGCACCATGTCGGCGTAGCGCAGCGCTTCACCGTCGGCGCCGTCGCCGGCCCGGCGCAGCAGCGCTCGCAGCCGCGCCTGCAGTTCGCGCAGCGCGAATGGCTTGACCAGATAGTCGTCGGCGCCGACGTCCAGTCCCTCTACGCGCTCGTCGATCGCATCCCGGGCGGTCAGCATCAGCACCGGCGTGCGGTCACCCGCCTTGCGCATCCGCCGGCAGACCTCCAGACCGTCGAGCCGGGGCATCAGGACGTCCAGGATCACCGCGTCGGCGGGCGAGCTGGCGAGCGCGTCGAGCGCCTCCTCGCCGTCCGCGGCGAAGGCCACCTCATAGCTCTCGAGCCGCAGCGCGCGCTCCAGCGCCCGCCTCACCGCGGGTTCGTCGTCGACCACCAGTACGCGCGCCATGTCCGCAATGATCGCGCTTGCGCGTAAAAGTTGGTGAAGAAGCGTTCAGGCCGATGTTCCGGTTGAATGCCGGTGGCGTAGAACCTGACGGCGCAGCGGTGTTAGTTTTCCAGCGATGGGAGAGCCGCCAAGCCTGATGGTCACGGTGCGACAGATGATCCTCGCTCGGCCCGGCGTCCAGCCGCTCAGCCTGAGGTCTGACCGCTGAGCTCCAGCAGGACCGGGGCGTGATCTGAGGGCTTGGAACCCTTGCGGTAATTGCGGTCGATCCCGCAGCTGACCAGGCCCGCGTCGAGCTGCGTGTCGATCAGGAGCAGGTCGATCCGCAGGCCGAGGCCGCGGTGAAAGTGACCCTGGCGATAGTCCCACCAGGTGAACTGCACCTCGTCGGGGTGCAGGCGGCGGTAGGCGTCGATCAGTCCCTGATCGAGGATCCGTCCCAGCCGTAAGCGCTCGTCGGGCGTGACGTGGGTCGACTGCGCGAACGCCGCCGGGTCATAGACGTCGAGGTCGGACGGGGCGATGTTCAAGTCGCCGGCGATCACCCGCGGCGCCGGCCTCAAAGCGCTCGCTCGCTGCGCCATGGCCTCCAGGAACGCGAGCTTGCGCGCGAACTCGGGGCTGTCCAGCGAGCGGCCGTTGGGCACGTAGACGCTGGCAAAGCGGATCCCGGCCACGGTTGCCTCACACCACCGCGCCTCGGTGGCGACCGGCTCGCCGGGCAGCCCGAGTCGCGGCTCGCGCAGCTCGAGCTCGCTGCGCGCCAGCAGCGCGACGCCCGCCCACTGCCCGGTCGAGTGGTGGACCGCGGCGTACCCGGCCTGCGCCAGCTCCTCGTGCGGGAATGTGTCGGGCGCGCACTTGGTCTCCTGCAGGCAGACGACGTCCGGGCCGTGCTCGGCGAGCAGCTCGAGCACCCGCGTTAGCCGCGCGCGCAGCGAGTTGACGTTCCAGGTGACGATGCGCATCGGAGACATCTTCGGCCATCATCACCGGCGGTGCCGCCCAAGGGCCCTGACAAACTCGGTCGCTACCGCGCCAAGCGCGACTTTCAATCCACCTCCGAGCCGGCCGGGGGCGTCCCGGTGCGGCCGGAGGAAGCGGCGCGGTACGTCGTCCAGGAGCACCACGCCACCCGCCTGCACTGGGATCTCCGGCTCGAGCACGACGGTGTCCTGGCATCCTGGGCGATCCCCAACGGAATTCCTCCGGACCCGTCCGAGAACCGCCTCGCCGTGCACACCGAGGACCATCCGCTGGAGTACCTGGAGTTCGAGGGCGAGATTCCGGCCGGCGAGTATGGGGCGGGCACGATGCGGATCTGGGATCGCGGCACGTTCGAGCTGCACAAATGGGAGCCACGCAAGGTCGAGGTCACCTTTTACGGCGAGCGGCTGACCGGCCGCTACGGCCTGTTCCCGATCGGATCCTCGCCGGACGCGAAAGGACAGGACTGGATGATCCACCGCATGGGACCGCCGGCCGATCCCGACCGCCGGCCGATGCCCGAGCGCCTGGTGCCGATGCTGGCGGGCGCGGGAAAGCTGCCCAGTCCCGAGTCGGGGTGGGCGTTCGAGGTCAAGTGGGACGGGGTGCGCGCGATCGCCTACGTCAAGCCCGGGCGCCTGCGGCTGGAGAGCCGCAACCTGCGTGAGATCAGCGACGGGTATCCCGAGCTCCGCGGCCTGCTGGCGCAGTTGGGGATGCGCGATGCGGTGCTCGACGGCGAGATCGTGGCCTTCGACCTAGACGGACGCCCGAGCTTCGAGCGGCTCCAGCGCCGGATGCACGTGACCTCTCCCTCCGCGGTTCGTCGGCTGGCCGCCAGCACGCCGGTCGTCTACGCGATCTTCGATCTGCTCTACCTCGATGGGCATCCGCTGCTGCAGCTGCCCTACCACGAGCGGCGCCTAAGGCTCGAAGCGCTCGAGCTCGCCGGCCCGGCGTGGCGCGTCCCGGCGGCGCACCGCGGGGGTGGCGACAGGCTGCTGGAGGCCACGCGGGCTCAGCGGCTGGAGGGGATCGTCGCCAAGCGGCTCGACTCGCGCTACGAGCCGGGACGCCGCACAGGGGCCTGGATCAAGGTCAAGCACACGCTGCGCCAGGAGCTGGTGATCGGCGGCTGGCTGCCCGGCGAGGGACGGCGCACAGATCGGATCGGGGCGCTGCTGATGGGCCACTACCAGGACGGCGCGCTGCGCTACGCGGGGCGGGTGGGGACGGGGTTCACCGACCAGACGCTCGCCGACCTGGCCGCCCGCCTGGCGCCGCTGCGCACCGGCGCCAACCCGTTCACGCCCGCGCCCAAGCTCCCGCGCAATGCCGTGTTCGTGGCGCCGTCGCTGGTCGCCGAGATCGAGCTGCGGGAGTGGACGTCGGATGGGGTGATGCGCGCGCCCTCCTACAAGGGGCTGAGGGAGGACAAGGCGCCCGAGGACGTTGTGCTCGAAGGCCCGGCCGAGCGCGCGCTGGAAGCCGCCTCCGAGCCCGAAGCCGCCGAGGAGCCAGACGCCGCCGAGGAGCCAGACGCCGCCGAGGAGCCAGACGCCGCCGAGGAGCCAGACACCGCCGGCGAGCCCACGAAGCCCCGTGCGACCGAGCCCGCCGCCAAGACCTCAGGATCCGCCGCTTCCCCCAACTCCCCCCAGCAGCTGTTTGACGAGGTGGAGTCGCTCCCGGACGGATCGCTGGCGGTCCTGGCCGACGGGCGCCGGTTGAAGATCACCAACTGGGACAAGGTTCTGTTCGAGGCGGCCGGGTTCACCAAGGGCGACCTGATCGCCTATTACGCCCGCGTGGCGCCGACGCTGGTGGCGCACCTGCGCGACCGCCCGCTGACCCTCAAGCGCTACCCCAACGGCGTGGCGAGCCCATACTTCTATGAGAAGCAGTCGCCCTCGCACCGCCCCGACTGGGTTCAGACCGCCAGGATCGGCTCGATCGACTACACGCTGGCGCAGGACCGTCCCACCCTGATCTGGCTGGCCAACCTCGCCGACGTCGAGCTGCACACGTCGTTGTCGCTGGCGCCGGCACCCAAGCGACCGACGATGCTCGTGTTCGATCTCGACCCCGGGGCACCGGCGGACATCCTGGAATGCTGTGAGGTCGCGCTCCTGCTGGAGGGCCTGTTCTCCCAGCTGGGGCTCGACTCAGCCGTGAAGACCTCGGGCTCGAAGGGAATGCAGGTCTACCTGCCGCTCAATGTCGACGTCACCTACGAGCAGACCAAGCCGTTCGCGCGCCGGGTGGCCGAGCTGCTGGAGCAGCGCTTCCCGGAGCTGGTGGTCTCCCGGATGACCAAACGGTTGCGTCCCGGCAAGGTGCTGGTCGATTGGAGTCAGAACGACGTGCACAAGACGACCGTCAACGTCTACTCGGTGCGCGGGCTGGCGCGGCCGACGGTCTCCACGCCCGTCGGCTGGGAGGAGGTCAGGCGCTGCCGGAAGGCCGGCGACGCGGACCTGCTGAGCTTCGAGACCGAGCAGGTACTCGATCGAATCGACCAGCACGGTGACCTTTTCGCCTCGACCCTGAGCACCACACAGGATCTGCCCCGAGTCTGATCCGCATCGATCGCCTTCGCAGAAGGGCGATCGGTTAGGGTCGCGCTAAGTCTCCCGACCGTAAATGCCGTCATTCACGGCGAGAAGCACCAGGGCCATGTCCGCACCGATCTTGATCACCGGTTGCTCGTCTTGGATCGGCCGTGCCGCGGCCGAGCTGCTGGTGTTCAGATCAAGCCTCCCAGCCGACGGGCGCGCTCCGGTGAAAGCTCCAGTCGTGTCGTCATTAGGATGAACACTCAGATGGATTCGATCACGATGCGAAATCGGCTGGTGGTCGCCACCGGGATGTGGAAGGAGGCTACCGGGGAGCCGCTTCCGCGCATGGAGCCCGGCGACCCCGCTGACCAGATCCAGAGCTTCGAGCTGCGGCTTGTGAACCGGCTGTGGGAAATCGCCACGGCGGAGAACGCGCGGGAGATCGCCGACCGCACCTGGGACCTGGTCCACGACCGGCCTGACAGCGATCCGGTCAAGCGCCGCGTGGTCGAGTGCCACGAGGCGCTGGCGCGGATCACCCGCCTGGGGGACTGAGTCGCGCCCGCCGGGGCGACGGAGGTGGGCTCGCCGAGGCGACGGAGACGGGTTTAGTCGTGGGCCCTTAGCTCAGGACCGGCGGTGCCACCTGCGCCCGAGGTGGGGCGGCGCGTTCGCGCGTGAGTCCGGCGGCCGCGTAGGCGTCAGCCTCATCCAACGTCTCGCGCTCGAGCAGCGCCTCGGCGAGCGCATCGAGATTGGAGCGATGGGCCTTGAGCAACTCGGTCGTCTCGGACTGCGCCTGGTCGACGATCCGGCGAACCTCCTCGTCGACCAGGCGCTGCGTCTCGGCCGACGTCTCAGACACGCCCGGCAGCAGTGGCCCCATGCCGTCGGCCGGGATCACCGCCACCGGGCCGATCGCCCGGCTCATGCCCCAGCGGCCGACCATGTAGCGCGCGATCCGGGTGAGCTGCTGGATGTCTGACTCGGCGCCCGTGGTTAGATCGCCGAGCACGATCTCCTCGGCCACGCGACCCCCGAGCGCGACCTTGATCTGGGCCAGCAGGTGGCGCTCGTCGAGATTGAAGCGGTCGGCGTCAGGCGCGGAGAAGGTCACGCCCAGCGACTGCCCGCGCGGGATAATCGAGACCTTGCGCACCGGGTCCGCCCCGGGGGTCAGCATCCCCACGAGCGCGTGGCCCGACTCGTGGTAGGCGGTGCGCCGGCGGTCGTCCTCGGTGAGCATCACCTTGCGCTCGGCGCCGAGCACGATCCGCTCCAGCGCGTCTGAGAAGTCACCGCGAGTGACTCTCTCGTGGCCGTGGCGGGCGGCCAGCAGCGCCGCCTCGTTGACCAGGTTGGCCAGATCGGCGCCGACCATCCCCGGCGTCGAGGCGCCGATCGAGCTGAGGTCGATCTCGGGCGCGAGCGGCACCGAGCGCGTGTGCACGCGCAGGATCGCCTCGCGACCGGCGCGGTCCGGCGGCACGACGACGACGCGCCGGTCGAAGCGGCCGGGTCGCAGTAGGGCCAGGTCGAGGACCTCGGGCCGGTTGGTCGCCCCCAGCACGATCACGCTGGTGCGCGGGGCAAAGCCGTCCATCTCGGTGAGGATCTGATTGAGCGTCTGCTCGCGCTCGTCGTGTCCGCCGGAGAACTGCGGGCCACCCCCGGAGCGCGAGCGGCCGATCGCGTCGAGCTCGTCGATGAAGATGATCGACGGCGCGGCCGTCTTGGCCTGGGCGAATAGGTCACGCACGCGGGAGGCGCCGACGCCGACGATCATCTCGACGAACTCCGACGCCGACATCTGAAAGAACGGCACGCTTGCCTCGCCGGCCACCGCCCGCGCCAGCAGCGTCTTGCCGGTTCCCGGCGGTCCGCTGAGCAGCACACCGCGCGGGATTCTGGCGCCCAGCCGCAGGTACTTGTCCGGGTTCTTCAGGAAATCGACGATCTCGGTCAGCTCCTCCTTGGCCTCGTCGATCCCGGCTACGTCCTCGAAGGTCACCGGCTGCTCGGACGCCTCCACCCGCCGGGCGCGCGAGCGGCCGAACGACATCAGCCCGCCGGCTCCACCGGCCCCAGCGGCCGCCCGGCGGGCGACGAACACGAACAGCCCCACCAGCAGCAGCGTCGGACCGAAGCCGAGCAACACACTCACGAGGAGCCCGGGCCCGGCGTTGGGCGCCTTGGCGTCGATCACCACGTTGTGCTGCTGGAGCACGGTCGACAGCTCCTGGTTGTTGGCGAACGAAGGGACCTGGGTGGCGAAGTTGGTCGTCGGCTGGACGCTGGCGTCGTTTGCCGGGTAGCGAACCGCTGACTTGAACGTGCCCTGGATCGCGTCGCCGGTGGAGGAGATCTGCTTGACGTTGTTGCCCTTGACCTGGTTGAGGAAGGTGGGGCTGTAGGGGACCCGGACCGGCGCGTTGGGCTGTAGCGCCTGCGATGAGATCCACAGGTTCAGTGCCAGCAGCCCGACCACGATCACGGCGATCCACCAGCGCGATCGCGGCCCTGGAGCCGGAGATCGATCCTGACCGGCGCCGCGCCCGTCGGGCGCCGGCGTCACCTTCCAACCGGGCAGGCCCCGCGGGCGCGCTCCCTCCCGGCTCCTGGGCGGAGCCGAGCGACGGGACGGTTCATCGGTCATTACAGAATTGTGGCAGTCCCAATCAGTGTGTTTCGATCCTGGTCCTGAACGTGTCGGCTCCCTCGACGCTCGCCCCGGCCGCGCTGGCGCGGTCAGACAGCCAGCGGTCCGAGGTGACCACCCGGACCACGCCCGGCTGAGGATCGGCGCGCAGGCGGCGGATGATCTCGTCGTCGCCCGCGTCGGCTTTAGGCCTCGGCGCGTGGGCGATCTCGATCACCGTCGAGCGGATCGGCGGTGACGGCTTGCGCTCGAACACGACTACGACGTCCTCGTTCTCGGCGGCTGCCCACCGCTCGAGCAGGTCGACGAGTCGTAGCATCGCGGCATCGCGGTCCCGCCACCACCCGTCGGGACGCGTGCCGATCACGTTCATCCCGTCGACGAGCCAGCGCACGCGCTCCAGCGTATGGCAACCGGCCGGGCGCCGGTCAGCGATCGTCGTCCTTGGGTGCGCGCCGGCCGCGCTTACGATCGGCCTGCCGGCGCTTGGCCTCGAGCCTGCGCTGCACCGATGCGTGGCTGGGACGCGTGGCGTGGCGAGGACGTGAGACGGCGAGCGCGGCCGACAGGCGGCGGGCCAGCCGTGCCAAAGCCAGCTCCCGGTTGCGCGCCTGGCTACGGCCATCCTGCGCGACGGCGACAACGCGATTGCCGAGCCGCGCGGTGACCCGGCGCTTCTGTTCCTCGCTCAGCGCGCCGGAGGCGGCGACGTCGAACACCGCCTCGATGCGCGAGTCGGTGACGTTGGCATGCTGGCCGCCCGGCCCCGACGAGCGCGAGGCGCGGACCACCACCTCGCGCAGCGGAATAGCGGTGTTACGGGCGACCGGGATCGGATCCTCCATCTGCCCGGGAAGGATGACGTGTGTCGGGCTTGTGACCGCGATCCCGGGATGAGGCTGGGCGCTGCGCGCCGTGCTAGCGTCCCGCGCCGTAAGGCCGTTCGTTTGATGGACGAGCGGCGAGAAGCAGGTGCAGGCCTCGGGGTAATCGGCAAAGACAACCTCCGCGGTAGCAGCACTTCACGACGGAGGAGCACTCCACATGGCAACCGGAACGGTCAAGTGGTTCAGCGACGAGAAAGGTTTTGGCTTCATCACACCCGATGAGGGCAGTCGGGACCTGTTCGTCCACCACTCGAGCATCCAGACCGACGGCTACCGCTCACTCGCGGAAGGCGCGAAAGTGTCCTACGAGGAGGAGGCGGGTCCCAAGGGACCGAAGGCCATCAACGTTCAGAAGCTCTAGCGGACAATTCCCGCCGGGATCTTCTCCCACCATCCCCGGCTTGAGGACACGAGCGCTTAGTGCCGTGATTCAGAGATTGCGCCACTAGCATCGGCCGCCGATGGCCGACTGGGTAACCATCTCTTCGCTGGCGACCGCGGGTGGCACACTCGTGCTCGCGGTTGCCACCTTCAGCTCGGTCAGGTCGGCCAATCGTTCCGCGCGTCTGGCCGAGCGGTCGCTGATGGTCGGGTTGCGGCCCGTGCTGGTCCCCTCACGGGAGGACGACCCCGTCGAGCGGGTCCGCTTCGGCGACGATCAGCTGCTGATCGTGCCGGGCCACGGCGGCGCGGTACAGGTGGAGGACGAGAGCATCTACATGGCGATCGCGCTGCGCAACGGCGGCTCGGGGCTGGCGGTGCTGCACGCCTGGCACGCGGAGCCGCGCGCGGGCGCGCCGGAAGAGGCGCCTGACCCGGAGGGGTTTCAGCGCCAGCAGCTGGATCTCTACATTCCCGCCGGCGACACCGGGTACTGGCAGGGACGGATCCGAGATCCCAGCAGCCCTAATTTTGAGCGTGTGCGCCATGCGCTGAGCGACGGCGTTCCACTCCAGGTCGATTTGGTCTACGGAGATCACGAGGGTGGACAGCGCACGATCACGCGCTTTTTGCTCGCGCCCTGGCCGGACGTCGACGGCCAGCACGTCGAGGGCAAGCGCGTCTCGGTGCTCAGGTACTGGTATCTGGATCGGGAGGATCCGCGCTAGCCGGCTCGCCCTGCGCGGGCGCGCGCGATCCTCAAACCGCCCGTCTGCGCGCGGGCGTAGACTCGTTGAGCAGTTAAGGAAGATGTGAGCCGGCCAACGCGCACAGATATCGAAGGGGCCCCATGACCAAGGCGGTCGAGGAACGCGAGCGCGTGATCATCCGCTTCGCGGGCGATTCGGGTGACGGCATGCAGCTGGCCGGAACGCGCTTCACCGATGCCACCGCCGTGATCGGCAACGATCTGGCGACGCTGCCGAACTTCCCGGCCGAGATTCGCGCTCCGGCCGGGACGCTGGCGGGCGTGTCTGCGTTCCAGATCCATTTCGCCTCACGAGACATCCTCACGCCGGGCGACGCCCCCAACGTGCTCGTGGCGATGAATCCCGCGGCGCTGAAGGCGAACCTAAAGGAGCTCGAGCGCGGCGCGACGATCATCGTCAACGAGGACGCCTTCACCAAGCGCAATCTGGAGAAGGCCGGGTACGGCGCCAATCCGCTGGAGGATGGCTCGCTGCAGGCTCACCGCGTGCACCGGATCCCGATGACCAGCCTGACGGTGCGGGCAGTGGAGGCGATCGAGGGCGCGTCCAGCCGAGATGCCGTCCGGGCCAAGAACCTGTTCGCGCTCGGAGTCCTGTCCTGGCTCTACGGCCGGCCCACGGATGTCACCAAACGGTGGATCGAGCGCAAGTTCGCCCGCAAGCCGGCGGTGGCGCAGGCCAACCTCGCCGCCTTCAACGCAGGCTGGTCTTTCGGCGAGACCACCGAGCTGCTCGACGTCCAGTACCGGGTCAACCCTGCCACCGATGTGCCGCCCGGCACCTACCGCACCGTCAACGGGACGACGGCGCTGTCGCTGGGGCTGATCGCCGCCAGCGTCCGCAGCGGATTGCCGCTGGTGCTGGCCAGCTATCCGATCACGCCCGCCTCCGAACTGCTGCACGAGCTCTCGCGCCACGCCAGCATCGGCGTCTCGACGATCCAGGCCGAGGATGAGATCGCCGCGGCCGGGATGGCGCTCGGCGCCTCGTTCGGCGGCCGGCTCGGCGTCACGGCCACGAGTGGCCCGGGAATGGACCTGAAGGCCGAGATGATCGGGCTGGCGGTGATGCTCGAGCTGCCGCTGATCGTGGTCGACGTCCAGCGAGCGGGGCCGTCGACCGGGATGCCCACCAAGACCGAGCAGTCAGATCTGCTGATGGCGCTCTACGGCCGCCACGGCGAATCGCCGCTGCCGGTGATCGCGCCGAGCACCGCCGGCGGCTGCTTCGACGCGGCGTTCGAGGCGGCGCGGATCGCGATTCGCTACCGCACGCCGGTGATCCTTCTGTCCGACTCGTTCCTGGCGTCCTCGTCGGAGCCGTGGCTGCTCCCCGACGTCAGCGCCCTGCCCGGGATCGATCCGCAGTTCGCCACCGCGCCGGCCGCCGATGGCGGCGAGGAGTTTCTCCCCTACGGTCGCGACGAGCGGCTGGCCAGGCCATGGGCGATTCCCGGCACGCCGGGGCTCGCGCACCGGATCGGCGGGCTGGAGAAGGCCGACGGGAGCGGCAACATCTCCTATGACGGCGCCAACCACGCCCGGATGACGGAGCTGCGGGCGGCGAAGGTGGCGGGGATCTCGGCCGAGATCGCGCCGCTGACCGTCGATTCGCAGCCCGGCGCGCAGCTGCTGGTGCTCGGCTGGGGCTCGAGCGAGGGGGCGATCCGCGCCGGCGTGCGCCGGGCGCGGGAGGCGGGTCACAAGGTCGCCAGCGCCCAGCTGCGAAACCTCAATCCGCTGCCCGACAATCTCGGCGATGTGCTGCGCTCGTTTGACCGCGTGCTGATCCCCGAGCTGAACTCCGGCCAGCTCGCCCAGGTGCTGCGGGCCAAGTTCCTGATCGACGCCGAGTCGTTTGGCAAGATCGAGGGCCAGCCCCTGTTCGCGGCCGAAATCGAGCGCGAGATCGCGGAGCGACAGTGAGCGACGTGCAGGGCAACGGCCACGCACACGCGCCCGGCAACGGCCACGCACCGGCGCCAGGCAACGGCGCTGCGCACCCGCACGGCGACGGCCACGGCGATGCCGGCGGTTCCTCTACGGCTACGCTGACCAAGGCCGACTTCCAGTCCGATCAGGAGACCCGCTGGTGCCCGGGCTGCGGGGACTATGCGGTCCTCTCGGCGGTGCAGCAGTTCATGCCCGAATTGGGAATCCCGCCCGAGCGAATCGTGTTCATCACCGGGATCGGCTGCGCCGGGCGCTTTGCCTACTACATGGACACCTACGGAATGCACGGCATCCACGGCCGGGCCCCGGCGCTGGCCACGGGTCTGGCCACCGCTCGCGAGGATCTGTCGATCTGGGTGGTGACCGGTGACGGGGACTCGCTGTCGATCGGTGGCAACCACCTGATCCATGCGCTGCGACGCAACGTCCCGCTCAAGATCCTGCTGTTCAACAACCAGATCTACGGCCTCACCAAGGGCCAGGCGTCACCCACCTCCGAGCTGGGCAAGATCACCAAGTCGACGCCGTTCGGCGTCGCCGACCATCCGTTCAACCCGATCGCGCTGGCCCTGGGCGCCGAGGCGAGCTTCGTCGCGCGCACGATCGACCGGGACCGCCACCACCTGACCGATGTCCTGCGCGCCGCCGCGCAGCACGAGGGCGCGGCGCTGGTCGAGATCTATCAGAACTGCCCGGTTTTCAACGATGGCGCGTTCGCGGCGGTGACCGACAAGGACGCCAAGGACGCAAACCAGATCCGTCTGGCATCGGGTCAGCCGATTCGCTTCGGAGCCGAATCGGAGTACGGCATCGTCCGCGGAGAGAACGGGAACCTGAAGGTCGTTGAGGTGGCCGAGGTCGGGGCCGAGGCGCTGCTCGTCCACGATCCTCATCGCGGTGACCCGGGGCTGGCCTTCTCGCTCTGCAAGCTGGCCGAGACGCCGACCGGGCCGACGCCGATCGGGATCTTCCGTGATGTTCAGCGCCCGGTGTACGGCCGTCACGCGGCCGCCGCCGCGGAGCCGGCCTCCGACGCGCAGCTGGAGGATCTGCTGCTGGCGGGCGACACCTGGACCGTCGCCTAGGTGGGGAGCACAAGCCTCGCCGATGAGCGGGCCGGCGGGGTGGGTAGCCTCAAGGAGATGCGCGTTCCGGAGATCGAGCTGTTGTGGTGGGAGGGTTGTCCCTCCACCCAGCGCGCCCGCTCCGAGCTTCAGCTGGCGCTGCGGGAGCTGGGCCTGCCGGACGCCGAGGTTCGGATGCGTGAGGTCCGGACGGACGAGCAGGCCCAGACCGTGGGGTTTGCCGGTTCGCCCACGATCCTCATCGACGGGCAGGATCTCGTCGGCGCCACGCCCACCCGCCAGGTCGACGGCCATCAGCAGGGCGACGGCGAGCAGGGCGATGGCCAGGGCGGGCTGAGCTGTCGCATCTATCGGCGTCGCGACGGCCGGATCTCGCCGACGCCCGATCCCGACGACCTGCGCGATGCGTTGCGTCAAGCCTCCACGCGCACGGAGGCGACCCGGTGACGATCGCGATCGGCGAGCCGGCGCCGGCCTTCAACCTGCCTGACACCACCGGAGGTCAGGTCTCCCCTGGCGAGAACGGCACGCGCGCGACGGTCATCGTTTTCACCTGCAACCACTGCCCCTACGCGCTCGCCTGGCACGACCGGATCGCGCAGGCGGCGCGCGACTACGCCGCACAGGGAGTGCGCTTCCTGGCCATCAACGCCAACGACTCCGAGCGCTACCCGCGCGACTCCTATGAGGCGATGCAGCGCCGCGTCGAGCACGAGGGCTGGCCGATGCCCTACCTGCACGACGCCAGCCAGGAGGTCGCACGCGCCTACGGGGCCAAGACCACGCCCGACGTGTTCGTGCTCGACGCCGGCGGCTTGCTGCGCTACCGCGGCGCGCCCGACTCCGACTACGACGATCCCAGTCAGCAGGCGTCGTGGCTGCGTGACGCGCTTGACGCGGTGCTGTCCGGCGACCAACCCCAGCGCCCGGAGACCAAGCCGGTCGGCTGCTCGATCAAGTGGAAGCCCTAGCGGTCGCGGCAGCGCTCGTTACCGGCTGACGCAGATCGCCGTCGGCGCAGGGGGTAAAGCCGGGCCCGGGAGGTCCCCGTCGGGCGTGCCTCAGGGTTCTGCGACGTGGCCGTCGTCGGGTTCGATCGGCAGTCCCGCCCCGTGCCAGGCCAGCAGGCCACCGGCCATGTTGTGCGCATCGAAGCCGGCGTTGGCGAACGCCTCGCTCGCCATCGCCGAACGCCCGCCCGAGCGGCAGTAGAACACGACCGGGCGGTCGCGGTCGATCGTCTCGGCCTGCCCACTGAGTTCGTTGAGCTCGACCCAGCGGGCTCCGGCGATCCGGCCGGCCTCGTGCTCGTGGGGCCCGCGGACGTCGACGAGCTGGATTTCGCCCTGGGCCAGCAGGCCCACGACCTCCTGCGGTGTGTAGTCCGCGTCCATGATCGGAGCCTAATGCATCGTTCTCGAAGCACTGCGCGCCGTGCGCGGCAGTTTTCCTTCTGAAGTCTCCATGAAAGCGCTGCATGACACGGATCTTGCTGGTCGGGTACTCTGCCCCTGCCGATATAGCACCCAGCCGAATCGTCCTGGCGCGCAGCGTCGCGACGAGCGGGGAACCCGATGGGGCCCGATGGGCCTCCGGGGCGAATCGCCGGAACACCGGCGTAGCGCAACTCTTTCAGCGCGAGCCCGACAGCTAACCCCGTAGGCGCCAGAAAGAGAAGGGGTTGTCCTTGTCGCATCAGATCTTCGGACGTTTCACCCGCCGAGCTAGTCTTGGCGCCGTTTTCGGCCTGGCCGCGCTCGCGCCTGGAGCGCTGGCTGGTTCGCCGCACCTCGGCGCCCGGGCCCTCAAGCCGGGCATGAGCGGCAAAGACATCCGCACGTTGCAGACCGATCTCACCCGGGCCGGCTTCCCAACACCCTCGGTGGGCGTGTTCGGTCCCGCCACGGCACGGAACGTGGTGCGCTTTGAGCGCAAGTACCGGCTCCCGGCCGACGGGATCGTCGACGCCAAGTTTGTCCGCAAGCTCAACGCCGTGCTCTCGGCTCGCGCCACCAGCGATACGGCGGCCAGCGGCGGCAGCGCGCTAGGCGGCGCGGCGCCGAAATCCAAGCGCCAGTCCTCGCCGGGGGCAAAGCGCAAGGCGGCCAAGGCGATCAGCCAAGCGCCGACCACCGGCCCGACCACGATCAAGCCGGACGGCGGTTCCCGGCACCTGGGCGAGCGCGTGCTGCGCCAGGGCATGTCCGGTCACGACGTGCGTGTGCTGCAGGGATACCTGACGCTGGCGGGCTTGCCCACCAGCCTCGACGGACAGTTCGGGCCGGGGACAAAGAAGAACGTGATCGCGTTCGAGGCGGCGCATGGCATGACCGCCAACGGCGTCGTCTCCTACGCCGTCGCCCAGGCGCTGCGAGTGGCGGTGGCGGCCGCGGACCCGACCACCGGCCCCGCCGGCAAGGCGCAGATCAATTCCGACGGCACGGCGACGGCCCCGGCGAACGCGCCCGCGGTCGTCCAGCAGGTGATCGCCTCGGCCAACAAGATCATCGGCAAGCCCTACCTCTATGCCGGCGGCCACTCGAGGTGGAACGATGTCGGCTATGACTGCTCGGGCTCGGTCAGCTTTGCGCTGCACGGCGCCAACCTCCTGTCGGCCCCCGAGGACTCCACCGAGCTCGAGTCATACGGCAGCCCCGGCGCCGGCAAGTGGATCACGATCTACGCCGACTCCTCGCACACCTGGATCGTCGTCGCGGGGATCGCGTTCGACACCGCCGATTACAGCGGACCCAACATCCCCAGCGGCACCGGTCCACGCTGGCGCACGGACCCCACCGGCAACCTGGCTGATGGCGGCGGTTACGTGATCCGCCATCCGTCGGGCCTCTGAACCGGCGCTCGGGCCAGACGTTCCGCCCCCGCGCCGCCCGCCCCCGGCGCCGCCCGGCGCCCGGCGCCCGCGCCGGGGGCGTGAGCTCGCCGAG
>ODAK010002008.1_pt1 | contig 21609 bp, 24 predicted proteins | sample 1539591 | NCBI WGS metagenome assembly ODAK01 (sample SAMEA3539303, study PRJEB22396) | soil metagenome | biome: tundra; feature: field; material: soil | place: USA | collected 2010-05 | depth 0.15 m | reverse complement strand
TGGCGGTGGGCCCGTCGGCCACCGGCAACACCGCCCTCATGGTGCTCTCGACCGAGGGGAAGGTGCCCGACGAGGCGCTCGCCCTCCTGCAGGCGGCGCAGGGCATCAGCGACGTGCACACCGTCGAGTCCTGACGGCGGGGGAGACGATGGCAGACGTGAGCCGGCCGGCGTTCTCCGAAGGCCAGGTCGTCACCGTCTTCCGCAGCCGCCGCCGCACCGACACGGTGGAGGCCTATCTCCGATTGGCCGGGGAGATCGAGGCGCACGCCCGGTCGACCCCCGGGTTCGTCGACTTCAAGACGTTCGCCGCCGAGGATGGGGAGCGGGTGTCACTGATCACGTTCGCCACCGCCGAGGCACACCGCGCCTGGCGTGACGACCCCCGCCACCGGGCGGCCCAGCAGCGGGGGCGGGACGAGTTCTACCTCGGGTACTCGGTGCAGGTCGGGGAGTGCGACCACGTTTCGCAGTGGGCGCGGGAACCCGCCTGAGCCGGTTGCCCCCGGAGGTGAGCGGCTCCCGACCGGCTGCTCAGCCCTGCTGATTGGGGTTGGTGGGAACCGGCGGCCAGGTGTCGCCCCCGATGGAGGGGAGTACGCCGTTTCCGGTCCGTCCCGACGCCGTTTCCGATCCGAGGAGACGCACCACCACTACGGCGAGCATGCCCAGCACGGCCAGGCGCCCTGCCCATTTGACGGATTTCCTCGCCATCTGCCCACCCTACGTGACGTGCACCGGCTCCTCGTCCGCGCCCGTCGCGATCAGCCGAGCGTGCCGCCGGGCTGGACCAGGGGGTCGGTCGGCACGACGTCATAGGTGCACGTATAGGTCGTGGACGGGACCCAGTCCAACGCCAACACCCCGCTGCTCCCGCCCTGGATCTGGGCCTGCTCCTTCGCCTGCAGATCGGCGTTCCGGGCGCCCAGGCTGAGGCAACAGGGTGCGGTGCCGGCCAGCATCCCGACCTCGCCACCGATGATGGGCTTGCCGAGGGCCGCCGCCTGCTGGAGTCGCACGCCGAGGCCGTTCCACTGGTCGCCTCCCAGCAGTCCGCCCTACACCAGGTGCTTCGGGTCGAGGGCGTGGATCTCGCCGCCCGGCGGGAGGGGCGTACAGCGACGGTCAGACCGTGAGCGTGTCGACTGGGCCGAATTCGTTCTTCCACCCCTACTCCAGGGTGGTCATCCTCGAGCGCGCCGACCCGGAGAGCGACGAGGCGCCAACGCCTCTCGGTCATGGGATCGGTGCGACCCCGAGCGCTGGAGTCGCGTCGGTCCTCCCCGTGTGCGCCTGCACGCTCCGTCGGCCCTGGGCCCCTTCAGGACGTCAGCTTCACCAGCGTGAGCGCCATACGCGGGCAGCTCACCGCTGCCCGCTCGGCATGGTCGAGGAGCTCCACGGGGATCTCGCCGGACTCGATGATGGGGAACCCCCACGGGTCGAGCCGGATGCACTCGGGGAGCAGCTCGGCGCAGACCCCGTGGCCGTCGCAGGCGATCGGGTCGAGCACCAGGGTGAACCGGGGCCGCTTCACCGCGCACCCTGCCTTGGGGCGGTCCGGGGGATGGGAAGGAAGGGGGGAGCGGACGTATGGCAGGGGCCCCGCTGGAGGTGGAGCGCGGCATGGTCGCCGTAGACGCGCAGGGCGGTGCGCACGAAGCGGGCCACCCCGTCGGGATGCCGGCACGCCCCCCTGCCCTCCACCAGACCGCACAGCGTCGGGATGGCCGCCACGCCGCCCCGCAGCGCGTTGGGCCGGTAGGCCAGCTGGCCCACGGCGTTGGCCAGGACGGCCAGTCCGTTGACGCAGGGGCCGCATTGCCCGGCTCCCTCACCTTCGAGGTAGGTGACCACCCGGCTCACCTCCGAGAGGGGGCAGACGTTGGTCGGCAGCAGGGCGACCACCCCGGCCCCGAGCGAGGACCCGTACTCGCGTGCCGCCTCCTCGGTGAGGGGCATGGCCAGCGCATCGTGCGGGGTGACCCACCCTCCGCCGTAGCCGCCGAGCAGCACCCCCTGGAACGACCGGGCGTCGCCGAGGCCCAGCTGGAGGATCTCCCCGAGCGGCACGCCGAGCGGTGCCTCGACGATCCGTGGTTCGGCCCACCGACCGGTCACCGTGAGGAGCACCGTGCCCGGCGACTGCGGCGTGCCGACCCGCCGGAACCACTCGGCACCGAACCGGCCGATGAGCGCGGCGTGGGCGAGCGACTCGACGTTCTGGACGAGCGTGGGACGGCCGCCGACCCCCTGCTCGCGGATGGGCTTGAGCCCCACGAAGGTCGGTGTGGCCGGCTTGCGGCCGATGATGGTGGCCACTGCCGCCGTCTCCTGCCCGGCGAGGAACCGGTCCGGTGCCACGACGACCTCGATGTCGCACGGGTCGAGGCCGGCCCGCCGCCTCTCCTCGATGGCCCGGCTGACCGCGGGTACCGCGCCCGACGGCACGTGCACGTAGACCCGTCCGGCACCGACGGTGGCGGCGGCGAGCACGGCGCCGTCGAGCACCAGGTGGGGGAGTTGCTGGACCAGGACGCGGTCCTTGCCGCTGGCCGGCTCCCCCTCGGCCCCGTTGGCCACCACGACCGGGCTCCGCAGCCCGGCCTTGCGGACCGAGCGCCACTTGGTCCCCACCGGGAACCAGGCGCCACCGTGCCCCCGCAGACCGCTCGCGTCCAGCTCGTCGAGGAAGGTCGTTCCCCTCCACGTGGGGACGGATCCCCACCGGTCGAGATGCTCGGCGAGGCCCACTGCTGCGCCCTCGGGGCCCACGCCGGCCAGCAGGCGCTCCGCCCCTGCCGGTGGCCGGACGGCCGGTCGCCCCGACCCGGCACTCGAACGCGCGGTGCTGGTCGGTGTCGCGGGGTTCATCATCTCTGCGACCCCGCGGATGTGCCGGTGACCGTCCCCGACAGGGCACCCGAGTTCTGGCTGACGTTGAGCTGCATGGTCAACACGAGCGGGTTCGGCGCCGACACGGTCGCCGCCACCGTGCCGCCATTGAGGCCGGTCACCACGCCGTGGTAGGGGCCGAACGTCACCGAGCCCGACGACAGCGAGACGCCGCCACCGCCGGCCGCACTCCCGTCGAGGACCACCGTCAGAGGTGTGGCCGAGGTGTTCTGCAGCTGCATGGTCAGGGTGACCTGCACCGCACCCTGCCCGTTGGGGTTGGTGGTCGTCTGCGAGCCGGTGAGGGGGACGGTGAAGGGCGCGGTGGGCACGCCGGCCGATCCCGATCCCGTGGCGGGCGCCGTGGTCGCGGTCGACTGGGTGCCGGCCCCCGCGGTGGTGCCGGTCGTGGCGGCGGCGTTCTTCCGGGCCAGTTGGGCGAGGAGCGCCGCCGAGGTGCCCGCGCGATGGGACCAACCCGGGCGCAGGGGCCCTGCAAGAGCGAACACTGCGATGCCCACGGCGACGACCACCGTGGCCACGGCGGCGCCCGCCCGCGCCGCGGGGGTGAAGGTGCGGCCGGTGGACAGTCGCCAGGCCACGGTCCCGATGACCGCTGCAGCGCACACCGCGTCCACGAAGAGGACGATCGGGAGGGCGGAGTCCGAACCGCTCCCGAGCCCGTGGAGCATTGCGATGGGCCAGCACAGGTAGGCCAGCCAGTGCACGAAGCGCCACGAGGCGAAGCCGATCCGGTGGCGGAGGGCGCTGGTGATCAGCACCGCCAGCAGGAGGTCGAAGGTCAGCGCCCCCAGGCCCACCCACAGGGGACGGTACGGGGTCCGGAAGGGGATGAAGGCGTCGGCGAACCCGATGGGCACATAGCCGTCGCCCACCGTGGTGATCACGTGGACGGCGACGAAGCCGACGCAGAACAGCGAGAGGTTGCGGTGGACGTGCTGGGAGAGGAAGCGGGGCCAGCGCTGCGTGGTCCAGCCCACCGATGCAACCACCCCGACCACGACGGTGGCGGTCAACAGGATGAGCGCCACCAGCCCGGTGGACCGGGTGAGGTACCACAGCGCCTTGGAGCTGGCGCCGCTGACCGCCAGCAGGGAGGTGGAGGTCATGGTCGGCCGGCCTCCCCGTCGTGGTCGGGTGTCTCGGCCGGCCACCCGGCCACGGTCATCGTCGAGCCGTCCGGTCGGACCAGCCGGGCGGGGAGCCGGCGGCTCTCCAGCCATGCGGGAGCGGCGTTGCCCTTGACCATCGCCGCGGTCGACGCCGTGTTGGCGTCGACGCAGGTGGCGGCGGCCACCGACACCGTCTTCCACACGGGTCGCACCGGCAGCCCGGTCGTCGGGTCGACCAGGTGGTGGACCGGGTGGCCGCCCAGCGACCAGTGCCGGTTGCCCACGCCGGAGGTGGCCAGTCCTCCCGACGAGACGGCCACCGCCAGGGTCGACGAGGTGTCGCCGCAGATGTCGGCGAGCCCGACGCTGAAGCCGCCCTCCGGCGCCCCCTGCACAGAGAGGTCACCGCCGAGGGAGACCAGCACCCCGCACCCCAGCAGGGACCGGATGGCACCGGCGGCCCGGTCGGCCGCCCAGGCCTTGGCGGTGGCCCCGAGGTCGAGCACGATGCCGGCGGGCATGGCCACGGTCGAGCGCTCGGAGTCCACGGTGACCGATTGCCAACCCGGTACGGGGGCCGGCTCCGGCAGCGAGCCTTCGACGCCTGCGGCCACCAGCGGGAAGTCGCGGTCGTAGCCCAGGCGGCACAGGGCCGTGCCCACGGTCGGGTCGACGGCGCCGCCGGTCAGCACTGCCGCCCGGAGGGCCAGCGAGATCGCCTCGAGCAGCTCGGGGGAGACCTGCATCTCATGGCCGGCGTCCGCGGCGCGCCCGAGCGCGCTGATCTCCGAGTCGGGTCGGAATCGGCTGGCCACCCGGTCGACGTGGTCGAGCTCCTGGCGGAGGATCACGGTGGCGGCCACGACCAGGGCAGGGTCGGTCACCACCAGGTCGACCCTGGTCGACCAGATCGAGGTGCGGTAGACAGCCTGGCCGGTCGTTCGTTCGGGGGTACCTGCGAGTGTGCTCAACTCGAGCCGCTCACCACGGGGGCAGGTTGCTGGGTCTGGACCGGGGCGCTGTTGGGAGGCGAGACGCTGCCCGACGAGTAGCCGCCCGACGATTGACCCCCGGAAGCGGCTCCGGCTGACGACTGGCCGCCGGAAGTGGATCCGGCCGTGGTCACGGCGGGGGTCGCGGTGTGGCCGGGCAGGGCATGGCTGAGATAGACCCCGAAGGCGGCAACCGCGGCCACCGAGGCGACCCCGATGGTCTTGGTGATCGATCCGGCGCGGTCGAAGGCGGCGTCCCGCTGGATGCGGGCGGCCCGGGTGGGATCGGGCGCCCGTGCGGTGCCCCGTGCGGTGCCCCGTGACGTCCGTGGTGCGGGCTGTCGGGTGGTGATCACAGTGTCAGGTTACGGATCGATCCTGAAGCCAGGATGAAACAATTGTAAGAAGAACTGAAGAAACCCGCTGGTCAGTGCTTCGACCGGCGGCGTGCCCCGTCCCCGGGGGCGACCGGCTACCCGGCGGTCTTGGTGGCGGCCCCGGCCTGGCCCGGCTGGTGGGAGGGGGCCACTGCGTGCCACGAGACCGCCATGCGCGCCCCGCCCAGTGGGGAGGTGCCGATCGACCACGACCCCCCGGTGGTGCGCACCACCGCGTCGGCGATGGCGAGGCCCAGCCCGGTCCCCCCGGGCCGGTCGTCGGCGCGGTGGAACCGGTCGAACACGAGCTCCCGGTGCTCCTCGGGGATGCCCGGGCCGGAGTCGTCGACGGTCAGCGTCACCCGACCGCCGGCGTGGGCGACCCCGAGCTCGACCGACCCGCCGGGGCCCGCGTAGCGGCAGGCGTTGTCGAGCAGCACGCTGACCAGCCGGTCGATCGCCTCGGCGTCGGCCCGGATCACCGACGTGCCCCGGGGGTCGCCGCCGCGGACCAGCGTGATCGATGCGGCATCGGCCACCGCTTTGAACCGCTCCACGCACGATTCGCCGACCACGGTGAGGTCGACGCACTCCTCGGTCCGGCTGTCGGGGACGTCGCCGTCGGCACGGGCCAGCCAAAGCAGGTCGTCGACGATGGACCGCAACCGGCCGCTCTCCGAGGAGATCCGCTTGAGGGTGGTCTGGTAGCTCTCGGGGTCCCGCTGTCTGCTCAGCGCCAGGTCCACCTCCGCCTCGATGACGCTCAACGGGGTCCGGAGCTCGTGGGACGCGTCGGCGGTGAACTCCGCCTGGCGCTTGCGGACCTGTTCGATCGGAGCCGAGGCGCGCAGGCCGACCACGAAGGAGCCGGTGAACGTCACCAGTAGCAGGAGGGCACCGAGCACGGCCTCGACGAGGAGCAGGTCCCCGCGGGCCTGGGTGACCTTCGAGATGCTCTCGCCGGCGATCAGCCACCCGTCCGATGTGGCTTCCGCGTCGAAGCGGAACGTGCTCCCCGCCGTCGCCAGCGTGGCGGTGCCCGTGGTCCACCGGCGTCGGGGGAGCTGCGGGGCGCCTGCCGTCAGTGCGGTGGCCGACCCGGAGGCGTCCACCTTCCACACGAAGATGGGCACGTCGTCGAGGTCGCCCTCGTGCTGGGCGCCGGCCTGGATGATCAACGGCTCGACGGTGCCCTGGGAGGCACTGGTGAGGTGCTCGGACAGCCGGGCGTCCACCCCGTTCCCGAGGCGGTCGACGATCATCAGGTTGACCACCAGGGCGACCACCACGGCAAGAGCCGCCACCACGGCGGTGGCCGCCAGGGCGACCCTCGCTGCGTGCACCCACCGGGTGCCGCCCTGTCTCATCCGGGCACCATCCGGTAGCCGATGCCGCGGACGGTTTCGATCCGCGCTTCTGCGTCGGCCAGCTTCGCCCGGAGGCGGCCCACGTGGACGTCGATGGTGTTCGATCCCACTGCATCCGCCTCGTCGTCCCACACCTGGACGGCGATGATCCGTCGGCTGACCACCGCCGGCGTCCGGCGCATGAGGAGCTCGATCAGCCCGGTCTCGATGGAGGTGAGCACGATCGGCTCGTCGTGGAGGGTCACCATGCGGGTGGCCGGGTCGAACACCAGGTCCCCACAGCTGAGCACCGGGTCGAGGGTCAGGGCCGGGCGCCGCTGGAGGGCGGTGAGCCTGGCCACCAGCTCGGCGAAGGAGAACGGCTTCACCAGGTAGTCGTCGGCCCCCCGGTTGAGCCCCTCGACCCGGTCCTCGGTAGCGTCACGGGCGGTAAGCATCAGCACCGGGGTCCTGTCCCCGCGCCCCCGCATCTCGGCCACGACCTCGATGCCGGTCTGCCTGGGCATCCGCCAGTCGAGGACAGCCACCTCGTAGGTGTACGAGCGAAGGTAGGAGAGCGCCTCGGCGCCGTCGACCACGGCGTCGACGACGTAGCCCTGCTCGCGCAGCCCGCGCTCGAGCACCGAGCGGAGTCCGGGGTCGTCCTCGGCGACGAGCACTCTCATGGTCTGCAGTCCTCACTCATCGGTCCCAGCGTGCCCGACCGGGGGACGCGGGCGGTGTCACGTGCTGTGCCGCTGACGTGTCGGGCCGCGCGTCGCGTGACTGCTCCCGCTTCTGTCCCCCGACTGTGTCGGGGCAACCTGACGGAGGGATGACACGGCCTCTGGCCGCGTGACACCGCCTCGTGCCGTCGCCCGGTCACGCTCCGTGGCCCTTGCGTTGCGCTCCGATGAATGTGGTGGAATTCTCATAGCGAACGATTGACCCTCTGGGCGGCCGGGCATACCATGAGCCAACCAGGCAGTGGGCCGTCACCTCGTGTGCCGGTACTGTGCCAGGTCTGGAACGAGGGGGAGCAGTAGTTGGCGCGCACGCGGAGGGGTATCGACGTCGACGTGGGGAACGGAGGAGCATCCGCGCACCCCATCGGTCCGGTCGGATCCGCACCTTGCCGGAGTAGGTCGTGTACCGTTTGGCGCGCAGGTGTCGTTCGTCATCGAGGTGCATCAGTTCCCCTCCGTTCCGGAGGTACCAAGTCGAGGTTGCGGACGAAACGGGTAGGTTCGCAACCCATCATCGCCGGGTCCCCCGACGCTGGCTGCCCCCCTGCCCCTCGTGGTAGTCGGCGCCGGGGACCCGGTGATTTCTCACCGTCCGGTCGGGGCCGGCGGCGCGACGTCTAGCGGGTCGTGGGGAGCCACGCAGGCCTGCGTGCCTCATAGGCCTCGATCTCGTCCTCGTAGCGCAGGGTCAGGCCGATGTCGTCCCAGCCGTTGAGCAGGCGGGCCCGGATGAACTCGTCGAGGGGGAAGTGCGCCTCGATACCTGCGGCAGGCGCGTCGAGGGTGCCGCGCTCGACGTCGATGGTGATCTCGAGGCCCGGGTCGGCCTGCAGCGCGTCGAGCAGGGCACGCCCCACCGAGGGGTCCACCTGCACCGGTACCAGTCCGGCCTTGGTGCAGTTGTTGCGGAAGATGTCGGCGAAGCCGGGCGACACCACCGCCTCGAACCCGTAGTCCTGCAGGGCCCACACCGCGTGCTCCCTCGACGAGCCGGTACCGAAGTTCGGGCCGGCCACCAGGATGGTGGCGCCGGCGTACTCCTCTTTGTTGAGGACGAAGTCGCGGTCGTCGCGCCACTCGCTGAAGAGGCCCGCGCCGAACCCCGTCCGCTCGACCCGCTTCAGCCAGTCGGAGGGGATGATCTGGTCGGTGTCGACGTCGGACCGGTCGAGCGGGACCGCCCTGCCGGTCACCACCTGCACGGCCCGCATCAGGACAGCTCCTCGGGTGTGGCGAACCGTCCGGCCACCGCGGTGGACGCGGCCACGGCGGGGGACACCAGATGGGTGCGACCGCCACGGCCCTGGCGGCCCTCGAAGTTGCGGTTGGACGTCGACGCCGCGCGCTCGCCCGGCGACAGCTTGTCGGGGTTCATGGCCAGGCACATCGAGCAGCCCGGCTCCCGCCAGTCGAAGCCGGCCGCGGTGAACACCGCGTCCAGGCCCTCCGCCTCGGCCTGGGCCTTGACCCGGTGGGATCCGGGCACCACCAGCGCCCGCATCCCCGGGCGGACCGTCCGGCCCTCGAGGACGCCGGCCGCGGCACGGAGGTCCTCGATGCGCCCGTTGGTGCACGACCCGATGAAGACGGTGTCGACGGCGATGTCGCGGATCGGGGTGCCGCCGGCCAGCCCCATGTACTCGAGCGCCCGGGCGGCCGTCTCCCGGTCGACCGGGTCCTCGAAGGAGGAGGGCTCGGGGACGGTGCCGTCGATGCGGGCCACCTGGGCCGGGTTGGTGCCCCAGGTGACGAAGGGGGCCAGCGAGGCGGCCTCCAGCACGACCTCCTTGTCGAAGCCGGCGCCGGCATCGGTGGGGAGGGTCCGCCAGTCGGCGAGTGCCTCCTCCCATGCCGCGCCCTTGGGTGCATGGTCACGTCCCTCGAGGTAGGCGAAGGTCGTGTCGTCGGGGGCGATCATCCCGGCCCGGGCCCCTGCCTCGATCGACATGTTGCAGACGGTCATCCGGCCCTCCATCGAGAGCCCGCGGAGGGCCGAGCCCCGGTACTCGATGATGTGCCCGCTGCCGCCCCCCGTCCCGATCCGCCCGATGACGGCCAGCACCAGGTCCTTGGCCGTCACCCCGGGGGGGAGCTCGCCGTCGATGGTCACCGCCATGGTCGCCGGGCGCTTCTGGGGCAGGGTCTGGGTGGCGAGCACGTGCTCCACCTCGCTGGTGCCGATCCCGAAGGCCAGGGCGCCGAAGGCCCCGTGGGTGGAGGTGTGGCTGTCGCCGCAGACGATGGTCATGCCCGGTTGGGTGAGGCCCTGCTCGGGCCCGATGATGTGGACGATGCCCTGGTTGGCGTCGCCCATCGGGTAGCAGGTGATGCCGAACTCGGCGCAGTTGGCGTCCAGGACGGCGAGCTGCCTGGCCGACACCGGGTCGGCGACCGGCTTGTCGATGTCGACGGTCGGGACGTTGTGGTCGGCGGTGGCGATGGTGAGGTCGGGCCGGTGGACGCTCCGGCCGGCCAGCCGGAGCCCGTCGAACGCCTGGGGGGAGGTCACCTCGTGCACCAGGTGGAGGTCGATGAACAGCACGTCGGGCTCGTCCGCGGTGCCGCGATGGACCACGTGGCGATCCCAGACCTTCTCGGACAGGGTGCGGGGGGAGTCGGTCATCGGTGTCAGCTTCCTATCTTCACGATCTCGACCCGGAGGGTGCCGCCGGGGGCGGCGTACTCCACCACGTCGCCCACGGCATGGCCGGCCAGGGCCTGGCCGAGCGGCGAGCCGGGGGACACCACCGTGAGGCCCCCCTGGCGCTCCTCGATCGAGCCGACGAAGAAGTCGGTGGTGTCGCCCTCGTCGTCGCCCTCGTAGCGCAGGGTGACCACCGAGCCGTGGCCGACCGTCCCGTCCGCGGTGGCCTCCGCGTCCACCACGGTGGCGGTCTTCAGCAGGCGCTGGAGCTGGCGGATCCGCGACTCCATCTTCCCCTGGGCGTCCTTGGCGGCGTGGTAGTCGCCGTTTTCCGACAGGTCCCCGAGGGCCCGGGCCGATTCGATGGCGGCGGCGATCTCCACCCGGCCGCGGGTGGTGAGGTCCTCGAGCTCGGCCTGGAGCCGGTCGTAGGTGTCGCGGGTCAGTTGTGCTGGGGAGGTGTCGCTCACGGACAACCAGGCTAACGGCTGGGGATCGGGGTTCCGCACGGACCGCCGACGGTGGCTCCTCGTGCTCTCCCGCCCGGGTGGCTGCGTTCCCCGGAATGCCCGGTGACGACCGCCCGTGGAATGATCGTGGCCGACCGGTGCGATCAGGAGGGACAAGACGTGGGCGACATCATGGGGAATTGGGACCGACGGTTCGAGGGCGTGGCCACCACGCTGGCGGCCAGCCTGGAGGCCGGCACGGACGTGGGGGCGTCGGTGGCCGTCCTCCTCGGCGGCGAGCCGGTGGTGGACATCTGGGGAGGGTTCGTCGACGAGTCGCACTCGGCGCCATGGGGAAAGGACACGCTGACCAACGTGTGGTCGACGACCAAGACCATGACCTTCCTGTGCGCACTGATGCTGGCCGACCGCGGTGACCTCGACTTCCACGCCCCGGTGGCCAGGTACTGGCCGGAGTTCGCAGCGGCCGGCAAGGACCGGGTCGAGGTCCGCCATCTGATGGGCCACACCGCCGGGCTCCCGGGGTGGGCCGAGAAGCTCGAACCGGAGGACCTCGCCGACTGGGAGAAGTGCACCTCGCTGCTGGCCGCACAGGAGCCCTGGTGGAAGCCGGGCACCGCGTCCGGCTACCACGCCGTCACCCAGGGCTATCTGATCGGCGAGGTGGTGAAGCGGATCACCGGGGTGTCCATCGGGACCTGGTTCGCCGACGAGGTGGCCGGTCCCCTGGAGGCGGACTTCTTCATCGGGCTGCCCGCCTCCGAGGACGACCGGGTGTCCCTCGTGATCCCCCCGCCCCCGCCGGACCTGGAGGCGCTCAATCCGTCCGAGCTGGTGATCCGGGCCATGACCAATCCGCCGCTCGACGCGACCTATCCCCGGCACGAGTGGTGGCGCAGGGCGGAGATCCCCGCGGCCAACGGGCACGGCAACGCCCGCTCGGTGGCCCTGGTCCAGTCGATCATCGCCGGGCGCGGCGAGGCCAGAGGGGTGCGCCTGCTCTCCGAGCAGGGGTGCGATCCCATCTTCGAGCAGCAGGCCGACGGGGTGGACCTGATCCTCGGCACGCCCATCAGGTTCGGCATGGGGTACGGGTTGAGCACCGAGGTGATGCCGATCGGTCCCCGGGCCTGCTACTGGGGCGGCTACGGGGGATCGCTCATCATCATGGACCAGGAGATCGGGTTGACCGTGTGCTACGTGATGAACCGCATGGAGGGCGGGCTGCAGGGGGACCTCCGGGCGGCGAACATCGTGCTGGCTGCGGTCGCGGGCCTGGCAGAGGGCTGAGCGGCCGGACCATGAGCCGTGGGTGACCCCGAGCGGAGGAGACCGATCCCGTGAGCGACGCGCCGGCCCCCGGCGGTGACCCGAGATCCCGCTCGTTCGAGGCGCAGTTCGAGGAGCAGCAGGAGCGGCCGTTCCCGTGGAAGGCCGTGGTCAAGCGCTCCATCGTGGTCGGCATCGCCGGGGTCGCCCTCTACCTGGTGGCCCCCAGCGTGCTGGCCGTGTTCAACGCGTGGCCCAAACTGGCCACGCTCAACCTGCTCTGGTTCATCCCGGCGCTGGTGGCCGAGGTGATCCACTTCTTCTGCACCTTCTCGCTGCAGCGCATCGCCCTGCGGACCAAGGCGTGGTTCTCGGTGATCACCGCCCAGTTGGCGGGCAACGCCATCTCGCTGATCGTGCCCGGAGGGGCGGCGGCCGGCGCCGCCGTGCAGTTCCGCATGCTGGCCGTGAGCGGGATGGACGCCAGCGACGCGGTCGGCGGCCTGACCGCCTTCTCCTTCCTCGGCATCGGGGGCCTGCTGGCGCTGCCGCTGTTCGTGCTGCCGGCGGTCGTGTTCGGCTCGCCGGTGGCATCGGGCCTCTCCGATGCGGCCATCATCGGCGCCGTCGGCTTCGTCCTCTTCGCCGGGTTCGGTGCCGTGGTCATGGTCTTCGACGCACCGCTCCACTACGCAGGCGTGGCGGCCCAGTACCTCCGCAACCGCCTGCTCCGGAAGCGGAAGCCGATCAGCGGGCTCCCCGAGCGCCTGCTCGAGCAGCGCAATCTCATCCGAGCCGTCCTCGGCCAGAAGTGGCTGGAGGCGACCCTGCTCTCGGCCGGCCGGCTGGTCTTCGACTACCTCTGCCTCTACTTCTGCGTCCGGGCCGTGGGCAGCCATCCGCGGCCGTCGCTGATCCTGCTGGCCTACGCGGTGGCCGGCGTGATCGGTCTGGTCCCCATCACGCCGGGCGGGCTCGGCATCGTCGAGGCCAGCCTGAGCGGGTTCCTGGTGCTGGCCGGCCTGAGCGGCGCCGAGGCGGTGCTGGCCACGCTGGCCTACCGCCTGGCCTCCTACTGGCTCCCGATGATGGCGGGGCCGTTTGCGTATGCGGCCTTCAGGCGCCGCTACCAGGAGCCCAACGCGCCACCGCCGAGGTCGGTGCAGCCGTCGCCCTCCTGATCGATGGCGCCGGGCGGGCCTACCCCAGGTCGACCTCGCCGTCGGCCCGCAGGGTGCCGAGCCGCCCGCACCCCTCCTCGGTGACCAGGACGGCCAGATGGTCGGGGTCGGTGACGTTGGCCCAGGCGCGCCGCCCCTCCGGTGTGCGGCAGGCCACGACGGCCCGCTCAGGCGACCCTTCCCGCCCGTAGGCGACCGAGTAGGTCTCGACGGTCACCTCTCCCTGGGCGTCGGCGTCGGGTGAGCACTGGGGGAGGCAGCCCACCGCTGCCTGGGGGTCGGCCCACGAGAACCCGCCGGCCGACTCCACGACGGTGCCGTCGGGCAGTCGGGCCGCATCCGCGCCGGCGCCCGGCGCCGGGCCCGGGCCGGTGCCGAAGATCCCGATGCTGTGGGAGGACATGTACCAGCCGAGCCCGGTGGCCAGGCCGAGGGAGCCCGGATCGGCCCGGAGGGTGCCCACCATGGCGGCCAGGGCGTGGGTCCCGTAGTTGTTGCCGGGGCCGCCGCCGAAGGTGAGCCCGCCGGTCACCGTCAGGGGCCGGGTCGGATCGTCGTCGGGCAGGCCGAGCTCGGCGGCGGCGATCTGCACGGCCGAGGGGAAGCACGAGTAGAGGTCGAGGTGGGCCACCTGGTCGATGGTCACGCCGGCCAGCGACAGCGCGGAGGATCCGCCCAGGCGGATGGCGGGGGACGAGTGGAAGTCGGCCCGGTGGGAGAGGAACCAGTGGTCCTCGGTGTCGGCGCCCGCCAGCGGGAAGATCCACCGGTCGCGGGGGACCCCGGCGGCCTCGGCCGCCGAGGCCGAGCAGAGGATGACGGCGGCGCCCTGGTCGACCTGCATGTTGGCGGTGAGCAGCTTCGTGTAGGGGTAGTCGATCATCCGGTTGGCCTCCGACGCGGTGGCCACCTCGTCGGCGGTCCGCGCGTCGCGGAGCCAGGCATGGGGGTTGCCCGCCGCCACCTCGGAGAAGCGTGACCACAGCGTCCCGATGTGCAGGCGGTGCCCCTCGAGGCTTCGCCCGGACTCGGCCCGGAGGGCGTTCTCGAAGAGGGGGAAGGCGTGGATGGGCAGGTCGAGGCCCCGTTCCTCCTCTGCGTCGGTGCTCCCGCGGCGGTCGGTGCCGAAGGTCAGTGCCGGCCCGGTGTCGGCGGGCTGCACCGTCCACGGAAGCACCGGCCGGTCCGGGTGCCGGCGTGCCGCGGCCTGGGTGTAGACGCAGTCGGCACCGACCAGCACGGCCACGTCCAACTCCCCACGACCGATGGCCAGCGCGGTGGCATTGACCATGCGCTGCGGGTTGTTGCCGCCGGTGGTCGTCACCATCACCTGGGCGGGCTCGATCCCCAGCGCCTCGGCCACGAGGTCGCCGGGGTTGACGTAGTGCCAGCTCAGGGGGTTGGCCACCCGCAGCGACTCGGCGCGGCCGGTCAGGGCCCGTCCCGCCGGGGCGGCCCCACCGGGGCAGACGCCGTCGCAGTCCTCGATGGCTGCCTCGACAGCCTCGACCATCAGGCCGATCGGCTCGGGTCGGTCGGCCAGGGAGCCCTCGCCCTCGCTGTGCGGCAGGTTGCTGACCTGGCCGACGCCCACGACGACGGGGGTGTTGGGGTCGAACCTCATGAAGCACAAGAGCCTACCGTGGCGCACTCAGGCCCGATGCGCCCTCGGTACACTCGGTGGCATGCGGATCGCTGTCGGCTCGGACCATGCGGGGTATGCCCTCAAGTCGGCCCTGATCGAGCACGTGGAAGACGCCGGGCACCAGGTCATCGACCTGGGGACGGACTCCTCCGAGGTGTCGGTCGACTACCCCCTGTACGGGCTGGCGGTGGGCCGGGCGGTGGCCGAGGGCCGGGCCGAGCGGGGGATCTGCGTCTGCGGCACCGGCATCGGCATCGGTATCGCCGCCAACAAGGTCGACGGCATCCGCGCCGCCCTGGTCCACGACGTGACGACCGCCGGGCTGTCCCGGCGCCACAACGACGCCAACGTCATCTGCCTCGGCGGGAGGACCACCGGAGCCGCCGAGGCCCTCGACGCGGTGGACGCCTTCTTCTCGACGGAGTACGAAGGCGGCCGCCACCAGCACCGGTTGGACGAGATCTCCGAGTACGAGTCGACCGGCCACACACATCCCCCACCCGGTGCCGCGACCGACGACCACGAAAGGCAGTAGCCGACACCATGAGCAGCCCCTCCACCGCTTCTCCCTTCGATGCCTGGCTGGTCGACGACCCGGAGGTCAGGCGCCTGCTGGGTGACGAGGCCGAGCGCCAGTCCACGACGCTGCAGCTGATCGCCTCGGAGAACTTCGCCTCACCGGCGGTACTGGCGGCCACCGGCTCGATCCTCACCAACAAGTACGCCGAGGGCTACCCGGGCCGCCGCTACTACGGGGGAAACCAGGTCATCGACCAGGTCGAGAACCTGGCCCGCGACCGCCTGGTCGCACTCTTCGGGGCGGAGCACGCCAACGTGCAGCCCCATGCCGGGGCCAATGCCAACCTCGCCGCCTATCAGGCCCTGTTGGACCCGGGCGACACCGTCCTGGCCATGCGCCTCGACCACGGGGGGCACCTGACCCACGGCTCACCGGCCAGCATCACCTCCAAGATCTGGCGCTTCGTCTCCTACGGGGTGTCGCCGGCCACCGGCGACCCGGACAAGCCGGGCGAGACCATCGACTTCGACCAGGTGGCCGACGTGGCCCGGCGCGAGCGCCCCAAGCTGATCGTGGCCGGGTCCACCGCCTACTCCCGCATCATCGACCCGCTGCCGTTCCGAGAGATCGCCGACTCGGTCGGCGCACGCTTCCTGTTCGACGCGGCCCACCCGGCCGGCCTGATCGCCGGTGGGGTCCACCCCTCGCCGGTCGGGGTGGCCGACGTGGTCACCTTCACCACCCACAAGACGCTGCGCGGGCCACGGGGGGGCGCCATCCTCTGCTCGGAAGAGCTGGCCAAGGCGGTGGACAGCGCCGTCTTCCCCGGGCTGCAGGGCGGCCCCCTCGAGCATGTCATCGCGGCCAAGGCGGTGGCGTTCGCCGAGGCGTCCCGCCCCGAGTTCCGCACCTACGCCGCCCAGGTGGTGGCCAACGCCGCCGCGCTCGGCGGGGCGCTGATCGAGGCGGGCTTCCGACTGGTGTCCGGCGGGACCGAGAACCACCAGGTCCTGGTCGACCTGCGCGCCTTCGACGCCGAGCTGACCGGCAAGGTGGCCCAGGAGGTCCTCGACCGGGCCGGCATCACCTGCAACCGCAACACCATCCCCGACGATCCCCGCTCGCCGTTCATCACGTCGGGCCTGCGCCTGGGGTCGGCGGCCCTGACCACCACCGGCATGGGCGAGCCCGAGATGCGGGCCATCGGCGCGCTGATCGGCCGGACCCTGCGCGACCGCGAGGACGACGCCGCCCTCGCCCAGGTGCGGGCCGAGGTGCGCGAGCTGTGCCTGGCCTTCCCGCCGTACCCGACACTGGTCGGGACGTGACGCCGGGGGGGAAGGGGACCGGGTGAACGGGACGGTTCCGCTCAACTGGTACGGCGTCTTGTTGATCGTGGCCGCGCTGTCCTCGTGGATCCTCACCTTCCCGGCCCGCCGCATCGCCGTGCAGATCGGCTACGTGGCCCAGCCCGACGACCGCAAGGTGCACCAGAGGGTGACCCCCGAGGCCGGCGGCGTGGCCATGTTCGTGGCCATGCTGATCACCTGGGCGGTGGCCGCGTCGATCCCCGCGCTCGGCGATCTGTTCCGCGGGTCGACGGAGCCGCTCGGGCTCATCCTCGGTGCGGCGGCGATCTTCGTGGTGGGGATCATCGACGACTTCCGGGACATGTCGGCACCGGCCAAGGTGGCCGGCGAGGTCCTGGCCGCCACCATCTTGTACTTCATGGGCGTGACCTGGTTTCAGTTCAAGGTCCCCCTGGCCGGGCTGGTGCAGCTGTCGCCCGAGTGGACCCCACTGCTGACCGCGCTGTGGGTGATCGCCATCACCAACGCGGTGAACCTGATCGACGGGCTCGACGGCCTGGCCGCCGGCGTGGTGGCCATCGCCTCGGGGGCACTCGCCGTCTACGGCCTCCACCTCCAGCACCTGGGCAACCTGCCCACCGACAACATCGGCCCGCTCATCGCCGTGATCACCTGTGGCATCTGCCTCGGGTTCCTGCCCCACAACTTCCACCCGGCCAAGATCTTCATGGGGGACGCGGGGGCCCTTCTGCTGGGGCTGCTGATGGCCGCCTCCACCATGCTCATCGGGGGCCGGTCGGCCGGCACGGTCGGCGGGGTGGCGGCGCGAAGCGGCGAGACCTACTTCTTCTTCGCCCCCCTGTTCATCCCCTTCTTCATCCTCGGGGTTCCCATGGTCGACATGGGGTTCGCCTTCGTGCGGCGGACGGCCAACCGGACCGGGTTCTCCACCCCGGACAAGAACCACCTTCACCACCGCCTGCTCCGCCTGGGGCACGGACACCGCCGGAGCGTCCTCATCCTGTGGGCGTGGACCGCTCTGCTGTCCGGGTTCATCCTCTTTCCGCTCTACGTCTCGAGCGTGAACGCCATCATCCCCTTCGGCGCCCTGGCCCTCGGGGTGGTCCTCTACACGCTGTTCCACCCGGGCCTCCGCAAGCAGGCCGCCGGCCCCGGGCCCGAGGGCGAGCTCCCCCTGGAGGAGGACGAGCCGCCCGGGGCCGACGGGGGTGCGGCGGCCGGCGGCGCGTTGCCCGAGCCGGACGCTGGCGCCCCGGTCGGGGTCCCGGCGGCCACGGCCCTCCCGTCGGCAGAACCGTGAACGGCGTGTTTCGGGCGTTTTGCCGCCACCGCCGCGAAAGTGCGATGATGCACCCCGTGAATTGCAGGCCTCTCGCCCCTTCGGAGGGCACCCGTTCGGCGGATCGGCCGTCCGGCAACCGCAATCGAACCACTGCGTGAATTCGGGAACAGTTCGTGAAGCACCCGCTCCCCACAGTTACTGACGCGGCACGGCCCGAGCATGGACGACGCCACCCCTCCTCCCCGCCCGGATCCGGCGCCGGGCTCCTCGCAGCCCGATCAGCGGCTGGAGCCGGGTGCTGTTGCCTTCCTGACGATGGGGGTTGCGGTGGCTCTCTCCCTGGTGCTGGGCGGGCTCCTCGGGTACCTCGTCGACGGGTGGGCGCACACCGGCCCGGTCTTCACGCTGGTCGGGCTGGCCTTCGGCGTGGTGGTCGCCGTACTGCTGATCGTGACGCGTGTGCGCAAGTACCTGTGACCCGTGCCTCCCGACCGGGTGCCACCGCGGCACAGGGGGCCCGGTAGCCGACATGTTCGCCCACTTCTCGCTGCCGGACGTCCCCGCCGTCGCCCGCCGGACGGTGTCGGCGGCCCTGGTGGTCGGCGTCGCCGCCCTGGTCGGCTGCATCGCCTTCGGGCACTCGCTGCTCGGGGTGGGGGCCTGCATCGGTCTGGCGCTCGGCACCTTCAACTTCCGGATGATCGGCAACTCGGTGGCCAGGGTCTCCGCCCGCGACGAGGAGAACAAGCGGCGCCCCCTGGCGCTCAACACCCTCGGCCGGATGGGGATCATCACCGTGGTCGTCATCGGCCTGCTGTTCGTCTCGCCCAGCCTCGGGTTCGGCGTCCTCGGCGGGCTGGCCGTGTTCCAGGTGATCCTGCTGGCCAACGTGGCCCGCTCGATGGCCAAGGCGGGTCCGATGACCTCGGTGGACGACGTGATCAACGCCAACGTGGTCGAGGACAACACCGAGCAGGGAAGCGCCCGGCCCGCCATCGACCCGCCGGACGACAACCGGGGAGGTGCCTGACACCGTGGGCATCGGCACGCACCTGCTGAGCGTTCCCCTGCTGGCGGACATCTCCGTCGGCGACCACGTCCAGCGCCAGGTCTTCGGGCTGACCATCGACATGGACACCGTGTGGGCCACGATCATCGCCGGCGTGATCGTCATCCTCGTGGGGCTGATCATGCGGGCGAAGGTCACCAGCGGGGTGCCCGGCAAGTTCCAGCTGCTGTGGGAGATGGCGGTCAGCGCGGTCCAAAAACAGGTGGACGACTCCATCGGGCCCCGGGGCGCCAAGGTGGTCCCGCTGGCCCTGACCCTGTTCATCTTCATCTTCACGTGCAACCTGTTCGAGGTCCTCGGCATCGGCAGCCACTTCGAGGTGCTGCCCGCCCCGACCAGCGACATCAACCTGCCACTGGCCATGGCGCTCTACGTGATCGTCCTGGTCCACGCGGCGGCCATCAAGAACCGCGGGATCGGCGGCTACGTCAAGCACTATCTCAACCGGCCGTTCCCCATCTGGCTGTTCCCGGTCAACCTGTTCATGAACGTGGTCGACGAGATCGCCAAGCCCCTCACCCTGGCCCTCCGTCTCTTCGGCAACCTGCTGGCCGGCGGCCTCATGCTGTCGCTGCTGGCCGCCCTGGTCATCTGGAAGATCGGGCCCGCCCCCCTGGGTGCCCTCCTCACCGTCCCCCTCACCGTGGTGTGGAAGCTCTTCGACATGGCCATCGGCGCCATCCAGGCCTTCATCTTCGCCCTGCTGACCATCTTGTACTTCGACACCGCAATGGCACCGGACCTGGCCCACTAGCGCCGTCGCCGGGCTCCGACGCCGGAGTCACCACCGTTTCATCAACAACATGACAAAGGAGAAGCACTCATGGCAGACGCCTCGATGGCGGACGCAGTAAGGATCGCCGGCGCCATGGTCGGCGGCGGTTTGGCACTGGGTGGCGGCGCGGTCGGCGCGGCCATCGGTGACGGCCTTGCCGGTAGCCAGACCATTGCCGGCGTGGCACGCCAGCCGGAGGCCCAGGGGCGCCTGACCACGATCATGTTCCTCACCGTGGGACTGTGCGAGGCCGCCTACTTCATCAACCTGGCCTTCACCGCCCTCTTCATCTTCTCGCTCTACAAGAAGTAGGCCCATGCCGTCGGTGGTGCGGTGCCGGTGCATGTCGTGCTTCGGAGCGTGCACCGATCGGCCGTCCGGCGACCCCTTCGGAACGACAACACAAGGATGACGGCAATGCTCATTGCAGCCAGCAACTTCCTGGTCCCCAACGGGACGTTCATCGTGGTGCTCATCGCGTTCATCGTCGTGCTCGGCGTCATCGCCAAGTACGTGCTGCCGCCGTTGAACAAGGCGCTGACCGAGCGACAGGACCAGATCCGCGGCGAGCTCGAGGCCGCCGACAAGGCCAAGGCCGACGCCCAGGAGGCCGACGCCGAGCGCCGGGCCGTGCTCGATCATGCGCGCGTCCAGGCACGGGAGATCGTGGCCCAGGCCTCTACCTCGGCCGATCAGATCAAGGTCAAGGCCGAGGCTGACGGCCAGGCCATCCACGACCGCATCGTGCAGGCTGCCGACGCCGAGGTGGTCATCGCCCGTCAGGCGGCGGTCGAACAGGTGACCGCCCGGGTCGGAGAGATCGTGCTGGCCGCCGCCGAGCGGGTGATCGGCCGCGAGATCCGGTCCGCCGACCACCAGGACCTCATCGACGAGGCCATCGCCGCAGTGCGGGCGGAGACGTCCGGCGCCGGCGCCGGCGCCGCCGGGGGTCGTCGGTGAACGCTGCCCTCCAGGGCTATCTGGCCGCGATTGAGGAGTCGTTGGCCGCGAGCGGCGAGCTCGCCGATGCCGGTGCCGAGCTGGCCTCGGTCGCCTCGATCGTCGACGACAACAACGATCTCACCCTGGCCGTCAACGACGGTTCGGTCCCGGTGTCCGCTCGCCGCGCCGTGCTCGACGCCCTCCTCGAGGGGAAGGTCCGCCCCGAGGTCCGGAGCCTGGTCCACCAGACGGTCACCGTGGTGCCGGCCAGCGAAGTCACCACCTCGTTCCACTGGGTGGCCAACCGGTTGACCCACGTGGCAACCCGCGCACCGGCAACGCCGGTCGAGCCGTACGACGAAGAGGTGCTCGGCCGCCTGGGTTCCCGCAACCGAGTGTCCGGCTATGCGGCCGCCGTCTTCGAGACGGTCACCGTCGCCGAGCTCGAGGAGATCGAGGACCAGCTGTTCCGCTTCGCCCGCACGGTGGAGTCCAACCGCCGGCTGCGCGGCGCCCTGGGCGACCGGGACCTCCCGGTCGTCATCCGCCAGGAGGTCATCGCCCAACTGCTCGGCAGCAAGGTGCTGCCGGCCACCGGGCGGCTGGCTGCCTACGCGGTGCGGGGTGGTCGCGCCCGCGACATCGTCGCCACCCTCGACGCTCTGGTGGAGGACGCGGCCCGTGCACGGGGGTGGCGGGTGGCCCGGGTGCAGGCCGCCGACGCGGTCGGCGACTCCCAGCGCCAGGACTTGAGCGAGGCCCTGGCCCGACTGGCAGGCAACCCGGTCGATCTCCAGGTGACCATCGACCCCCGTCTGCTGGGGGGCGTGGTGGTCCAGGTGGGTGATCTGCTGGTCGACAGCAGCACCCGTCACCGGCTGAACGAACTGAAGGAGCACCTCCTCACCTCCGAGGAGGGCTACCGGATCCCAGGAAGTCCAACACGAAGGGAAGCAACCGATGGCTGAGTTGACCATCAACGCCGACGAGATC
>ODAK010002006.1_pt1 | contig 21618 bp, 19 predicted proteins | sample 1539591 | NCBI WGS metagenome assembly ODAK01 (sample SAMEA3539303, study PRJEB22396) | soil metagenome | biome: tundra; feature: field; material: soil | place: USA | collected 2010-05 | depth 0.15 m | reverse complement strand
GTGGCGGCCACCCGGAACGTGGGGCCGTTCGCCGCGCTGCCCAGCACGCTGCGCCGGTTGGTGAGAATCAATATGTAGGCGAGGATGACCGGCGTGACGATGCCCTGCAGCACCTGGGTGCCGATCAGCAGGGTGATCAGGTTGATGGGCGTGAGCGCCAGCGCCGCACCAACGATCACCTGCACGGTGAACAGCCCGAGGAAGAGCCTGGCCTCGGTGAACCGGCGGGAGACCGAGCGCTCGACCCCGACCGCCTCGCTGATCGCGTACGCGCTGGACAGCGGGACCACGGCCCCGGCCAGTGCCGAGGCGCCGATGAGCCCCAGCGCGAAGAGCACCTCCGCTGCCGGGCCCGCGACCGGGCGCAGCGCCTGCGCCGCTTCCTTGGCCGAGGTCAGCGCGCCGTGGCCGCCGATGGCGGCTGCTGTGGCGATGATGATCGTGATGGAGATGACGCAGGCGAACAGGGCCCCGGAGATCGCGTCGATCCTCGCCCGCGGGTAGTCGGCGCGGTCGGCGCCCTTGTCCACCACCCCGGCCGCCGCGTACAGCTGCATGTAGGGGCTGACCGTGGTCCCGATCAGCGCAACGCCGAGGAGCAGGTAGCTCTTGGTGTACAGGAAATGCGGGATCACCAGGTTGCTGCCTACCGACGCCCAGTCCGGGTGGCCGAGCACAGCCGCGACCGGGTAGGCCAGGAACGCCAAGGACAGCAGAAGAAAGATCCTTTCCGCATAGCGATATGAGCCGAAAAGCACGAGTGCCCAGATGGCAACAGCCGCGATCGGAATGATCACATAGCGGCTCACCCCAAGCAGCTGGAAAGCTGCGCCGATTCCGGCGAACTCCGAGACCACCAGTCCCGTATTGGCCAGCAGCACGCAAAAGAGCGCCACCCCGGTCAGCCGCAGGCTGAACTGCTCCCTGATCAGCGCGGCGAGCCCCTTGCCAGTGTGGGTGCCCAGCCGCACCGCCATCTCCTGCACCAGCACCAGCGCGAAGGTGACCAGCACCATGAAGAACAGGGTCCGGTAGACGAACTGCGAGCCAGCCGACGCGTACGTGGCGATCCCGGCCGCGTCGTTGCCGGCGTTCGCCGCGACCACGCCGGGGCCCGCGATGGCCAGGATGAGCCAGATCCGGCCCCGGCGTGACCTGATGAGCCGCACTCCGCCGGCCCGGACCCGGATCAGCGAGGCCAGGCCTTCCCTGGCCCTGGGCAGCCGCTGCCCGAGGTCGGTAGGCTCGTCCTCCTCCCGGGTGCTCATTGCAGGAGCCTCGGGAAGTGCAGCCGCCCGTGGCCGGGCACGAGTGCGTCGAGGACGTCGTCGGACAGGATCCGGCCCAGGGGCTTGCCGTCATCGTCGACCACGACGAGCGAGGACCGCCGTGACTCGACCAATTCGGTGGCGACATCGTCCAGGTCGGTGTCGGGGCGAAGGGTCACCGGAGGGTTCTCGGGATCGATCAGGTCGCCGAGCCGGGTGTCGCCGCTACTGACCAGCAGGTCGAACGCGGAGACGTCACCGATCAATCGGCCGTCGCCGTCCAGCACGGCCACCGAATCGATCTCCGTCCGGTGCCTGGCCTGCCCGGCGAGCCGCTGGCTCACCTCCGCCACCGTCTCATCGGGCTGCGCACAGGCGAGCACACTGGTCATGATCCCGCCGGCCTCGTCACCGGGGTAGCCGAGCAGCCTGACCAGCTCCCGCCGCACCTGCAGGGGGATCCGGGACAGCAGCAGCGACTGCTCGTCCCGCGACAGTTCGCGCAGCGCGTCCACCGCCTCGTCGGGTTCCATCCTCGACAGCAGTTCGGCAGCCTGGGCCGGTTCCACCTCACGCAGCAGCGCGGTCAGCTCGTCCGGTTCCATCTCTTCCAGCGCGTCCGCGGCGAGATCGTGATCGAGGCTGGCCAGCAGTTCCTTCCGGCCGGAACGGCCCAGTCCTTCCAGGACGTCGGCGAGCTCGGCGGGCCGGAGCCTGTGCAGGGCGGCGTGCGGGGCCCGCAGCTTCACCGCTGCCGGTGTCTCCGCGGAATCCTCGCCGAATGACTCGATCGCGGCCCAGTCGATGACCCGGTCCGGGGTCGGGTGCCATCGGTATCGCTTGGGGCCGAGCCTGCGCAGCAGCGTCTGCAGGCCTACGTCCACACCCACCAGGTGGACCTGGTCGCCGACCTGCGCGAGGTAGAGGTCGGCCGCCCGGATCACCTGGATCTCGTCGGTGTCCACCAGCTGGTGATCGAGGATGTCTCTGGCCAGGAGCACTTCACCGTCCCGACGCTGGAACTCGCGCAGGTCCAGGCGGGCCGTGCGGAGCGTCACCGAGCGGCGGTGAACGCGATCGATGTTCGAGGCGTCCAGAAAGGCGCGGCGCCGCCCCACCCGGACCACGGTCCCGGTGACCAGGGGATAGGTCTCGCCGCCGTGCACCTTAGCGACCAGGTCGACCACGTGCCCGACCTCGTCGCCTGCCTGGTTGAGCACAGGCCTTCCGATCAGCCCGGCGAGCGAGACGATGTCCTGCCGGAGCTGGCGCGACGTCATCATGCGCTCGGTTGGGTGAATGAACCGGCTGGTCAGGGACGAGCCGTCACGGCGCCGCGAGCGGGCCGCCTGCCGACGGGCACCGAAGATCCGATCGGACACAGCAACCTCCTGGGCCGCCGGCCAAATCCAGGTTCTTAACCCTGGGCGGCTGGCCAGCGTGGGCGGGATCGGAATGGGGACCGTCTGGCGATCCGGCCCCTGTCCGTGGCCGTGACCGCCGTGGTTCTACTGTTTGGGTCGCCCAGCACGGCCACACCCCCTCGCCTAGGTTGCGTTAACAATGCTTATCGCGGTCTCCGGAAACACGGCAAGGCCCCGGCTACCAGCACCCTACTCACAGGCCGTAGCGGATCATCACGCGGCCGCCGGGGCGCGGTGTTCTCCAGAAAGCCGCCGGCTGTTCGCCGCGATGTCACTGCCTTCTGATCGGCCGAGGGAAAGCTGTTCCGGATGGGGCACGATGGCAAGTGGCAGGATGGGCGGTGTCCCGGCCGCGCTGCTGCCAACTGGTGGTCCAGGGAGAGATGCTGAACTCATGACGACGACACCGCCAGCCGCCCCGGTCCCGCGCACCGGCCGCGTGATCCACCTGTCGGACCTGCTGAAGCGCCCGGTCACCGATAGTGGCGGAGAGTCCCTGGGCCGGGTCTCCGACGTCGTCGTACGGCTCCGTGGTGCTCAGCACCCGGCGGTCAGGGGGCTGGTGGTCACGGTGGGCGGCCGGGAGGTGTTCGTCCCGATCGACCAGACCGGAACGTTCGACGGCGAGGTGCTCAAGCTCACCAGCGCCCAGCTCGACCTGCGCCGGTTCGAACGCCGTGACGGCGAGGTGCTGCTGCGGGCCGACGTGCTCGGCCATCGGCTCATTGATGTGGAAACTGCCCACATGATCAGGGCGGCCGACCTCGAACTCGAGCTGCGGGACGGCGACTGGGTGCTGGCCGGAGTGGACACGCACCGGACGCCCGCGCGCCTGCTGCGCTTCCTCCGTCTGGGTACCAGCGGGCAGGAGGAGCATTCGTTCCGCGACTGGGCCAGGTTCGAGCCGCTGATCGGCCACACCCGCAGTGCGGGACTGCGCGGCCCGTTCGCGCGGATCCGCGGGCTGAAGCCAGCTCAGATCGCCGACCTCCTCGAGGATGCGTCCAAGGCTGAGGAGGCCGAGATCCTCAAGCATGTGCATGCCGACCCCGAGCTTGAGGCGGACGTGTTCGAGGAACTGGATGAGGATCGGGCCACCCGGCTCCTCGGGGCGCGCAGCGATGCCGAGATCGCTGAGGTCCTCGCGCGAATGCGGGCGGACGACGCTGCCGACACGATCGCTGAGCTTCCGCAGAGCCGGCGGCAGCCGGTTCTGGATCTGCTGCCGCCCGGTCAGCGCACCAAGGTACTAACCCTGATGGGGTTCAACCCCACGAGCGCGGGCGGCCTGATGGGAGTCGACTTCGTGGCCGTGCCGGGTGACCTTCCGGTCAGTGCGGCGGTGGAAGCGGTCAGCCGCGCGGAAAGCCTGCAGCCGGAGGCGCTGACCAGCGTGCACGCCCTGGACGAGCGCGGGCGGCTGCGCGGGGTCGCCACGCTGGTCAAGCTCGTGCAGGCCGACCCCACTGCCCGCCTGGGTGACGTCTGCGACGACGATCCGGTGCGGATCGGGGCGGACACCGACGTGGTCGACGTCGCGGTCCTGATGAGCGACTACAACCTGATCACCATCCCGGTGGTGGACGACCACCGCCGGATGCTGGGCCTCATCACCGTTGACGATGTGCTGGAAGCCACGCTGCCGGGCGACTGGCGCCGCCGGGAGACGGCGCAGCCGCCCGACGCGCACCGCGGACAGGCGGACGAGTGAGCGAGCCGCCCGGGCGGCGGCCTGCGGGGCCAGCCGGGGGCGAGGACTCCCCGCGGGTCGGCCCGGTGAGCGCCGCGCCCAGGCACCGGCCGGCGGAGCCGAGCGGGCACCGTCCGCCCGCCGGGCCAGGCGCAGCCGCTCAGCCCCCGCCCAACCTGGCCGCACCCAACCTGGCCGCACCCAGCGCCGTTCTTGACGAGGCGCACGTCGGCGACATCGAGGGTGCGCTCGGCCGGGTCCGGCTGGACGACGACGATAGCCGGCGAGGGCTGCGCCGCCACCTGGTGACCTTCCTCGCCATCATGGGCCCAGGCCTGATCGTCATGGTCGGGGACAACGACGCCGGCGGCGTCTCCACCTACGCCCAGGCCGGGCAGAACTACGGCTACAGCCTGCTCTGGGTGCTGCTGCTGCTGATCCCGGTGCTGATCGTCAACCAGGAGATGGTGGTCAGGCTCGGCGCGGTCACCGGCGTCGGGCACGCCCGGCTGATCAACGAGCGCTTCGGCCGGTTCTGGGGCTGGTTCAGCGTCGGTGACCTGTTCCTGCTCAACTTCCTGACCATCGTCACCGAGTTCATCGGCGTCTCGCTCGCGCTGCGCTACTTCGGCATCAGCCCCTACGTCTCGGTGCCGCTGACCGCCGTCCTGCTGATCGGCATCACCGCCAGCGGCAGCTTCCGCCGCTGGGAACGGGCGATCTTCCTGTTCATCGCGACCAGCCTGGTCCTCTACCCGGTGGCCCTGCTGTCGGGACCGCATTACGGCTCGATCGCCTACCACCTCGTGGTGCCCGGAATCCAGGGGGGCGCCACCTCGACCGCGGTCTTGCTCATCATCGCCATCGTGGGCACCACCGTGGCGCCCTGGCAGCTCTTCTTCCAGCAGTCCAACGTCGTCGATAAGCGCATCACGCCGCGGTTCATCGGCTATGAGCGGGCCGACACCGTTTTGGGTTCCGTCGTCGTGGTGGCCGGCGCCATCGCCATCGAAGTGGTGGCCGTGTTCGCCGTCCGCAGCACGAATCTGGCCGGGAAGTTCACCGACGCGCTCGGGGTGGCCCGAGCGCTGGAACACCACAGCTATGTATTCGGGGCGCTGTTCGCCATCGTGCTGCTCGACGCGAGCATCATCGGCGCCTCGGCGGTGACCCTGTCCACCAGCTACGCGTTCGGTGACGTGTTCGGCCTGAAGCATTCGCTGCACCGCAGTTTCCGCGACGCGAAGCCGTTCTACGCGAGCTACTCCGCTCTCGTGGTGGTGGCCGCGGGCATCGTCCTCATCCCCAAGGCACCGCTCGGGCTGATCACCACCAGCGTGCAGGCCCTGGCCGGGGTGCTGCTGCCCAGCGCCAGCGTGTTCCTGCTGCTGCTGTGCAACGACCCGGAGGTGCTCGGCCCCTGGGTCAACAAGCGCTGGCTCAACATGCTGGCCGGCGTCATCATCGGTGTCCTGCTCACCCTGTCCGGCACGCTCGTCATCAGCACGGTGTTCCCGAACGTGAACGTCTCCGTGGTCGCCATCGTGACGGCCATCGCTCTCATTGTGGGTGGGGGAGGAGCGGGCCTAGGGCTGGAGATCATCCAGCGGCGCGGCGGCCGGGCCCGGCCGGCACCGGCGCGGATGACGACGCAGGAACGCACCAACTGGCGGATGCCGCCGCTGGCGCTGCTCAAGCCGGTCGTCTGGTCACCGGGAACCAAGCTGGGCATGCTGCTGCTCCGCGGCTATCTCGTGCTCTCCGTCGCGCTGCTGGCCGTCAAGGCCGTCCAGCTTGGCGGCGGTTGAGCGCCGCCCGCATCGGATCGGCGCGCGCGGCAGCGACTGGTGTGGCCGGCAGGGTGAGCAGGCGATGTCCCGGTCGCGCTCAGTTGGCTATGCCGCGGTCGCGGAGGGCGGTGATCTCGCTGGCCGAGAATCCGGCCCCGGTGAGAACCGCCTCCGTGTCCGCGCCTGGCTTGGTCGGCGGCGTGGGGGTGGCGCACGGAGTCCGGTCGAACCGCGGCGCGGGTGCGGGCTGGATCACGCCGCCCACCTTGATGAACGTGCCCCGGGCCGCGTTGTGCGGATGGGCGGGCGCATCCCCCGGGCTCAGCACAGGGGCCACGCAGGCATCCGAGCCCTCGAACAACTCGACCAGCTCGGCCTGGGTCCGGTCGGCGAACTCCCGGGCCAGCCGGGCCCGCAGGGCCGGCCAGCCGGACCGGTCGTATTGGCCGGGCAGCCCGGCGCTGGCCAGGCCGAGCCGGGTCAGCAGCTCGTCGTAGAACTTCGGTTCGAGGGCGCCGACCGCCATGTGCTGGCCATCGGCGGTCTCGTAGGTGTCGTAGAACGGGGCGCCACCGTCGAGCACGTTGCTGCCCCGCTCGTCCTGCCACGCGCCCGCGGCCCGCAGTCCGTGGATGAACGACGTCAGCAGTGCGGAGCCGTCCACCATGGCGGCGTCGACGACCTGCCCGCGGCCGGAGCGCTCCCGCTCCAGCAGGGCGGCGAGCACGCCCACGGCCAGCAGCATGCCGCCGCCGCCGAAGTCGCCGACCAGGTTGAGCGGCGGCACGGGCCGCTCACCGGACCGCCCGATCGGGTACAGGCTGCCGGAGACCGCGATGTAGTCGATGTCATGCCCGGCGGTGCTGGCCAGCGGCCCGTCCTGCCCCCAGCCGGTCATCCGGGCGAAGACCAGGCGCGGGTTGCGCTCCAGGCAGACGTCCGGCCCGAAGCCGAGCCGCTCCGCGACGCCGGGCCGGAACCCTTCGACGAGCACGTCCGCGTCGGCGAGCAGGCGCAGCAGCACCGCGACGCCCTCGGCGTCCTTGAGGTTGAGGCGGATGGATCTGCGGCCCCGCGCGAGCGGGTCCACGGGCGGGAGCGCCTGGCGGCCTGCCCGATCCGGCCGATCCACCCGGAGAACCTCCGCGCCCAGATCAGAAAGAACCATGCAGCCGAATGGCGCTGGCGCCAGGCTCGCGATCTCAATGACCCGAAGCCCGCCCAGTGGTCCCATCCACCCTCCCCGCCCGTGCTCGAGTAAGTCCAGTGCTTCAGTAAGTCCAGCGCTTAGAGCAAGTCCTGTGTCCCTGGTCGGTCCCGCGCCTCCGGGAAGCCTAGCGATGCGGCCGGGTGGCTAGGCCCGGGAGCGGCGTTCGCTTTCCAGCCGCAGGGCCAGGGTGGGGCACGCGGTCACCGCACGGCGAGCGTGCGGGAGCAGATCGTCAGGAACCGGACCTGGCGCGATGACCGGGTACCCCCAGGGGTCCAGCGCGATGAGCTCGGGAAGCAGGTCGGCGCAGACTCCGTGCGCGTCGCAGGCGATCGGGTTGACCCGCAGCAGCCGGCGCACGGCTACCGGGACCCCGGACGGCTCGGCTGGGGCTCGCCGGGGACCGGCAGCACGGGTGGCCGGCCGACCCGCGGGCACGGCCCGTACCGTAGATGGTTCTCCAGATCCGCGCCGAACACCTGGAGCGCGCTCGCGACCAGGGCGACCGCCCCATCAGGAAAACGGCATGCCCCGCGTCCTTTCACCAGCGGCAGTAGCTCCCGCATCCAGGCGTCGGCCCGCTCGTCGCCGCCCTGCCAGGCGACATGGTCCAGCGCGCGGGAGATGTCCGGCAGCCCGTAACGGCACGGGCCGCACTGGCCGGCGCTCTGGCCCGCCAGATAGCGGAAGACCCGCGCGGTCTCCGCGATGCCGCAGGCGGATGCTGGGAGCACGATCAGGACGCCGGCGCCGAACGCGCCCCCGGCCGACCGCAGGCCGGGGTGGCTGGCTGGAACGTCCACGGCGGCGGGCAACGGCAGCCAGCTGCCGAAGTAGCCGCCAGACAGGATCGCTTGCGGTGGCTCCGCCGCCCCGCCCGCCAGCGCGATCAGGTCCCCGAGCCGGGTGCCCAGGGCGGCTTCGTACACTCCAGGCCTGCGCACCGCACCACTGATCGTCACCAGCGCGGAGCCCGGCGCGGCCTGCGTGCCTACGGAGCAGAACCAGTCCGGGCCGTACCTGGCGATCAGGGCGAGGTGCGCCAGCGTCTCTACGTTGTTCACCAGTGTGGGCCGGCCACCGACGCCGCGCGCGAACGGCCGCGGCGGTACGAACACGGGCAGCGCGGAGCCGCCGTTCAGGAAATTCACCAGCGCCGACTCCTCGCTGGCCACATACCGGTGGGGGAAAGCCACCAGCTGAACAGGCACCTCGCCCATCCCCGCGTCCGCGCGGTCCGCGATCGCCGCCGAGAGCCGCCCAGCCCGCTGCGGGTGGCTGTCGTCCACGCACAGGTACGCTTCGCTGGCGCCTACCGCCGCCGCGGCTGCCGCGATGCCGTCCAGCACCAGGTGCGGGGAGTGGCTGAGCAGGATCGCGTCCTTGCCGCTCGCGGGCTCGGACTCGACACCGTTGGCGACGACCACCGGGGGCCCGCTGCGCCCACGGCCGCCGGCGACGGCGCGCATCTTGCGTGCGGTGGGGAAACCCGCGCCGCCACGCCCGGTCAGCCCGGCCCGCTCGACGCTGGCGATCAGCTGCGGTGCCCCGCCATGCCGCCTTCCGCCACTAGCTGGCGGAGGGCCGTACCGCTCGACGTGCGCGCGCAGCCCGAGCGGGGTGCCCCGGCTGATCAGCCGGGGCAGCTGGCCGGCCGGCGGCATACGCCGGTCCGGCACCGGGCCACGGAGCTGGTTCATGAGATGGCCTGCGAACCCGGCGAGTCCCGCCCGCTGGCACCGGCCGCCGGGGAATGCGGCCGCGTCGTGACGGTCGGCGCCGGCAGCCCGGCGCGGTGGGACCAGCCTGGCTTCAGCGGGCCCGCCATCAGCCAGGCACCAGCCGCGATCAGCACGGTCACCAGCGTGATCGCGGCCGCGACACGCAATCCCGCCCGCTCCGGCCAGCCCTGGGCCAGCCGCCAGGCCACCAGGCAGGCGACCCCGGCCACGCAGGCGAGGGTCAGCGCCAGCACCCACCGGGTCATGGTGTCGGTCCCGGTGCCCAGGCCGTGCACGACCGCGACTGGCCAGCACAGGTACGCAGCCCAGTGCACCAGCCGCCAGTTCCGGTAGGGAATCCGCGCCCGCAGCAGGCTGGTCACCGTGAGCGCGATCAGCAGGTCGGTGGCGATGGCGCCGAGCCCCACCCAGATCGGCCGGTAGGCGGAGATGAACGGCACGAACGCGTCCGCGAGCCCGATCGGCACGAAACTGTCCAGCACCGTGGTCACGATGTGCACCGCGGTGAAGGCACAGGCCAGCAGCGACACGCTCCGGTGCAGGCCGATCGTGACGAACCGGGGCCACCGTTGCTGCTCGAAACGCACGGAGGTGAGCAGGCCGAGCGCCATGCTCGAGGTCAGCAGCACGAGCGCCACCAGGCCGGTGGCCCTGGTGGCGTACCAGAGCGGCGTGGATGAGGTCACCACGATCGCCCCGTGCCCGGCGACCGTCCCGTGCTCAGCGAGGCCGTGCGGCATGCTGCCCGTGTGCAGCGCGCCGGCCAGTGACCCGGCCAGGACCGCCGAGGTCATGAGCCCCCCGACACCGCCTGGCTAGGAGCTGCCGTCGGCGCCGGGTTCTGCACGGGTGCCTGGGGCGGGCTGCTCGGCTGCGAGTTGGCCTGCGGTGAGCTGCTGGATGGGGGGGTGCTGGGCGGTGAGCTACTGGACGGGGAGCTGCTCGGCTGTGAACTGCCCTGCGCTGAGTTTCCCGGTGCGGTGCTTGAGCTTGGGCTATTACCGTTGCGTCCGGTCCGGTTCTGGCTGGCGGTGCCGTTCCCGGTCGCGGCGTGCACAGCCGCCCCGGCCGGGTGGCCGAGCGCCACGGCGATGGCCGCCGACGACACCACGCCAACCGCGCCAATGCGCGTGGTCAGGCTCTTGACCCGGCGCAGCCCGTCCTCGCGGGCGGCCACCGCGAAACGTACGTCATCTCGCCGCATGAGCCCATCCTCCCGCAGTGCCACGGTGGGTGCGCCGGCGCCAGCGCATCGGGCACATGACATTTATTAGCAGATCAGACAGACCCTAATGCCTGTCGTGAATCGGCAGCAGTCTTCCTCAAGATCTTCTATTTTCCTTAAGACCTGCTGGCCGACGGCCACTGCCAGCAGGGGCTGTCGGCCACCGGTGACTCGGCGCCAGGCGGCCACCTTTCCAACGTCCGGCCGGCCTGGAAAGTTCAGCCCGCCTTCCACCTGCGGCTCGGGCCGCGGCCGGGGGCTGGGTTCTCTCGGTGTGCCCACGTATCCTCGCTCCATGCACGGTTACACCCAGGATAAGGACGCCTACCTCAAACGGCTGCGCAGGATCGAGGGCCAGGTTCGCGGCCTGCAACGGATGGTGGAAGAGGACGTCTACTGCATCGATGTGCTGACTCAGGTCTCCGCGGTGACCCGGGCTCTCCAGGCGGTTGCCCTCGGCCTGCTGGAGGATCACCTCGGGACGTGCGTGACGGAGGCCGTGCGGGCCGGTGGGGACGAGGCCCGTGATTCGATCCACGAGGCGGCCGAGGCGATTACCCGGCTCGTCAAGTCATAAGCCGAGGCTCTCCGCACCCTGAGCCCGCGGCCGGTGAACTACGGGGTTGCCCGCCATCCCGAAGCGACGGACGATTGTCGACGATTTGTCACATGGCGGCCACTCCGCCGTACTCGCCGCCTGGGACACTTTCGCCCGGATCGCGGCCACGAGGACGGGATGGGTCATCATGGGCAGCCGGCAGGCAGCACCGGATAACGCGGGGCCGAGCAGGCGATCCTTGCTGAAGGCCGGCTTGATGGGGGGAGCGCTGGCTGGCTCCGGGGCATGGCGGGCGGTGCCCAGGTCTTCTTCAGGCGCAGCGGGCCAGGCCCACTTGCGCGCACCTGGGTCGCTTCCGTACCCGCGGCTGGCGCCGGGAACCGACACCATCCCCCAGATCGGGCACGTCGTCGTGCTGATGATGGAGAACCACTCTTACGACAACCACCTGGGCATGCTCCGCCGCCGGGACGCCGACGGTTTCCGGTTTGGCCGCAACGGCCAGCCGCTGGCGTCCAACCCTTACCCGGACGGCCGGATCCAGCATGCCTTCCGGATGCCCACCACCTGCCAGCTCTCCGGGCATCCCGCCCAGGACTGGCTGGCCAGCCATACCCAGTACGACGGCGGCAAGCTGGACGGGTTCGTCGAGTCCGGCAGCGGTCCGGTCGCGATGGGCTACTGGGAGCAGGCTGACCTGCCCTTCTATTACTCCCTGGCGTCGGCGTTCCCGATAGCTGACCGGTACTTCTGCTCGATGCTCGGCCAGACCTACCCGAACCGGCGCTACCTCCTCGCGGCCACCTCCATCGGCCAGGTCGACGACACCACGCCAGCGCTGACCGACTACCCGCCGAACGGGACGATCTTCGATGAGCTTGACGCGAACGGCATCACCTGGAAGGACTACTACACCAATCTCGCCACCACCGAGCTGTATCCCCCGCTGTACCTGAAGAACCTCGGCTCGAAGGTTGTCCCCATCGCGGGGTTCTTCGCCGACGCGGCGGCGGGCACCCTGCCGGACGTCTGCCTGGTCGAACCCGAGTACGGCACGCAGGACGAGGAGAACCCGCAGAACATCGCCCAGGGAGAGGCGTTCGCCGCCCAGGTGATCAACGCGGTCGTGGCCGGCCCGGCCTGGGACCGCACCCTCCTGATCTGGACCTTCGACGAGCATGGCGGCTACTACGACCATGTCCCTCCGCCGCCCGCCGTGCCGCCGGACAGCATCGCGCCGCAGGTGCCGGCCGGGCAGGGAACGGCCTACGACGGGTTTGCCCGGTACGGATTCCGTGTGCCGTGCGCGGTGGTGTCGCCGTGGGCGCGCCCCCGCTACGTCTCACACCATGTCTACGACCACACGAGCATCCTGAAGCTGGTGGAGACCAAGTGGAATCTCCCGGCCCTGACTTACCGCGACGCCAACGCGGGCGGCATGCTGGACATGCTCGACCTGCGCAGGCCGGCCTTCGCCGAGCCGCCGCTCCTGGCCAAGCCGTTGCTCGATTCCGATCCCGGCGCGCTGGCCTGCTCGGTGTCCGGGCCCGGTGTCATCCCACCGCCCGGCTCCATCTCCCCGCCGCAGCGATGACCGCTCCTACCTGGCCGGTCAGTTTCCGTTTCCCGGATCCTGGTCCGGGCCGCCGCCCGGCGAGCCGTGCTCAGGATCCGCGAGAGCGGCAAAGGCGCGCAGGTTGGCTAGGCTCTCGCCCCGCTTCAGCCGCCACGCCCACTCCTTGCGGATAGACGAAGCGAAGCCGAGGGCCAGCGCCGCGTCGAAATTCTCGTCGGAATAGCTGAGCACACAGCCCAGGATCCGGTCGATCTCGTCCGCGGACGCGGAGCCAAGCGGGAGCCGGCCCACCAGGTAGACATCCCCCACCGGGTCCAGTGCGAAATGCACCCCGTACATCCGGCCGTTGCGGCCGAGGAGGAACCGGTAGAACCTGGCGTGGTTCTCGTCGGGCTGCCGGCAGAAGAACGCCTCGACGTGCAGGCTGTGGGTCCCAGTGATGAGCCAGGTCATGGTGGCGAGCTTGTGCTTCCCCTCCAGCCGGACCAGGTAACTTCCCGGCTGCGGGCTCTCCCAGGCCAGCCCGAGATCGGCCAGGGCCGACTCGATCGCTGCGGCGGCGTCCGCCCGCGTCACCTGCGGGGCGGCCACGTTATCCATGACCCCCATCCTGCCAGCCAGGTCAGGAGGGCAGGGCCCGGGTGAACCTGTCCGCGGCCTCGGCGTTGCTCATCGCGCCGGCATAGACCGCCATCAGCCGGTCGACTGTTCCGTTCCAGCCGAACCGGGAGGCGTGGGCCACGGCGCCCCGGGACAGCCGTTCCCGCAGTTCCGGGGCAACGATCAGGTCCCGGAGCACCCGCGCGTAGGCCGCCGGGTCGTGGCCTTCCACCAGCACGCCGGAAACGCCGTCCTGGACGGCCGTGCGCAGGCCGCCGACGGAGGCAGCGAGCACCGGCGTGCCGCATGCCTGAGCCTCCACCGCCACCAGGCCGAACGACTCGGAGTACGACGGCACCATGACCACCGTTGCGGCCCGGTACCAGTCGGCGAGTTCCGATTGCGGGCACGGCGGCTCGAGCCGGACCAGGTCAGCGATCCCCAGGGTGCGGGCCAGTTCGGTCAGGCCATCGGGGTCCGCACGCCCGGTCCCGCTCGGCCCGCCGACGAATGCCACGGTCAGCGTGCGGGCCAGCGCGGGATCCTCGCGGATCAGCAGGGCGGCGGCTCGCAGCACCACGTCGGGCGCCTTGAGTGGCTGCACCCGGCCCGCGAAGACCACGACCGGCTGATCGACGGGCAGGCCCAGCCTGCGCCGGGCTTCCGCGGCCGGCCCGGGCCTGAACACCGAGAGATCGACCCCAGGGTTCACCGTCCAGAGCTTCGCCGGGTCGGCCCCGTACAGGCCGATCAACTGACGGGCTTCCTCGTCGGTGTTCGCGACGAGCCGGTCCGCGGTCGCCACGACTTCTGCCTCGCCCCGGATCCTCATCTCGGGCTCGGCCGCGTCCCCCCAGGCCAGGGCCGCGTTCTTGACTCGTCCCAGGGTGTGCATGGACTGGACGAGCGGAACTCCCCACCGCTCCTTGGCCACGGCGCCCACCTGGCCGGACAACCAGTAATGCGCGTGCACGAGGTCATACCGGCCCGGGGCATAGGCCGCCTCGGTACGCAGCACCTCAAAGGTGAAATGGCAGAGCTGGGCCGGGAGGTCGGCCTTGTCGAGATCCTCGAACGGGCCCGCGGCCACATGCCGCACGAGTACTCCGGGGACAAGTTCGGCGATAGGCGGGGCATCACGCGACACTGCGCGGGTGAAAATCTCCACCTCGACTCCGCGGGCGGCGAGCCGTTTGGCTACCTCGACCACGTAGACGTTAAGCCCCCCGGCGTCCCCGGTGCCTGGTTGCTCAAGCGGAGAGGTATGGACGCTCAGGGTCGCGATCCGCCGGGGAGAGGGTTGGGGCACGGTCATGCACCTCCGCCTGATGAACCCCGCCGCGCTGCGGGGTGTTCCCGTTTGCCCATCGGTGTGCCAGCACTAGGCTCTTGTCCATGACGACGCTGGTGCTGCTGCGGCATGGCGAAAGTGAGTGGAACGCCGAGGGGCTCTTCACCGGCTGGGTGGACGTGGGCCTGTCGGAACGCGGCGCGAGCGAAGCCACGGGCGGCGGAGGGTTGCTGCGTGAGGCGGGCATCCAGCCCGATATCGTGCACACTTCCGTGCTGACCCGGGCGATCCAGACAGCCAACCTCGCGCTTGAGTCCGCGGGCCTGCTCTGGCTTCCGGTGCGCCGGTCCTGGCGGCTCAACGAGCGCCACTACGGCGCGCTGCAGGGCAAGAACAAGGCCCAGACCCGGGAGGAGTTCGGGGACGAGCAGTTCATGCTGTGGCGGCGCTCCTACGACACGCCGCCCCCGCCGCTGGCCGACGACGCACCGCTGTCGGCGGCCCATGACGCCAGGTACGCGCTCCTGCCCGAGGAACTCAGGCCGCGCACGGAGTGCCTCAAGGACGTCCTGGAACGGATGCTGCCGTACTGGCACGACGCGATTGTCCCGGATCTCGCCGCGGGCCGGACCGTGCTCGTGGTTGCGCACGGCAACTCGCTGCGCGCCCTGGTCAAGCACCTGGACGGCATCGGGGACGCGGACATCGCCGAGCTGAACATCCCGACCGGAATCCCGCTGCTCTATGACATCGGCCCGGATTTCCGGCCGGAGGTGCCGGGCGGCAGGTACCTTGATCCACAGGCAGCCGTAGCGGCGGCGGAGGCGGTCCGGGCGCAGGGACGCTGAGCCGCCTGCCGAGGGCCCAGATCGCGCCGGTTTAGCTAGCCGTGGCCCGTCTGACCTGGAAGTATACGGTTTCATCTGGGCAAACTAGTCGTGTCCGGGTGTTAACCGCTTTGTGAATACCTGGGAAATAGCACCCTATATGGGCAGCTGCCCTCGCGCGCTCCGGGTGCTCGCCGCCTACCATCAAAGTGTGCATGTGCAGCTAGCGGCCGTCACTGCCGCACCGGTAAGCGTCCTCAGCCTCCTCGCGACGGGGGCCGCCTCGGCATGAAGATCCGCAAAACGGCGGTCAAGACGCAGTCCCCCTACGCTGAGCGACGCCAGCCGGCCCGGCTCCCCGCGGGTATCGCGGCCGTCCTCTCCGTCCTCTCCTCATCTGCCGTGGTCATCGACAGCGAGGACCACGTGCTGCGGGCGAGCGCGGCGGCGCGGTCGTTCGGCCTGGTCAAGGGCGACCGGCTGATGGTGGGTGAACTGCTCGCGCTGGCCCGTCAGGTGCGCAGGGACGGCGAGATCCGGGAGGGCGAGATCGAGGTCTCCGGCACCAAGCTCGGCGGCAGGACCACGAACTTCGCGGTGCGGGTCGCGCCGCTCGGCGCCGGGGTGGGCGGCGGCGGGCTGGTGCTGCTGCTCGCCGAGGATCAGACCGAGAGCCGCAGGGTGGAAGAGGTCCGGCGGGATTTCGTGGCCAACGTCAGCCACGAGCTCAAGACCCCGATCGGCGCCCTCGCGCTGCTCGCCGAGACGGTGGAGGACGCGGCGGACGATCCCGAGGCCGTCCGCCGGTTCGCCGGCCGGATGCGGCAGGAAGCCTCTCGCCTCACCAAGCTGGCCCAGGACCTGATCATCCTGTCGCGGATCCAGGCGGCCGAGCCCATCCCCGACCCGATCCCCGTCGAACTGGCCATCGTGGTCGCCGAGGCGCTGGACAGGTGCCGGATGAAGGCCAACGCCCACGGCATCGAGCTCGCGGCCACGACAGATCCCGGGCTGGTGGTGATGGGCGATGAGGATCTCCTGGTCAACGCGTTGCGGAACCTGCTCGAGAACGCGGTGGCCTACAGCCCGGAGCGGACGCGCGTGGTGGTCAGCACGAGACGGATAGGCGACGACGCCGCCGAAGTGAGCGTGGCGGATCAGGGGATCGGCATTCCGCAACGGGACCTGGAGCGGATCTTCGAGCGGTTCTACCGGGTAGACCCGGCACGGTCCCGTGCCACCGGCGGGACGGGGCTGGGCCTGGCCATCGTGAAGCATGTGACCGCCGCTCACGGCGGCGACATCAAGGTCTGGAGCAAGGAAGGCGCGGGGTCCACGTTCACCTTGCGGCTCCCCGTGACGACCCGTGCCCGCACCGCGGCGCAGGGTGCCCCGCCATCTACTGCACAACCTGCCTGGGAGGCTGTGAAGTGACCCGAGTACTCGTGGTCGAGGACGAGGAATCGTTCAGTGACGCGCTCTCCTACATGCTCCGTAAGGAGGGTTTCGAAGTCGCGGTATGCCCAACCGGTCCGGACGCGATCGAGACGTTCGACCGGGAGGGAGCGGATCTCGTCCTGCTCGATCTCATGCTGCCGGGGCTACCCGGCAGCGAGGTCTGCCGGACCCTGCGCGAACGGTCTAGTGTCCCCGTGATCATGCTGACCGCCAAGGACAGTGAGATCGACAAGGTTGTCGGCCTGGAACTGGGCGCTGACGACTATGTGACCAAGCCCTTCTCTTCCCGCGAGCTCGTCGCCCGGATGCGCGCGGTACTCCGCCGCCGCGGCGAGCCTGACGAACAGGGGACCGCCACGCTGGAGTCCGGGCCGGTCCGGATGGACGTGGACCGGCACGTGGTCACTGTTCGCAGCGACCAGATCCAGCTCCCGCTCAAGGAGTTCGAGCTTCTTGAGGTGCTGCTGCGCAATGCCGGGCGGGTACTGACCCGGATGCAGCTCATCGACCGGGTCTGGGGCGCGGACTACGTCGGTGACACCAAGACCCTCGACGTCCACATCAAGCGGCTCCGCGCGAAGGTGGAGATTGATCCGGGCAACCCGCGGCACATCATCACGGTGCGTGGCCTCGGCTATAAGTTCGAGCCTGTCGGCTGAGGCTCCGTCCCGGCCGGGGCCCTGTCCCGGCGTGGGCACTGGGCCCGCTGCTTCCCCCTAGGGCGTGGCGGAAGCGGACGGGGTGACTGAGGCCGCTGGGGTGGCGGAGGGTGTGGCCGTCGCGGACCCGGAGGCCTTCGGCTTGGCGGACGCCTTGGGAGTGGCTGTGGGAATCGCCGGCGCGGGAGAGAACGTCGCGTAGTAGTCCACCCGCGGCATCACCGGAACACTCAGAGTCACACTGCCCGCGTTCTGGAAGTTCAGGGTCACCCGGATATCCACGCCGGCCATCAAGCGCCGGGTGAGGTGATCCAGGATGAGCCGGGGCGCGGGGCCGGTGAACAGAACTGCCTGATCTCGCTGCAGCCTGACCCCGTTGCCCGGCAGCCGCACCGAGCTGGCCGTGCCCGGTGCTGAAGCGCTGACCAGCCGGTCCGCGGGACCGGTGTTCACCAGGGCCAGGTAGAGCCCCGCGGAACTGCCGGCCGGCAGTGCGCGATCCCCGGCCGCACCGAGCGCGAACACGTTTTGGATGGCCAGCTGGCCCGCCGTGCCCGAGGGGAGCACCGTGGACGCGCCCGAGGTCGGCTGGTGCCATTGGCTCGTCGGCGCGTTGTTGCCTGCCTCGCACCCGGCGAGCACGGGGACCAGCGCTGCCGCCCCGACGATGACGGCCCGTCGCAGCACCGTTGAGCTGCGGCCATGGAGGATCACGGCGTGCTCTCCTCGGGAGATTTGGATGAGGTGCACCTGGAATGCCGGACAGCGTATCGGCTGACGCCGCGTGGGCCGTCGCCGGCCCACGCGGTCAGACGGCCCCAGGCGAGGGGGCCAGGCCCGGCGACCCGTCGGACGCCAGCGCCCGGAGGCTGCTGCTCAGCTGGACCCCTGGCCCGAGGTTGCGCAGCACCTTGCTGACCGACCCATCGGCGTACACCAGGACGGCGGTCAGCCCGGTGCGGTGATACGCCGAGCCGAGCACGTCGCTCGCGTCGTAGATGACATGGGCGGAATCCTTGCCGCTCCCGGTGGCGAGCGCTTTCACCTCGGTCATCCAGCCACCGGTTCCGACGAGATAGATCGGTACGCCGGCGGCCGCAGCTTGCACGCTGAGCTGCTGCAACGCGATCGCGCAGCGGCATCCAGCGGGGATCAGGGCCAGCGCAGCAGGCATCAGGCTGCGCAGCGGGATCAACCGGCCGTCGACCTGGGCAGTCCTATCCGGCAGCGGGGCGCCGACCTGGCCCACTGTGGGCGCCGGAGGCCCGGCCGTGGCCGCGGCCGTCCGCTGGGGGGGTTCCTCGACAACGCGGCCAGCGCTGAACATGGTGAGAGTCGCCCCGGCCAGGAGGGTGAGCGCGAGGCAGCTGGCGAGCAACGGGAGCACCATGCCACCCCTGATAAGTGGCCCATGCAGCCGCCGCGCGAGCCGGTGCCGGCGCCTGGCGCGCAGCTCACGGCGATAGGCCTGCACGTCACGGTCGAGCTCCCTGGCATCGTCAGGGATCTCGATGTCCACGGCTGGCAGGTCATAGTCGTCCCGTTCCGGGTCCCCGCCAATGTTCACGTGCATCTCTCCGGCGTGGCGTCTTTGCCTTAAGTATGGGCCTGTGACGGCTGTGAAGTCACCGGAGCCCCCGACCTCTTTGGTCCGGGGGGCCGTTTTGGTCCGGGGGGCCGTCGGCCGGCCGACGGTGAGGTCGTTGACCAGCGGTCGGTGCGGGCGCTCGGCGGCGGTGCGCGGGGCCGGTGACCCGGAGGCAGCGGGACCTCTCAGCGGCCGTCCACAGGGTCGCTGACCGGAAATCGGGGGCCGAAAGTCCGCAGGTCAAGCCAGACGTCGGCCTCTGTGAGCACTTTCGAAGCCTCCAAAGAGGCCCTTGACCTGCGCGTTTACCGCCAACGGTGGGTAATGCCGCCTGTTTGGCGTGGTAGCATTGCTACAGCGGAAGGGGTATGTGCCACATGACTTTCAAGGTCGGCGACACGGTCGTCTACCCCCACCATGGGGCTGCTCGCATCGAAGAGATCGAGACCCGTTCGATCAAAGGCCAGGACAAGACCTATCTGGTTCTCAAGGTCGACAAGGGTGACCTGACTGTGCGCGTTCCCTCGGACAATGCCGAGCTGGTAGGTGTCCGGGACGTCGTCGGCCAGGAAGGGCTTGAACGGGTGTTCGAGGTGCTCCGTGCGCCGCACACCGAGGAGCCGACCAACTGGTCGCGGCGGTACAAAGCCAACTTGGAGAAGCTGGCGTCTGGTGACGTGAACAAGGTGGCCGAGGTCGTCCGCGACCTGTGGCGCCGGGACCGGGAGCGTGGGCTGTCCGCTGGCGAGAAGCGCATGCTCGCCAAGGCGCGGCAGATCCTCGTGAGCGAACTGGCGCTCGCGGAGAAGACCAACGAGGACAAGGCCGAGGCGCTGCTCGACGAGATCCTCGCCTCCTGACACTGCCTCCGGACGCACGTGCCCCATGAACTGCCCCGGGTAGGCGTCGGCGTCGACGTCCACCCTTTCGGGCCCGGCCGGGAACTCTACTTGGCCGGGCTCTTCTGGCCTGGCGAAGAGGGGCTGGTCGGCCATTCGGATGGCGATGTGGCCGCCCATGCGGCCTGCGACGCGCTGCTCTCGGCCGCGGGGCTCGGCGACCTGGGTACTCACTTCGGCACGGCCGAGCCGCGCTGGGCGGGCGCCCGGGGCGGCGTGCTGCTGCGTGAGACTGCGGCGCTGCTAGCCGAGGCCGGGTTCGTCGTGGGCAATGTGGCCATTCAGATCATCGGGCAGCGCCCGCGCCTCGCGCCTCGCCGCCACGAAGCGGAGAAGGTGCTCGCCGAGGCGCTGGGCGGGGTTGCCGTGAACGTCTCCGGGACCACCACGGATGGCCTGGGCCTCACTGGGCGGGGAGAAGGCATCGCCGCTATCGCTACGGCACTGGTGATCAGGGTCACGCCTGATCAGAGCCACGCCGGCTGAACCGGATCAGCGGTAGAGCCGGCCGGCGTAGGCCGGGCCGTAATACTGCTCAAGTTCCTCTAGCGTCTCCTCGGTGTGCTGGACGCTCTTGGTAATGCACGCCGTGGACGGCAGCGCCGTCGGGTTCCACGTCTCGGGCTGCCACAGCTCGGAGCGCATGAACGCCTTGGCGCAGTGGAAGAAGACCTGCTCGATCTCGACCAGCAGCGCCAGGGTCGGCCGATGACCTTTCACGATCATGTCGTCGAGGAACGGTGCCTCGCGGATCAGCCGGGCACGCCCATTGATGCGCAGGGTCTCCCCCCGCCCGGGCACCATGAACGCCAAGCCGACGTGCGGGTTGGCCAGTACGTTGCGGAACCCGTCCACGCGCCGGTTGCCAGGACGATCCGGGATCGCGATCGTGGAGTCGTCGAGGACACGGGTGAAACCAGCCGGGTCGCCCTTGGGCGAGACGTCACAGGTGCCATCCGCCGCCGCGGTGGCGATCACGCAGAACGGCGAGGCGGCCAGCCACTCCCGGTCAATCCCCTGCAAGGCGGGCCGGTCCTTGGTGGCAGCGCGCCGACCTGGCTCCCCGAGCAGTTCGCGGAGTTCGGCCTCGGACACGATCTCGACCATTTCTGCTGGGTACGCCATCACGTCTCCTGCTCAGGCTCTTCCTCGGGTGGTGTCGGCGCGCTCCGCATCCGGTCGAAGTGCGGCGAGGGCGCTGGCACCGAAGCCGGTAGCGGCTGCCGGGGGACCAGTACGGGCCCCTGCTGGCCGGCCTCGTCGTCAGCGGGCACGTCACTCCCAGGCTCGGCGGGCTCGGCCGCTGAGACGATGGGGTCGTCGCTGGCCGTCACGTGGTCGGCCGGGACCCGGGCGGTGGCTGTCCCATCAGCCGGGTGGGCTTCATCGCTGGTCGGGTCGTCCAAGTCCGGCTCAGCGTTGAGGGCCGGCTCGGCATCGTCGGCCTGCCCGGAGCTGGCGGCATCGCCGGTGGGCACAGATCCGGCGTCGCTGGTGGGCACGGATCCGGCGGCATCGCTCGCGTGCCCGGCACCAGCCGGCTCAGTGGCATTGGCGTCGGCGGGGCGGCCGATCTGCTCCGCATCCCCGGAGTTCGTGGCGCCGCTGTCGTCCGTGACATGGGCGGTGAATGTGGCCAGGCCGCTGAACGTGGCCTTAGGAGCGGCAGGCGCGGATTCCTTGGCATGCCGGGCGGCGGTGGTCCTGCTCGGGTCCGCGTCGGTCCAGGAAGTCGCCGGCCGCGCTCTACTGGCGGTACCGCTGGCCAGGCCGCCCGCGGTAGTGCTGGCCGCGCCGCCCGCAGCAACACCA
>ODAK010002004.1_pt1 | contig 21636 bp, 17 predicted proteins | sample 1539591 | NCBI WGS metagenome assembly ODAK01 (sample SAMEA3539303, study PRJEB22396) | soil metagenome | biome: tundra; feature: field; material: soil | place: USA | collected 2010-05 | depth 0.15 m | reverse complement strand
GCTTCCCGGTCACGTTCACGGCTTCCCGGTCACGCGCTTGCGGCTTCGGGCCTTCGCATGCATGGCGAACCAGCCAAATAGATAGCTCTGAGTGACCACGGTCGCGCGACGAACTTGTTACGGGATGCGTACATCCGCTGGCTGGGAGCCAATCGGACGGGGAACACCCGCAAGCTATGTTAAAGATTCTGCGGTTCAGTCCACTGTGTGTCGCCTGTTCCGTTAATGTCCAACGCTGTCACCGTGTCACGCCCGCACCTAGGGCGTCCCGCACGACCCGCCGAGTCTCTGAGGCGCAGCCAGCGTCTCAGTGAGCCGGGGACCCAGAGTGTTCCCGGGGTGAATCCGCACGGAGTAGCCGGTAACGGCTGCGCCCCGCGGTAGGGCTCCTCCGGCCCGAACCCGTCAGCTAACCCGGTAGGCGGTCTAGGAGAGGAGAGTACGTGGATCGCTTGCCCCCAGGCAGGCACGCAGCGAGTGAATCGCCGTGGACTCGCACCCGCAACGGCCGGCGCCGCATCTGGCAACGGATCGCCCTGCTGGCCGGAGCGGCCACGCTGGCCGGCCTTGTGCTGCCCAGCGGGGTGGGCAGCGCCACGACCAGCGATCCGCAGCCCAGCCTCACGAGCCTGGTCAACCAGGCGAAGCAGCTTTCCAATCAGATCAACACTCTGAGCGAGCAGTACGACGGGCTGCGCGTCCAACTAAGCGAGGCGCAGGCCGAGACCAAGATCGCCAAGACCACCTACGAGATGGATGCGAAGCGACTCGGCGAAGGTGAGCAGGCGGTCGGCGAGGTCGCCGCGCAGAGTTACATGGACGGCGGGTTCGGTACCCCGCTTCAAGTTCTGACCTCGAGTAACGCGCAGACGCTGATGAGCCGGGCGGCCATCATGCAGCAACTTCAGGCAGAGAACGGCGACAAGGTCAGCGCGCTGTCAACGGCTGAGGCAGCGGCACGGCGCGCCCAGGAGACGGCGGCCCAGCAAGCGAAGCGAGCTGCGGCTCTGTCCGCCACCATGGCCGGCAAGACCACGGTGATCGAGGGCAAGATCAACACGCTCAACAGCGCGGCGTTCCGCCAGGCGATGAACATCTTCAACCAGACCGGGCAATATCCCAATATCAACATCCCCACCGGCAACACGGTGGGAGCCGAGGCACTGCGCTACGCGCTCACCAAGCGGGGCGACCCGTACGTGTGGGGAGCCGCCGGGCCGGGTGCGTTCGACTGCTCGGGCCTGGTGCTGTGGGCCTACGCGCAGGTGGGCATCAGTCTCCAGCACTACACGGGTAACCAGTACAACGAGGGCGAGCACATCTCGCGGAGCCAGTTGCAGCCCGGCGACCTCGTGTTCTTCTTCCAGGACCTCGGGCACGTCGGCATGTACATCGGCGATGGCCTGATGGTCGATGCGCCCACCTTCGGTCAGCCCGTCCAGGTCCAGCCCGTGTTCTGGAGTGCCTTCGCAGGAGCCGTCCGCATCGTCGCCTAGCCTGAACACAGGACCAGGACGCACTCTGGGGACCGCGCCGTAACTCGCCGCGGTCCCTATTGCGTGCTACTCCGGTCTGACCAGCGGGAACAAGATCGTTTCCCGGACACTCTCGCCAGTCAGCATGATCAGGATGCGATCAACGCCCATGCCCATGCCGCCGGTCGGCGGCATCCCGTACTCCAGCGCCTGCAGGAAGTCCTCGTCGAGTTGCATGGCCTCAGGGTCGCCACCGGCAGCCAGCAGTGACTGCGCGGTAAGCCGCGCCCGCTCCTCGACCGGGTCGGCCAGTTCCGAGTATGCGGTGCCGATCTCGGTCCCGAACGCCACCAGATCCCAGCGCTCCGCCAGGCGCGGGTCGTCCCGGTGCGCTCGGGTCAGCGGCGATACCTCGACCGGGAAATCCCGGTAGAAGGTCGGCTCGACGGTCTGCTCCTCGACGAGCCGCTCGTACATCTCCAGCACGATCTGGCCCCGGTTCCAGGCCGGATCGGCCGGGACGCCCGCCACCGCGCACAGTGCGCGCAACTGCTCCTCGCTGGTGTCCGGCCCGATCTTCTCGCCGAGGGCCTCAGAGATCGCGCCGTGCACCGTCTTGGACGGCCACTCGCCACCGATGTCATACTCCGCGCCGTCAGCGCGCCGCACCACCACGGCGCCGAAGGCGGCCACGGCGGCATTCTGGATCAGCTCCCTGGTGAGGGTGGCCATGGTGTTGTAGTCGCCGTACGCCTCGTAGACCTCGAGCATGGTGAACTCCGGATTGTGGGTGGAATCCACACCCTCGTTCCGGAAATTGCGCCCTATCTCAAAGACTTTCTCAATACCGCCGACGAGAAGCCGCTTGAGATACAGCTCCAGCGCGATCCGCAGGTAGAGATCCAGGTCATAGGCGTTGATATGGGTTCTGAACGGGCGCGCATTGGCGCCGCCATGCACGGTCTGCAGCACCGGCGTCTCAACCTCGAGGAAGCCGCGCGCGTGCAGTTGCTCACGCAGCGAGCGCGTCACCGCGCTCCGCGCCTCCGCCATCCGGCGGGCCGCAGGATTAACGATCAGATCGACGTAACGATGGCGAACCCGTGACTCTACGTCGCTCAGGCCGCGGTGCTTTTCCGGCAGCGGCCGAAGGCATTTGGCGGTGATAGCGAACCGGTCCGCGAGCACCGAGAGCTCGCCTCGGCGTGAGGCGATGACCTCGCCGTAGACCCCGATGTGGTCGCCAAGGTCCACGTCCTGCTTCCAGGCCGCCAGTGCGTCGGCGCCGGCGCGGTCCAGGGAGATCATGACCTGGATGTCCCCGGTCCCGTCACGGATCGTCGCGAAGCAGAGTTTCCCCCCGTTCCGGGACAGCATGACCCGCCCGACGACACCCACCCGATCACCAGTAGCCGCATCCGGCTCCAGCGACGGATAGCGCGCGCGCAGCTCGCTGATCGAGTCGGTCCTAGGGAAACCCACGGGGTACGGGTCCACGCCAGACGCGAGCAGACGCTCGCGCTTGGCCCGCCGTACCTTCATCTGCTCTGGCAGGTCTTCCTCCACCTGGACGAGGCTACCGGTGGGCGGCCCTCGGTCAGGCATCAATTCGGCGCCGCCGGGTGCCGGACCATCCTGGAACTCAGGTTGGCGATCTTCTCCCCCGGCGGTGTATGTCTACCCTCGGGCCGGTACGGTCCTTTCCATGCGGATCGTGCTTGGGAAGTACGAGATGGACGACGACCCGGGTCGGGTGGACCGCGACGAGCTCTGGCAGTTTCTTTCCGAACAGGCATACTGGGGCCGTTGGCGGACTCGTGATCTGGTCGAACGGCAACTAGACACGGCCTGGCGCGTCGTCGGCGTCTACGAGACGGCCACCGGCGACATGATCGGCTTCGCCCGGGCGATCTCCGACGGCGTGGGCTTCGCCTACCTCGCGGACGTTTACGTCGTCACGGATGCCAGGGGGCAGGGACTCGGTACCGAGCTGATCCGCATGATGATCGACCGTGGCCCCGGATCTTCGTTCCGCTGGGCGCTGCACACCTCCGACGCGCACGGGCTCTATGCGCGGTTTGGTTTCGCCCAGCCCGACCGGACCTACCTGGAACGGCCCGGCACGGTGCCCACCGGCTAGGCACGGCCTTAAGCCGGCTGGTTGCGCTCGAAGGCCAGCCGCAACCCGATCAGGGTCAGCCAGGGCTCGTGTGCGTCGATGATGCTCACCTCGTCGATGACGAGCGGGGCCAGCCCGCCGGTGGCGATGACGGTCACCGAATCCGGGTCGGCCGGGGCCAGTTCCCGGATCATCCGGTTCGCGATGCCCTCGACCTGCCCGGCGAAACCGAAGATGATGCCCGACTGCAGAGCCTCGACCGTGTTCTTGCCGATCGCATGATGCGGCCGCGCCAGCTCTACCTTGAGCAACTGGGCAGCCCGCCGGGACAGCGCGTCCACCGAGATCTCGATCCCGGGAGCGAAGGCCCCCCCGACGAACTCGCCCTTCGCGCTGACCGCGTCGAAGTTCGTTGATGTCCCGAAGTCCACGATGACCGCCGGGCCGCCGTAGAGGTGAACCGCCGCGACCGCGTTCATGATGCGGTCACTGCCCACCTCCTTCGGGTTGTCCGTCCGCACCGACACGCCGGTCCGCACGCCCGGCTCCACGATCAACGCAGGAATGTCCGGGTAGTACCTGCGGCACATGTTCCGCATCTCGTGCAGAACGGATGGCACCGTGGAACACAGCGCGATTCCGCTGATATCCGGGTCCTTCGGAGAGGCACTCTGCGCGAGGAGGCCCTGCAGCACCACGACGATCTCATCGGCGGTGCGCTGCGGGTCGGTGGCGATCCGCCAGTGCTCGACCACCTGCTCGCCCTCGAACAGGCCAAGCACGGTGTTGGTGTTCCCCACATCGATCGTCAACAGCATGGCAGTCCTCGCTGGTCCGGCTGGCCGCCCAGGTCCAGGGGGGTGTTGTCGATCAACCGGGTGGCCCCGACCCTGGCCGCCACCAGGAGCAGCGCCGGACCCGAGGCATGGTCGTCGACCTGCTCGAACGTCGCCGGGTCCACCAGGGCCAGGTAGTCGGGAAGCAACGCGGGCACGGCATCGAGTACCTGGTGCGCCGCCTTCAGCACGCCGGCCGGACCGGCCGGAGCGGCCGCCCGGCCGGCCCGCAAGGCCGCCGACAGCGAGAGCGCGGCCTCGCGGTCCACCGCGGACAGGTACCTGTTCCGGCTCGAGATCGCCAGCCCGTCCGGATCCCGCACGATCGGTACCCCAGCGATCTCGATGCCGAGCACGAAGTCCTCGGTCATCCGGCGGACCAGGGCGAGTTGCTGCGCGTCCTTCTCGCCGAATACCGCCACATCCGGGCACGCCATCTCCAGCAGCTTCAGGACCACGGTCAGCACCCCGGTGAAGAACCCGGGCCGGAAAGCTCCCTCAAGCACCTGCCCCATCGGCCCCGGGTCCACGGTGACCAGCTGCCCGGCCGGGTACATCTGAGCGCGGTCCGGGGCGAAGACCAGGTCGACGCCTTCCTCACCGCAGACCGCGACATCCTCCTGCAGGGTCCGCGGATACTTGTCGAAATCCTCACCCGCCCCGAACTGCAGCGGGTTGACGAAGACAGACACCACGACGCTTCCGTTGGGTCCGGAAAGGTCTTGCCCGCGGCGGAGCAGGGCCCGGTGCCCCTCGTGCAGTGCCCCCATGGTGGGGACCAGTACCACCGGGGAGCCGAGACCGCGGCGGGCGGCGGCCAGGCCGACCCTGGTCCTGGCGAGCACGGGAATCACCGCGGCGCGCCCCCGAGGACGTCGAGCAGGCGCTGCGCGTCCGGCGCGGCGAGCATCCCGGCGGCCAGCGCGCGGTCGGCGGTGAGCCTGGCCAGCGCGACGTACGCACGAAGTGCCTCAGGTGACGCATCGCGCAGCGCCTCGATGTGACCCGCGACCGTGTCCGCGTCCCCGCGGGCGACCGGCCCGGTGAGGCCCGCGTCACCGAGCCGCAGCGCGTTGTCGAGCGCGGCGGACAGCAGCGGCGTGAGCATCCGGGCCGGGTCGGGCACTCCGGCCGCGCGCAGCAGGTCGGCGGCCTGGACCACCAGAGTGATCAGGTGGTTGGCGCCGCTGGCCAGGGCCGCGTGGTACAGGCCACGGAGAGCCTCCTCGATGAACACAGGCTCGCCGCCCATCTCGATCACCAAAGCCTCGGCCGCCGGCCGGAGCGGGTCGGGGGCGGTCACCCCGAAGCAGATCCCGGCCAGCCGGTCCAGGTCGTCGGGGCGCCCGGTGAATGTCATCACCGGGTGCAGGGCCAGCGGCAGCGCGCCGCGGCGGGTGGCCGGCTCCAGCAGCCCGATGCCATGACTGCCGCTGGCGTGCGCGAGCAGCCGTCCCTCCATCGGCGCGCCGGTCGCGGCGAGCCCGCTGACCAGGCCCGGCAGCGCGTCATCGGGGACGGTCAGCAGGACCAGGCCCGATTCCGCCAGCACCTCGCCTGGCCGCTTGATCGCCGCGTCAGGCAGCATGCGGCGGGCGCGGGCCACCGACGCGTCGGAGACCGCGGACACCGCGACCACCCGGTGCCCCGCCCGGGCCAGTGCGGCCCCGAGAACCGTGCCGACCCGGCCTGCGCCGATGACACCGATCGTGAGCCTGGCCGGGTGCGGCGGAATCGGCTGACTGGCAGGGCCAGGCATCGGGTCAGTGTCCTCTCGTTCCAGTCCTCGCGGGTACCGGACGGCACTGGCCAGCATATCCACGGCGCGTTGCCGCGTCGCCGGAGCCAGGGACCAGCGCCTGGTCGGGCCGACGATCCCGCGCCGGGACCTGCGCATCGCTCCACTAGCAGGGCTGGCGCCGGACGCGGCGAGATTAGTAAGATTTCGGCGTCCGACGCTGGTGCCGGACCGCTGCTCTGGACGGGAGCGGCAGACGGCAGCGGGCCTGCTGAGCAGGCGCCTGGTGAGCAGGCAGGGGGACGGATGACCGAGCTGATCGCCGGCACTCATGAATCTGACACCCATCAGAAGGCCCTGCGCATCAACCTCGATCCGCGCTGGTACGGGACGATCGCCGAGATCGGGGCCGGCCAGGAGGTCGTGCGCTGGTTCTTCCGGGTGGGCGGCGCCGCGGGCACCATCGCGAAGTCGATCTCCGCTTACGACATGGCCGTCAGCGACGCCGTCTACGGCAAGGCGGACAGGTACGTGTCCGCCGGGCGGCTCCAGGGCATGCTGGACAAGGAATTCCAGCTCAACGTCGACCGGCTCGGCGATGAGCGCGGTGACGGCACCTCGTTCTTCGCGTTTGCCGACACGGTCGTGGCGCGCAGCTTCCGGGGCAGCAACGAGTGCCACGGCTGGATGGGCGTGAAGTTCCAGGCCCAGCCGCACGACGAGCCGAGCCAGATCGTGATGCACGTGCGGATGCTCGACGTCGAGGCCTGGCTGCAGCAGGAGGCGCTCGGGATCGTCGGGGTGAACCTGCTGTACGGGGCGTTTTTCGAGCACCACGAACCGGACAAGCTGATCGAGAGCCTGCTTGACCGGCTGACCACCGGCCGCATCGAGATTGACATGATCCAGTTCCGCGGCATCGAGTTCCGTGGCGTGGACAACAGGCTGATGGCGCTCAAGCTCGTCCAGCTCGGGCTGAGCGGCGTGGCGATGTTCGGCCCTGACCGTGAGGTGCTGCAGCCGAGCGAGGTGCTGCGCAAGAACGCCATCCTGGTCGAGCGGGGCAGCTTCCGCCCGCCCACGCACGTGAACCTCGACATGCTCGAGACGGCCAGGGCCAGGTTCGCGGCCGACCCGGCCGTGGCGGGCAAGCCGGTGCTGGCGCTGACCGAGATCACGATGCGCAACCTGCTCGCCGGGGGCGCCGACGTGGACCGGCGGGACTTCCTCGCCCGCGCGGAACTGCTCGCCGCATGCGGCATGACCGTGCTGATCACCGACTACTTCGACTACTACCGCCTGGCCGCCTACCTCGGCGAGCGGACCAGCGAGCGGATTGGCATCGTGATGGGGGTGCCAAGCCTGATCGACCTGTTCGACGAGAAGAACCACGTGCAGCTTCCCGGCGGCATCCTGGAAAGCTTCGGGCGCCTGTTCAAGAACGAGCTGAAGCTCTATGTGTATCCCCTGCAGCCCTCGCCGGACGACGAGCTCACGACCGTGAACGACATCAGGGTCCGCCCCGAGCTGCAGCCGCTCTATGACTACCTGGCCGGGCGGGGCAGCTTCGTTCACCTCGACAACTACAAGCCTGAGTACCTGCCGATCTTCAGCCGCGATGTGCTCCGCCGGATAGCCGCCAACGACGACTTCTGGGAGAGCATGGTTCCCGCTGATGTCGCCGCGCTCATCAAGCGCCGCGCGTTCTTCGGCTACGGCAAGCCGAGCAGGGACTGACCGCCTCTCTCCGCTGGGCCCGCCGGATACGGCCTAGAGTCAGCGTGGTGTGGATCACCTGGCGCGCGGCCATGCAGGAAGCGCTGTACGGCAGCCGCGGCTTCTATGCCAGCGGCCAGCACCCCGCCGCGCATTTCCGCACCTCCGTCCACGCGTCGCCGCGCTACGCGGCGGCCATGCTCGCCCTGCTCCGCGACGTGGACGAATCGCTTGGCCACCCAGACCGGCTTGATCTGGTGGACATCGGGGCCGGCCGGGGTGAGTTGCTGACCCAGATGCTGATCATGGCCAGGCACTTCCCAGCGCAGCCAGCGGGTCCGGCCACCCCCTCATTTACCCAACGGATCTCGCCGCACGCTGTCGAGATCACCCCGCGGCCCGAGGGACTGGATCGGCAGATCCAGTGGCACCGGTCGGTGCCGTCGCGGATCACCGGGCTCGTGATCGCCAACGAATGGCTGGACAACATCCCGCTGGACGTCGTCGAATTGGCGGGCGACGGACCCAGGCTGGTGCTCGTGCACACCGCCACCGGCGCTGAGCGGACCGGCCCGCTGGCCGGTGCGGCCGACCAGGCCTGGCAGCGCCGGTGGTGGCCGCTGCGGCATATCGGCGATCACGCCGAGATAGGCCGCCCCCGCAGCGCGGCGTGGGCCGACGTCATCGGCAGGCTGGACCGCGGCCTCGCCCTCGGCGCGGACTACGGGCACGTCCGGGCGTCCCGGCCCGCCCTGGGCACGCTGGCCGGATACCGGGACGGCCGCCAGGTACGGCCCGTCCCCGACGGATCGCGTGACATCACGGCGCACGTCGCCGTCGATGCCTGCGCGGCGTCGGGGGAGGCGGCCGCGTGCGCCGCGGCCGGGACGGCCGGGGCCGCCCCGGGTGCGGCGCGGACCGTGCTGACCACGCAGCGCGAGGCGCTCCGCGCGCTCGGCCTGCGCGGCAGCAGGCCACCGCTCGCCTTGGCCCGCACCGACCCGCCCGGATACCTGGCCGCACTGCGTCAGGCGGCCGAGGAGGCCGAACTGACGGATCCGGGCGGCCTGGGCGCGTTCAGCTGGCTGCTGCAGGCCGTCCGGATGCCGCTGCCAGCCTCGCTCGGGTGCCATGGCTGAGCGTCGCGTCGTGGTCGGCACCGGTGCCTGGGGGGCCGCCGACGGGGACCTGCTGATCCAGCTGGGGGCCGGGCATCCAGCTGGACACGGCATGCTCAAGCTCCGGCTGAGGATGGACGGGGCGCGCATCACGGCGGCCGAGCCTGTCATCGGCTTCGTGCACCGCGGCGCCGAGAAACTCTTCGAGGCACGCGATTACCGGCAGATCATCGTCCTGGCCAACCGGCACGACTGGCTGAGCGCGTTCTCCAGCGAACTCGGGGTGGTGCTGGCGGCGGAGCGGCTGGCCGGGATCGAGGTGCCGCCCCGCGCCGTCTGGGCGCGCACCCTGCTCGCCGAGCTGAACCGCGTGCTCAGTCACCTCGCGTTCCTCGGCAGCTACCCGCCAGAGATCGTTGAGGCTCCCGCTGAAGCCACGGGTCCTGCGGAACCCGCGGGGGCGGCCGCGCTGGACGCTCGCGAGCTGCTGCAGACGATCATGGAAGAGATCGCGGGCGGCCGGATGCACTACATGTTCAACCGGGTCGGCGGGCTGAAAGAGGAGCTACCCGCGGGCTGGCTGAGCCGGGTGGGCGCGGCGGTCGCCGAGGTGCGGGCCGCGCTTCCCGCCATCGGCGCCATTGTCCGGGCCGATCCGCGCTTCCGCGCCCTGACCAGGGACGTCGGCGTCCTCACCGGCGAGCAGGTGTGTCAGTACGGGGTCAGCGGGCCCGCGGCCAGAGCCTCCGGGGTGGACTTCGACCTGCGCCGCGACGAGCCTTACCTGGCCTACCGCGAACTCGCGGGCACGCTGCGCGTGATCACCCGGGCCGAAGGCGACTGCCTCGCCAGGTTCGAGTGCCTGCTCGACCAGGTCGAGGTGTCCCTCGACCTGGTCGATGCGTGCGCCAGCCGCCTCGCGGCGCTGCCCCCCGGCCCTATCGGCGCCCGGCTGCCCAAGGTGCTCAAGATCCCCGAGGGCCATATCTACGCCTGGACGGAGAACCCGCTCGGGCTCAACGGCTACTACCTGGTGTCCCGGGGCGGCAAAACGCCCTGGCGGCTCAAGCTGCGCTCGGCGTCGTTCAGCAACGTCCAGGTCCTGTCCGAAGTGCTGCCCGGCCATCGGATCGAGGATGTGACGGCCATCCTCGGCTCACTGTTCTTCGTGGTGGGCGATATGGACCGGTAGCCCAGCGCCGGGTGCTAACATCGAAGAGGTAGGAGTGGTTAGTGCGGGGGGAATGTCAGTTGCAGATCTCGGTGGCCCTGCCAAGCGAGCTTGGGCCAGAAGAAATTACCGCGTGGCATTCCATGCAGCGCCGGACGGCGTCTCTGGCGAACCCATTTTTATGCCCGGAGTTCGCGATCGCCGTCGGGAGCTTACGCCCCGAGGCCCGCGTCGCCGTGCTTACCGACGGCCCGGAAATTGTCGGGTTCTTCCCGTTCGAGAGGCGGCCGCTCGGCCTCGGCGTGCCGATCGGGGCTGGCCTTACGGACTGTCAGGGCCTTATCCATGCGCCTGCCGTGGAATGGGACTCGCGGGAATTACTGCGGGCGTGCAAGGTGGCCGTGTGGCAGTTCGATCATCTCGTCGAAGGCCAGCGGCCTTTTGAGCGATACGCGGTTGCCGTGGCACCCTCGCCGGTGATTGACTTAACCGATGGGTTCGCGGCGTACCAGGAGAAGCTCCGGGTGCGGTCCGCCCGATTTTGCAACGATCTGGCCCGCAAAACGCGGAAGCTTGAGCGTGATGCCGGTGAGCTCCGTCTCGTGGTGGACTCACGGGATGCGGCGGGGCTGCGCGTACTCATGGCCTGGAAATCGGACCAATATCGCCGGAATGGATGGATCGATGTATTCGATCGTCCGTGGATTGTCGATCTAGTCGATTATCTGTTCAGCACCCATAGCGACCGGTTCGGTGGGCTGCTTTCCCTCCTCTACGCGGGGGAAACCCCGGTTGCCGCGCACTTCGGTCTCCGGTCCGGCCACGTGCTCGCACACTGGTTCCCAGCGTATGACACGCGTTTCAGCAGGCAATCTCCTGGACTGATCCAGCATCTGCGGATGGCCGAGGAGACCGCGGCCCTTGGCGTCCATCTGATCGACATGGGCACTGGTGCGGAGCGCTACAAGCAGACACTGAGGAGCCACGACCTATACGTCGCCGAGGGCATGGTCGCCCGCGGGTCGTTTCTCGGGCAGGCGCACCAGGTACGCAGCGCTCTGACTAGCTGGGCACGCCGCCAGATCAAGCAGCACCCGCCGCTGTTTCGCGCCGCCGACCGGCTGCTCCGGCACTACGGCCGGATCGGCTGAGCGACGTTCGCTGTTGGGCAGCCAGTCGTACCGGTCACTACGTTGCCGGGCCCTGGTGAAACTGTGATTACGCCCGAGTCGCACGTGCGATTGTTGGCTATGGTGACGCCTTTGATCGGTCCCAGGCCACCGAAACCGCCTATTTCGATTGCGGGAGATTTCCTGCCTCGCGCAAGACCATGGATATAGTTCCTATTGATCGAGATATTGCTCACGCTTCCGGTGCGATTGTCATAATATCCAGTGCGGATTCCAAAACGCGAGCCAAAAAAATTGTTGTCTTCGACTGTAATATCGTAAATAGGAAAGTTTCCCACTGCTAGCTGCATTCCATCGGCATTGCTTCCCCCGCGCACGCTGTTATTGGCGTAGAGAACGTCATGCACGGATGCGCTGATCGTGTGGGCCACCAGCCCGTCGTCACCGGACTGCACGAAGTTATTAATGACTTCGCCCGAGCTCGAGTCGAGGATGTGAATACCATCCAGTTGATTGTAGCGACCGCTAGTGATGGCCACCTGCGTATGGCTATTTGCGACGCAAAAGTTAGTGCTCCGGACCATGGCGATCGAATATGTGAAGGGGTTGCGGATGTAGACGCCATCGATGACGACGTTGCTGGAGTCGCGGCCCTCCACGACATAGCCACTAAGCCGTCCACGAACCTTGCCATCTAGCGTGTTGCCGCTCTGGTCAGCAGTAAGATCGGCGATAGTGGTATCCGCGGCGCCTGCCGTGGTGATAATCGAATATCCGCCGCCGGGCTCTTGGGTCGACATGAAGTGCGGTCCGGCCTTGATTACGGTCGCCGGGCCGACGCCGGTCAGCTTCACGTTCTTCTTGAGAACCAGGTGGCGGTTAATTATGAACGTTCCCGCAGGCAGGGCGACCACTCCGCCCCCATGTCGGCCAGCCTTGTCGATGGCATTTTGGATCGCATTAAAATCATCGCGGGAACCGTTCGCGGTGGCACCAGTAATTTTCACCGGAGTGGTCGCACTTGATCCTTTAGCTGAACATCTGAAGCTACTGGCAGATGCCATCCCAACCATGGCGCTTGAACCATCCATGATGCTGCTGAAACCGATGCAAGCGACGGCACCCAGAGCAACCGCCCCTACCGAAATCGCCGAGTTCTTCCCCATCGTTCCTGCCCGGGTGGCCGCATGCCGTCCACCGCGCCGGAACATTAATATAGGCCGATATGGGCCGGATCGCGTGCGAGCGCCCGGCAGCTTGCTCGTTTCCCTGCCTGCCATCTCAGCTATCTTAGTGAACTGATCAGCAGCGGGGGGTCATCACTCTTAGTGAGACGCCAGGCCATGAGGCAACATCACCGGGGTCGTCCCGAAACGACCACCGGGAGCATCACAGCATAGAGCCCTGAGCGGGCGGGCACGAAGTGTTTTAGTAGGAATTCGCGTTGAGCGGACGCCCTGGCCCTGCCGTAATCCATCCTGGCCTGCTCCGCGTCTGTACTCGATAGAGGGCATTCTCTCCGCACCAGTCGTTGCGGTGGATTGATCACCGGCAACGGTCGCGTCGGGCGGACATCAGAGGGGAATTAGGACCGGTGCGAGTATCTGTCAGCCGTCCAGAAGAGCTAGGGCCAGCTGAGATCGCCGCTTGGCAGTCCATGCAGCGTGCCACGGCATCGCTGGCCAATCCGTTCTTATCCCCGGAGTTCACGCTCGCCGTCGGCCGGTTCCGGCCGGGCGTTCGAGTCGCGGTCCTCACCGATGGGCAGGCCGTCGCGGGGTTCTTTCCTTTCGAAAGGCGTCGTTTCGGCGCTGGCGTACCGATCTGTGCCTGGCCTGGGACTCTCTGCCAGGGCCTGATCCATGCCCCCGGAGTGGAATGGGATCCCCAGGAACTCCTCCGGGGATGCCACCTATCGGTCTGGCAGTTCGACCACTTAGTCGCCGGACAGCGGCCCTTTGAACGCTATCAAGAAGCTATGGCGGCCTCGCCGGTGATGGATCTGGCCGACGGGTTCTCGGCGTATCACGCAAAACTCCAGATAAAGTCGCCGCGCTTCTGCAGAGAACTCGCCCGCAAGACGCGCAAGCTCGAGCGTGACGCTGGCGACCTCCGTTTCGTGGCCGATTCACGCGATACCGGCTTGTTGCGCACGCTCATGGCCTGGAAGTCGGAGCAGTATCGCCGGATCGGCGCCATCGACCGTTTTGACCGGCCCTGGGTTGTCGGCCTCCTCGATGCCCTGCAGGCCACCCGCGGCGACCACGTCAGCGGGCTGCTCTGTGCCTTGTACGCAGGTGACAAGCCCCTCGCCGCCCAATTCGGCCTGCGCTCCGGCAATCTCCTGGCCGGCTGGTTCACCGCGTACGACCCCGGCTTCGGCAAGTACTCTCCCGGGCTGATCCAGTCCCTGCAGATGGCCGAGGCGCTCGCCGCGGCCGGGGTACACGCGATCGACATGGGCGAGGGCGCCGCGAGCTATAAGGAGAGATTGAAGAGTTACGACATCTTCGTCACCGCAGGCATCGTGGCCGGGAGGTCAATGCTGGCCGCCGCGCACCGCGCCCGCAGCGCCTCCAGCCAGCGAGTCGCCCGCGCTGCCCTTCAGCATCCGCGCCTCTACCATGCCACCCGCCGTATCCGGAGCGCCCTGCGATGAGGTAGTGATAAAGGATGCCGCACTAGGGCAGCGGCAGCCGGTAGAGCGCCAGATTGCCGTAGGTGCGCCCGTGGAACGAGAACACCAGCCGGCCGTGGCTGACGAGATGCCGGACCTGAGTAAGGGTTAGGTAGGAGTAACCATCGTTGACCTCGGCCCACGGCACCACGACATAGCGGACGTGCTCACCGTGGCGGGCAGCCGGCGTCAGCCAGAGCCCGACGTGGTACCGGGAAACCGGCGTGTAGTGGACGACGTCCATAGGACCAGGCGGGGCGTCCGCAGCATCGGTGACCCGGGCGCCGGCCGGGACATGTGCCGCCATGTACGAAAGCACTTGTGCGAACCCGTCGTCTGGCTGCTGAAGCCACCGCACACAGGTCGCGAGGTTGAGGCTGAGCGCGAGCGTGAACGCTGCGGTGATGGCCACAGTGCGCGACGCCCCGCGGTACCTGCCCACCATGGACTTTCGCCGCGCCGGGCCCGCGCCTGGCAGTAGTGCGGCCGCTACCGGAATGATCGCCAGGCTGGGGACAATCAGCAGGTACAGTTCCTGTTCCTCGAGGGTTCCCAGGACCAGTGCGTAGCCGAGCGTCACCGCCGCCGCACAGTACAGAAGTCCCAGCATCCGCGGCAGCGGGGTGCCGCCGCGCAGCACCAGCACCAGCGCCGGCACAGCCAGCGCCAGGGCGACGTATGTCGTCGCGAAGTAGCCGCTCTCCGCGACGAGACGGGCTGGGAGGGAGCCCCCTCCGGAGCTGTGGAAGCCGGTGCTCTGTATCAGCCCCAGCATCCGCTGGATGCCCGAGGTCTTGGCCTGCCAGAACGCGCCGATGTGCCCGTTGGCGGCCACCACGATCAGGTACATGGCGTAAGGCACCGCAGTGGTACCGACGGTGAGCAGAGTCAATACCCGGCCTGGCCCCCAGCGCAGCACGGCGACGACGAGTAGTGGGAGCACGGTGAGCAGGAACGCCTCGTCCTTGGTCAGTACCGCGCCGCCGAACAAGAGGCCGGCGCCGGCCGCGCGGGCGGTGGCCCAGCGGGACCACGGCCGCCCGATTAGCGAGGTGAACGCCAGGTACCCCAGCAGCACCCAGAGCATCATGGCGGTCTCCAGCAGGACCCGGTCATTCTGCCGGATGCAGAACGGGTCCAGGGCGAAGAGCAATCCCGCGGCCAGGCCGGCCCGCGCCGAACCGGCCCGCGCGGCCAGCAGTACCAGGACCACGGCGGTTCCCCCGGCCAGCAGCGCGTTGAGCATGCGCATCTGGTAAATCTGGGCCATCAGGCCAGGCTGGTTGCCCAGCAGCCGGCCCCAGCCCGCTTCGAGGTAGAAGAAGCCCGGCGGGTGCAGGAAGAACAGTTGCCCGTCGAACCGGGGGAATCCGCCGGAGGTGACGCTGCGGCCAAGGTCAGTGTAGATGACCTCGTCGCCGAACAGGTCGAATGAGCGGCCATGGAGCGCCAGGCGGATGAGCAGGGTCACCCCGCCAGCGACCGCGGCAACGACGCCCAGAGCGTGCGGGCGGGCAGCGGTAAGCTCTGCGCTTGCTGCAGGCCGCCTGATATTTATCGTCGTCACTTGTTCCTCCCCTTCGCGGGGGTGTCAGGGTCACCGGGGAAGAAGAACACCTCGGGGACGAGGGGAATGCGGTCGCCCGGGAAGAGCGCGCGCGACTGCGTCTGGTAAGCCCGGATCAGCTCAGCCTTCGCCTCGGTCGGCCGCGACCATCGCGCCTCGATCAGGCCGTTCCGCCGGACGAAGGTCTCTTCGGCTCGATGACGTTGGTTGTACGGGAAGTCGCTGTAGTAGACGACCCGTGCTCCGCTCCACTCGGCCGCGGTGCGCACCAGCACGTGATCCACATGACCACCAACGCCCAACGGCGCCAGCACCAGCGCCGGACCCGGGCACGCCAACCGTTGAATGAACTCACATGCGTCCCGCAGCGTCCCAGCATCCGCGGGCGCGACCCGTCCAGAGACCACGTGAAGCCGGTATACCGGGTAGATATGCGCGAGCTCGGGCAGCAAGCCTGACCACCATCGCCGACTTCCCGCGACATTCCGGTGGCGGTACTGGGCCTCGGTAAGCCCGGCATGGACCCAGGTGACCGCCATCGATTCCAGGACGGCGCGGTCCTCAGAGCGGCGCTGCCGGTACAGCGTTTCAGCATCCCGCGCGCCAACCTGCCGCAGGTAACGCCGGGCCGACAGGGTGCACGGCGGTGGTCCTGCCTCGGTGAAAAGCGTGGCCGCGGTCACCGGGGTGCGCCTGGCGGCGTAGATCATCAGCGCACCGCAGGAGAGTACCGCGTCGTCCAGGTGCGGAGAGAGCACGACCAGAGGCATGCCTTGGTCAATCGCTTCGGTCAGCATGTTCACCGGCATGGGCTGTCCTCGGGACGGGTGCGCGCACCCGGAGCGGCCAGCAGCTGGCGGACGAGCGCGAGATAACGGTCTGCCGTCTCATCCCGGCTGTATCGCTGCGCGGCCGCATGCGCCGCCCGGCCCAGATGACGCCGCGTATTCTCGTCCCCCGCCAGGTCACGCATCTCAACGGCAAGGGCGCTGATGTCGAAGGGCGGCACGCGCACGTCGCCGTCCATCCAGCGCAAGGTGGGCAGGTCGAAATGCACCACCGGCTTGCCGCAGGACATGCCTTCCAACGCGGCGAGGCCGAATGCCTCGTGCCGCGACGGCAGCACCACGAAAGCGCTGCCCTCAAGCAACTCCTGCTTGCGCTGACCGGCGACATGGCCGAGCCAGCGGACATCACCGGCGGTGACAGCCAACTGAGCCGTAAGCCTGCGCTCCTCGCGCCGGGTACCGGCGCCCGCGACCAGCAACGGCATGGCCAGCCCGCTCCTTTCGTACGCCGCCAGCAGCAGATCCAGTCCCTTCTCCGCGGTGTCGATCCGACCCAGGTACAGGATGTGCTCACCGCGGCCGAGCAGCGTCTCGTCCAGGAGCGGCAGGTCGATGCCGTTGGGGATGACCCTCACCGCGGCCGACGGGTTGCAGCGGCGGACCCGCGCACGGTCGGCGGGGTTGAGCACCACGACATCGCGGTAGAAGCGCAGGCCGAACCGCTCGACCAGGAAAAAGGGAAGCCGGTACCGCCCCCACATCTCCTCGCCGCTGAGGCTCTGAGCGAACCCGACGACCCGCGCACCCGAGAAAAGCGGCAGGAAACTGGTGGAAAATGGCGGGGTGAAGCTTTCTATCCACAGGTCGTGCGGAATCCGCCGGGCCAGTAAGGGCAACAGAGCATGGAACAGTAGCTGCCCCCCGCGCGGACCCGCCCAGCCGACTGGCAGTTGCCGGTAGCGCACCCCGCCACGCATCACCGTCCCGCCGCGGCGTGCCGCAGTGACGACCGTGACCTCAAAGTGCGTGGCGAGCAAGCGGGCGATCGTCTCTACGACGACTGCCCCACCGCCGCGATAGTGCGGATTGCCGGGACTGTCGAAGCTCGAGATCACGATGTGCTTGACGGCCGGTCCAGGCATCACCTCGGCCACCCCGCGTGGGCGGCCACGACGGCAGCCAGGTGCTCGCCGCTCATCGGGTCACCACCCCCCGTCTTTGTCCGACGACGACGGGGGGTGCCCCGAGCGGCACCGGAAGGTCGACTGGGAGCCCGCGGTCCAGGAGGTCTATGGCGCCACCCGCGGTCGCCAGCGCGCTGTCGAAACTGGCGCTCCAGCCTTCCTGGCTGGCCGCCGCGCGCGCGTCCGTAACAACCGCGGGACGCATCAAGTCGCGCACGGCCAGCAGGAGGCACAGATCGAGCGCCAGCCCCTGGTATAGCGCGTGGGCGAGCCAGATCCGCAGGTAGTCGGCGGCCGTGGGGACCAAGACGCCATGTCCGTTCCTGCGGGCTCGGGCCAGCAGCCCACCTGCGGGCAGGACTGGAACGCCAAACCATGAGAGGCCGGTGTGCAGGCACAGGCCGGGCCCGGTCGGCGGGCGGAACAGGGCCCTGGTGGAGCGTTCGAGCTGATCCACAGCGCTGCGCTCGGACCAGCCGGCCAGATTGGACCAGCCGGCCAGAGCGGTCAGCGCGCTGTGCCAGTCCTGCTCGGAAACAACTAGGTCGATGCCGGTGCAGACGTAGTCGCCCCGCAGGCCGCCCTTGATCAGGACCGCCGGGATGCCCGCGTGCTGGAGGTGGTCGGTCGCCTGGTGGAGGTTGCGCGTGAACAACTCACTGGCCATGCGGATTTCCGCCAGCACGCGCGGGAGCTGCTCCGGGTAGGCGCGTGCCAGGCGCCCCTCGACCCGGTTGCGGCGGGCCAGGGGCAGGGCACGGCGCAACTCCGCGTCGGAGGCCTCACGCGCTGTCCCCCGCCATACGGTGTCGGTCAGCAATGCGACCGCCGGCTGGGATTCGATCTTCCGGCGCCTGGGCGCTCCCCACACCGGTCGCCGCGCGTGACGGGCTCCGGGCCGCCCGAAACGCACCCCGGCTCGCAGTCCGACCAGGGCCGCAGCCACCAGCCACAGCACCGGAAGCGGCCGCAGCAGGACCAGCACTCCAGCCGCCACCAGGGGCTCCACCAAGGGGACCCCGGCGAGCAGCCCGCGCCCCTCGCGGCGCACGAGGCGATAGCCCAGCAGTGCGAGCGTGGCCACCGCGCCCAGTGCGGCGCCAGCGGCCAGCCCGGTAATACCACCGGTCCGCCAGCCCGCCAGCAGCGCCGCAACGTATCCGGCCAGGCCTGCGCCCAGCCACGGCAGGCAGGAGTAGTCATCCGCGGCCTGGAAGAACGCCGTCGCCAGGGCCACGCCGCCGGCCGCCAGGCCGGCCACGGCGGTGAACTTCAGCAACGTCGCCATTGCGCCGTACTGGGCCGGGAACACGGCGGCGAGAAGGGCCGCTGGCATGGTCGCCAGGACCGCCGTGAGCGGCAGGGCCACCGCCGTGTACATCCGGACCGCCCGGGCGGCGATCGTCCCCCCGGTAGCGTGCCGCGATAGCAACGGGAAGAACGCGGTTGCCACCGCCCCCGCTACGAACAACGGGATTCGCGACAGCGCCGCGCTGGCCTGGTAGCTCGCTGCCACGGCACGGTCGCCGGGGAGCAGGGCAACCAGCACCACATCCAGCACGGCAAACAAGGAGACCATCCCCTGCAGCCCAGCGATACGAAAGGTGCGACTCCACAAACCGCGGTTGGCCAGGACGGCCACCCATGGCCTCCCGGCGCCCTGCGGTGCGCGTGGCCACCGCAGCAGCATGACGATCCCGCCGATTCCGAATGCCGCGAGCGCCCCGGTTTCTCGCCGCCCGGCCACGATCACCAGCAGCAGCCCGGCGAGATTCTTCAGGACGTTCTCGCCGACGTAGAGGGCGGAGAGTGTGCGCATGCGCTGCCGGCCCTGCAGCCAGCCGGTGGTGGCAGTGCCCAGGAATACCACGAACGTGCTGCCGGACACCGCGAGCGCCGCTGGTAGGCCCCCGAACCGCGTGGCGATGACACCGACCACGACGGCCGCGACGACCCCGCTTCCTGCGCTCGCCAGCATCGCGAAGCGGATCGCGGCTCCCCGTTCTGTGTCCGAACGAGCACGGGCCATGCTCTGGGCCAGTACCCAGGGCACAGACACGGTGGCGACGGTCGAGGCCCAGAGGATCAAACCCTGGCCTGCTGCGAAGCGTGAATACGCGGCCACATCCAGCAGGCGCGTGAGCATTAGCGAATACCCGTAGTTGAGCAGCCCCACGATCACGAAGGCCACAGTGATCCACCGTGCACCATGGGCGGCGGCGGACTCGTCCCGCCTGGCCGCGCCAGTCACACCGGATCCCGCTCGCCGGTACCGCACAGCGCCTCGGTGCTGGTCGACAGCCGGAGCCTGGCCGGCGAGACCTGCGCTCGCCGGAGTGCCCGGGCCGCTTCAACCTCGTCGCAGCCAGTCAGCAGCACTCTGAGGCCGTCATCGCCCCGGGTGATCCTGTCGGTCACCCTGAGCGCCTTCCGCAAGCGCCGTTCCACGTCGTCCACATCGCCGGGCGGCCACCAGGCCACCGTCGCGAGGTCAACGGAGCGCCGCGGCGACGGACTGCCCAGTTCCTTGCGTTTGATCTCCGACAGCAGCACCCGGGCCAGCCGGTCGGCGCTGTCTTCCCGGGAGAACCTGGCTGCCCACGCCTGGGCCTGGTCCGCGAAGAAGCGGCGGCGCACCGGATCATCGAGTTCATCCAGCGCGCTTACCAGCGCCGCTGACAAGCCATCGCCAGGAGGCACCAGCCATCCGGTCCTGCCATCGCGCACGGCATCCCGCAGGCCCGGCACGTCATATGCCACCGCTGGCGTGCCCAGCGTATTGGCCTCCAGCACCGTCAGGCCCCAGCCCTCCGCCAGCGACGGCGCTACTGTCAGCCAGGCTCGGCTGAGCAGGTCACTCTTGGCCTGTTCCGGTACCCGCCCGGGCAGGGCCACCGCCTGCTCCAGGCCGAGCCGACGGACTTGGGCCAGCAGGGCGTCGCGGGCAGGCCCCACGCCGGCGATGTCCACGCGCAGGCCCGGCCAACGGCGCAGCAGGTCGGGCACCGCGGCCACGAGAAGGTGCATCTGCTTGTGCGGGACCAGCCTGGTCACGACAGCGATGGCCGGGGTTGGCGAGCGTGGCACGCGGCTCGGCGGCAGCGGATCGATCCCGTTGGGAACAATGTGCACCGCCCCGCGCAGACCCAACTGGCCACGCATCTCGGCGCGGGTCGAAGGAGAAACCGCGACGAACGGACTATCGCGGTACACGCGGCGGGTGACCCTGCCCTCCAGCACCCGGCCCAGGTGGTTGAGCGGCCAGCGGAAGTACATGTCGAACTGGGCCTGATGCACGTGGTGCACCACGCAGACGACGGCTGTCCGGGCCGGTAACCAGAGCGGCGCGAAGAACGGGATGCCGTTCTGGAAGTCCACCACCGCGTCGTACCGGTGCCCGTGCCGCTTCAGGTGACGGGCGGCCGCCCGGTACACGCCGAAGCGGCCGCCTTCGCGCACGACGAGGTAGCCCTTGGCCCAGTCGTACGGCGGTGCGTCCTGGTACTTGGACGTGAACAGCGTCACAAGCGCCCCGGCGCGGGCAAACCGCCGGGCGATCTGCTCGGCATATGCCTCCGCCCCGCCTGCCGCGGGATTGGAAAGGTCGCGCCAGTTCAGGAACAAGACCCGGCGCCCGGCGAGCTGCCCGACCGCGGACATCAGACCGGCCTCCGGCGGGCCAGGCGGAGCACGTCGGCCAGAGCACGTGCGCCGTCTGGGACCGCGCGCAGAGTTGAGCCCTCCCTGTCCGACCACACGACAGGCACCTCCGTGACCGGTATGCCTAGCTGGGTGACCGCCCAGAGCAGTTCGATGTCAAAAGCGAACCCGTCGACCCTCAGTTGGCGGGCGACCGTGCGCGCGAGATCTCCGACAAAGAACTTGAACCCACACTGGGTGTCCGCTATCCCGCCCAGGACCCGGTTCGCCATCAACCGGAATACTGTGCCACCGATGGTGCGGTGGAAGGGCTGCCGCTCGGCGTAGATCGCGCCGCCGACCCGCCGAGAGCCGACAACGGCCTGGCAGTTGGTTTCGAGCAGAGGTAAGACGAAATCGAGCGTCTCGATGGGCGTGGCCAGGTCGGCGTCCATATAGCCGAGGAAGCGGGCCCGTG